>Ga0210403_10002706_pt1 | contig 15834 bp, 9 predicted proteins | sample IncBWC19MmetaG_FD_150863 | JGI IMG/M metagenome (GOLD analysis project Ga0210403, IMG submission 150863) | Forest soil microbial communities from Barre Woods Harvard Forest LTER site, Petersham, Massachusetts, United States - Inc-BW-C-19-M | ecosystem: Environmental > Terrestrial > Soil >... | reverse complement strand
TCTGTACTGAGCGCTTGTCTTGCATGTTTTCACGAGTCTAGCGCCCCGCTGGGTAAGCTGCCAGTTCAGCGGCTGCCCGGTAAGGTGAGCGCCCACCACAGCCATCAGTTGACACCCATACGGCGGATGCAATCCTGGAAGCTCTGGCGTGAGGGCGAGCCGCCTGCTGGAACCGCCCAGGGTTGTTGCAAGCTTACGGTGCAGCATGTCTGCAACCGCCAGAAGCGCAGTCTCAGTAAACGCCTGTCCTACGATGCTCACGCCAAACGGCAGCCCATCGGGCCGCATCCCTGCGGGCAGTGCAACGGCTGCCAGGTCGAGCAGGTTAACGAAGTTTGTATATTGTCCAAGCGCGCTGTTTCGCTCGATTGGGCTCTCTGCAATCTCGTCGATGGTGAATGTGCGGGGAGCGGTAGGCAGAAGCATGAAGTCGAACGCCTGCCAAGCCGCGCCTGTCGTGCGCTTGAGCGACTCGAGCTCGTAGGCAGCTTTAAATGCATCGACCGCGGAGTAGTTCGTCGCGCCAGAGATGATCTGGGCAACCGTAGGATCCATGTCAGCTTTATGTTCAGCAATAAAAGTCGAGATAGCAGCGTACCGCTCTGCGACCCAGGGCCCCTTATAGAGGAGTTGAGCGGCCTGAAGAAACGGACTGAGGTCGAACTCGACCGCGATGCCGCCCAGCGATACAAGCTCCCGACCGGCAGCCCTGTACATCGCTTGGTTGTTGGTGTCGCCGTAGAAATTCACCAGCCGCTCGGCAGGAACACCAAAGCGGAAGGACTTTTCACCACTCCAGGGTGCGGCACCGGCTCCGACTCGAGGCTGGCGCGAGTATGGATCGTCGGCATCGAAGCCCGCTGCAGACGAAAGCACCAGGTTCGCATCGCGCGCGGTCTCCGCGAAAACAGAGACGCAATCGAGGGTGCGGCAAGCCGGCACGACTCCGCGAGTGCTCAAGACTCCGCGTGTCGGCTTGAGACCGATGAGATTGTTGAACATCGCCGGGACGCGGCCAGACCCGGCTGTGTCGGTGCCGAGGGAAAATGACACTAAGCCGCTTGCAACGGCTACCGCGGAACCTGCGCTTGAGCCGCCTGAGATGTAACGGGAATTGAAGACGCTCGAGCAGATGCCATACGGCGTTCGCGTTCCCACCAGGCCGGTGGCGAACTGATCCATGTTCGTCTTGCCGATCAGGATCGCGCCAGCGTGCTCAAGTCGCGTGACCACAGTCGCAGACTCCGTAGGGGTGTACGAGAATGCTGGGCACGCCGCCGTCGTGGGCATTCCTGCAACATCAATGTTGTCCTTCACCGCAAAGGGAATTCCATAAAGTGGCAGCTTGTGCTTTTCCTCTGCGGACAGTCCCTGAGCGAGCGCCATCGCGTGCTCTCGAGGAACGAGGGAGATCCACACCGGACGAAGCCCCTCCGCCTCAATCCTGTTGTAGATTGCCTCAACTATTCCTTCAGGGCTCTCTTGTCCCATCGCGTACGCTGCGTGAAGCGTTGCAATATCCATCATTCTCCTGCTCTGTCTTCTGAATCTACTGCTGAGTCGGACACACGGAGAGCAGTAGCTGGCCGCCTTGTACTAATGCTCCTTGCGCGCAAAATATGTCTTCAATCACGCCGTCCACATGCGACGCTATTACGACCTCGGTCTTCATCGCATCGAGCACGACCAACTTCTGTCCATCCGTAACGATCTGCCCCTTCTCGACCGCGATCTGGAAGACGCTCGCCGTCATTGGTGAAGAGACTCCTTCGCAACCCTCGGTCACAACTTTAACTGTCTCGACTTCGGGCGCAGTCTCCGATTCGGCTACCGTCATGAGTCCCGCCTGTCGCCACCGCTCCCTCTCCGCATTAAAGGCCTCCTTCTGCTGCTTCTTAAAGGCTGCGGCCTCTATGCTGATCGAGTCTAGAAAGCTTGTGTATTCCTTCAGGTTGAAAGTTGTCTCTTCAACCCGCAGCTCATAGCGTCCATGCGGAAACTTGTCTCTCGCCTCTAACAGCTCGTCTGCGCTTACCGGATAAAACCTTATTTGGTCGAAGAACCGTAACGACCACGGACTTCCCTCAACAAACGCAGGTGTCGACTTCCACGTGTTCCAAACCTGGATCGTCCGTCCAACCAGCTGATATCCGCCTGGACCCTCCATCCCGTACACGCACATGTACGCACCTCCAATACCGACTGCGTTCTCGGGCGTCCATGTTCGTGCCGGGTTGTACTTCGTTGTCACCAAACGATGGCGGGGATCGACGGGCGTCGCTACTGGCGCTCCCAGATAAACGTCTCCAAGTCCCAGGACCAGATAGCTCGCAGCATGCACAATGCGATGCACCTCGTCGATCGAATCCAGCCCGTTAATGCGGCGGATGAACTCAATATTCGAAGGACACCACGGCGCATCCGGCCGCACGGCCTGCATGTACTTCTGCTGCGCGAGCTTTGCCTGCGGATCATCCCAGGAGAGCGGCAGGTAGACGATGCGCGATGGTACTGTGATATCTGTAAGCTCCGGCATCGTCCGGTCAATTTCTTCCAGCAGGGCGATCAGCTTCGCACGTGCAATCTTCCGGCTGTCGTAATGGATATGAAGCGACCGCACACCCGGTGTGATGTCGATGATTCCGGCAAGGTTCAATTCGCGGAGCTTCTCCTCCAGAATATGTACCCGGAACCTGAGGTACAGGTCCAACTCCAGTTCGCCGTACTCGACCAGCAGATACTTGTCGCCGTCCGCGCGAAAGACCATCTTCTGCGGCCTGTCGGTAAACGCGCCGATCACCGCCGGGTCGAAAGTCGAAGCCTCGGGCAGGGAAGCGGGCACCGTCGCAAAGTCTTCGAGAAACGCATCCTGTGCGCCCTCCAGTGCCTCGGCCTCCGCCAGCGTTATCCGCCGGAAGAGAACGGAGTCACCCGCCTTCAACTGGCCCAGCTTCCAGAGCTCCGCCTGCACAATCGTCGCCGGACACACAAATCCACCCAGACTGGGCCCATCCGGTCCGAGCACAATCGGCATGTCCCCGGTAAAGTCGATCGTTCCAATCGCGTACGCGTTGTCATGGATATTCGAGGGATGCAACCCAGCTTCTCCACCATCGGGTCTAGCCCACTTGGGCTTCGGACCAATGAGTCTCACGCCAGTGCGGTCGCTCTGGTAGTGAACCTTCCACTGAGTTGAGAACAACATCTCGATATCTTCTTCGGTAAAGAAGTCGGGCGCCGTATGCGGCCCAAACAGCACTCCAATCTCCCATGATCGAGTCAAGGTTGGCACGAAGGTTAGCGGTAGAACCGCGGGGTCACGAAGTTCAGCGTCGTTCGCACCCAGATGCAAAACGTCGCCCGCACGGAGAGAACGCCCCGCATGTCCGCCAAAACCGCCCAACATGAACGTGCTGCGGCTACCAAGGTAAGGCTGCGTGTCGATTCCGCCTCGTAACGCCAGATACGCTCGAACTCCTTCTTTAGCTGCAGCTCCGAGCGATAGCACGCTGCCAGACTTGGCCTCGATAGCTGTCCAGCGATTCACGGGTTCACCATTCAGCTTCGCGCTCATATCCGCGCCAGTCAGCGCAATCAATACATCCGAATGGAAGCGGATACGTCCGCCCATGGTCGCAAATTCTATGCCCGCCTCTTCTTCGCCATTACCAACGAGCCGGTTCGCGATTCGAAACGACAAATGATCCATCGGCCCCGATGGTGGCACGCCAACATTCCAGTAGCCTGTTCGTGCGGGGTAATCCTGAATTGTCGTCTGCGTTCCGCCTTCGAGAACTTCAATAGCGTTGCGCGCGACTTCAAACGTTCCCAAAAAGGCGGTTGTAACACTTCCTGATATAAATTCAGGCGTCATCACTACCTTACGCAGATACCGCAGGTTAGTTTCGGTCCCATCAATCGAACTTGCAGCCAGTGCGCCATCGAGTTTCGCCAGCGCCTCTGCCCGGTCCTTACCAGTCACAATGATCTTCGCAATCATCGGATCGTAGAACGGCGTAATTGTCGAACCAGATTCGATCCACGTCTCCACTCGAGCCAATTCCGGTGCAGGAAAATGTACTAGTGTGAGCTTGCCTGGTGATGGCTGAAAGTTCTGTGCCGGATCTTCCGCATACACGCGCGCCTCAATCGAGACCCCCAAAGGCTTGATCGTGAACGATTCCAGTGGAGCGAGGTCGCCCGAAGCCTGCAAAACCATCCACTCCACCAGGTCGACACCCGTCACCTGCTCGGTCACACCATGTTCCACCTGCAGTCGCGTGTTGACTTCAAGGAAATAGAACTCACCGGTATCGTCGTCGTAGATGAATTCAACCGTACCAGCCGACGCGTAGTTCACTGCCTTGCCCAGCAGTATCGACGCAGCATACAGTTGTTCCCGCATTGCGTCCGTCAATCCCGGTGCCGGAGTCTCCTCCAACACCTTTTGGTGTCGTCGCTGTGCCGAGCAATCTCGCTCCCCTAGCGTAATCACGCCCCCTTTGCCGTCCCCGAATATTTGCACCTCAATATGCCGCGCCCTCGCGACATACTTCTCCAGATACACTCCACTGTCGCCAAAGTTTGCTTTGCTCAGCCGCAGCACTGAATCATACGTCTCGCTTAACTGCTCGGCTGATTGACAAACCCGCATGCCAATGCCGCCGCCGCCGCCCGAACTCTTCAACATCACCGGATACTTTAGCGTGTCGGCCTGCGCCAGCGCGTCGCCGAGGTCCGAGAGTAAGCCAGTCCCAGGCAGCAGAGGAACTCCGCATTGCTTCGCTGTCTCTCTCGCCGTGTGCTTGAGTGCAAACGCCTCGATATGCTTCGGCTCCGGTCCGATAAACCGGATCCCACGCGACGCGCATTCCCGCGCAAACTGCACGTTCTCGCTGAGGAATCCATATCCAGGATGAATTGCTTCGGCTCCGGTTTGCGTCGCAGCTGCGAAGATCGCTTCGAACGAAAGGTAGCTCTGTGCGGCCGCTGCCGCACCGATCGCCACCGCCTCATCAGCTTCAAACACGTGCAGCGAATTCGAGTCCACAGTCGAATAAACCGCGACGGATCCAATCCCCATTCGACGCAGCGTGCGCTCGATACGGCAAGCAATCGCACCGCGATTCGCAACCAAGACCTTCTCAAACATCTTGCTCCTAACTTAAATTTCAACTTCTTGTTTTGGCAGTGAGCTAGATACTGCTCGCGACATCCCAGATCAGTACTCTTACCGGCGTCGGGTTATACGCGTTGCAAGGATTATTCAATTGGGGACAATTCGATATCACAATGAGCGTATCCATCTCTGCCCGGAGCTCGACGTACTTGCCCGCGTCCGACACTCCATCCTCGAACGTTAACTTGCCTGCCGGCGTCACCGGAACGTTCATAAAGAAGTTAATATTCGCAGTAAGATCCTTCTTGCCGAACTCACGGCCTGTCTTATCGGACCACTCCATCGCACCCTTGAGGAAGCTCTGTCGACATGCATGCATAAAACGCTTCTCGATCGCGTAACGAACCATATTGCTTTCCGTCGCACAGGCTCCGCCCAGAGTGTCGTGTCGCCCGCAGGTATCGGCGACGATTGTCAGTAGTACGTTCCGGGCACTTGATATCAGCTTTGTGCCCGTCGTTAAGTAAATGTTTTGTTGTCCCCGGATTGTGTCTTGCGCGCTGTACCGATCCGAATAGTCGTGCGCGTTGTAAAACAGTGTGTCCACGGCCTGGTTACCCTCTAGGTCAACGATCCTGACAAACTGTCCGCGCTTTATCTCATACACAAACGAATCGCCCGCGCGCACGTCCTCGGAAAAGATCGCCTGCTCGGGAACACGCGGACTTGTTACTAACACTGCTTCTGGCATCATCGAAACTCCTGAATAAACAACCTTTGCTTGGAGGCCTTCAGAGGAAGTAACGCTCTGTCAAAGTAAATCCGCGCTCGTTCTCCGGTCGGAATTTCCTGCAGACATCATCGGCTCCCGGCGCCTGAACGCGCTTCGCAGCCAGTCTCACGGGTATCTGCCTGTACTCGCGATCAGGGTTCATCGGGTGCTGGCAGGTATTCAGAATGACCAAGGTATTCATCTCCGCTCGCAACTCCACCGCATCGCCAGCTTTGGAGTGCTTTTCGACGAAATGCATGCTGCCATCTTTATCTACCTCTACTTTGCTGAAAAAGTTAACATTCATCGTCAGGTCGCGACGATCGAGTCCATACTTCGCCAACTCGATCACAAATCCGTCTAACGCATTCTGGTGCCAGCCGTTACGCGCTTCCTGATAATCCAGAAGTCCAAACTTCTCCGCGACCAGTGCAGCATCCGAGCAGCCCCCCAGCGGGTCATGCCACCCCAGCATATCGTCCGTAATGGAACACAGAATCCGTCCCATATCGGAGTAAAGCACTGCTCCAGTGGTCAGACGCGCGATATGTTGCGCCTTCAGAGTGTCAGGCAGGTTCAGTCGTTCCGACGAGTTGTCAGCATTCATAAATAATGCGCCGACGTTCGCGTTATCGGCCTCTGCCGTAATGCGCAATGCCGTGCCGCGTTTCAGCACATGCGACCAGGTCGAGGACCCGTGAAGCGTCTCCTCCCAAAGAATCTCAGAACTCAAACTAACCAACTTTCCCGGCTGTTGCAGCCGTTTTTCTTTCGCTGAAATCACGCAGCTCCCTCTACTGCTGCTCCGGTGAAATCCTCCACACAGTGCCCTGCATTAGGTTCGACAGCCACACTGAATCAAACCCAAACCGAACGCCATCTCCACCTTTGCCGGCCCACTGCCTAATTGGCAAATTCGTCTTCGTATCCACTTGCGTCAGCGGAAAATCGAACAACGCCGCCCATACCGAGCCCGCACCGAACGTGATCTCGCCGCCCTCGCCCTGAAGACCGCATTCAACGGTCGCAACCAGTTTGTTAGTCTCAATGTCTACACGCGAAATCGTTCCGTCCCCTTGGTTTAGCGTCCAAATCGATCCTGCGCCTGCAGTAAGAAAACGAGGCTTCGAGCCAACCGGAATCGTCGCAACGATCTTGTTCAGCTTCGGGTCCACCTTCAGCAACTGATCATGCCCAAACGACGAAACCCAAACGAAACCATCCCCGAACGTAGGGTTCTCCGAGCCCGTTGGTAGTTCGAGGGTCGAAACCACGCTATTCGACTTTGGATCGATGCGCACTAGCGTGCTCGGCTTTACGACCATCCAGATTGATTCGTCCCCAACCGCGATGCCGCCCTCCGAGTTCGCCGGGCCTGCCGCGACTTCTGCTGTCACCTTACCTGTCTTCTCATCCAGCCGAAGTAGTTTGTGCGCTCCGCAACTCGGCACCCAAATGGAACCCCATCCATAAGCCAGCCCTGAGCAGGGCTTTGCGACCTCCGCTATGAGGCCCACCTTGCCCGTCGACGGCAGCAGCTGCACGACGTGATTCACTCGCGCACTAGACACCCAGACAGCATCTTTCGTTACTACAGACCAGTCCGGCGAGCCCTCAACGGGGAATACAGTCGTAGGCTTCAACTCGCTCAAAGGACGATCCACGCCAGTCGTCTTGATCCCCGTCGGCACCACTCTCGGCGGCCGCACGTGAACCGCGTTTGGCGTCGGCGCAGCCGTCGCTTGCGCGTGTGCTGGAATTCCAGACATCAGGATCGTCGCAACCGCAAATCGACTCACAAATAGACTTACATCATTGATCGAAGAAGACATGACCGTCCGATGCCCTCGCGCTGCAATCCCCGGTTTCAGATAACGAGGTTAGTTTTGGATGAAGTGAACTAGCCTCTAATAGAACAAAGAACCGCCCTTCCCCTCTCTGATATTGAAGTTCTTTATTGCGCTCATAGAAGTTTTCATTGCGATAACACTTATCTATAGTCCCAATCGGCGACTGCCATAGACAATTGATTTCGAGCAGACCCGTTCTAAACTCTGAACAACTGACAGCAGTCATTACACTCTCCAACAAAAGCCTAGTCACTCGAACCGCCATCAGCAGTTGGGAGTTGCCAGCTGTCGAAATGGTCGATGAACCATTGAAATATCAGGAGCCAATGAAAGCGACGAAATATGGTCTGATCTCCCTCGCCTGTGCGGTTTTTCTATTTTTGGGGGGGTGTTTCCCTGTAAATGCGCTGGCGGATACACCGACGTTCACCGTCGGCTGGTCGGTTTACGCCGGTTGGAACCCGTACTTCTACATGCAGAAGTCCGGCATCCTCAAAAAGTGGGCTGACAAGTACGGTATTGTCATCAAAGTTCAGCGATTCGACTACGCAGCCTCTCTCGATTCCTTCGTCGCCAAAAACATCGACGCATGCACTATGACCAACATGGAGGCACTAGACATGCCTGCTGCCGCCGGCGTTGACTCAACCGCCATCATCGTCGGCGATTACTCCAACGGCAACGATGCAGTCCTGGTCCGCAACGGTCTGACCTTCGATAGGCTTTCCGGCCAGCGCATCATGCTGGTACAGAAGACAGTCTCCGAATATCTCCTCGAGCGTGGTATGGTCCTCAACGGTCAGCAGGCCCAGCTGTCAAAGCTCCGCCTCATTAATACATCGGACTCCGACATTGTCCCCGCCTTCCTCAACAACGCCTCTAATCCCGCCGTGGTGACCTGGAAGCCTCTCGTCTCGCAGATTCTCGCCGACAAGAACATCCACTCCATCTTCGATTCCTCGAAGATTCCTGGCGAGATCCTCGACCTGCTCGTAGTTCGCAGCGAGGTGCTTAACCGACCAGATGGTTCCGGGCAGAAGTTTGCCAAGGCCATTAGTGGTGCCTGGTATGAGACCGTGCAGCAGCTGGCCGCCGGCCAGCCCCAGGCCATCAAGGTTTCCGCGGCTGCATCCGGCGACTCTGTCGAGTCCTACAAGGAACAACTGAAGACCACTTCGTTGTTCGCCACCCCACAGTCCGCCGCCGACTTCACTACAGGTCCGATGATCAAGCAGAAGATGGATCTCGTGCGGCAGTTCTGCTTCGCCCACGGACTGCTCGGACAGGGCATCAAGTCGGTTGACGATGTTGCCATCGGTTATCCAGATGGTTTCATTCAAGGCCACAAAGACCGCGTTCGTCTTCGCTTCGACGCGGCTTACATGCAGGCCGCGCAAAAAGGGAAGCTCTAACGTGCCTATGGCGACCTCTTTCCCATTCGATATTCAGGCAAAGCCTAACCGGCTGTTGACCAACTCATTGTCATGCCTGCTCTTCCTGGTCTGCATCGGCCTCTACACGCGGACTTCGGTCAGCCGTCATCGCGAGAATATCGAAGATCGCGTTGTCCCCAATGCTCGGCAGCTCGTTCAGGGCATTCACTCCTCGGTCTTTGAACCTGCTGAAGAAGACGACTACGTTCCCGCCGACAACGCCTCTCGGTGGGACCGGTTCCATCATTCCATGATCTGGAAGGACACGGCATCGAGTGGCCGCCGATTCTTTATCAGCCTCTTTCTCCTTATCCCTGCGATCCTTCTTGCGCTGCACATCGGCCTTTTCCCGTGGTTCGGCGCCGGATTCCTGCGCTTCGTTCTCTTCTTCGACAAAATCGTCGCCCTATCGTTGTTGCCGATTCTCTTCATCGTCTTCGGCATCGACGAGTGGTCCAAGATCGCCCTTATCGTCATCGGCGTCGCCCCCACGTTGATCCTTGACGTGACGCAGATGGTGAAGGCCGTTCCCCGAGAGCAGATCATCAAAGCCTTCACCCTCGACGCCAATAACTTTGACGTGGCCTACAGCGTTGTCTTTCGCCAGATCATGCCGCAGGTGATCAACAGCTTGCGCCTCAACCTCAAGCCGATGATGCTCTTCCTCTTCGCCGGCGAGATGATCGCCGCCTCCGACGGTCTCGCCTATCGCATTGCGATCATGCGGCGTCACATGGGCATGGACGTCATTCTTCCTTATGTACTTTGGGTAGCTTTCTTACTCTTTCTTATCGATCTCTCACTGCGAGTGCTGAACAGGAGGCTGCATCCATGGTTTCAAGCTTGAATGCGCCTCAAAAATTAAATCAGCGCCAAGTTCCGGACGCGCTCCGAGGGGGCGCGGACGAGGCATTCGCCGCGCAGACATCTCCTGCAGCCACCGCCATTCATGTGGATCGAGTTTCCGTCTCCTATGCCGTCGGTAAGCGAAATCGCAGGACCGTTCTCGAAGCCATCGACCTCAAGATCGAAGAGGGCGAATTTGTCGTCCTCCTCGGCGAAACGGGCTGCGGAAAAAGTACGCTGCTTCGCCTGATCCTGGGTCAGGAGCGCCCTACTGCTGGTCGCATCTCGGTCTCAGGTAGTCTCGTCGAGCGCGTGGACGCACGCTCAGGCTACGTCCCTCAGAAGTATTCTCTCTTCCCCGACCGAACGGTCCTCGACAACCTTGCGATGGGCCCCGAGACCTCGAAGTATCATATTCTCGGCAGGTTGCGGCCGAGCTTCCGCGCCTTTCGCAAACAGGTACGCGAAGAAGCGCTCCGCCAGCTCCAGCACATGGGTCTTCAGGCGTCGGACGCTGATAAATATCCTCATCAATTGTCAGGGGGCATGCAGCAGCGTGTCGCGATCGCACAGGCGCTGATGATGAAGTACCGTGTTCTGCTAATGGATGAAGCCTTCAGCGCCCTTGATCCTGCCACCCGCGCCAGCCTCCAGCGCTCGCTTCGCGCAGTATGGGACGAGCTCAAGCCAACTGTTGTTTTTGTCACTCACAATACCGCCGAGGCGCTCTTTCTCGGCACTCGGCTTATCGTTCTCGCGCGTCCCAGCCAGGAAGACCACTGCGGCTCTCAAGTCGCTCTCGACATCAAGCTGCCCAGCTCCGGCGTGAGCCTCAGCAACAACGGTCAAGAGTTCCTTGATCTCGTCGATTATGTGGAGCGGTTCTTCCGTGGCGACCATCGCACCACATCCTCCCACGCTGACGGAGAAGAGGCTCTATGAAGCGTCTTTGGACTTCCAGTCGGATTATCGGCGTTAGCACGCTGGTCATGTTTGTTCTCACTGCCGGCAACACTGCGAGTGTGCGCGGTCAGGACAAGGCAATGGAGAAAAAACCGGCGGAAGCCTCGCCCACTCCCTCCGAAGAGGACAGCACCCAATTCTTCACCCAGAAGGTGAGGCCGGTCCTTGCTCAGAGCTGCTACAAGTGCCACACCACTGAATCCGCCGGCGGTCTCCGCCTTGATTCCCACGCAGCGGTCCTCAAGGGAGGCGAGTCCGGTCCCGCCATCGTTCCCGGAGCCCCGGAGAAAAGTCTCCTCATCGAGGCGGTGCGCCAGACGGGCGACCTCAAGATGCCGCCCAAGGGCGAGAAGCTCCCCGACAGCGAGATCGCGAATCTCGTCGAGTGGGTTCGCCGCGGCGGAGTCTGGGATGGTGCTGAGCCCACGAAACCCGTCGTCGCGTTGCTTACTTCGGCCCAAGCTAAAGGCACGCCGGGCGACGACTTCTTCGAGAATAAAGTCCGTCCCATCTTCGTTACACAATGCGGAAGCTGCCATCAGGACCGAGCCGCTGGTGGGCTAAGCCTCTCCTCTCGCGAGGCCATTCTCAAAGGCGGCAGCTCCGGCCCTGCCATCGTTCCTGGCGACTCCGAAAAAAGTCTCCTTCTCATCGCCGTCCACCAGTCGGGTTCGCTCAAGATGCCTAAGGGGGGCGCGAAGCTCTCCTCAGGAGATATCCAAATCCTCTCCGAATGGGTCAAGATGGGTGCGCCCTGGCCCCAGACCACCACTCCCGTCCGGCTAGCTGGCAAGCAGATCACCCCCGACATGCGCAAGTTCTGGTCCTTCCAGCCCCTCAAGGACTATCCCGTACCGGCTATTAAAGATCCAGCGTTCAAATCCTGGGCTAAGACCGATGTCGATCATTTCGTTCTCGTAAAGCTTGAAGAGAAAGGTCTCAAGCCTGCACCGATGGCCGACAAGCGCACTCTCATTCGCCGGGCCACACTCGATCTCATTGGCCTTCCGCCTACCCCTGAAGAGGTTGCAGCCTTCGAGAAGGATTCTTCGCCCGACGCCTTCGCTAAGGTCGTCGACCGTCTCCTCGCGTCACCGAGCTACGGTGAACGCTGGGGCCGTCACTGGCTTGACGTCGCACGCTACGGCGACGACGACATTCGCGGTCTCGATCCTCGCGGCCGCGGCTACATGCCCTTCGACGGCGCCTGGGTCTATCGTGACTGGGTCATCAAAGCCGTCAACGACGACGTCACCTACGACAAGTTCGTGAAGATGCAGCTTGCTGGCGACCTCATGTCGAAGCAACCAACAGCAGAAGACCTCAAGGCCACTGGCTTCCTCGGCGGCGCTCCCTGGATATGGGATCAGGCCGAGCCTCTTCAGGGCCGCGCCGACGAGCGCAACGAGCGCATAGACGCCGTCACCCGCGGCTTCCTCGGTCTTACGGTCGCCTGTGCTCGCTGCCACGACCACAAATACGATCCCATCCTTGCGAAGGACTACTACGCACTTGGCGGCATATTCGCCAGCTCTACCTACAGGGAGTACAACTTTGTCCCCGAAAGCGAGGTCGATTTCTGGCGCGAGAAGTTCAAGAAGGCCAACGATCAGGACAAAGCCGCTGGAGACTATACAAAGACCGTAACCAAGGAGCTCGCCACAGCACTCGCAGCCCAGACCTCCGCTTACATGGTTGCAGCCTGGCAGGTCACCGGAAAGCCCAAGAAGAAGTTAGAGGACTCTGCCAATACCGCGCGCCTCGATCCAGACCTCCTCGATCGTTGGGTTAAGTTCCTCGACAAGAAGCCGACCTTTTATCCCTACCTTGAGGATTGGCAACTTATGATTGCGCAAGGCGGTACTGAGGACCAGGCCAAATTTCTCGCCGAATCCTTTCAACGGCGCATCATCGATTTAGAGATCGAGAATAAAGCGATTGATGACGAGAACGACAAGATAAAGGCCAAGGCTGGTGTTCCCACCGAACGAGAGAAGGACGTCAAGCCCTCTGACTTCGACACCTACGATCAGTTCTGTCCCGGCTGCACCCTGGAACTCAAAGTACTGCCCCCGGAGAAAGCAAATCTTTATGAGGATCTCTTCGTTCGCCAGTTAGGCACCGGCATTTTCGACGAGCGCGGGCTACCGGGTCTCTTCGTCTTCCGTGGCTTTGAACTCATCCGCCGTCTTGGTCCCGCTGAGCAGGCATACCTCACTGCCCTCCAGGCCGAGGGCGAACATGGTGGCCGCATCAAGGCGCTCGGCCAGATCTACCCCTTCGCCCATGGAATGGCCGACAAACCTCAGGCTGTAAACATCGCCCTTGATCTGCGTGGCAATCCCCACGCCCACGGTGACGTTGTTCCACGCGCCTTCGTTACCGTGCTCGGGGCCCCAGACAAGAAGCCTTATACGCAGGGTAGTGGCCGTCTCGAATTGGCCGACGATATCGTCGCCAGCCCCATCGCCTCCCGCGTCTGGGTCAATCGCGTTTGGAAGTGGCACTTCGGGACTGGAATCGTCAACACGGCCGACAACTTCGGTGCCTTTGGCGATCCGCGCTCCAACCCCGAACTTCTCGACTACCTTGCCGTCCAGTTCCAGAAGAATGGCATGTCCCTCAAGAAGCTCCAACGCATGATCATGCTCTCTGCCGTCTACCAGCAAAGCAGCAAAGAGACCCCAGAAGAGCACGTCAAGGATCCCCTCAACCGCTACTACTCCCACTTCTCACTGCAGCGTCTGGATGCCGAGCAGCTTCGTGATTCCATACTCTTCGTAGCTGGCGACCTTGACACCAAAGACGCCGGTGGACCATCCACCGAACTCGGTCTGGACAACGATCGGCGCACCGTTTACGCGAAAGTCAGCCGCTTCCGTATCGACTCTTTCCTGCAGGCGTTTGACTTTCCCAATCCTACCTTCACCGCAGAACAGCGATTCTCAACCAATGTTCCCGTACAGCGGCTCTATTTCATGAACAACTCCTGGGTCTACGCGCAGGCGGGCAAGCTGGCCGAACGCGTCTATCCGAAGGGCGACGACACCGCTCGTATCACCGAGGCCTACCATCTGCTGTTTGGCCGCTCCCCCACACCTGCCGAACTCCAGGCGGGTCTAGAGTTCCTGAAAAACACTCCGGAGAAGCCCGGCTACCTAGTTAACCAGGAACCCTTGACAGCGTGGAAGCAGTATTCGCGCGTGCTCTTCAGCTCGAATGAATTTGAATTTTTGAACTAACGCATCTGGGAACGCCAGTTACACTGAGCCTGACGCTCTCGTAGACAGGTCTCAGGCACTTCGAACAGGAGATTAGCCAAATGCCGTGTCAGAAGCCGAAACCTATCAATCGTCGTGACGCCCTACGCCGCATCGGCGGCGGATTCGCCATGATGAGCTTTGCCAGCATGATCGGCGAGTCACTCGCCCAGGCCGAAGCCCTCGATGCCGCTAATCCAGGCGCAGCCGCTGCCACCGCCGCGACCGCAAAACCATGGATGCTTCGCGATCCCAACTTCAAACCCAAAGCCAAGCACGTCATCTTTCTCTTCATGAATGGCGGCCTCTCACACATCGACAGCTTCGACAACAAGCCGATGCTCGCCAAATACCACGGCCAGCCGATGCCCGGCGGCGACCTCGGCCACGAGCGCAAGACAGGGACCCTCATGAAGTCTCCCTTCGAGTTCAGGCGCTACGGCAAGAGCGGCCTCGAGGTCTCCGAGCTCTTCCCCAACGTGGGTGCCTGCGCCGACGACATCTGCGTCGTCCGTTCCGTCTACACCGAGATCCCCAACCACGAGCCCGCGCTCATCATGATGAACACCGGTGCCAACATCATTGGAAGGCCGTCCATGGGCTCCTGGCTCACGTACGGACTCGGCACCGAGAACAAAAATCTTCCGGGCTTTGTCGTACTCTGTCCGCAGGTCCCGAGCACCGTCGGGCCCCCGCTCTGGAGCTCGGGCTTTCTTCCTGCGGTCAATCAGGCGACCTATGTCTCCACCGACACCCGTCAAAAGGACTTCGATCCTTACAAGCTGATTCCCAACATTCACAACGACCGTTTCGACATCAAGCAGCAGCGCCAGGAGCTTGATCTCGTCAAGAAGCTCGACGAGCTTGGCGAATCCGAGACTTACGGACAGGCCCCAGCCGATCCCCAGCTCGAGGCCACTATCGGCTCTATGGAGACCGCATACCGGATGCAGACAGAAGCTCCTGACGTCTTCGACGTCCGGAAAGCGAGCGAAGCGACTATCAAAATGTACGGTGAGGGCTCGACCGCTCGCGGGTGTCTCACCGCGGCCCGTCTCATCGAGCGTGGCGTCCGCATGGTACAGGTCTACTACTCTATGGGTGACCCATGGGATGCCCATCAAGACATCCAGTCCCATCGAAAAAACGCCAAAGACTCCGACCAGCCCTTCGCCGCTTTGGTCAAGGACCTCAAAGCCCGCGGCCTCTTCGATGAAACCATCATCGTCTGCGGGTCGGAGTTCGGCCGCACCCCGGTCGTCGAACTTGGTGGCTCAGGCACTCACGCCGGTCGCGATCACAACCCGCACGGCTTCAGCATGTGGCTTGCAGGCGGCGGCATTAAAGGCGGCATCACCTACGGAGCCACGGACGACTTCGGTTGGAAGGTCGTCGACAAACCTGTCCACGTGCACGACATCCACGCCACAATCCTCTATCTCATGGGCATCGACCACACGAAACTCACCTTCAGCTCCAGCGGCCGTGACTTCCGCCTCACAGATGTCTCTGGAAATGTAATTCACGACATCATCGCGTAGTAGTGTCGTGTGGCCAGCAACTCGCAGATTGATCGGGTTCGGCTAAATGC
>Ga0210403_10002702_pt1 | contig 15856 bp, 10 predicted proteins | sample IncBWC19MmetaG_FD_150863 | JGI IMG/M metagenome (GOLD analysis project Ga0210403, IMG submission 150863) | Forest soil microbial communities from Barre Woods Harvard Forest LTER site, Petersham, Massachusetts, United States - Inc-BW-C-19-M | ecosystem: Environmental > Terrestrial > Soil >... | reverse complement strand
GGATGGCGGCACATCGTGGAAAGAGATCAGCGGCGACCTGACGAGCAAGACGCCTGAGGCGCCGGCGGCGCAAAGCCTATGGAGAATGGCCACCGGCTGACGAAAGACGCCAACGAATTTTCTTTTTGGGGTGATGCGGACGACGATGATGACGATGACGCGCAGAACGCGCCGCACGGAGCGATTCAGACAATCGCGCCATCGCCGCTCGAAGCCAACCTGATCTGGGTGGGGTCAACCACCGGGTTAATCCACCTGACTCGCGACGGTTCCACTTGGAGCGATGTCACACCCGCGAATGTTCCCGAGCATCCGTATGTTAATTGCATCGAAGCGTCTCCACACGACGCCAATACCGCGTATGCGGCGGTCTTTGCTTCGCACGGCACGTTTTCGACGCTTTATGCACCGCGCGACGATCATCCCTACTTTTACCGGACGCGTGACGCCGGAAAGACCTGGGAGAAAATCGTCACTGGCCTGCCCGAGGCTGGCATGGCGCGTACGATTCGTGAAGATCCCGGCCGGAAAGGGCTTTTGTTCGCCGGAACCACGAACGCGGTTTATGTTTCGTTTGATGCGGGCGATCACTGGCAGCCGCTGCAACTGAATCTGCCAACCGCCAACGTCACCGATTTGGCGATCCACGGCGCAGATCTGGTTGCGTCTACTTTTGGCCGCGGGATTTGGATCCTCGACGACATCTCCGCTCTCCGCCAGTGGTCCGCGAAACTTGGCGACTCCGCTGCGCAGTTTTTTTCGCCAGAGTCTGCAATCCGGGTTCGCTGGGACAACTATCCGGACACGCCGCTGCAGACGGAAACCCCCGCGAGCCGCAATCCTGCGGATGGGGCCGTGCTTCAGTATTTTCAGAAATCTTCGGCGAAGAGCGAGCTTGCGCTGGATATTTATGACCCGCAGGGAAATCTGGTACGCCACTATTCGAGCCACGGGGTTCAGGAAACGATAGCTCCGCCAAACGTGCCTGAATTCTGGTTCTATCCACCGGACGCACTGCCGAATCAGGCGGGCATCAACCGCTTTGTGTGGGATCTTCGTTACGCGCATCCGACGGCGCTGCCGTATGGATATTTTGGGTCGCGGCTGAAGTACACCGAGTACACGGTGCCCGATCACGCGATTCCCGGGGAAACGCCGCGCGTTCAACCACCGGGGCCGCTAGCGGCGCCCGGCACGTACGACCTTGTTTTCACGCGAGAAGGAAAGTCCTACAAGCAAAAGCTGCAGGTGCTGCCCGACCCGCGTATTCGCATCAGCGCGGAAGACTACGCGGCACAGATGGCGCTCTCGCGAAAAATCTGCGCGTTTATGGAAGACACGGCGCGCGCGTTCCAGGCCGTTGTGGCGTTGCACGAGGAATTTGACGCCCGCAAGAAAGCGTTGCCGGCGGGGTCGCCGAAGGAACTTGGGGACGCGATTGCGGATCTCGACAAGCAATTTCATGCGCTTGAGGACGGGAACACGGAGGCTCCCGGCTTCGGCATCTTGAACCGGGATTTTGGGCACGATCTTGTGATGGTTCAGAGCGCCGACATGAAGCCAGCCGAATCGGCGTATAACACCGTCAGCAGCGGGTGCAATTCGATCGCGAAGAACATCGCCGCGTGGAACAAACTGAATGCGGAAACGATTCCTTCTTTCAATAAGCTCTTGAAGGAGCAAAAGGTGGAGGAGATGAAGGCGGCGCCGGTGGCGCCCGCACCACCACCCTGCTCAAAGTGAAACTATTTTATGCTCGAGTGTAAGGCAGGTCAGTCGCTGGCCGCGGCGGATTTGCCGGTCGAAACGCCGGCTTCGGTGACGCCGTTTGCCACCATTCGGTAGCGTACAACAAGGATGGTCACATCATCCGCCTGGCGCGCGCCGCGGGCAAAATTTTCCACGGACTCCAGCACCGTCTTCTGGATCTCGTCCAGAGGTAGGTCTGTTTTTCCCTGTAGCACGGCGCGCAATCTGGCCACGCCGTAAAGCTCTTCTTCCGGGTCCATCGCTTCCGTTACGCCGTCACTGAAGAGCACCAGCGTGTCGTCGGGTTCGAGTTGCAGGCAAGCGGTGGTGAATTCCGCCTCCGGCACGAGTCCCACCGGGAAGGAGCCTTCGGTGAAGGCTTCTTCGGTGGTAGCTTTGCGCAAAAGAATTGGCGAAGGATGTCCGGCGTTGATGTATTCGAGCTTGCCGCTGTCGTCCAGGATCCCGAAGAACATCGTTGCGTAACGTCCCACTTCGGCGTGGTCGCAGAGGAATCGATTCACGTGATTGAACGTGCGCGCGGGGTCGGTGCCCAGCGTCATGCCGGAAAGCGCGCCTTGCAGCATGGTGGTCAGGAGAGCCGCTCCCAATCCCTTGCCGCTTACATCGGCAAGCAGGAACGCGGTGCGCCGGTCGTCGAGCGGGAAGACGTCGAAATAATCGCCTCCCACGGACAAGCAGGGAAAATTCACGCCGGAGACGGCGAGGTGAGGGTACTCGCGTAGATTTTTCGGCAGGAGGGCTTGCTGGATGTCGCGCGCGATGCCGATTTCCTGTTCGAGGCGCTGCCGCTCGCGCTCGCGTTCGACCAAGCGCGCATTGTCCAGAATGCTTGCGGCGTCGGCCGCCAGGGCATCCAGAATTTGGCGGTCCAGCTTGGAAAAAGCCGTCGGCCGCTTGGAATCCATGTAGAGCACGCCGAGGAAATCGCCGCGGCGGACGTCCGTCGAGGAGGCGTCGGTGCTTGCGCGCGCGCTGGCGTAAAGCGGAATCACCACCACCGCGCGCAAACCCTGGGCCACGATGCTGGCGGCGGCCTGAAGGTTCATCTCCGCTTGCGCCAGGTCTTCGGTGATCACCGGCGATTGCTGTTTCATCGCCAACTGGATGGCGGTCTGGCTGGGGGTCATGCTTTCGGGCGGGAGACGTTGTCCGCCGCTGCGCCGCGCCAGCCGTACGCGCATGTTTTCCACTTTTCCGTCCACTGCTTCCTGCAGCAGCCCGCGGTCGGCATCGGTCACCGCGATGGCATGGTCGATCATTTTCGCCAGCACGGAATCGAGCGGAAGTTGCGAATGCAGCAATGAAGTAGCCTCCAGCAGCATGTTCAGTTTCCGCAGCCCGCCTCCAGTGGACTCGGAGCTGGTCATGTGATCGATGCGCGTTAACAGTTGAGGGATCGCTTCTTCGGAAGTGCCTGAAGCGGAACGGAAAATCAACTGGTAGGAATCTTCCAGACCGAAGGTGACGGTATCGCAGTCATTCAACATGCGGCTTTCCACTTTTTCGCCGTTGACGAACATGCCGCGCCGCTGGCCGCGGTCTTCCAGATAGTAGCGGTTCGCTTCCATCACGATGGCGGCGCAGTTGCGCGAAATGCGGCGGTCGGTCAGCTGCAGATGGTTGCCGGTTTCCGCGCCGCGGCCGATCAGGAAAGGGACCTGGGTCACGCGAACATACTTCCGCGCCCCATCAGGTGAAATCACCTCGAGAACCGCTTCGCTTTGAACCAGCTGCTCTGTCATCCCCTCCGCCCTTACTCCCCCACTAAGCCGCGCATTGTAACACGCGCTAGTGTGCTGCGCCTTGCTTCTTGTGCTGGACCGGGGGCCCGCCGACAAGGCTCCTATTCGCCATAGAATGGCCTAGCGGCTGGAGGCCAGCCTTCGCTCCACATAATCCTTTACGAACGCGTCGAATGCGACGTCAAGCCGCTTCGTTACTTCGCCGGTGGTTCCGTTTCCGATTTTCCGGCCGGCAACTTCGCGGATGCCGATGACGTTGCGATTGGTTGAGGTGATGAATACTTCGTCGGCGGTGTAGAGGTCGTCGAGCCGAAGCGTCTGCTCCACCACCGAGGTTCCCGCCTCCGGCGCTACTTCGGACAAAACTCCGCGGGTCACGCCCTCCAAGCAGCCCGAGTTCAGTGGCGGCGTTAGGACCTTATCGCCTTTTACGGCGAAGATATTTGCCGCGGTGCATTCGCTGACCTCGCCACGCTCGTTCAGCAATACCACTTCGTCAAATCCCTCGTGTTGCGCCTCAGCGACAGCCCACACGCTGTTCAGCCAGGAAGTGGTTTTCACACCCGCAAGCGGTGAAGCCGCATGGCGGCCATGCTCGCGGACGGCGATGCGCAAGGTCTCGGGGTAGGCCGGCACATCGGCGCTGGTGATTACCAGGTCTACTTCGAGCATCTTTTCGTCGCTTTTCCAGAAGCCGACGTTGTTCCAGACCAGATAGATTCGCGCGCATCCGTCCTCGACTTTGTTTGCGCGAATCACCTCTTGTAGTTGCACGCGCACTCTGGAACTGGAATAGGTAAGCGGCAGCCGGGTGAGCGCCGCGTCTTTTTCGAGGCGCCGCCAGTGTCTCTCGTAGGCGAACGCTTCGCCGCGCACGATACGCACTGTGGTGAAGAGTCCCCAACCGCAGATCAGTCCGGCCTGCCCGGGTGACCATCGAACCTTATCCACTGTCTTCAACTCTTCGTTATGAAACACAAATCGATGAATCACGCTTGCACCTGTCCGTTGCTTCTCGACTGAGCCGCCAGTCGCATTGTACCGGAATCCCGGCTGGCTAATGTAGGTCCAGCTGTTCGGTATCCCAAATGCTCACATTGTATTCGGCCTTATGTGGCCAAATGAAATGTGCTTTTGCGCCCGCCGAGCGCGGGGTTCGAAAGCTCAACAATTTGCAGAGGATTCGTGGCTGGACGAAAAATCGAAGCCGGCAAACTGGAAATCGAGCTGATTTCATTCCCGCTGCGCGAGAGCCTGCAACCGATCCTGAAGACGTGCGCCATCCGCGCGCAGCAGAAAGGTTTGCAGTTTTCGTTCAACGCCCCCGCCGGGGTTCCCGATGAGCTCGTCAGCGATCCTGGCCGCATCAGGCAGGTGCTCCTGAACCTGATCGGAAATGCGATCAAGTTCACCGAACGCGGGCAGATTATTGTGACCGTGGGCGCGGAAGCTGGCGTTTTCGCTGGGGCTCGCGGTCGACATCTCTTCCGGACGCAATTTTCTTGCGCCTGTCAAAGCCCAGGTGAAACTCGGGCCGGAAGCCGGCGTTGCAACCATCTTTTGCGACGACAACAAGAAATATCTCAGCACCGCTTTGATGAGTGAGGAAGCACCGCGCGCGGAGTACCTTTCGCCGCGCATCGAGTTGCTGGGAACCGGCACGGTGGGCCGTGCCTGCGAATTCTGCCACTAGTTCAGGGAATCGCGGGGCGAGCCGAAACTACAAACCCGCAAGCCAATAGATAGCGGAACAGAAAATGGATCGGTTCGGGCGGATGCAGGTGGTCCACATAGACCAATCCATCGGTCACCTCATAGGACCAAGCGTTCGCGCCCAACTCCTGCAGCCTTGCCTTCAGCGCGGCTTCGGTCATCGGATACACGCTCAATCTTACGTTTTGGGTGAACAGCCTGGCGGTGCCTTCCAGAAGCGCGCCATCCAGATTGTTGTAACGGTCCTGCATCGCGTAAACAACCACGGACAAGCCCACGGCAAAGTACACCTGCGATTTGGTGTAGCGGCTTACGTAAGCGCTCATTGTGTACAGTTCTTTTGCGCGAAAAATCAGGGTGCCGAATCCCAGTTTCTGCAGATCACTTACATGCCGCATCAATTGTTCCGCTGACGGCCCAGGACTTCCGGGGAACATCGATTGCCCCGCCAGGCAAAACAGGCCCAGGCTTCCTTTGCTCTGCTGTAATTCTTCTTTCGGAAGTTGCCCCAGGGTGCTCTGGATCAATTGCCCGTGCAATTCAGAGGCGGTTTCGAATAATCCGGGGGCCAGAACGAGGGCCTTCTTATAAAGCATCTCGGTCGGAGGAATCGCCTTGCCTTCCGCAGAAAAGGCCACAGCCTCCGCGTACCCGTTCGTCACGAGGGAGGCATGCAAGTTGTGCTTGTCCCAGGAATCGAAGACCGAACCTCTAAGCTCGGCGAAGTCGATCTCCATCCGCGACAGGCTCAAATCCTCAAACAAAGCGGTGAGAAACGTGTCGGGAGAATCGAGCGAATGCCCCGCCGCGTAAATCAGGTTTACGCCAAGAATCCCGACCGCTTCCTGCTGCTGCAGGTTGGTCGGGTCCTGTAAATTGATGTGCAGCACCACGTCGTTTGGCTCGCCGCCCGGCGTATGCTGAAACCTCAATCCCACCCAGCCGTGGCATTCGTTGGTTCCCGCAAAATTCCGCGCGGATATCGTGTCCACAAACGTGAAAAACCGGGTCGTCGCGCCGCGTGTCGCCTGCAACTCCGCGAGCAGTTGCTTCCACTCACTTTCCATCATCGCTTCCAGGCGAAGGTGCGAAACGTAGCGCGTTCCGGGCCCGTAGAGGTCGTCGCTTACTTCCTTGTCGTACGCGGATATCGTTTTTGCGACCGTACCGGAGGCGCCGCCCACTGTCAGAAACCAGCGCGCGACTTCCTGCCCGGCGCCGATTTCCGCGAACGAGCCGAAAATTGCGGCATCCAGGTTGATTGTGAGCGCTTTCTGATGCGTACCTACCTTTTCGTCAATCGGCATTTGCATTCTCCGGGCGTGCGGACTGATATTCCCGTCGTGACAAATCTGAACACAGACCGGCCCACCAGTTCTTCTTTGAGCGGGGCGGAAGCTATCTTGCTTCGATGTAGAAAATGAGCATTTTGGCTTTGGCCGAATCAGTGGCCGAGGAACTTTTCGAGTTTGGTCAGCTCTGCGTCCGCCTGGTCAAAGTATTTCTGTGCTTTCGGCAGATCCTTCGCTTTCAGGGCAGCGTCCCCTTTTGCCAGGTACATCTGCATGCGGTCCTGAGCGGAAGAAATGTCCGCGCGCAGGTTATATCCATCCGCTTGCTGCTGCTGCCGCAAAGTTTCGATGCTTCTCGAAGCAGAGCCTGCGCGCACGCTTAGGCGGTCGGCTTCGTCCTCCATTTTTGCAATTTCTTCCGGCGATGGGCCCGCGGGCACGGGCGGAGCCGTGGCCTTTGCCTTTGCATCCACCTTGGGATTCGTGCCTGCCTGCACGGAAGTACCCGGCGCGTTGACGTTGACGTTACCGTCCGGGGTAGCGGTGAGGGAAACGCCCGGCGCTTGAACCGAAACATTTCCTTTTTCGTCCACGTTCACGGAACCAGCCGGTGTGGTGATGGCCACCGGTCCGTCCGTGCCGGTCTTCGGCTTCGCGGTGGAATTGGAGGTGGATTGCGATGGCAGGTTTGACTGTCCGGGGTCCGCGTGGGTTTTCATTCTTCGTGGAATGTAAACGCCGGCAGCAATTAGCACTCCGGCGCCAAGCAGCGAGCCGATCGCCAGCCAGAGGCCGCGGCTGGAGGAACGCGCGGGAGGCGGAGCGTATGCGGCGGGTACGGATCCGCCGGCTGCCACGGGGTGCGGCGCCATCGGCACGGTTGGTATCGCGGAGGGCGAACGAGGCTGCGCAGGTGCGGGCGGAGGCACAGGCACTCTCACAGCGGCTTGCGTGGTGGCCGGCGGGTTTACCATGCGACCCATGGCTCCGGCCCCCGGGGCCAGCGTTCCCAGCAGTGTGTCATCCGGCGACACCGGCGCCCTTGGCGTGGTTGCGAACGTTGTTCCCGGGCTTGGCAGCGCGGAGACAGGAACACTTTTCAAGGCGTTAGAAAACGCATCCGCGCTCTGGAAGCGATCCGCGGGGGCCTTGGCCATGGCCATCAGGATGATCTCGTTCAGGGCGGGAGGAACGTCCGCACGCAAACTGATCGGCGAAGGAGGCTGCTGGTTCAACTGCGCGGTCATCAGGGAGTATTGCGAATCACCCTGGAATGGCAGTTTGCCGGTCAACAACTCGTAGAGCGAGATCCCGAAGGAATAAAGGTCGGAGCGGGCATCGGCCGCTTCGCCGCGGACCTGCTCCGGCGGCATGTAGTTCAACGAGCCCAGGGTGGTGCCCGTGGAAGTCAACGATCCATCAGTGCCGGAGCGCGCGATTCCGAAATCCATCAGCTTCACCACGCCCTGGGGCGTCAGCATCATGTTGGCTGGCTTGATGTCGCGATGGATGATGTTGTGTTTGTGGGCGTAACTCAGCGCCGAAAGGATCTGCTCCGAATAATTCACCGCTTCGGCGGTAGAGATGGGGGCCCGTGCGATGCGGTTCGCCAGCGTCTCGCCCTCCACGAATTCCATGATCATCACCAACTGGTTTTCGTAGGTCAACGCCGTTCGCAGCGCCGCGATGTTCGGATGATTCAGCGAGGCCAGCAGGCGGATTTCCCGCAGGAAGCGGTCTGCGAGGCTCTGATGCGCGGTCAGGTCGGGCAATAAAACCTTCATGGCTTCAGCGCGGTCGGAAATGACGTTGCGGACCTTGTAGACCTTTCCCATGCCGCCCAGGCCGAGAATGGAGAGGACCTCGTAGTCACCAACGCTTTGACCAACGGTGAATTCGGCAGTCATGAGAGCCTCCAAGCGGTATCACGTACAGCCAAGTCTGAATTGAACTGAGGATACACCAAAGAATGAGCTGAAAATAGAATGAGTCCGGGCAAAGGCGGCGCCCGGACTCGCAATTCAGTTCAGGACGATCGATGGCTCACGGGTTGCTCTTGACGACGTCCCCGACCTTAGCCGCACCCGCGCCGTTGAATGTGGCCGTGGCGGAGTCATCGTCGACTTCGGTGACCGTGGCGATTCCGATTTTGTCGGTTACCGCCTTGATCACTTTGCCCGTCGTGGGATCTTTTACGACGCGCACCTGCCTGCTGACTTCCAGCTTGTCGCCGACATTCAGGCCGCCCTTCTTGCCCACGGTTACGATGATGGTTTTGCCGGTGACATCGGCCACGACGCCGTTGATGGAACGCTTCAACGTTTCCACCTTCGACGAAGCCGCGTTCAACTGCTCCGCTGTGCTATCCACCGCGGCCCGAACCGCTTCCCCGAGGATGGTGTTTGCGAAGTTGCTGCTTCCCATGTCCAGGCCGCCGCCCCCTCCGCCCGACCCTCCTCCGCCGGCACCGAGCAGCGAGGTGCTGCCGCGCGTGGACTCACCTTTGCCCGTAACCGCGGCCATGATTTCCGCCGTGGAGGTATTGATCACCCGGGCGCTGACCGCCACGACCGCTTTGGATTTGCTGGTGCCGACGCCGCCGAGGCCGAATTTCCCCAGCCCGTAACCTCCGCCGCCGACGTTGGTATGTTGATCATCGCGGCCGAATTGAGTAATCGAGCCGATGATGATGGCATCCACGCCGAGTACTGCGCCAATTTTCGCCGCAGAGTTGGGATCGGCGCGGTCGCTGTTCGAAAAATTCTGCTCTTTCAGGATTTTGTCGAGTGCGGAGCGTTCGATGACGGAATACTGGCCGCCGTTGACGAGCTTTTCCACCAGCATGTCGCTGATGCCCTTGCCGACGTCCTGGTCGGTGCCAAAAATCTGGGCGACCGTGGTGCGAACGGTGCCGTAATCAAAATTCATTACGGCCACACGCTTTTTCTTGGCTGGCGTGCCTTCCTGTCCTGCGGCCGGTGCTGCAATGGGCTCTGCAGCAGGCGGCGGATCGGCCTGTGCCGTTTGTGCCGGAGCCGCATCCGCTCCATTTGCCAGCACCTGGCTGATGACGTCGGTTACCTGGCCGCTGTCAGCGCCGTCGAAGTAGCCCTTGGGGTACAGGAAAACCACTTGGGCTTTGCGGAACGACGGAGTGTTTACGTTATTGCAGGAGTCGCACTCCACGATATTCAGAGTGACTTTAGATTCTTTGCGGTTTACTTCCACCTTCGAAACGTAAACCTGATCGCCGACAGGCAGGAATTTGGTGTCTTTTTTTGTCTTCACCAGCGCCGCGCCGGGACTCTGCACATCGCCGTCTTTGACGACGTTCGGCAGAAGCCCTGGGTCTGCCTGGGTAACGCTGAGAATTCCCCCTTTCTTTATGACCAGGACGGTCCCCGCCTGAATCACGGAGGTTCCTGACGAGTCTGTACCGAGTTTCGTCAATTTATACTGCTGGGCAACCTGAGCTTCCAGGGAATCGGTTCCGCCGCTTTGGGCTTTTGCCGCCACCCACGGAAGTATTCCCGCACCGACCACGGCGAGAATACGAACTACTCTCCCCAATTTACCGGCCATCGTACGCTCCTTTTGTCTGCTGCAAGCGCTGCTGCTGCAGCAGGAAAATCTGTAAAGCGAAACTGTTTTCATGGCGGAGGGCAGTTGAATCGCCGCGATCCGCCTGGCAAGACACTCCTTCGGACGAGTTCATTCTCACCGAAGGCTAGTCGTCGTCGCCGCCCTGGCTGTTGGCTGCGGCGTCGGCAACTTCCTTCTCCGACTGACTGGCCTCATCCTGCTGGGCCTGGAGGTCAGCTTCAACCGTCAGGTCTGGCTGCGTCTGGCCCGCGGGATTTGCCTGAGCCCCGGCAGCAGGTCCCGCCGGCAATCCGTTCTTGCCCTGGTTTTCCGCAAGCTTGCCGAGGCCTTCGGAAACCTTGGCGCGGAACGCGTTGTGCATTTCTTGCAAATCCGTTACGGCAACTGCCACCTGGGTGCCGGAAGAGCAATCGTTTCTCTGGCTGCTGGCAACTAGAACTTTTACGCTCTGGTTTGAGTCGGGTTTGTCTTCGATGCGCGTGAGCACATCGCCCGGACTAAGGGCGCATTCCGTTCCGTCGGCCGTTGATTCGGTGAGCACCTCGGAAACGATGAAGGTGCGGTGGGCCGGATCAAGAGCGGAGGGCAACTCATCAGGACCGGTCTGCTGATCGCCACCCGCCGGAGGCGCGCTGCTGACAGCGCCCGCAGGTTCGGGTTGCGCGGCGGCTTCGCGTTCCGCGGCAATCTGAGCTCTTACTTCGTCGGCGATCTGCTGTTTCACTTCGGGTGTGAGCGTGACTTGGCCTCCACCTCCGGCGGCCTGATCCTGTGTAGCGGCTTCGGCATTGGCGTTAGCCGAGGCCCGTGCGTCATAAGCGGCCTGAAGATTCGCGGCGATGATGTAATCCGTCAGCCAGAGCGAGGGTGCAGCGTAGACGGGATATGGGGCGAAGTAATATCCATAGTATCCATACCATGGAGACGGTCCCCATCCCCATCCGTAGGCCACCGGCACCGCCCACGGGTTATAGGCCCAGCCGTAGTAGCCGGGGGCGAAGTAATACGCGGGAACGTAGCCGTAATAGCGGTAGCCGCCGTAGTAGTAGCCGCGGTAGGCGTAAGCGTATCTGCGGCCGCCGTAATAATAGGTGCGCCGCATGTACGGCCTGCCGCCGCGGTAATAGCCGCGTTCCGCGTAGCCCCGGCCGTGGCCATAGCCGACGACGCGGCCACCGCCTGGCCGCCGGGACTCGAAGCGCCGCTCGCCGTGAGCGCCGTGATTGATGGCCATTCCGCTTTTCGTGTGGATTGAGCTGACGTGACCGGTCTGGTCAAAGGAGGCTTTGGTTCCGGTGCGAGTTTCCACGCTGGTTCGTTTCCCCGCATTGTTGAAATTGGTAGTGTGACCCGCGGCGCTCGTGACGCTCTTGCCGCCGCCGGGATGATTCACCATTCCGGGGGTCTTCGCGCCCGCAGCCGTATTCGTGTGCGTCGCCGCAGAATTGCCGGTAGTATGAGTGTTATTCGCCGTTCCCGTTTTCGAATTGTTTGTGTTCCCATGGGTAGTGGCTTTCGTGGAGCTATTTCCTCCATGCGTTGTTGTGTTGGTTCCTCCGTGCGTTGCGCCGCCGGCCGCGTTTGTGTTTGTACCATTATGGAGGGCAGTGTTGTTCGGTGTTCCGGCGTGAGGAGTCGCCGCATTCGGATGCGGAGCGCTTGGTGCGGGATGAGCCGCCGGTGCGGGCGCAGACGGTGCGGGTTTGCTTGGCGCAGGAGCGTCGGGTTTCTTTTGAGCCGCGGCAAATGCTGAGAAGCTGAAGAGAAGCACTGACAGGCAAACACACCGAACGACGTCTCCGCTGGGTACGATCCGTCTCATTCGTTCCTCCTGGATTTTCAGCTCCCCATTTTTATAATCGAGTCCCACTCCACCATGAGGTGCTTCTCCAATCAGCCATCCGCCCAGTCCCCGAAACGAATCATCCGTTTACAAGGCACCTCTCGCCTGAAGTTTTTCTATCGCGGACTTGAACACAAGGAAGGGAACCTGCAGTGGAGCCGCCAACAAGAGCGCATTCATCACTGGACCTCACACCCAGGGCCCTGTTCTCGAGGCACAATGAGCGCCCCGCTTTGCCGCGAATCTTATCGAGTGAGACTGTTGCTGTCAATGCTGTCCATGTGCTGTCCATGCGCTGGGTCTGTGTTTTGCTGTCATGACTGGTGCGTTCACGCGGTCAGGAGGCGCAGGGGTTGCTTAGCGCGGCGTTTTGGTTTTCAGGACCCGGAAGGCGGCCCAGGTGCCTTCGTGTTTTGTGGGGACGTCGCGCGATTCCACTTCCACTTCGCGCCACACGTGCTTCAGGAACTCCGAACTGAGGATGATTTCGTTGGCGCCTGCCGCGGCACAGAAGCGCGAGGCGCGGTTCACGGCGTCGCCCACTACCGTAAATTCCAGCCGCTCTTGCGTGCCCACGAATCCGTGGAGCACATCGCCCGAATGAACGCCGATCCCTATCTCACAGGTGGGCTGGTTGCGTTCCTTGCGCGCGGCATTCAGTTTCTGTACGGCTTCCTGCATCGCCAGGGCCGCGTGAAGCGCTTGCCGGTGATGCTCAGGGTCGGGATCCGGGCTGCCGAAAACCGCCAGAATCGCGTCGCCGATGAATTTATCCACCGTGCCTTCGCAGCGGAAGATCGCCTCCACCAAAGCCGCGAAGTAGGCGTTCAACATGTCCACCACATCGTCGGGCTCCATTGAGGCGCTCATTCGCGTGAAACCGCGGATATCGGAAAACAGGATGCTGACTTCCGAACGCTCGCCGCCGAGGGTGAGCCGCCCGCGCCCGGCGCGCTCCAGCAGACGCTGGCGCACCTTGGGGGAGAAATGAGTCAACAACCGTTGCAGGAGTTGATTCTGGGTCTGCAGATCGCCAGTCAGCCGCTGGGAATAGATCGAAAGTGCAACGTGATGCGCGATGGCGATGAATAATCGCAAATCATCCGATGTAAACGTGTTTCCGGCGCGGCGCGTGTCCACACAGAGAACTCCCAGCCGCTCGTTCTGCCAGGAGAGCGGGGCGTACATCGCGCAGGTGGTTTGCATTCCGATGAGGCTGCGCGCGCCGATGTCGCTGGAGTTAGCCGCGGCGGGATTCCAGACGACCGCGGAGTTCTGCTGGAGCACGTGCTCGGCAAGTTCCATGCTTGCCGAGGGCTCTCCGGCGGGAACGTGCGCTTGTAAGAGGAGGCATTTCGAGTTGCGATCCCGCAGGAGCATGACTGCGTGGCTGGCGAACGGGAAAAATTTCAGCAGGGAACTGACTGCGTAATCGAGCATCGCCTGGTAATTCGTCTGCGAAGCCATCTGCAACGGAAGGTCGTAGAAAAGCGCTTCGCGAGGTGTGGTCTTCAAATCCTGCAACGGTTGTTCGATCGAGGTTCGCGTGGCGTCTAGTTGCAACGTGACGCCGGAAACCGGAGGCGGAGCCATAAGCGTTTGAAGTTTGCGCAGCGGCGCGCTGAAGTGCACGGGAATCAAGGGATCTTTTTCGACGATGGCCGGCAGCAGGGCTCCGAGCAGGTCGAAGAGAGTCGTCAACGCGCGTCCCGCCGTCCCCGCGCGCTGGCCTGCTTGATCGAACACCAGGCGCGTTGCGTCGGCGCGTTTGGCTACATGGGTTTCGGGGAGAACGATTTGAGTCTTCGGAAGGCGCGCGCGAACTTCTCGCCGGAGATGAATCGCGTCGAGCCCCGCCATGGCGGCCGCGGAACTGACGTCATTCCATTCCTGACGCAGGATTCCGAGCCGACTGGGTGAAACCGCGTAACGCTCCCACGCTTCTTCCCGAATTACGCGATCCACACCGAAAATGCCCAGCAGCAGATGAGGCGGATCGATCTCCGGGCTGCCGGCATGGACTGCTTCTTCGGCTGCCAGGCGCCAGGCAAGTTTTATCGTTTCGGAAAAGGGCGTCAAGGACTGCTGGGCCATGAATGCTCCCGAGCTCTTTCTTCGGTACAAGTATAGGGGGGAATTCTCAGACGGCGGCGAGGATAGCGGGAGAATGGTGCACAAATGACACCGGAACTAAACAGGATCAACGGGATTGCCGGGGAGTCCGGCCGTTTGGGCGAGCACTTATTTTGAGGAGGCCGCCTTTGCTGCGTTCTTTGCCTGGCTGAGCAGTTTGTCGAGTGCCGCGCGGTCCAGATAGACGCCGTCGCGGATCACCGCGGAGATTTTTGCGGTGTTGGATATGTTCGCCAGCGGGTTCTCGTCTAGAAGCACAAGGTCGGCCCGCGCCCCGTTCGCCACAACGCCAAATTCGCCGTCACGGCCGAGAAATTTCGCCCCATCGCTTGTGGCTGCACGCAACGCCTCCAATGGCGTCAATCCTGCTTCGGTCAGCAACTCCAACTCGCGGTGCAGCGCGAATCCCGGGAAGACATAGCGATCCAGCGAGTCGCTTCCGGCTAGCAGAGCTACTCCACCTCTGTGCATCGCCGTGGTTAATTTTCCATCATTGATGTATTGCTGTGCCCACCATTGCTGTTCTCCCGCCGAGAACTGGTTTTCCGGCTTCCTCGGGTCCCATTCTTTGCGCAGCGAATCTGGTACGTATTCCAATCGTGGATCTCTTGCTTGCGTCTCCGGACCGGCATTGTGCCGCGAAAGCGCTTCGATCGAGACCAGCGTAGGCACCAGCCAGGTGCCATTGCGGCGGAATCGTTCCCAAAGCGCGGCCGCCTTCTTGGGATCGTACGAAATCATCGCTTCTTGCAGAAGTTTCGCCGAGGTCCCCTCTTCATGCGTCGCCCGCGCCGCTCTCTCCGCGGCCCGCAACTCTTCTTCTTTGGCCGAGCAATCCATCTCCAAATTGCTGTAGACAACGTGTTCGATGCTCTGCATTCCTGCGTCCGAGGCCTCGCTCGCCGTCACGACCGGCGGTACGTGTCCAACGAACGGCAGATTCTGGCGCTTGGCTTCGTCTGCCACTGCAAAGAATGCTTCCCGCGAGGGCAAATCGATAATCTTGATAAAGTCGGCCCCCTGCTGCTTCAGGCTTCTCACGGCCTCTCGCGCTTCCTCCGCATCATTGATCGGAATCTGCTCCGGGGTTTTCTTACCGCCGGAGACCAACATTGGCCCTCCGGCCACAATATGCGGTCCAACCAACTTCCCGTTCTCAATTTCACGCCGCCATTCTTGCAGCACGATCAAATCTCCGCCCATGTCGCGCACGCCGGCAATGCCCATCGCCGTCAGGAGCGGCAGAATCACGTCTTTGCTCCAGTTCGGATCGGCGCTGATTCCCGCGATATGCACATGCATATCCCACAAACCGGGTATCAGATATTTCCCTCGCGCCTCGATAATCCGGGTCTCGGTTTCGGGATGGAACGCGGCGGACGGCACAATTCGAGAGATCCTCCCATCTGCAATCACTACCGTCTGGTCGGGCTTGAGTTTTCCGGTTGCGGTATCCACGATGACGACGTGAGTGATGGCCGTTCGATTCGCGTCGTCGTTTCGGCGGATGAATCCCGTTCCCGCCAAGAGCGAAAACAAAACTGCCAGCGCAGGCCGCAAAATTTGCATTTCTCCCCCGTACAACGGCTCCACGAACCCAGTCCAGACACGCAAGCATAGACGCTTGAAACCCCCATTTCTCTCGCAAAACGCACAGCCCGCTCCATTTTGCTTCGTTGACAAACGTGCCCTCAGCCCCTAGACTTAGATTTTGTCTTTACAGGGAAAGGTGTGACTGTTGCGATGAGGACGTACGT
>Ga0210403_10002701_pt1 | contig 15857 bp, 13 predicted proteins | sample IncBWC19MmetaG_FD_150863 | JGI IMG/M metagenome (GOLD analysis project Ga0210403, IMG submission 150863) | Forest soil microbial communities from Barre Woods Harvard Forest LTER site, Petersham, Massachusetts, United States - Inc-BW-C-19-M | ecosystem: Environmental > Terrestrial > Soil >... | reverse complement strand
AGCTCCAGCGCCTGATACGATCCATCGCTGTCGGTGGTGGTGGTGGTGGACACTCCAGTCGCCGTGTTGGTGACAATCACGCTGGCGCCCGGAACGACTGCGCCCTGCTGGTCTTTGACCGTGCCGACAATTCTGGCGCGAGCGCTCTGCGCGTGGGTCCAGGCCGAAAATGCGAAGACCAGGAACATTACCAAGCATCCCAGCCTCAAGAAATGGAACCTACCGTTCTCGATCATTTTTGACTCCTTATAAGCTGTGCGGAATGGGGGAATACGCGAGCCTGAAGGGACAAACTTATATCAACGCTCCAGGGATATGTCCAGTGCTGGGTGCTATTTAATTGGCCCTTGTTCTAATTCCACGTCACCTGAAAAGCACCCAATCCTGTTTTTGGAATAATGAATTCCTAATTGTGAAACTTCCTTGTGCATTCATCGACAAATCCATGGCCGGGGCATACAGTTTTTGGCAGGAATCTACCGTTCTCAGTAGCCGTGTTGGCTATAATCTGGCCATATGAACCCCTTCACCGCCGATTTAGTGCGCGAAAGCCATGAGGTCACCAACCAGGTCCTGCCGCTGACCGGCTACAACCTCTTTCTGACGGATTCCACGCTCGTACGGACCGTTGAACGCGAGGCAGCCTGGGCGCGGCCGCAGCTTAGCGAACTGGGCCATCTGCTTGGGACCCCGGAAGCCCAAGGCTGGGGCTTCGACGCCAATGAGAATAAGCCGGTCTTGCACACCCACGATCGTATGGGCAACCGGCGCGATGAAGTCGTTTTTCACCCGGCCTGGCACAGCCTGATGCAGACCTCCATTAACCACCAGGTGCATAGCCTGCCCTGGGTCCTGGAGAAACCCGGTGCCCATGTGGCCCGAGCGGTGCTGATGATGATGACCGCACAAAACGAGGCAGGCCACACCTGTCCCGTTTCTATGACTTTTTCGGGGATCGCAGCGCTGCAGGCCGAGCCTGATCTGGCGCGCGAGTGGAAGCCGAAATTGCTTTCTGCAAATTATGATCCTGGGCTCCGCCCCCTCCAGGAAAAATCCGGCGGTCTGCTGGGCATGGGGATGACCGAGAAGCAAGGCGGCTCCGACGTGCGGGCCAATACTACGCGCGCGGAACGGGCCGGCTCCTCCAGAGAGTACCTCATTACCGGACACAAATGGTTCTGTTCGGCGCCCATGTGCGATGCCTTTCTGGTGCTCGCGCAGGCGCCGAAGGGCCTTACATGCTTCCTGCTTCCGCGCTGGCAGCCCACCGGCGAGCGCAATCGTTTCTATCTCCAGCGGCTCAAAGACAAAATGGGCAACCGTTCCAACGCCTCGAGTGAAGTGGAATTCGACCACGCATGGGCGCAGCGGGTTGGAGAAGAAGGCCGGGGCGTACACGCCATCATCGAGATGGTCAATCACACCCGTCTCGATTGCGCCATTGCGGCGGCGGCGCTGATGCGCCAGGCGGTGGTGCAGGCCCTGCATCACGCGAAGCACCGCGCCGCTTTCGGCAAGCTGCTGATTGACCAGCCTCTGATGCGCAACGTGCTGGCCGACCTGATGATTGAGTCGGAAGCTGCAACGCAGTTCATGCTGCGGCTGGCTGCGGCCTTCGATGCGCGCACATCCGATCCGCGGCAACGCTCTTTCGCCCGTGTGGCCACCGCCATCGCCAAGTACTGGCTCTGCAAAAAGGCCCCGGTACATGTGGGCGAAGCCCTGGAATGCCTGGGAGGAAACGGTTACATCGAAGAGAGCATCATGCCCAGGCTCTATCGTGAAGCGCCTCTGTATTCGATCTGGGAAGGCTCGGGCAACGTAATCTGCCTCGACATTCTGCGGGCACTGGCGAAAGATGCCGGGGCCGCGGAATCCATCATGGATGAACTGCGCCAGAGCGCGAACCGCATCCCGGCCTTTGACGCCTTTGTGAGCGGCCTTGAATCCGGCTTGGTTGCTGCCGCTGCCGGAGCGGAACCAGAAGTTACGGCCCGCAGGCTGGCGGAAAAACTTGCCCTGGCTTTGCAAGCATCGTTGCTCATCCGGCATAGCTCACCGGCAGTGGCGGAGGCCTTCGTGGCCTCGCGGCTGGGTGGACAATCTGGACGTACGTTTGGGACATTGCCAGAGATCGATTTTGGGGCGATCCTGAACAGTTGAAGAACCAAATCAGCCGCGAATTTACGCGAATGAACGCGAATAAAAACAGAACAAATGAAATAACGAAACAAGAAACAGACCAACAGAAATAAATGAATAAAGGGTGTGAACCACCGTTCTCTTTGTCCTGTTGGTTCTTATTCTTATTCTTATTCGCGTTCATTCGCGTAAATTCGCGGCCAAATCTTTGGCGGCTTATTCCGCGGCCACGGCCAATCTCGACCTATCGGTTGCCACTTCCAGGGCCTGCTCTAGATCGCCGATCAAATCGTCGGCGTCTTCAATGCCAACGGAAACGCGCACCAGGTCATCCGGCAACGAGCGGTTGGCCCGCACTTCGGCCGGGATGCTGGCGTGCGACATGCATCCGGGCAGGCTGATCGAAGAATTGATTCCGCCAAAGCTCACGGTGATAGCGAAGATGCGCGCGGCTTCCGCCAGCCGCCGCGACAGTTCGAACGACCCGGTTTCAAAACCGATCACCGAACCGTATCCGCGCGCTTGCCGCTCGTGCAGCGCACGGCCCGGATGCCCATCGAGTCCCGGATAGTACACCTTGCGCACCGCTGGATGTCCGCAAAGGAACTCGGCCACCTTCCCGGCATTGCTTTGCTGGCATTGCACGCGCAGGCCCAGCGTCTTGATGCCCCGCAGCAACAGAAAGGAGTCAAATGGTCCGAGGGCGGCGCCCTCGGCGTTCTGCAGAAAAGCAAGCTCTTCCGCCAGCGCCGGATCTCGCACCACGATGGCCCCGGCAGTTACGTCGCTGTGTCCGCAGAGAAATTTGGTGGCGGAGTGCACCACAATATCCGCGCCGAGATCCAATGGGTTCTGCAGATATGGAGACATCAGACTATTGTCGACCGAGAGCAGCGCGCCCCGGCTGTGCGCGATTTCCGCCAGCGCGACGAGGTCAACCACCCGCAACAGCGGGTTGGTGGGTGTTTCGATATGTACCAGGCGGGTGCGTGGGCCGATCTGCCGCGCGAATTCCTCTACGTTGGCGGCATCGCTGTAGCGGACCTCGATGCCGCTGCGGCAGAACACCTTTGAGAATGCCCGGTAAGCGCCGCCGTATAAATCATCGCCGGCCAGCAGTTCTTCACCCGGCCGTAGCAGACGGGCCAGCAGAGAGATGGCCGCCATGCCGCTGGCGAGACAGAACGCGCGATGCCCGTTCTCCAGGTCGGCCACCTGCTTTTCCAGCACGCTACGGGTGGGGTTGCCACTACGTGAGTAGTCGTATTCCCCGAAGGAATCCGCCGACTGCTGCTCGAAAGTCGCGGTCTGATAGATGGGAGTCGCCACGGGGCGATAAGGATCATTCGGACATCGTTCAAAATTCACCAGCCTGGTCGTCAGCTTCATGCGGCCCCCTCACGATTACAAAATTCCACGAGCGTCGGCTGAAGCAACGGCGTACGGCCAAGGGCCAGCACGTCGCTCATGACGGAAACCGTGGTCGGCCAGCGGCCTGCGCCCTTGCCCCGCAGCACTTGCTCGCGGCCATCGGCATGGCGCGCAATCAGGCAGTTTTGTTCGCCCCGAAGGCGCGCAAACGGATGGCTGCCATCCACCACCTGGGGCGCAACCCGCGCCTGCCATCCGGCTGGCCCGTCGGCCAGGCTGGCCACCAGCCGCACCGCTTTTCCAGAAGCCGCCAGCGAGTACACCCGTTCGCTATCAAGTTCGAGGATGCCCTGGCGGTCAACATTCTCGATCTTCAATTCGGCCCCGCAGGCGGCGCGCGCCAGCAGCGTCAGCTTATGGGCCGTGTCTGTCCCGTCGAGATCGAGCGTCGGGTCAGCCTCCGCAAAGCCCAGCGTCTGTGCCCTTTCCACCGCCTCGGGGAAGGCCCGCCCCTGCGCCAGTTCGTCGAGCACAAAGTTACAGGTGCCGTTGAGAACGCCTTGCAGACTTTCAATACGGCCGATTCGCCGCAGGCTCCTCACCGCCTCGAGCATCGGGACTGCTCCACCCACGGCCGCGGCGTAGTGAAGGCTGCCATGGTGCTGACTCACGAGGCCTAAAAGCTCTTCCCCTTCCTGGGACAGAACCAGTTTGTTGGCGGTCACCACATGCTTGCCCCGGCGGAGAGCGCCCGCGATCAGGTCATACGCGGGATCGTGTCCCCCGATCAGTTCGATTACTACATCCGCATCGCCGTTGACCACGCTCCATGGGTCGCGGCTGAGGAGATGCCTTAGAGGCAGACGTTCCGGACGATCGACGTCGCGAACGGCAATCCCGGTAATCTCAAATCGCTCCGGATAAGAGCTCAACGACTGATAGACGCCACGGCCCACGACGCCCAGTCCCAGCAGGCCGATCTTCAGTTTTTCGCCGGCCAAGCGTCCACCGGCCAGTCGTCCCCCGCCTTCTTGCTCGGAACCAGAGTTGGCATCAATCTGCGGACCAACCAGGTTGAGTTGCGCAAAGGCGGCCCCGCTCTCTTCCGTCAGACAGGGCGCAAGGTCACTGGCGGCAGCCGCCTCCAGCCCCTGAAGAATCACCACGGGGAAGCGTTCGAGCGCCCGCAGAATCTCGGGATAGCACGGCCGGCCAGAGCACCGCGCCGTAGTCGCCGGAATGCCATCGCGATCGAACAACGCCGCCAGGTCTTCGCAAGGTTGCTGTGCGCCATCTATGGCCGCCCCTTTCGGCGCTGTCAAGACAACGATCACGGGCTTGCCCTCGCGGTACCAGCGGTAAGCTTCATCCACGACGCGGGGCAGGCCCGGCGCACTGCTGAGAAAAGGGTCTTCCACATTGAGCACGACTATCGCGTTACGCATGACGCCCCCTGATCTACGTTATCCACGGTAGCGCCGGCTGCGACAAGCAGCGCGCGATCGAGATCGGCGATGATGTCCGACGGGTCTTCGAGGCCCACCGAGAGTCTGACCAAGCCTTCGGTGATGCCCGCCGCTTCCCGGGCGGCCACCGGGACATCCGCATGGGTCATGGTGACCGGATGTGTGATCAGCGTTTCGACCGCGCCCAGATTCTCGGCCAGGGAGCACAGCCTGACGGAATTCATCAGCGCCAGCCCGGCATCCTTGCCGCCTTTGACTTCAAAGGAAATCAATCCGCCGCTCACCAGTTGCTGCCGGGCGGCCAGCTCGTGCTGTGAAAAAGATTCGAGGCCAGGGTAAAGCACATAACGGATCGCCGGATGCTTTTGCAACCACTTCGCCACCACCAGCGCATTCTCCGAATGCAGCCGGATGCGGAAGGGCAGAGTCTTCAGACCCCGCAGCGTCAGCCAGGCTTCCTGCGGCGACTGGATCGTGCCCAGGGTCTTGCGCACGAAGCGCAGCCGCTCGAGCAGTTCCGTATCCCGCGTGGTGACCGACCCGCCCACCGTTGCGTTGTGGCCTTCCACGTACTTGGTGGTCGACAGCAGAGAAATGTCCGCGCCCAGTTCGAGCGATCTCTGGCCCAGCGGCGTAAGGAAGGTGTTATCGACGGCCAGCTTGATTCCAGCGGCCCGGGTCACCCCGGCGAGGGCGGCAATATCGCTGAGCTTGAGAGTAGGATTCGCAGGTGTTTCGATAAATACCAGCCGCGTCTGCGGAGTGATGGCGTCCCGAACAGCATCGGCGTTGGAGGTATCGACAAAGCTGGTGGCGATGCCCAAGGGCGCCAGAATCTGGCGGGCAAGACGAGTGGTGCCGCCGTACACCACGTCGGAAATGATGACGTGGTCGCCCGATTTCAGCAGCGACAATAACAGCGTGGTGGTGGCGGCCATGCCGCTCGAAAAACACACTGCCGGCGGCGCGTCTTCAATCGCACCCAAGGCCCGCTCCAGGGCCTCTACCGTCGGATTGCCCGCGCGTGAATATGTAAAACCTTTGTGCTGGCCCACCGCTTCCTGCACAAAAGTCGTGGATTGATAGATCGGAGTGAGAATCGCCCCGGTGGCCGGGTCCGGGGACTGGCCCCCATGAATGGCAAGTGTGGAAATACCCTGAAAGTCTGGCATGTAGCCTCCTGTCGTTGATGCAGCGTTGGTTTTGTGTAGAAATAGAAAAACCGCCGGAGATCCCAGGCGGCCGCTACGACAGGAAGGTATGTCTCTCTTGCTAGCTCAGACTCCCGACGCAGACCCGGCACCGCCTGGGATGCACATGGCCATGGTCATTCGGGAATGATTGAGTGAATGCATGAGACAATTAGAATGCTAATTCACTTGCGATTCTAGGCAGATTGCCGGTGGAAGTCAAGTTCGAGTTGCTTAGTTGTGTTGCTTTCTAACCAGGAGAACCTAAAATGCCATTGGTGCGAATTTCACTGCGGGAAGGCAGGTCCCAGCCGGTAGTCCAGAAGATTTCCGATGCTATCCACCGTGCGATGGTGGAGACGATCTCAATACCCGCGGACGACCGCTTCCAGATCATCTCTGAACATCGCCCCGCCAATCTCGTTTACGATCCCGAATTCCTGAACATCCACCGGACTGATGAAATTGTGGTCATCCAGATCACCCTGAATCAGGGGCGGTCCCTGGAGATCAAGAAGGCCCTCTATGCCCGCATCGCGGAACTGCTGCATCAGGAGACCGGACTGCGCAAAGAAGACGTGCTGATCAACCTCGTGGAGGTCCCGAAGGAAAACTGGTCATTCGGGAATGGTATCGCGCAATACGCACCGTAGAAGAGCAAGATTGGCCGCGAATTAACGCGAATGAACACGAATTAAAACCAAACTGACACCAGACAAGCTAAGCAGAAGAAATTAAAGAATAAGATCAAACCCAGATCGGCGATCTGGTCGGCTGGTTGGGATCGTGACTCGTGTGAGCGATGACCTCAGCACCAGTAATTCTTATTTTTGGTTTTTTGTTTTTAATTCGTGTTCATTCGTGTTAATTCGTGGCCAAGAATTACCCGGTTGTGCCGGTCAAGGCCGCCAGATACTTCTGTGGCAGCGGACAGCGCTGAAACTTTCCATCGACCACAATGTGCGTGGTCTGGCCTTCCGCCAGCAATGTCCGGTCCCCGGCGCGCACGACCTGGTAATGAAAAACCAGCAGCGACCTGCGAACGCTCTGCAAATGCGTGCGCACGATGATCTCATCATCATAGTAGGCAGGCAACTTATACCGCACCTTGAGGTCGGCCACCGGAAGGTGGCAGTGGTCCTGCTGCTCCATGTCGCGGTAACGGAAGCCGTATTGCCGCAGCAGTTCCACCCGGCCAACCTCGAACCACACGACAAAGTTCGAATGATAGACAACTCCCATCTGGTCGGTATCCGCGTAGCGCACCCGGATGGTGGTTTCGTTTTGAGCAAAGTCGGTCATTTCTTGTTCCCATCCCTCAAGTCTTCGCGGTTCGACGATGATTCCTGAGCAACAGCAAACCAATTCCCATTCGTGTTGATTCGCGTCAATTCGCGGCCAATTGCCTTTGGTTTTGCTTGCGGCCGCGTTACACGCTGCCAAATTCATACGGCATCCCGCGCACCTCAGAGATGTTCCTGATCACGTAGTCCGGCTGTTCTTGCGGACCAGCGGGCTCCTGGGCCGCGAATTCGCCCCGCTTCAGCCGGACCGTACGCATGCCCAGCTTCTTGCCGGAGCGTATCTCGCTCATCGGACGGTCACCGATTACCAGAATCTTCCATGGCGGCAGGCCGGTTTTCTTCAAAATTCGCCGGAAGGCAATCTCCTTTGTAAGCGTATTGGTCCGGTCCGCATAGAAGATGGCCTCCACCGCCGGTTCGCCTTCCAGCCCCAGAGACCGGACTTTCGCGCGCTGAATTTCCGGCTCACCAAAGCTGACAATGAAGATGCGCACCCCGCGCCGTTCGAGAAAACGCAGCAACGGAAGCGATCCTCGAAACAGCTTTAAATTGTTGACCGGCAGATTGAAGTACGCATCGCGCGCCGCTCTGCTGATCTTTGCCTGGTGTTCAGGGTCATTGGCCCCAAACTGCCGGCATACGATCTCGTCAATGTACCGCAGCGTCGGATCCTGCCGGAAAGCCCTCATGCGCGCCCGATACACAGCTTCAACATCGGCCTTCAATCCGGCCCGCACCATGGCCTCCGCCGCATGACGATGCGCCGGCCGAACGCGCTGCCCGAGGCAGTCATACAGGGTATCATCGAGATCGAAGATCACGCAGTGGATGAGCGTCCGCGCAAGTTTTCGCTTGCGATTTCGGGGTGCAATTCTCTTTGGCGGCGGCATCGGAGTTTCCTAGGATAAAGAGCCATTGTAAACATACAGATTGGACAGTATCCTCCGATCTAAATGCCACGCAACCTCAGCGAACCACAGGGTCCCTCAGCCCTACTCGCGCGCTGAAGAAAACGCGCGCTCCTGACGGGCTTCGGGAAGACATCAATTCCTTTGGTCGCTTTGTTCTCCTTTCTCTGCACCTCCTCTGCTTTCAATTGATCTTCCTTGGCGACCTTGGCGTACTTTGCGGTGGATTCTTCGGTTGCGGCTACGTCGCTGTGGCCCCTGCTACAATCCTTATCATGCCGGAAAAGCTGCTCTTCATTCCCTGGTTTGCAGGCATTCTTTACGGCAGCATTCCGTTCTTCTGGCTGGCGATTCATCCGCTGGCCGGCCGCTGGCAGAAGATGCAGCGCTCACCGTATCGAGTACTGCTCCCTCTATGGGCCGTAATGATTGCCGTCCTGGGTGGCGTTACGTTGCCCTGGCAGGCCCAGCGAATTTACACCACTTGGTGGGCATGGCTTCCGGCCTTCCCGTTTTTCTGGATGGGCCTGCGAACGTACAGCAGCATCCCCTCGGCCTTCGGGATGGAAAGACTCAGCGGGCAAGCCGAACTACGGCCTGACGGGCTCCAGCAGTCTCTGGTTGTGAGCGGCCTGCACGCCCGCATGCGCCACCCGATCTATTTCGCCCACCTGTGCAACCTCGCCGGATGGACCTTGGGCAGCGGCCTGGTGGTGAACTACGGCCTGCTGGCTGTCAGTTGCTTCCTGACCTTTCCGCTGATGATCTGGCTCGAAGAGCGAGAGCTGATAAAACGTTTTGGACCTGATTATCTTGATTACCGGAAAGCCGTTTCGGCCTTCCCTGGTCTTATGCCCGGCTCCTACAAGAGTTCTCCTCATGCCAACACGGCCTCTCCTCTGAGGAAGCGCTAGCGTGAAATTCGAACTCCTGGTGGCGGCCCGTTACCTGCGCGCCAAACGACGCCAGGCGGTGGTGGGAATCATTACCGTAATTTCCGTCATCGGGGTCACGGCCGGCGTAGCTTCCCTGGTGGTTGCTCTCTCAGTGAACAACGGCTTCCGCCAAGACCTGCAGGAGCGGCTCCTGGGATCGACTTCCCACGTCAACGTGCTGCGCGTGAAGACCGACGGCATCGAGCACTGGCCTCAGTGGATCGCCCGCCTCGAAACCCAGCCCGGCGTATTGGCCGCCGCCCCGGTGATCTACGAACAGGTGCTGGTGTCGCGCGGAGCGCGCGCCAGCGGAGTGCTGCTCAAGGGTGTGATTCCCAGCTACGAGAACAAGGTCAGCGATCTGCTGAGCAAGGTCAACTTCGGCTCGGCTGCAAGGCTCGCGCCAGAGGCGCCCGCTCCGCCGTGCCCTGAAACCGGCGAACCCTGCCCCGAGGAAACGCCGCCTATCGTTCTCGGCAAGGATGTAGCCAGCAATCTCGGCGCAATCGTTGGTTCGGTGGTGCTGGTCACCAGCCCGCAAAGCGAACTGACGCCGTTTGGCATTGTGCCCAAATTCGTCCGCTTCAAGGTCGAAGGCATCTTCGATTCCGGATTCAACGAAAACGACAGTGCCTGGGGATTCATTCGCCTCGGCGATGCCCAGAAGCTGTTCGGCCTGGGCGACGTAATCTCTGTCTTGGAATTTAAAATTCAAGACATCGACAAGGCCCCGGAGGTCGCCCGCGAACTCGAACAGAGCGCGGGGCCGGGATTCATGGCCACCAACTGGATGGACCAGAACAAGGCGTTGTTCCACGCTTTGCGTCTGGAACGGGTGGTGACCTTCGTAATCATCGGTCTCATCGTGATGGTCGCGGCCCTTAACATTCTGATCTCACTCATCATGATGGTGATGGAAAAAACCAAAGACATTGCCGTCCTTATTTCCATGGGCGCGCGGCGGGGGCAGATCCGCCGCATCTTCATCTTGCAGGGTCTGCTGATCGGAGTGGTCGGCACCCTCCTGGGTCTGCTGCTGGGCTATGGCATCTCGCTGGCTGGGGCAAAATATCACCCCATCAGCCTTTCCGCCGAAGTCTACTCAATTCCATATGTTCCCTTTGCGCCCCGATTTCTGGATGGCATTTTGATTGCTTCTGTTTCTCTATTGATTTCGTTCGTAGCGACCGTTTATCCCTCATGGTCGGCGTCACGTATTCTGCCGGCTGAGGCCCTGCGTTACGAATAACGTATTTAGATACTTTCTCAGGCAGATTCCATGGTTTCCAGCGGATAATAAGCTGGCTGGTTTGCGGTGACCTTCAGCTTGGTAAAGAGAGCGGATTCTCACGGCAGAGACAGATTCCAAATTCTGTATCTCGTAGGCCACAGGAAATAATGGAGATGCCGTGTGAAAAAGCGATTTGAAGCAGCGAGGACACCGAATGCATCTAATTTGTACAGGGCCTGAAGTCCTCAGGGTCGAAGGCCTGAAGAAGGTGTACCGTTCCGGGCAGTCAGATCTAGTGCTCTTTGAAAACTTGTCCTTCCGAGTACAGGAAGGGGAAATGCTCGCCATTGTGGGCGAATCGGGTGTGGGCAAGAGCAGTTTGTTGCACATCCTCGGAACTCTTGATCGGGCTTCTGCCGGTGACGTATACTGCGCGGAGATTAAATTGTCCGAGCTTTCAGAGGACGCTGCGGCGAACTTTCGTAATCGTGAGATTGGCTTCGTCTGGCAGTTACACTACCTGTTGCCGGAGTTTACGGCACAGGAGAACGTTGCGATACCGCTCCTGATGCGTGGCATGACCTACCGGAAGGCCATGGAATTGGCCTCCGGATGGCTAAGTGAGGTTGAGTTGGGCGAACGCAGGCACCATCGCGCAGGAGAACTTTCTGGCGGAGAGCAGCAGCGAGTTGCCCTGGCCAGAGCGTTGATCACCGGCCCCAAGATCCTGATGGCCGATGAGCCAACGGGTGACCTGGACAGCCGGACTGCCGAGATGGTCTTCAGCCTGATCCAGAGGCTGCATCGCGACCACCGCCTTACCTCCCTCGTTGTAACTCATAACCTGGCTTTTGCGCGGCGCTGTGATCGTGTCATCCGGCTCCATAAGGGGCAGGTGGAAGAATTGTCACCTCCATCGCTTTCTAGTTGAAGTCTGCGAGGTGAAAGGACATTATGTAAGTAGGCCGCCAGCCGGTGCAGCGGCCAGATTCAAACCCGGGAGACGGTCCGGGCAGAAAGGCTTCCTGCAATACCGCGTCTTCGGACCGGAAGGAAGAGAGATGCCCATGGCGGAGGTGACCAGCGGGCATCAGGGGTGACGGACCATGTTTGAGCGGTATACAGAAAAAGCCAGGCGTGTAATCTTCTTTGCGCGCTACGAGGCCAGCCAGTTTGGCTCTCCGTATATTGAGACGGAGCACTTGCTGCTGGGCTTGTTGCGCGAAGACAAGGCATTGACCAACCGGTTCCTGCGGTCGCATGCGTCGGTGGAATCCATTCGCAAGCAGATCGAAGGGCACACCACCATCCGGGAGAAGGTTTCGACTTCGGTCGACCTGCCCCTGAGCAATGAGTGCAAGCGCGTGCTGGCTTATGCCGCCGAGGAAGCCGAGCGCCTCAGCCACAAGCACATCGGCACCGAGCATCTCTTGCTCGGTCTGTTGCGCGAAGAGAAATGCTTTGCCGCTGAAATCCTGCACGAGCGCGGCCTGCGCCTCAGCGCTATCCGCGAAGAACTGGCGCGCAGCACCCAAGAAAAGGCCCAGCCCCAGCGCGGGGCCTCGCGCGAGTCTTCCCTGCTGGCCGAGTTCTCCCGCGACCTCACCCAGGCCGCCATGGATGCCCAACTGGATCCCCTGGTCGGCCGCGAAGGCGAAGTCGAGCGGGTCGTCCAGATCCTGTGCCGGCGCACCAAGAATAACCCGGTGCTGATCGGCGAACCCGGCGTCGGCAAGACCGCCATCGTCGAAGGCCTGGCCCAGCGCATTGCCGATGGCGATGTGCCGTCGTTCCTGGCTGAAAAGCGCATCCTGGCCCTCGATCTCTCGCTGATTGTGGCCGGCACCAAGTATCGCGGACAGTTCGAAGAGCGCCTCAAAACCATCATGAAAGAGCTGATGGAAAACCAGAACTGCATCATCTTTATCGATGAGTTGCACACCCTGGTCGGCGCCGGCTCCGCCGAAGGCTCGCTCGATGCCGCCAACATCCTGAAGCCCGCCCTTTCCCGGGGCGAGGTCCAGTGCATCGGCGCGACCACCCCCGGCGAATACCGCAAGTCCATCGAGAAAGACCGTTCGCTCGAACGCCGCTTCCAGGCCGTGAAAGTGCCTCCGCCCAATGAAGACGAAGCGGTGAAAATCATCTACGGCATCAAAGAACGTTATGAGAAGTTCCACGCGGTCAGCTACACCGACGAAGCCATTCAGTTCGCCGTGTATCACTCCAGCCGCTATATTCCCGACCGCTTCCTGCCCGATAAGGCCATCGACCTTCTCGATGAGGCGGGCGCGCGCGTGAAGCTGCGCCAGACCTCGCTGCCCGAGGAAATCACCGAGGTGCAGAAGCGCATCAAGTTCATCGTCCATCGCATGGAAAATGCCATCGCCAACCATGAATTTGAAAAGGCGCGTTTCTATTCCGACGAAGAACGCAAAGAACGCGAGAACCTGCGCGCCATGCGGGAAAAATACCACCTCGACGACTCCTCTACCGGAGTGGTGGGACGTGAAGACATCGAAGACGTCGTCAGCCGCTGGACCGGTGTGCCCGTCACCTCTATCAAGGAAGAAGAAACGCAGAAGCTGCTGCGCGTGGAAGAAGAGTTGCACCGCCGTGTGATCTCGCAGGACAAGGCCATCAGCGCGCTGGCCCGCTCTATTCGCCGCTCCCGCGCCGGACTCAAGTCTCCACAGCGCCCCATCGGCTCCTTCCTGTTTCTGGGACCGACGGGCGTGGGTAAAACCGAAGTGGCCCGCACCCTGGCCCATTTCCTATTCGGCAGCGAGAAATCCCTGATACGCTTCGACATGTCGGAATTCATGGAAAAGCATTCCGTCAGCAAGCTGATCGGTTCGCCTCCGGGCTATGTGGGTTACGAAGAAGGCGGCCAGCTCACCGAACGGGTCAAGAGATCGCCCTACTCGGTGGTCTTGCTCGATGAAATCGAGAAGGCCCACCCTGATGTGTTCAACATCCTGCTGCAGGTGCTGGAAGATGGCCAGCTTACCGATGGCCTGGGCAACACTGTGGACTTCAAGAACGTGATCATCGTCATGACCTCCAACATCGGCGCTCGCCACCTGATGAAGCGCAAGGGCCTCGGCTTCCAGATCGACAAGGAAGAGACTGTGTCGGACAAAGTTGAAGACATGGTCCGCCAGGAAGTGAAGCGCACCTTCAATCCGGAGTTCCTGAACCGCCTCGACGAAGTCATCATCTTCAACGCCCTGGCGGATGCCGACCTGATTCAGATCCTGGAATTGCTGGTGCAACAACTCAATGCCAACCTGGCCCAGCGTCACATCACCATCACCGTAACCGACGAGGCCAAGAAGTGGGTCCTTGAAAAGACCGTACCGGAGCGCAGCTACGGCGCACGGCCTTTGCGCCGGGCCTTGCAGAGATTCATTGAAGACCCGCTGTCGGAAGCCCTCATTCAGGGCCTGCTCACCCTGCGGCCGGCCTTCGTTGAGGTCTACCTCGAGGGCGATCGCTTGTTCTACCGCCAAATAGGCGAGAACTCTGAGAAGACTGAAGGCATGTTGTTGTATAGCAATTAGCAATTAGCAATTAGCAATTGGCCTTTCACATTGAGCCGCTGGTTAACGCCAGCGGCTTTTCTTCTGACTTTCTTTGGCTCTTCTCCGTGCCTCCGTAGTACTTTCCCCGAGTTTCTTTTTTCGTGCAATTCTCTCGGGCTTTAATCATCCCCCCAGCTCTTGGTTTTCCCTGCACCCTTTGCGTGCCTTTGCGTCCTCTGCGGTGAAAGCCTTTGGTTGTGGCTACGTTGCGCTGTGCTTCCGTGGTGAATCCCCGGTAAAATAAGGACCATGGAACTGATTGTCTACTCTGCCCCCTGGTGTGGCGACTGCCGCGAGGCCAAACGTTGGCTGGCGCGCCATAGCATTCCCTATCGCGAAATCAATATTGAGGACTCTCCTGAGGCCGCCGGGGAAGTCGTCAAGAATACCGGCAAGCGCTCCATCCCCCAATTCGTGATCGACGGCAAATGGGTCCAGCCTTATGTTCCGGGTCAGGGATTTAAATATGAGGAAATGGCGGCACTGTTCGGCGTTCCAGCGGACTAAATCTCAAGAACTGTCCTGGCTGCGCCGGTTCAGGTCGCTCGCATCTTCGGGCCTCGTAAGCGTTCCGGCATACTCACGCCTGAATTCTCTTTTGCCTTTGCCGGCCTTGCCTTTGTATTTTTTTGCGCCCTTTGCGGTGAGAGTTTTTCGTTGCCGCTCCGCGGCCCTTTGTTCTGCAACAGCTTACTGATGGATTCCGCCAGAATCGGCCCTATGGTCTGCATCTCCTGCCGGGCGGCGCTCGCCTGTTGGCGCAACACCTGCTCTCCTTCGGCGGTGATGGCCAGCGTCACCAGGCGCTGGTCATCCCTTGACCGGGTGCGCCGCAGAAAGTTGCGCTTCTCGCATCGATCAATCAACTCCACAATGCTGTTGTGATGGAGCTGCATCCGCTCGGCGATCGCGCCAATCGTCGGGGATTGTCCCTCCGGCAGCCCGCGGATGGCCAGCAGCACCTGATACTGCTGCGGATGAAAGCCCTCTGCCCGCGCCCGTTCTTCCATATGGCGCAGAAACCGCCGCAACTGATAGCGGAATTCCGCCAGCGCTACGTACTCCCAGGCCGTCAGAGGTTTGGATTTTTTTTCTTTTGACATTTATATCGTACCGCGATATCTTAATCTGGCGCATTTAAGAGCTTGGCCCTTTTTGCCGGCACTCAGGTAAAAGGGCCTTTTTTTCTCATGCCTCATCCGCCGCTCTGCACCTGACGGACAGCCTGAAATTCTGTAGGTGCTTGCGTGTCAAGATTCTTGCATATTTCCAGATGAAAGTGGGTTGGTAATTTCACTCTTCAGCCTGGCCCACCCTGGCCGCGCACTGCGGGCGAAAGAATATCCTGTTGCAAGTATGTCGCTCTACGATATAATTACCGCAATTCCGGCCAAGTCATATAATAAGGGTCCTTTGCCGGGAACCTCATTCTCCTTCGGCAGAGGACCTTTTTTATTTCCTGCCCCCGCTGGCACGGTATGCGGCCAGCATTTATGATCAAGCGTTCCACATCCAAAATTTCATAGTGTACCTGTGAGGAGCGCGCTTGATTCCCCGTTATACCCGCCCGGAGATGGGCCGAATCTGGAGTGACGACAACAAATTCCGCTGCTGGTTGCGGGTGGAAACCGCTGCCAGCCTGACCCTGGCCGAAGCCGGACTGGTGCCCCAGGAGGCCGCCCAGGCCATCGCCGAACGCGGCGATTTCGACCTGAAACGCATCCAC
>Ga0210403_10002700_pt1 | contig 15863 bp, 15 predicted proteins | sample IncBWC19MmetaG_FD_150863 | JGI IMG/M metagenome (GOLD analysis project Ga0210403, IMG submission 150863) | Forest soil microbial communities from Barre Woods Harvard Forest LTER site, Petersham, Massachusetts, United States - Inc-BW-C-19-M | ecosystem: Environmental > Terrestrial > Soil >... | reverse complement strand
ATAAGATTACCGCGCAGAAAGGCATCAGCATCGGCGAAGCGGCCAATCGCGTCGCCGATCTGGGCTGGACGCCGAGCTACGTTCAGGAAGCGATGACCTTCCCGACCGATTACAAGATCTCGCGGGTGCCGCGCGATCCCATGAAGCAGGTGCTGCGTTCGTATTTCCCGATGCAGGAGGAAAAGGACAACCGCGTTTACGGCGCGCTCGACGCGGCGCTGCGCGGCGACATGTTCCGCAACGTGGAACCCCGCTGGATCGAGTGGATGAAGCTCTTCCTGGCGATCATCCCGTTCCCGGAAATCTCGGCCGCCCGGTCGATGGCCATGGTCGGCCGCCTGGCGCCCGGCGAGGAGCTGCGCACCGGATTCACAATGCAAATGGTCGACGAGCTCCGTCACTCGACGATTCAGATGAATCTGAAGAAGTGGTACATGGAGAACTACATCGACCCGGCGGGCTTCGATATCACGGAGGCCGCGTTTGGCAAGTGCTACGCATCGACCATTGGGCGTCAGTTCGCCGAGGGCTTCCTGACCGGCGACGCCATCACCGCGGCGAACATTTACTTGACGGTCGTGGCCGAGACGGCATTCACGAACACGCTGTTCGTCGCGATGCCGTCGGAAGCGGCGCGCAACGGCGACTACGCCCTGCCGACGGTGTTCTTGTCGGTGCAGTCCGACGAATCGCGTCACATCGGCAACGGCCACTCGTTGTTGATGGCGATGATCCACGATCCGTCGAACCATGATCTTCTGGAGCGCGATCTCAAATACGCGTTCTGGCAGAACCACGCCATCGTCGACGCGGCCATCGGCACGTTCGTCGAATACGGCACCACCAATCGCGACAAGACCAAGGAATCCTATGCGGAGCTATGGCACCGCTGGATCTACGAAGACTACTATCGTAGCTACATGCTGCCGCTCGAGAAATACGGCGTCAAGATCCACCACGACGACGTGGCGGAGGCCTGGGATCGTATTGTTAAGAAGGACTACATTCACTTGACTGCGCAATTCTTCTCGGTCGGTTGGCCGGTGAACTTCTGGCGCATCGAAGCCCAGACCGAGAAGGACTTCGACTGGTTCGAGCACAAATACCCCGGCTGGTACGCCAAGTTCGGCGATTTCTGGAAGTGGTATGCGAAGCTCTCGAAGCCCGGCGAGACCAACATCCTGTTTAATAGCGATGTCGGCTACGTCTATCCGCACCGCTGCTGGAGCTGCATGGTTCCGTGCCTGATCCGCGAGGACTTTGTCTGCGACGAAGTGGACGGCAAGATGTACACCTATTGCTCGGAGGGATGCCGCTGGACGCATAAGGTGGGTTTCAGCAGCGAATACAAAGGCCGCCCGACTCCTGCGATGGGCCGTTTCAGCGGTCGCCGCGAATGGGAAGACTGCTATCACGGGTGGGACCTCGCCGACGCGATCAAGGATCTCGGTTTCGTCCGCTCCGATGGCAAGACTCTCGTCCCGCAACCGCATCTGCGGTTCGACGCCAAGGACATGTGGACCCTCGATCATGTTCGCGGCCATACGCTCGGCAGTCCGTTGCGCGGCTTCCGCGCGCTGAAGGCGGGCGCGGAGCGGGACGCGGCGGTCGCCGAATATCGCAAAGGCTTCACGATCAATCCCCTTCATTGATCTTGAGCTGAAAAAGCGGAGGTCGCCCGGCGGCGACCGCCGTTGCAGAAGGATCTGAGAATGCGTCGCGGTGAGATCGCCGCGGCGCACCCTCTAAAAGCGCGCAAAAAGCGCGCAGAGCGCGCAGAGGAGGCCACGAGGATGGGCGACGCTCAGGTGTACAAAGTGCGTCTCGAGCCCGTCGGCGTCGAAATGGACGTCGAGGAGGGCGAGACCGTTTTGGAGGCGGCGTTCCGTCAAGGCATCGCCCTCATGCATGGCTGCAAAGAGGGCCAATGCGGCTCCTGTAAGTCGCGCCTCATCGGCGGCGACATCGAATTGCTGAAGTACTCGACGTTCGCTCTGCCGGATTACGAGAGGGAGACCGAGCACGTGCTGCTCTGTCGAACCCACGCCTACAGCGACCTCGAGATCGAGCTGCTCAACTTCGACGAGGAGTTGCTGTCGCGCGCGATTCCGGTCAAGACCTATTCTGCGACCGTTATTGAGACGAAGGCGTTGACGCACGATATCCGCCAACTCGACATCGAGTTAGATAAACCATTGAGGTTCTGGGCGGGCCAATATGTCGATTTGGCCTTGCCCGCCGCCGGGGTGACGCGATCGTTCTCGATGTCGAACGCGCCGGGCGACGATCGGCGACTGTCGTTCATCATCAAGAAATATCCGGACGGGGCCTTTTCGTCGCTGCTCGACGGAGCCTTGGCGCCAGGCGAGGCGGTCGCGGTCAAGGGGCCCTATGGCACCTGCAGCCGGCGCGCGGGTCGTTCCGGCGCGATGGTTCTCGTCGGCGGCGGTTCGGGCATGTCGCCCTTGTGGTCGATCCTGACCGACCAGGCCCGCAGCGGCGAATCGAGACCGGTCCGGTTTTATTACGGGGCGCGGACGAAGGCCGACCTCTTCATGCTCGACGAAATCGCTGCGATCGGCGAACGAATCTCCGATTTCCAGTTCATTCCTGCGCTTTCGCACGGCGCTCCGGATGACGGATGGGAGGGCGAGACGGGGCTCATCCACGAAGTCGTTCAGGGTCACCTTCGCGCGGGGCGGCTTGCCGACGCCGAAGACGCCTATACGTGCGGCCCGCCGCCGATGATCGACGCGGTTCTGCCAGTGCTGCGGATGAGCTCGATCGAGCCCGAGCACATCTATTTCGACAAGTTCACCCCGGCGACCCGGTAATGGGCCGCCGCAAACCGCCGAGGCAATGAGGCAAAAAGCTGACGCTTAAAAGGAGGAAACAGTGAGCACAGCCCAAGCTACGCAACCCGTGAAGTCCGGCGCTGCCGGTGCGGCGATATTTCCGGGATCAGACAGCCGGAAATTCAACTATTTCGAGCCGAAGGGCCGGAAGGCGACGCATTACGAGGACATGACCGTCGACGTGCAGCCGGATCCCGAGCGGTACTTGCTGCAAGATTGGATAATCTCGTTTCCCGACGGGACGCCGACCTATTCCAAGACCTGGACCAATGCGCTCAGCTCCGATTGGCATAAGTTCCGGGCGGTCGACCAGGAATGGGAGCGCACGCACTATCAACGCCAGTCGACAATTTGCGGCATGGTTCAGGGCGTAATCGAGAACGCGCGCAAGTCCGGCGCGCCGAAGCGTTTCGACAAGGCCTGGGTCAAGGTTTTGCAGGATCATCTGGGCGCCTATAAGCACGCCGAGTTCGGCCTGGGCACCTCGATGATGCAAGCGCAACGCTACGGTTATACCCAGATGATCAACACTGCGATCTTGACCAATTCGTCGTACAAGATGCGCTTCGCGCAGGATCTGACGATCTACCTCGCCGAGATCGGCCTCGACCTCGATGGGTTCGACGCCGGCGCGGGCAAGAAGCACTGGCTCGAGGACCCGATCTGGCAAGGCGCGCGCAAGTCGACCGAATCGATCATGGGCGCGACGGATTATCTCGAACAATATCTCGCGACCAATTTCGTGTTCGAGCCGTTAGTCGGCGAGTTGTTCCGCAGCGGTTTTATCATGCAGATGGCCGCGGGACAGAACGACTTCGCCACGCCCGCGGTGGTCGCAGCCGCGGAGGCCGACTACGAGCGCAACCTCGCCAATAGCGTCGAATTGTTCCACATCCTAGCGACCGACAAGGAGCATGCCGCGCATAACAAGGCGCTGTTCAACGGCTGGATGAAGAAACATGCGGAACTGGCAGCCGCGGCCGCCAACGGCCTACAGCCGCTGTGGTCGCAGCCGCGCGTCAAGGTCGTCTCTTTCGCCGACGCGCAAGCGCAGGCGAAGAACCGGCTGGAGGCGATCTGCAGCGAAGTCGGTCTCGCGGTTCCTTGATGGCCAATTCCCAACAACCACTCGTTTCTTTAGGAGGACTCGATGACTGAAGCGGTGCTTCACAGCAATATATTCAAGTCGATGAAGGATATTCGGTTCGAGGACACCATCTCGCATCAGTGCGGGATCACCATGAACGACAGCGTCGAGGCGCGGGCCATCGCCGACGTGATGGAGAGGAAGAAAGGGGTCGCGGTGACCTATCAACCGTCGTTGATCCGCATCGACGGCGACCCCAAGCTGACCTTCAACATGGAGGAGATCAGCGAGGCGTTGGGGCGGCCGATGACGCCGCACCTGTTCGAAATCTCGACTTCCACTCACTATGGCCGTATGGTCATGGTCGACGACAACACCGTCGTGGTGTTCGGCGACCTGCAGGAAGCGCTCGCGTATATAGAGCACTAAACGACGGGGTTGACGCCGAGGAACCCGTTTCTCGGCGTCGATCGCCATAATCGGCTTCATCGACGGCAGAGGGAGGATGAGATGTATCGGACGAAATCCGGCGAAGAGATTTTCGTCATCGACGGGCACACGCACTTGTGGGACGGCAGCCCGGCGAATCAAAAGAACATTCATGGCAAGCAATTCATCGAATGCTTCTACGCGTATCATTCCAATTTGAGCCCCCCGTCCGAGAAATGGCCGAAAGACAAATTCGAGAAGTATGACGCCAAGACCATGTATGACGACTTGTTCATCCATGGATACGACGACATGGCGATTTTGCAGCCGACCTATCTCACCGACTTCTACAAGAACGGCTTCAACACCACCGAGCAAAATTCGGCGATGAAGAAGAGCCACCCCGAGCGCTTCATCCTTAATGGCGCCTTCGATCCGCGCGACGGCAACAAGGGCATCGAGGAGCTGCACGCCAAATGCGAGAAATATCATCTCAAGGGCGTCAAGCTCTACACCGCCGAATGGCGCGGCGAGTCAAAAGGCTACAAGCTGACCGACAAGGAATCCTACAAGTTCGTCGAGGCGGCGCAGAAATACGGGATCAAGAACCTGCACGTCCATAAGGGCCCGACCATCATTCCGCTCAACCGTGACGCATTCGACGTCGCCGATATCGACGACGTTGCGACATCGTTCCAGGACCTCAACTTCATCGTCGAGCACTGCGGCCTGCCGCGCCTCGACGACTTCTGTTGGATCGCGACGCAGGAGACCAACGTCTACGGCGGGCTGGCGGTGGCGCTGCCCTTCATCCACTTGCGCCCGCGTTATTTCGGTCATGTGATGGCGGAGCTGCTCTTCTGGCTTGGGCCCGACAAGCTGCTCTACGGCAGCGACTACGGCATCTGGACGCCCAAATGGCTGATCGAGAAGTTCATGGCGTTCGAGATTCCCGACGACATCGCCAAGGAGACCGGCTCGTCCCTGACGCTCGAAAACAAGACGAAAATTCTCGGCCTCAATGCGGCGCGCCTCTACGACATCGACGTCGCGGATCAGAAGAAGAAAATCCACGCGGCCGGCGGATACGCCCATCTGTCGTCGGCCGCGGAGTAGGCGGCCATGGCGGTTGCGTCCATCGAGGACCGCCGCGCCGAGGTTTGGGACCGACTGCGCGGCGTGATCGATCCCGAACTCGACGAATCGGTGGTCGATCTGGGCTTCGTCACCTATGTCGACGTGGAGGCAGGCGAGAAGGTTCGGGTTGGGTTTCGTCTGCCGACCTATTGGTGCGCGGCGAACTTCTCGTATCTGATGGCCGACGACATGCGGCTCGCGATTGGAGCGCTCCCTTGGGTCGGCGAGGTCGAAGTCACAATCGGCGAACACATGTACGCCGAGAAGATCAACGAAGGCCTCAAGCGCGGGCTTTCGTTCGCCGAAGCATTTGGCGATGAGGCGGATGACGATCTCGGCGGGCTTCGGCGGACGTTTCTCGTCAAGGCGTTCCAGCGGCGACAATCCGCGCTGCTCGATCATCTTATCGCCGCCGGGTTCTCCGCGGCGCAGCTCGTCGACATGAGCCTCGAGGAGCTTTCGGCGGCCGATCTCGACGACACGGGTTCGGCCCTGCGGCGACGATATTTCGAGCGGCGCGGCGTTGTGGGCGAGGCTGACGCCCGGCGCGCCTTCGTCGACGCGGAGGGCGACCGGCTGCAGGCCGAGACGCTGGCGGTCTATATGCGCGCGATGCGGCGAGTCGGCGTGAACGCCGAGTTCAACGGCGCCCTCTGCCGCGGCTTGCTGCGTGAGCGCTTCCGTCTCGACGCTCCAGAGGCCTGATTCGCCCGATGGCCCGCTCTCGGCGGGCGCGCGACGACAATTCGTGAGGGGATGCGGAATGCCGAAGATGATGTTGCACGACGCCGAGGCGCGCGCGGCGCTTGCGCGCGGCGTAGCCAAATTGACCCGCGCGGTGAGCGGCACTTTGGGCCCCAAGGGGATGAATGCGGTCATGGATCGCCCGCTCGGGACGCCAATCGTTTCGCGCGACGGCGTCTCGATCGCCGCCGAGATCGAACTCGAGGATCCGTTCGAGAACATGGGCGCGCAGATCATGCGCGAGGTCTCGAAGCAAACTAACGACGTCGCGGGCGACGGCACGACGACGGCGACCGTTCTCGCCAACGCCATGGTTCAGGACGGACTGAAGCTGCTCGAGGCCGGGGCCAACCCCGTCGATGTGGTCGAAGGACTGCAGCTGGCGGTCGAAGAGACGGTTGCGCACTTGAAAAAAGCGGCGCGACCGATCGAGGGCTTCAAGGGCGTGCGGGCGGTCGCCTGCATCGCCGCCAATGACGACAAGCTCGGCGCGCTTGTCGCCGAGGCCTTCGAGCGCACCGGGCCGACCGGCATCGTCGCCGTTGAATTCGGCGCGACCGTGGACACCGTGCTCGATGTCGTCGAGGGCATGGCCTTCGACCGAGGCTATATCTCCCATCATATGGTCACTGACGTCGAGCGGATGGAAGTCGTGCTCGACAACCCGATCATCCTCATGACCGACAACAAGATCCAATCGGCCGACGAATTGTCGGGAGTGTTGGCGATCGCCGATCAGCATCAGCGGCCACTCTTGATCATCGCCGAGGAATTAGCGCCGCCTGCAGTGATGGGCCTGCTTTCGCAGCGCGGCGACTCAAAAGTGAAGATCGCCGCCATCCATCCCCCTGAATTCGGCCATTGGCGCAAGGCGATGCTCGAGGACATTGCGGTTGCGACTGACGGCCGCGTGGTCGCGCGCGATCTGGGCGGCAAGGTCGCGGAGGCCTCGGCCGAAGATCTCGGAGGGGCGCGGCAGGTGCGCATTTCCGCCAATCGCACTTTGATCATTGGCGGCGAAGGCCGAGCGGAGGCGGTGGCCGCCCGACGCGAACAGGTGAGGCGCCAGTATGACGCCGCGCCCGAAAACGTCGAGCGCGACAAGTTCAAGGAGCCTCTTGCCAAGCTCTCCGGGGGCACCGCGATGATCCTGGCCGGCGGCGCGACGCCGGTCGCCCAAAAGCGCATCGCGCAGCTCATTGAAGACGCGATCAACGCGACGCGCGCGGCGATGGAGGAGGGTGTCGTCGCAGGCGGCGGGATTTCGCTCATGCAGACCACGCCGATGCTCGACCGCATCATCGACAAACTTGAGGGCGACAGCAAGCAGGGCGCGCAGCTCGTCCGACAGGCTCTGTCAACGCCGCTGGCCCTGATCATCGCCAATTCCGGTCGCGACTCAGCGAAAGAAATAGCGAAACTCGCAAAGACCGGAAATGGGCACGGCTTCGACGCGCGCAGCGGGCGCCATGTCGACATGTTCAAGGCGGGGATCGTCGATCCGGTCAAGGTCTGTTACACCGCGGTTTGCAACGCCGGGTCGGTCGCCGCGCTCATCCTCACGACCCAGACGCTGATCGCCAAGAAGCCCGACGACTACGACGTCACGGCCGGACCCGCGCGCGGCGGCGGGGCCGAAAGGCTCTAGTCGGCACGCAGGCGGGGGCGGGCCATCGTCGCCCGTTACGACCAAATCGCATGCGACTTTCTTGTCCGTCTCATCGCGGCGCTGTACGCTGTATCATTGAAGCAATTCAGGTTTGACCCCAGCCTGTCCAGGCGCTGCGGCCGCAGGGTTCGCTGCGGCGGGATTCTACGGGCCTCGCAGCATGAATGCCGATCGCGTCGGCTTTGAAATTACACCTATCCGGCTCAGTCACGTCGCCGCCTTTCGCCGTGCGTTTGACCTCGTAGCGCGCGAACGCCGATTTCTTGCCGCTTTCGAAGCGCCGTCGCTCGACGAGACGCGGCGTTACGTCGAAGAAAGGATGGCGTGCTGCGATCCCATGGTCGTCGCGATCGGCGCAGACGCGCTCGTCGGCTGGTGCGACATCGGCCGTAATTCCGCGCCGTCCCGCAGGCATCGCGGCCTCCTGGGAATGGGGGTGATCGCCGACTGGCGAAGGCGGGGGATCGGCGCGGCGCTCCTGACCGCGGCTCTCGACCTGGCGAGCCGCCGCGACTTCATCCGCATCGAACTCGACGTCCATGCCGACAACGCCGCCGCCATCGCGCTCTACGAGAAATTCGGGTTCGTCCGCGAGGGCGTTCAGTGCGACGGGGCGCTGATCGACGGGCGCTTCGTCGACGTCGTTCTCATGGGACGCGTCGACCGTGTGGCGGGTGGTTGAAGACGTGGGTAAACGGGCGGGAGCGCTTCTTTGCCGGCCCGCGCGTTCGATTGGCGACTAGCGGATCACAGAAAGCACGCTCGATCGACCTCCGGCGGCAAGGACGCTTATGAATCAGACCGTGTACTCATGAATTCGCCTTGTCCGCTTTGCCCCGACATCGATTATGGCATAAGTCCCTTTAGACGGCGGCTATCTTCGGTCGCCTCCGCGAGGACCCAATCTGAATCATCGAGCTGCACGTCGACAAGTCCCCTCGTGGATCGCTGCGGCCATCAATGAACAGGCTGCCCTGACGGAGTTTGCGAGTTTGATCTGGCTTAACAGACGAGTCCGACTTCCGTTCGTTGTGCGCTTCAAAGTGGGCATCAGTCCAGCTAGTCCGCCTCCGCCACGTTGACGCGGTTTAGGCAGCGGAACCGCTTAAGTCGGGTGTCTCCTCAGCGCCACATCCCGCGCACACGGCCACCTACGTTCAAGCGCACGCCCTGGCCGACCACCCGCGCCTGTGTGCCGACCGCAAGAGGTGGCCAACTTGTCATTTCGAACAGGCCGAGCAGGCCGTCGGGAATAAATCGGGTTCGTGAGGCATAGACGTGCCGGTCACCTTGGGCGCTCTGGCCGTGAGTAAAGAACCGCTGCGGCACGATGAGATGTAAATCATCCTTGGCGGGCGTCATGGCGACATAAAGCAAACGCCGTTCCTCCTCGATCTCGGCAGTCGTCCCGGCTCCGAGGTCGGAGGGCAGGCAGCCATCGACCACGTTGAGCACGAACACCGATTTCCACTCCTGGCCTTTGGCGGAATGGATCGTCGAAAGGATCAAATAGTCCTCGTCGAGCAACGGTACTCCCGCCTGATCGCTGGTGGCATCCGGTGGATCAAGCGTCAGTTCGTAAGGAACCGTTCGCGGGAGGGATAACCGGAATTTGGTGGCGCGCCTGGATGCCGATGCTAGCGGGTGACAGACACCTTCAGGTCGGTCATGCTCGCGGGCGCATAGACCGCCTTAGCAATCTGGTATCGTGCTTGGCTTCGAAAAAAGGCGGCGGAATGGGCGACGGCCCGCCGATGCCGTGAGGACTTCGTCTCAACATCACTCAACCGATTCAAAAAAATGAGGGCGAACGTGAGACGAGGCAGACGCCAGCGAGATCGAGCTCCAACACGAGCTAGGACGCCGTTTGCCGGGCCATATGGCCACGCCGGTGCGATAAAAAACTGATGAGGCTGTCGCGGCACCACCATCAGGAGGAGGAACGAACCAGCGGGCACGCCCGGCGATGGGATTGGGCACCAGCGCGCTGCCCTGCCTTCGATCGCATAGCTCTTGCGCGAGCGGCGGTGCGCGGTGAAGCCAATGTCGGCGGTCGGCGAGACGCCCGGATTGCTACGATCCGCGAGCTGCTCGACCGCGGATATGGCCCGACCTCGACAAGCCATAGAGGCCGGCGCGCGCGGGCAATCCGCTTGATCTCCTTCGGCTCCTGATGGAGGAGATCGATGCCATCAGCCGCCTATGGGCAGGTACCAAGCGAACACGCTGCGAGTGGTCAACCGAGATTGACGGTTTGATCGCTGCCGCTCGGCACGTTCGCGGGGTCCAGTTCCAGCACAATGCGAAATTTCAACGCACGGCAAAGGGAAGGTTCCGCCTCTAAGCACCGCGTTCGAGCATGGCCTTGAAATCGGCGCGAGCCAGCCGCGCTTCCAGCCGGGCGGCTTCGGACGCTTCGCCATGCCGAAATAGCCGTGGATCAGGCCAGCGCCCTGATGGCGCTCGGTTGTGACGCCCGCGGCCTGAAGCGCATCGGCGTAAGCCTCGCCCTCATCTCGCAAAGGATCGAGCCAGAAACGATGCGGGCGATTCAGAATTTGGAACCGTCCGCGAGGACGCCAGACCGGTAGACGTTACCAACCTAATCGCGACGATCGACCGGACTATCTCGAGGGGACCGCGTTCCATACCAACATCGCAAACGTTCGCGCGAGGCTTACGGACGGCCGTTCCAACCTGACCAATTTTGAGGCAATTCAACGCCTTCGCGGCGATGTCTCAGATATGGCGCAATCTGCCGCACAATCGGGGCAGGGCAACAAAGCTCGGTTGCTTCGGGGGGGTCTGCATCAACTCGATCAATCATTGGAAAACGCAAGTGAAGGATTTTTTCAAGCAAATCGTAACTTTGCTCAAGCTTCGCGTGACATTGAAGCCGTACAGGCGGGCCGTCAGGCGGCAACGCGCGGACGAAGCGAGGATATCATCCCCGCATATCAGGCACTTCGGCCTGAGGCATAGGCCGCGTTTCGCGCGGGATATGTAGACCCGCTGAGACGCAGGGCGCGGCGTTCGGCGTCAACAAAGCGCGCCCGTTCTTGAACGACGCATTCCGCGACGACGGGCAACTCGCTTATGCAGCGCCGCCTTGCGTGCGAACAGACCATGTTCGAAACACGCGGCCATGCGCTCGGCTGATCCCGCACCATGGACAATATGAACGACGATGACGCGCTCGCGGTCGACCCGGTCGCCGCAATGACGGCAATCGGTCACGGGATTTCCGGCAATGTGCACGGCCTTCTTAGCTCGCTAAAGCACTCCGGCGTCGGACGGCTCAACGCACGGTCTATTGACCGAGTAGCCGGGAGTTAAGGCGCTTCGAATTACCGCGGCCCGACCGGTTCCGTTGATTAGGGCAGACCGAAAGCAGTCGGTGCGGCGTCAATAGCGAAGTTAATCCTGCCAACAATTTGTGGACCGTTGTCCTGGTTGCAACTCGCATTTAAATGATTTTTGCAAGGTGCTGTCGATCTGGCCGGGGCTCATTCGTCGACCTATCAGCGAGACAGTTCAACGGCAAACTGCCCGCGGCTCGCCTGAGAAGGAGTTTTAGGATGCGCTTTATGTATTTCGTCAAGTCCCCGCAACCGCATGTGGGTCCAACGCCCGGACTTCTGGAGGCCATGCACAAGCTCGCCGACCGGGAGATCAAGGCTGGCCGCATGCTCGACAATGGCGGGCTGATGCCGGTCCAGACCGGCGCGCAGGTACGCATCAAGGACGGCAAGCTCAGCGTCATCGATGGCCCGTTCGTCGAAGCCAAGGAAGTCGTCGGCGGCTATGCGATCTTCGAACTCCGCGACAAGGAAGAGGCGGTGGCGATGGCGAGGGAATTCATGCAGCTGCACCTCGATCACATGCCCGGCTGGGAAGGAACATGCGAGCTTCGTGCGTTTGCCGGTTCTTGACGCGCGCCTCCCGCGGATGGGCTAGGCCGCCATGACGGCTGCCGACATTCATCACACGATCCTCGCCGCCTGGCGGATCGAGCAGCCCCGGCTGATCACGGGCCTTGCGAGGATGCTGCGCGATGTGACGCTGGCCGAGGAGCTCACCCAGGACGCGCTGGTGGCGGCGCTCGAGCATTGGCCCGCGACCGGCATTCCCGAGAAGCCGGGCGCGTGGCTGATGGCGACCGCCAAGCGCCGGGCGCTGGACCATCTGCGCCGCGCCCGGATTCTCGCGCGCAAGCACGAGATGGTCGCTCTCGAATTGGAAGAAGAGCAGCAGGCCGTGCCCGATCTGGATGCCGCGCTTGACGACGACATCGGTGACGAGCTGCTTCGGCTGATCTTCACTGCCTGTCACCCGCTATTGTCGCGCGAGGGCCGCGTGGCGCTGGCGCTGCGAATGATCTGCGGCCTGACCACCGAGGAGATCGCGCGGGCCTTTTTGGTTCCGGATGCGACGATCGCCCAGCGCATCGTGCGGGCGAAGCGGACCCTTTCGAAATCGGGACTGGCCTATGAGACCCCAACCGGCGGAGAATTGTCGGAGCGACTCGCCGCCGTGCTCGAGGTCGTCTACCTCATTTTCAACGAAGGCTATACCGCGGCACGCGGTGAGCATTGGCTGCGTCCCCAGCTCTGCCACGAGGCGCTGCGCATCGGCCGCGTGTTGACCTCGATCGCGCCTCATGAGCCCGAGGCCCATGGCCTGCTCGCCCTGATGGAGCTGAACGCCTCACGGACGGCGGCACGCACGGATGCCAGCGGAGAGCCCGTCCTGATGCTCGAGCAGAACCGTGCGCTTTGGGACCTGTTGCAGATCCGGCGGGGGATGCAGGCGCTTGAACGGGCCCGCGAACTCGGCGGCGCCGGCGGTTTTTATGCGCTGCAGGCGGCGATCATCGCCTGCCATGCGCGGGCGCGAACCGCCAATGAGACCGACTGGGCATCCATATCCGCACTTTATGCAGAGCTGGCAAAACTCGTGCGCTCGCCGGTCATCGAGCTCAACCGCGCGGTCGCCGTCGGCCTAGCTGAGGGGCCGGAGGCGGCGCTCGTAATCGTGGACCGCCTGATGCATGAGCCAGCACTCAAGACCTATCATTACCTTGGCAGCGTCCGCGGCGACCTGCTCTACAAGCTCGGCCGATACGACGAAGCCGGCGCCGCGTTCGAAGCCGCGGCAGGGCTTGCGGGCAACAAGCGCGAACATGACCTGCTGAAACGCCGTGCCACTGAGGCGGTCAATGCAGCATCAGGCCGCTGACTTCAGCCGGCGCGTCATGGTCTGAGGCGTTGCCGGCAGACTTGCGCTAGCCGCGCCTGGTAACATAGTGTAGTGCTGCGTCATGACGGGGATGACCACGGCGGGGTATTCCGAGCCCTGGGATTTATGAATCGTGGCGGCATAGGGCGCATCATCACACCGCGCAGTTTTAGCCTTGGGCGCGCGCAGTTTTCCCAAAAAAATAAACTGCGGCGGGTGAGCTGTTTTGCTCACTTTAGCTTGCCGCCCCGGGCCATAATGGAGGTGAAGCTCACGTCCCGTGAGAGGCTGCAATGGAGCACTACATCCACGACGCCAACATTGCGCACTACCGGCATTTGATCGCGGAGAGCGAGCGCGATCCTAAACGTGACGAGGATCGGCACAAAATGCTGCTGACATTGCTGGCCGAAGAAATCACCAAGGGCAAGAAGCTTGCGGCAGATCAATCCGCCTTTGGAAGCCAGGCTCATCATGGGCCATGGCGCACTTCATCATCCGCTGTCTCCGGACCGGATTAAACGTTCAAGTCTGGTTGCCCGAAAGCACACCGGCCGACAAGCCAGATGCATACGAGGCCGTGACTTGCCTGAGCTGCGGAGGGCTCCATTTCGTCAACAAGATCACTGGCAAATTGCTAAGCGGATGACCGACGATGAAACCATCACCCGCAGGTCACTGTGATTGGCGTTCTGCGCTGCGTAGCGTAGATGACGCTGACACGTTTCGTTGGCGGAGGCTCTTGCCAGAGGCATGAAGCCAACCGAGGCAGTTTGTATGACCCAATATACGATCTCATGGAAATCGACGCTCAAACCGAACAAGACCAAGGCTGAGCTGTACGAGATGCTGGCGGAAGCTGTCCGCAATACCGCACAGCCTCCTGAGCCTAAGCGCCCGCCGAAGGCCAAGAGGGATCACGGCAAAAAGGCAGCCTAACTCGTATCTGAGTGCAAGAACTTCGGCTGGCCGACCTTCCCCCGAGGTGCCCCAGCCGGGAGTTCCGACACAAACGGCCTCGGCACGCGCCCGCGCCGGGGCCGTTTTACTTGCGCAACTCTAGCCAGCAAAAGCCGCCAAGGTTTCACTCGACGGCTCGTGCCGTTGCCTTGCGTTTGCATGGAGGTGTGGAAGCCTGCCTTGCCGTGGGTGCCGCCCTCAAATGAGGCGCTAGGCGTTGCCAATGTGTCGGGTCAACGATCCCCGATGCTTGTCAACTGTGACTGCCGCGATGAACTTCAAGCCAGTGTTGCTGTCCTAACGCTGCAGGCGGCCGAGGTCGCGCTTGTCTGGCGGGTTGACCGTCAGGAATTAAGCTATCGCCGCCGCTTATTTGCGGGCGGCGCAGGCGTACATGTTGATTTCCATGCCGACCGATACTTCGACGATCTTGGGGGGCTTCCAGGCCATTTTGGCTCTCCTTGTGAAAAAACCGGATGAACAATCTATACGTGTGACTGGCGCTGACGTTGATCAAGCCAGTGCCGCTGTCCTATAGATGAAATAGACAGGCCGCCGTTAACACTGCGCAGCTGTAGTGCGCTGATCGGCATCCCGAAGCAGGCGCAACTACATCTGTCTTTCACGAGGGATGACATGACTTGGTACAGCTGCTTTGCGTTCGGATTCGGGTTGCTCGCAGCCGCGCTTTGGCTCACGGCTTCTCTTGTAAAGGTCCCAAGAACCGTTTGGTTGCAGATGGGTGCTGGAGGTGGCCGTCCTAGTCCAGAACTAGACGCCATCCTTGACAAACTGCGGCTGCAATCGGGATTGAACGCTTTGGCGGCCTTCTTTACCGCCCTTTCCGTCTTGCTCGAAGTATTGTCCAAGGTGTTGAAATGGATAGCACTGCTGCGAGCAGCTGTGCGTGGCACGCCGGGCGCACCGTCGATGCCAGCAACATCGGACCGGCGCTGATCAATTTCCTTGCACCGAGCAACAGGGAGGGCGTTTTCGATGGCAACCTTTATCGCTTTGAAGCGACATGGTTCGGACGTTGTTATTCACGTCAACATGGACAAGGTGCTCTGGATGGAGCCCGAGCAAAAATACACGATCCTGTTTCCTGAGAGCGAGAAGCAGAGGAACATCGCTGTGAACGAGACCCCGGATCGAATTATGCAGTTGATCCGAGACGAGCAAAAACACTGATCGCCGCAATGACTGACCGGCGGCTCACCACGCCATGATTAGCGTCAGCGCCCACGCCCGCGCCCGCCTGACGAACGGCGCCGGCGGGGTCGATGGCATCGACCGCGACACTGCGCAACGCATGATGCCGGCAGTACGACGGATGCCAGCAGATGTCGAAGGCTACAGCCGTCTCATGGGTGCTGATGAGGTCGGCACGCTCAAAGGGCTGACCGAACGGCGCGCGATACTCGACAGGATCATTGGGGAACACAAAGGGCGCACAGCAAACACGGCGGTCGACAGTGTCCTTTGACATAGATCAAGAGACCTCGGTTGGAGACGGCAGAGCATGTCTGCTTTCGACCGGATCGCTCTCTCCGGGCAGGTCATGCGCCGTCGGTAAGAGAAGGAAGCAGGAGGCTGTCGATGTCGAAGGTTCTCGTCCTGTATTACAGCGCTTGGGGTCACGTCGAGAAGATGGCCGAGGCGGTCGCCGAAGGCGCTCGCGCGGTGCCAGGCACTGAGGCCACCATCAAGCGTGTTCCGGAATTGGTGCCGGAGGAAGTTGCCA
>Ga0210403_10002699_pt1 | contig 15868 bp, 16 predicted proteins | sample IncBWC19MmetaG_FD_150863 | JGI IMG/M metagenome (GOLD analysis project Ga0210403, IMG submission 150863) | Forest soil microbial communities from Barre Woods Harvard Forest LTER site, Petersham, Massachusetts, United States - Inc-BW-C-19-M | ecosystem: Environmental > Terrestrial > Soil >... | reverse complement strand
CGGCCTCCGAGCCAGAGCGCATGGGTGCCAAGGGCGCCAAGGGGCCGCGCGCGGCTGCCGCCCAGATCGTGCCCGGCGAGGCGCCGGAGCCCGGGGCGATGTTCACGTTCTCCGAGCGCTTCGCCTGCCCCGAGCACGGTCCCTCGCTGGTGGAGCTCGAGCCGCGCATCTTCTCGTTCAACTCGCCGCACGGCGCCTGCGAGCGCTGCACGGGTCTCGGCTCGCAAATGGAGATCGACCCCGAGCTGGTGGTGCCGAACCCGTCGCTGTCGATCGCCGAAGGGGCGCTGGCGCCGTGGGCGGGCAGCTCCTCCAACTACTACGAGCAGGTCACCGAGGCGATCGCGGAGCGCTACCGCGTGGACGTGGACGCGCCGTGGGAGGATCTGCCCGAGGAGCAGCGGGCGGTGTTCCTCTATGGCACCGACGGCGAGCCGGTGCAGGTGACCTACCGCAACCGCTACGGCAGGCAGCGCTCCTACGCAACCCGTTTCGAGGGCATCGTCAGGAACCTCGAACGTCGCTACCGGGAGACGGACTCGGAGGGGATGCGGGAGAAGATTGAGGAGTACATGTCGCTGCGGGCCTGCCCGGTGTGCGGCGGCGCGCGCCTGCGCGCGGAGTCGCGCGCGGTGCTCGTGGGGGGCACGCGGATCGAGGACTTCTGCGCGCTGTCGGCGAGGCGGGCGCTTGAGTGGCTTGAGGCGGTGGAGCTGTCGGAGACCGACAGGCACGTGGCGCGGCTGATCCTGCGTGAGATATCCGAGCGGTTGCGCTTCCTGGAGAACGTTGGCATCGGTTACCTGTCGATGGACAGGGCCGCCTCCACGCTCTCGGGCGGGGAGGCGCAGCGCATCCGCCTGGCCACGCAGATCGGCTCCTCGCTGGTGGGCGTGCTGTACATCCTCGATGAGCCCTCTATAGGGCTGCACCAGCGCGACAACTCCAAGCTGATCGCAACGCTCGAGCGCCTGCGCGATCTCGGCAACTCGGTGATCGTGGTGGAGCACGACGAGCAGACGATGCGCGCGGCCGACCACCTGGTGGACCTAGGCCCGGGCGCGGGCGAGCACGGCGGGCGGATCGTGGCGCAGGGCACCGCCGGCGAGGTGGAAGGCGTGGCGGGCTCGCTGACCGGACAGTTCCTGGCGGGAAAGCGCACGATCGATGCGCCCGCGCGAAGGCGCACGCCGAGCGGCTACATCGAGATCCTGGGCGCCACCCAGCACAACCTGCGCGACATCGACGTGCACGTCCCGCTGGGCGTGCTCACGTGCGTGACGGGCGTGTCGGGCTCGGGCAAGTCCACGCTGGTCAACGACGTGCTGTTCAAGGCGGTGGGCAACCGCCTGCACCGCGCTCGCAAGCGTCCGGGCGCCCACCGCGCCATCCACGGCCTGGATCAGCTCGACAAGATCATCGCGGTTGACCAGTCGCCGATCGGGCGCACGCCGCGGTCGAACCCCGCGACCTACACGGGGCTGTTCGACGTGATCCGCGACCTGTTCTCAAAGACCCAGGAGGCTCGCGCGCGCGGCTACAAGCCGGGGCGCTTCAGCTTCAACGTGAAGGGCGGGCGTTGCGAGGTGTGCCGCGGCGACGGCCAGATCAAGATCGAGATGCACTTCCTGCCCGACGTGTACGTGCCGTGCGAGCAGTGCCACGGCAAGCGCTACAACCGCGAGACGCTCGAGATCCGCTTCAAGGGCAAGAGCATCGCCGACGTGCTCGACATGCCCGTCGAGGAGGCGCTGGGCTTCTTCGAGCACATTCCCAAGATCCGCCGGCGCCTGGAGACGCTGAACGCGGTGGGGCTCGGCTACATCCGCTTGGGCCAGCCCGCGACCACGCTCTCGGGCGGCGAGGCGCAGCGCGTGAAGCTCGCCACGGAGCTCTCGAAGATCGCCACCGGCCGCACCCTTTACATCCTCGACGAGCCCACCACGGGGCTGCACTTCGCAGATGTGCAGCGGCTGCTGGAGGTGCTGCAGCGGCTGGTGGACGCGGGCAACAGCGTGGTGGTGATCGAGCACAACCTCGACATCATCAAGTCCGCTGACCGTCTGATCGACATGGGGCCCGAGGGTGGGGAGGAGGGCGGCATGGCGATTGCGGTGGGGACGCCGGAGGAGGTCGCGGCGGAGCCGGCGTCGCACACCGGACAGTTCCTGGCCGAGCTGCTCACGCCGGCCGCGGCGCCGACGGGGAGAGGCGCGAAGAAACCGCGCAAACGCCGGGGGCGCCTGGCCGCTGCGGCCTGAGCTCACCTGCGAAGCTCCCGCGATGAGCGATCTTGCGCGCCAGGCGCGGCTGTGGGCGCAGAAGTGGCGCTGGTATGAGCGCAACTCGCTGCCGTGGAACCGGGCGCGCATCCACTGGGAGCTGATGCGGCGGGAGGCGTTCGCGCGCTGGCCGCTGGAGGGCAACGTGCTGGAGGCCATGCGCGAGGGTCGCCTGACGCTGGGCGCGGGCGTGCTGCTTGAGCCGGGCGTGTGGATCACCGCGCCCGGCGCGGCGCGCGTGCGCATCGGCGCGGGCAGCTTCCTGAACCGCAACGTGATGATCGCCGCCCAGGAGCTGGTTGAGATCGGCGAGCACTGCATGCTGGCCAACGGCTGCTTCGTCTCCGATGCGGCCCACCGCTACGACGATCCCGACAAGCCCGTCCCCTGGCAGGGTTTCCAGGGTAAGGGCCCAACGCGGATCGGCGATAACTGCTGGCTGGGCGCGGGCGTTGTGGTGACCAGCGGCGTGAGCATCGGCGAGCGCTGCGTGATCGGCGCGAACAGCGTGGTCACTCGCGACATCGAGCCGTTCTCGATCGCGGCGGGAGCGCCCGCGCACGTGCTGCGGCGGGTTGAATACCATGCGGACGCGCCCGGCTCCGCTGTGGACCAGCCCGGCTCCGCGAGCGGCGCGGGTTGAGGTAGCGTGCCCGTGATGGACCTGTATGAGGCGATGCGCTGCGCGCCCACGAGCCGCAGGTTTAAGACCGATCCGGTGCCGCGCCAGGCGCTCGTGAACGCGCTCGAGCACGCGCGCTTTGCGCCGAGCGGCGGCAACCGCCAGGGCTGGCGGGTGGTGGTGGTCGAAGATCCCACGACACGGGCGACGCTGCGCGATCTGTACCTGCCGCCGTGGCGGGCCTACATGGAGCAGACCGGCGGAGCGCGCATGCTCGCCGAACCGGATGGCATGGATCCCAGGCGCGTGCGCATGGTGCAGCGCGCCAACGAATACGCCGAGGGGCTTGCAGAGGTGCCGGTGCACCTGGTGGTGGGAGTACGGCTCGACGACGTGCTCGCGACCGACGCGGCGCTTGCGCGCCAGAGCATCGTTGGCGGCGCGTCGATCTACCCGTTCGTGCAGAACCTGCTGCTGGCGCTGCGCGCGGAGGGCCTTGGTGCGGCAATGACCACGCTGCTGGTGCCAGCCGAGGCGGAGGTGAGGCGGCTGCTTGAGATCCCAGATGAGGTCGCGCTCGCCGCGCACATCGGCGTGGGCTACCGCGCGGACGCCTGGCCGGCGCAGCTGTCGCGCCGGCCAGTGGGCGAGTTCGCGTTCACCGAGCGCTACGGCGAGCACCTCGACGCTGGCTAGCTCAGGCTTTCCCTCTGCTCCACCAACGCCGCTGGCGCGGGCGAAACGGCTCTTGTAGGTCCTTCTCCGGGAACGGCCCCGGCACAGGTGCGCCGGCCAGGGTCGAACGGTAGAGGTACACCCGATAGACCTGGTTGAGCGCGATCGTATAGGCCTGGACTGCAAGGATGATCGCGCCCCCGCAGCCCACCAGCAGGACGGCGCCCGCACCGCTGCTGGTGGCGCCTGCCAAGATCAGGACGACGCCGGGGACCGCTAGCACTCCGCCAGCGAAAGTGAGCCCGATCACGCCGACCGTCTGCTCGCCCCAGCGCTCCCGGAACAGCTGCGCCGAGCGACCCAGAGTGGCCTGCGGACCCAGTCCCTCGTAGGCGATCACCGGCACAGCGAAGAGGGTGGCGAGCGACCACGACAGGTCGAGCACGAGGGCAGCCACCCTGCCGCCGAGCGGCAGATACTCCTCGGCGACCCGCAGGACGGCGCCGACGGTGCAGACCAGGAGGGTCCAGCCAAGGATGATCCCGGTGCGTCGCCGTGCCAGCCGCCACGCCTCGCCGACGTCAACCGGCTGACCATCCAGCTTGCTGGCAAGCATCGCCGCCAGCGCCACCCCAGAGAAGATCCCCACGAACGTGGCCGGGTAGGAGGCGATCAGGCCGCCGATCAGGATCAGTCGGCGGCTGTGGGAATGGCCGGCGATCAGATGGTCGGCGAGCGCAAAGGAAAGACCGCCGATCAGCACGTTGACCAGTGCCGACAGCGCGGGGAAGATCAGCAGCCGCCGGTCGCTTGAGATCACCGCGAAGCTTGCGCGGCCGAGTCGGTTGGCGCGCTGCCAGCGGGTCTCCTGGGCATGCGGATGAACTCGACTGGCGTCCATATCTCGGAATCCTAGTCCCGGGGCCGGATGCAAACAAGGGGCTGCGGCCCCGTGATAGGCAGAGCCGCTGCCGGAGTCGCCGGGGATGCCAGGGCTGAGCGTTACGGCTTGAGTTGTGCCCGCAGCTCGGCTAGCTCCTGCGGGTCGATCGAGTAGGTGTGCTCGGGCGCGGGGTAGCGACGCGTGCGCACGTCCTCCGCGTAGGCGCTCACGCCTGCGTTCATGTCCTGCTGGATGTTGGCGTAGCGCTTGACGAAGCGCGCGCCGAGGCCGTCGCGGATGCCGAGCAGGTCGTGGAAGACGAGCACCTGGCCGTCGGTGGCGGGGCCTGCACCGATGCCGATCACGGGCACCTCGAGCAGCGGCATCAGCTCGTCGGTGACCGCGCTGGGGATGGCCTCGAAGACGATCGCGAAGCAGCCGGCCTGCTGCAGCGCCACCGCCTCGCCGGCGATGCGCGCGGCGGCGGCCGCGTTGCGGCCCTGCGCCTTCCAGCCGCCGAGCGCGGTGGAGGTCTGCGGCGTGAGGCCCACGTGGCCCATCACCGGGATCCCGGCGCCCACGATCGCCCGGGCGCGGCGCACCGAGGCCTCGCCGCCGCCCTCGAGCTTGACCGCCTCGCAGCCGGCCTCCTTTACCATCCGCAGCGCCGTGGAGATGGCCTGCTCGTCGGAGACCTCATAGGAGCCGAAGGGCAGGTCGCCGACCATCAGCGGCGTGGTCAGGCCGCGGCGCACCGCTCGCGCGAGCACCAGCATGTCGTCGAGGTCCACGGGCGTGGTGGCGTTGTAGCCGAGCACGGTGGTGGCCGCGGAGTCGCCCACTAGCACCAAGTCCACGCCGGCGGCCTCGGCCGCGCGGGCGCTCGGGTAGTCGTAGGCGGTGACCATCACTATCGGTTCGCCCAGCCGCTTCTTCTCGATCAGCTGCGGCAGCGTGGTGGGCAGACGGCCGGGGTCGACGGGGGCATGGAGCGCTGGCTGGCTTGACATTGCTTCCTCTCTGACGCAGGTTGACGCTCGCTCAGGAGAGCAGGGTCGCCACCGCGTCGTCGATGGTGATGATCCGGTTGGTGTTGGCCTCCACGTGGACCACGCGGGGCGTGTAGCTCTCCAGGTCGGCCTCCTCGTAGGAGCCGTAGGAGATGACGATGATGGTGTCGCCGCGGTGCACCAGGCGCGCCGCCGCGCCATTGACGCGCATGTCGCCGGCGCCGCGCTCGCCGGCGATGGTGTAGGTCTCGAAGCGCGCGCCGTTGTCGATGTCAACCACATGCACCTGCTCGTGCTCGAGGATGTCGGCCGCCTCCAACAGCTCGGGGTCGATCGTGATCGAGCCGACGTAGTGCAGGTCGCAGTCGCTGACCGTGGCCCGGTGGATCTTCGACTTGAGCATCACGCGCTGCATGTGGTGATCGCCTTTCCTTGGAGCGTTTGCGGACGGTTGTGCGCCGCGAGCGGCGCGAGTGTTGCGTTGTCGATCAGGCGCACATCGCCAACGCGCGCGGCGAGCGCCAGCAGCGCCTCGCCCGCGAGCGCATGCAGCGGCTCGAGCGTGTCGGGGTCAACGAGCGCCACGTACTCCGGCTCCACGCCGTGCGCGCGCATCGCCTCCGCGGCGGCGCCCTGCAGGGCATCGGCGGAGCGCTCGCCCGTGGCCACCGCATCGCGTGCGGCGCTCAGCGCGGCCGGGAGGGCGAGCGCCTGTGTGCGCTGCTGCGGGGAGAGCAGCGCGTTGCGGCTGGACAGCGCGAGGCCGTCGCGCTCGCGCACCGTGGGCAGCGCCTCGACGCGCACGGGCAGGTTCAGGTCGGCCACCAGGCGGCGGATCACCACCACCTGCTGCGCGTCCTTCTGGCCGAAGTAGGCCACGTCGGGCTGGGCCATGCAGAGCAGCTTGGTCACCACGGTGGTCACGCCGCGGAAGTGCTCGCTGCCGCGCACCGCGCCCTCCAGGCGCTCGGTCAGGCCCAGCACCTCCACCGAGGTGGAGAAGCCGCGCGGGTAGACCTCCTCGACGGAGGGCGCGAACAGGATGTGCGCGCCCGCGGCCTCGGCGAGCGCGGCGTCGTCGCGCTCGCGCCGCGGATACCGCTCGAGATCTGCGTGCTCGTTGAACTGCGCCGGGTTGACGAACAGGCTCACGACCACCACCCCGCACTGCTCGCGGGCGCGGCGGATAAGCGAGAGATGGCCGTCGTGCAGCGCGCCCATCGTGGGCACGAGGCCCACCGTCGCTCCCTCGCAGCGTGCTGCCGACAGCGCCGCGCGCAGCTCGCTGACTGTGCGCACGGTCCTCATGCGCAGGTCGAGGTGGGGTGGGTGGGGATCATCGTTTCGGTCCAGTTCCCGGGGGGATACCGGCGCGAGTCGAGTGTCGCAAAGCGTGGTGTCTGAGGTCCATCCCGAGCGGTGCCCGGTGACGGCCTACGCGGATCATACCGACCTTTGTGCCGCGCGGGAAGGGGTCTCGGAAGCGGCTACCAGGCGTCCACGTGCGGCCGGCGCTTGCCCTGTGAGAGCCACCACCTGCCGCTGTTCTGGTCGAACAGCGTGTCGATCCAGCGGCGGGAGTGGGCGGGGTCGATCACATCATCGATCTCGCCGTAGGCGGCCATGTTGAGCCCGCGGCCGCGCTCGTAGGCCGCCGCCACCATCTGCTCGAAGGCCTGCTCGCGCTCCTGCTGGTCCTCGATCTGCTCGAGCTCGCGGCGCATGCCCAGGCGCACGGCTCCCTCCAGGCCCATGGCGCCGAACTCCGAGGTGGGCCACGCCACCGTGAACTGCGGCGCCTTGAAGCCGCCGCTCGCCATCGCCTGGGCGCCGAGGCCGTAGCCCTTGCGCAGCACGATCGTGCCGGTGGGCACTGACAGGTTGGCGCCAGTGAGGAACAGGCGCGCGAAGTGGCGCACGGTGGCGGTGCTCTCCGCCGCAGGCCCCACCATGAAGCCCGGCGTGTCGCACAGGAACAGCACCGGCAGGGCGAACGCGTCGCACAGTTGTAGGAACCGCGCCGCCTTGTCGGCGCCGTCGGCGTCGATCGCGCCTCCGAGGTGTCGCGGGTCGTTGGCCACCACGCCCAGCGGCCGGCCCTCGTGGCGCGCAAGCGCCGTGAGCATCCCCGGCGCGAAGCCGTCGCGCAGCTCCAGCACAGAGCCCTCGTCGAACAGAGCGCGCACGATCGGCCGGACCTCGTACACGCGCTTGCGCTGCTCTGGCACCATCTCGCGGAGGCGCTCCTGGTCGGGCACCGGGCCGGGCTCGAGCGCGCCGCGGAAGTAGGAGAGGTAGCGCTGGGCGGCAGCCACCGCCTCGCGGTCATCAGCGACGCGCAGATCCACCACGCCGTTTGCGTGCTGCATCTCGATCGGCCCCACTTCGCCCGGCTCGAAGGAGCCGAGCCCGCCACCCTCGATCATGGCGGGCCCGCCCATGCCGATGCTGGAGTCCTCGGTGGCGATCACCACGTCGCAGCAGCCCAGCAGCGCGGCGTTGCCCGCGAAGCAGTAGCCGGAGGCCACGCCCACGAGCGGGACGAGGCCGCTGAGGCGGGCGAACAGCTCGAACGCGCGGCAGTCCAGGCCGGCCACGATCGGCATGTCCACATCGCCCGGCCGCCCGCCGCCGCCCTCGGCGAACAGCACCACCGGCAGCCGACGTCGCTCCGCCACGTCGAACAGGCGGTCCTTCTTCATGTGGTTGCGCATCCCCTGCGTGCCTGCCAGCACCATGTAGTCGTAGGACATCGCCACCACGCGAGTGCCGTCCACCTTGCCGATGCCGCCCACGAGCCCGTCGGCAGGGGTGCGGGCGATCAGCTCCTCGCGCGTCCTGCGGCGCTCCTGCGCGGCGAACAGCAACGGCCCGTACTCCACGAAGCTGTCCTCGTCGAGCAATTCGTGGAGGTTCTCGCGCGCGGTGCGCCGCCCACGCTCGCGCCGGCGTGCCACCGCCTCCGGCCTGGCGGCGTCGAGGCCGATCTCATGGCGCTCGCGCACCGCCGCGAGGTCCGCCCGCTCGCCGCCGTGCGAGGGGGCCGCCCCCACGTGTGGCTCGCCGGCCTCCGCTTCGCCCGGGCCGAGCGTGAGCAGCAGCTGCCCCTCCTCGACGGCGTCGCCCACAGCCACCGCCAGGCGGCTGACCACGCCGCTGCGCTCAGCGAGCACCTCGTGCTCCATCTTCATCGCCTCGAGCACCACCAGGGCGGCGCCCAGGGGCACGCTCTCGAGGCTTGCGTGCGGGATCGCCACCACCACCCCCGCGAACGGCGCGGTCACGGCCAGCTCCAGGGAGTCGGGCATGGCGGGATCATCGCCGAAGCCCACCGCGTGCGTCCGCCCGGTGGCCCGCCGCCCCGCAACTGGTCCTGCCGGGCTAGCATCCCGCGCGTGTCAGCTCAGCAGAGCGAGCGCACCGCCGCCGAGCGGCGGGAGGCGCTGAAGGAGGTCTACGAACAGGCGCGCGGCTGCATGCGCTGTCCCCAACTGGCTGCCACCCGCAAGACGGTCGTGTTCGGCGCGGGCAACGCCGACGCTGAGTTGATGTTCGTGGGCGAGGCGCCAGGCGCCAGCGAGGACGAGCAGGGGATCCCGTTCGTGGGGCGCGCGGGCAAGCTGCTCGACCAGCTCCTACAGGAGATCGGGCTCGAGCGCTCGCAGGTGTTCATAGGCAACGTGTTGATGTGCCGCCCTCCCGGGAACCGCGACCCGCTCCCAGGCGAGATCGAGAACTGCCAGGAGTACCTATTCAGCAAGGTGGCGCTGATCGAGCCGAGCGTGATCTGCACGCTCGGCAACTTCTCCACCAAGCTGCTGCGCGGCGATCCCACCGGAATCACGCGCCTGCACGGCCAGGCCGAGGTGATCACGCTCGGCGCGCGCGCGGTGCGGCTGTACCCGATCTATCACCCAGCGGCCGCGCTGTATACGCCGCGCATGCTCGACACGCTGCGTGAGGACTTCGCCCGGTTGCCGGAGCTGCTCGCGCTGGGCCCGCCTCCGCAGCCCGCACACGAGGAGCTGCTGCCCGAGACCGTGCTGCCCGAGCCCACTGAGGGCCCTGTGGCGCAGACGGCTACGCCGGTGGGCGAAAGCCCCCCCGAGGCGGACCAGCTGGGCCTCTTCTAGGCCGCGTCAACCAAACGTCCAGTCGGTGTCCAGTGGGAAACCTCCTGCAAAAGAGGGGTTTTCCCAGATCCGTCGAAAAAAGTCGACCAGGTCCTAAAGTCAGCTGCCCTGGTGGCCGATGAAGAACCTGTCTCCATCCCTCCAGAAGTAACGACCGGCCCGCGCCCCATTCTCCCGCGGGCCGGTCATCTTTAACGGGCAGGTTGTACATCCCGAGAGCTTGCCGGCAAGCTCTAGAGTCACCCGGTGGCCCCACGCACCATCGAAACAGCCGGCCCCGCGGAGACCGAATCGCTGGGCGGCGAGCTGGCCCGCGCGCTGCGCGACGGCGACGTGGTGCTCGTGCGCGGCGAGCTTGGCAGCGGCAAGACCACGCTGGTGCGCGGCGCGGCGCGCGCGCTGGGCGTGACCGATCCGGTCACCAGCCCCACCTTCAGCATCGGCCACCGCTATCGCGCCCGGGCCGTGCAGGTGTCGCACCTGGACCTCTACCGGCTGGCGGAGCTCGACCGAGAGGAGCCGGCGCTGCTCGAGGACTACCTCGGGCCGGGGCGGATCGCCTTCGTGGAGTGGCCGCAGGACGCCGCCGTGGAGCTCGCGGGCGCGCGTCTTGAGATCACGCTCAGCCACCGCGGCGGTGACCGCCGCCACATCGAGGTACGCGAGACCGGCGCGAGCGCGGTTGCGGCCGATGGCGACCTGGGCGGGGGCTTGCCGCGATGATCGTGCTCGGCTTCGACACCGCCACGTCCGCCACCGCGGTGGCTCTGCGCCTCGCAGACGGCAGCACCAGCTGCCGTCGCGACGACCCCGCACCCGGCGCCCACCCGGGGCACGCCACGCGCCTGCTGGCGATGGCGGCGGAGCTGCTGGGGGAGGCGGGCATCCGCTGGAGCGAGCTCGACCGCATCGCGGTCGGGATGGGGCCGGGCACGTTCACCGGCCTGCGCGTGGGCGTGGCAACCGCGCGCGGCCTTGCGCAATCGCTGTCGCTCGAGCCGGTGGGGGTCTCGAGCCTGCTGGCGCTGGCCGAGCAGGCCTTCGCCGGCCAGGCGGCGCAGTCGGTGCTTGCGGTGATCGACGCCCGCCGCGGCGAGGCGTTCGCCGCCGCCTATGAGCCCGGCGGACACGGCCGCGATCCCGCGGAGCTGCTCGCGCCGCGCGCCCTCCCCCCAGGTGAGCTGGGCGCGTTCGCGGCGCAGGCCGCCGGCGGACGGGCGCTCGACTGGCTCGCGGTGGGCGACGGGGCGCTGCGCTTCCGCGAGCAGCTCGAGGCGGCGGGGATCGCTGTGCCGGTCGAGTCCTCGCCGCTGAACCGTGTGAGCGCTGCTGCGGTCTGCGCTGTGGCGGCGCGAGCGGGCGCGGCCGCCGAGCATGCGCAGGTGCTCCCCGACTACTGCCGCCGGCCCGACGCCGAGATAGCCTTGGAGGGCGCCGGCGGTGAGAGGCGCTCCTCACGATGAACGAGCGGTCAGTGGCCCAGCGAGTAGGTAGCGACAACCACACAGACGCAGCCCCGGCCGCGGAGATCCGACGGCTGAGCTATCCCGACCTGCCGCAGGTAATCGCGGTTGAGCGGCGCGTGTTTCCGACCCCGTGGTCTCTTGCGATGTTCGTGCTCGAGATGTCCAAGCAGACGGGCATCTGCCTGGCCGCGACCTGTGACGGGCGCCTTGTGGGCTATCTGATCTGCTCGCGCTACGACACGGTGTGGCACGTGATGAACGTGGCTGTGGACCTCGGCCACCAGCGCCGCGGCCTTGCCTCCGCGATGCTCGCCGAGCTCTACGCTCGCGTGGATGACGAGCAGGCCCGCTTTACGCTGGAGGTCCGGCGCTCCAACAGCGTGGCCATCCACCTGTATGAGCGCGAGGGCTTCCGCGCAGCCGGCACGCGCCGCCGCTACTACCAGGACAACGGCGAGGACGCGCTCGTGATGTGGCGCACGCCGGCGACGCTCGAAGGGTCGCTTGCGGACGTGCCCAACCCCGGCACCATATGAGCGTGCTCGCGCTCGAGACGAGCTGCGACGACACGTGTGCAGCGGTGATCGACGCGAACGGTGCGATCCGCTCCAACGTGATCTCCTCCCAGCAGGCTCACGACCGCTTCGGCGGGGTGGTGCCGGAGATCGCCTCCAGACACCACCTCGAGCTCGTCAACCTGGTGGTGGCGCGGGCGCTCGAGCAGGCCGGGACAGAGCTCGCGCACATCGAGCTGGTGGCGGCCACGCAGGGGCCGGGCCTCGTGGGCGCGCTGCTGGTCGGGCTCTCCACCGCCAAGGCGCTCGCCGCCGCCAGGGAGCTGCCGCTTGCGCCTGTGGATCATCTCCAGGGGCACATAGCGGCCAACTTCCTGCACGCCGCCGCCGGGCCCTTCGAGCCGCCGTTCGTGTGCCTGATCGCGAGCGGCGGGCACACCCTGCTGGGGCTTGTGAGCGGCCACCACAGCTACGAGGTGCTTGGCAGCACGCTCGACGACGCGGCCGGCGAGGCCTTTGACAAGGGCGCGCGCATGCTCGGCCTCGGCTACCCCGGGGGTGCGGCGCTCGAGCGCCTGGCCGCGGGGGGCGATCCGCAGGCGTTCGCTTTCCCGGGGTCGGCGGCCGAGCGCGGCCGCGGTGGCCGCGGCGCGCGAAGCCGGGCGTTCGCCGAGGGTCTGGACTTCTCCTTCGCCGGGCTGAAGACCGCGCTGCTGTACAAGCTGCGCGAGCTGGGCGCCGAGGAGGCGCAGGCCCGCGCCGCGGACCTGGCTGCGTCCTACCAGGCGGCGATCGTGGACGCGCTCGTCCTGCGCGCGGAGCGCGCGCTCCAGCGAGCCGGCGTGGAGCGCCTTGCCGTGGGCGGCGGCGTGGCGGCCAACGGCGAGCTGCGCCGGCGCCTGCGCGAGCTGGGCGCAACGGTCCACGTGCCGGAGCGGGAGCTGTGCACCGACAACGCGGCCATGATCGCCAGCGCCGCGCGTTTCGGTCCGCGGCTCGCATATCCCGACTACCTCGGGCTCGACGCCTACGCCAGCGGGGAACGGCGCCCGTGAGGCCCGCCACCGTGACCGTTTACTCCAAGCCCGACTGCCACCTTTGCGGCGAGGCCATGAGCGTGCTGAGCGCGCTGCAGCGGGAGCTGGGGTTCGAGCTGCGTGAGCTCGACATCAGCGCCGATGAGACCCTCCATCGCGCCTATTTCGAGCGGATCCCCGTGGTGGCGGTGGACGGCGAGGAGGTATGTGAATACTTTGTCGAGGAGGCGCGCGTGCGCGAGCGTCTAGAGTCCCCGCGATGAGCTACGGAGATGCGACCACAGGGGCGATCGAGGCGGACTCCGGCGGCGCGCCGATGAGCAGCGAGCGCCTGTCGCTGGGTGTGGCCGCGCGCCTGTCGCGCTACCTGCAGGTGCTCACGCAGGCCAAGAAGATGGGCAAGGAGACGATCTCCTCGCAGGAGCTCTCCGACTACACGCACGTGAACTCCACGCAGATCCGCCGTGACCTCTCGGGCTTTGGCAAGTTCGGCAAGCGCGGCGTGGGCTACAACGTCGAGGCGCTGGTGTCCCAGATCCGGAAGATCCTGCGCACCGCGGGCCAGCACAACATCGCGCTGATCGGCGCGGGCCACCTCGGCAAGGCCATCGCCTCCTCGGAAATCTTCGCCGACCACGGCTTCCGTGTGGTCGCCATCTTCGACGTGGACGACGCCAAGGTGGGCACGCAGGTGGGCAACCAGGCGGTCCGCCACATCGACGAGCTGCGCCAGGTGGTCGAGGAGGAGGACATCGTTGTGGGCGTGCTGGCGGTGCCCAACAGGGCCGCTCAGGGGCTCGCCAACGAGCTCGTGGACGCCGGCGTGAAGATCATCTTCAACTACTCGGAGTCGCTGCTGGATGTGCCGCCGGAGGTCACCGTCCACACCTCCAGCCCCGCGGTCGATCTGCTCTACGCGCTGTACTTCTATCTGACCTGAGCACCGGCACAGGCCGCGCCGCGCGTCAGACTGGACGCTGTGGCACGCGCCGGTAGGACGTTTGAGGCATCTGAGCGATGAACAGCGTGGATCTAGACCGAGCGGTGGACACATTCGCCGCCTCCAGCGACTTCACAGTCGGTGTGGAGGAGGAGTTCTCGATCCTCGACCCCGGCACGCTTGAACTGACGCCGCGCTTCGAGCAGTTGCGGGACGCCGCGGCCGGCGACCCCGTTCTGTCGCGTGCGGTGGCAGGTGAGCTGATCTCCTCTGAGATCGAGATCATCTCGGGCGCCGGCGCGGACATCCACGATGCATTGGCCCGCCAGCGCGAGCGCCGCGCTCGCCTGTTTGCACTGGCCGGCGCCCACGGCGTGGCGCTCGGCGCCACCGGCACGCACCCCTGGGCCGACTACCGCGAGCAGCCCATCATCGACACCGAGCACTACCGGCGCGTGGAGGAGGGGCTGAAATACGTGGCCTGGCGCAACAACACCTTCAGCCTGCATGTGCACCTCGGCGTCAACGGCATCGACCGCGCAGTGCAGGTCTGCGACCGGCTGCGGCCGGTGCTGCCGCTGCTGCTGGCGATCTCCGCCAACTCGCCGTTCCTCGACGGCCGTTACACCGGCCTCGGCTCAGCGCGAAGCCAGAGCTTCACCAAGAGCTTCCCCCGCTGTGGCGTGCCCGACGCGTTCGGCGGCTGGCAGGCCTACCGCGACTACATCGAGCTCCTGCTGAGAACGCAATCGATCGTGGAGTTCACCCAGGTGTGGTGGTCGGTGCGACCCCATTTCAGCTTCGGCACCGTGGAGGTGCGCATCTGCGACGCCCAGGCCACCGCCCAGGAGTCCGACGCGCTCGCCTCGCTGATGGTCGCGTGCGCTGCGCAGGCTGCACGCGACCTCGATGAAGGCGTGCCGTTCGAGGACCCCGCGCCGCGCCTGATCGAGGAGAACATGTGGCGAGCGATCCGCTTCGGCCTCGACGGCAGCCTGATCGACTTCGAGCGCGCGCAGGAGTACCCGGCGCGTGCCGCGATCGAGCGACTGCTCGCGTGGACGGCGCCGATCCGTGCCGAGCTCGGCATCGAGCCGGCGTTCCCAGAGCGCAACGGCGCCCAGCGCCAGCGCAGGATGATCGAGTCGGGCGCCAGCCGCGAGGAGGTGTTCGCGGCCTCGGTGGCCGAGACCAGGCAGACCTACGCACAGGAGGTGACGGTTTGAGCTCAGAGCAGACCAACCAGCAGGCGGACCCGGGCGCAGGGCCCGGGGCTGGTCCAGCCGCGGGGGCTGGTGCCCCCAGCGAGGAGGAGATGCGCGCGGCCTACGAAGCCGAGCTGAGCCGCATCACCGTCACCGACATGACGGCCCAGGCCGCGGTGTCGCTGTTGAACATCGCCGCGCACCGCCTGGGCGCGCCGCGCGGCTCGGCTCCGGGCGCCGCAGCTCCGGGCGCCTCCGGCGAGCAGCGCGACCTCGAGCAGGTGCGCGACGGGATCGACGCCGTTCGCGCCCTCCTCGGGATCCTCGAGCGCCGCATCCCCCAGGAGGTGCGCTCGCTGCGCGACGCGCTCTCCCAGCTGCAGATGGCCTATGCGGCCGAGGTCGGTGGGGGCGCGCCGGCGAGCGGAACCGCTGCGGAGCCGCCCACGACGCAGCCCGGCCCCCCGGCGCCCGGCGCGGGAAAGCAGCCGCCCGGAGCGGGTGAGAGCGAGCCCGGCCCGGGGCCCGCGCAGGCCAGCGGGCGGCTGTGGGTGCCGGGCCGCTGAGCGCATGCTTGACAGGCGCGGCCCGGCAAGTTCACCTCCGGCACGATAGACTCGCCCGGCGTTTGCACCGGTAGACGCTCGTGCTGAGCGATCCGGGCGTCAAATGTGCGCGCGAACATCCTCGCGCGGCACGCAAATCAGACCGCGGAGGATTTCTGTTGAGCAGCTTTCTGACGAACCATGGGGTCGTCGTCGCCCTCGTTTGCGCCGCGTGCGCGGTGGCCTACGGCCTGGTGACCACGCGATCACTGTTGGCGCTTTCGCCCGGCAACGAGAAGATGCAGAGCATCTCGCTAGCCGTCCAGCAGGGGGCCCGCGCCTACCTGAACCGTCAGTACATCACGATCGCTGGCGTAGGCGTGGTGCTGTTCGTCGCGCTGATCTTCGTGCAGAACATCGCGGTGGCGGGGGGCTTTGCGATTGGCGGCATCCTCTCCGGCTCAACGGGCTACATCGGGATGAACGTCTCGGTGCGCTCCAATGCCCGCGTTGCCGAGGCGGCACGCGGAGGCGTCTCCCCGGCGCTGAAGGTTG
>Ga0210403_10002698_pt1 | contig 15870 bp, 17 predicted proteins | sample IncBWC19MmetaG_FD_150863 | JGI IMG/M metagenome (GOLD analysis project Ga0210403, IMG submission 150863) | Forest soil microbial communities from Barre Woods Harvard Forest LTER site, Petersham, Massachusetts, United States - Inc-BW-C-19-M | ecosystem: Environmental > Terrestrial > Soil >... | reverse complement strand
AACGAGGAAAAAAATCTATGTCGGATTTGGCAGCGGAGGAATTGCTCTTGTAAATCCGCCCGACGGGAAACAGGTCGGCTCCATTAAACTCAGCGCACATCCCGAAGCTTTCCAGCTCGAGAAAAAGGGTAACCGAATTTTCGTCAATGTTCCCGACTCGCGTCACGTCGCGGTAATCGATCGCGATAAAGGCGAAGTAGTTGCGAGGTGGAAAACAGATCTAGCTTTCGCCAATTTTCCCATGGCACTTGATGAAGCGAATCATCGATTGTTTGTCGGCTGCCGACTTCCCTCAAAGCTTGTAGTGCTCAACACCGATTCCGGCGATGTTGTTGCAAAGGTCAATATCTCCAGCGATGCAGACGACGTCTTCTACGACAGTAAACGTCGTCGCATTTATGTGATCTGTGGCGCCGGCAAAATCGACGTTATCGAGCAGAGCGATCCAAACACCTACAAGGCCTTAACTAAATTCGATACCACAAATGGCGCCCGCACCGGGTTCTTTGTTCCCGAACGCGACACGTTGTTCGTGGCGGTTCCGCATCGGGGCTCGCAACAAGCGGAAATTCGCTGTTATCAAATCCAATGATTCAGCATTTATCTCTTAAGGTTTGGATGGGCCTGTAACGATAACGTTGTGAACCTCTACTTTCATTTGCGCAGCAAAAACAAACCGATGATGGCAAACGCAATGCCGACGATTCGCTGCCAGGATGGCGGTTCGCGGAAGAATAAAATGCCAGCCACGGCCATAATCGCGGCGCCACCCGCGAGAATGGCAGGAACAGACGAGAGTGGACCGCCTTTTTGGAAAAGAAGGAAAAACGCGAGCGTACCGGCGCCGACGCAAATACCGGTAAGCAGCGAATAATTAAGACCAACTCCACTGAATTTTTGACTCCATCTTCCACTGAACCAAAGAATCGCCAAGTAGATCAGAATCGACAGTGCCGCGCTGGCTTCGACAATGAAACCGCCAAGACCTTCACCAATGCGATCGGCAGCAAGACGGGTAAAGATTTGATGCGCGCCGTAGAGCACAGCAGCAACGACCGCATACCAAAACCAAGCTGCCACAAACAAAATCTAACGTATGAAATGGATCACCCGCGAGAAAATTAAAGTAGATCGGGTCGCCTGCCCGTGGCTCATCAAAAAATTTATCGATCCCGATGCGGAGTTTCTGTTCCTACCGAACGATACTGACTGGAGAAAAATCGCTGACGGATTTCTGTTCGACGTTCCTGACTGCGAGCTCGGTCATCACGGCGAAGACGTCTCGTTCAATTCGATCTTGAAGAAATACGCGCTCACCGATCCAGCGCTCGGTTTGCTAGGCGAAATCGTTCGCGCAGCGGACTCACGCCCGCATGATCCGCATCCAGCAGGAGAAGGTCTGCGCTGGATCGCAGGCGGCTTTGGCGCACTTGGATTCAGCGATCACGAAATTCTTGAACGCGAATTTGTGGTGTACGAGGCGCTTTACGCAGAATGCAAACGCCGAGTCAGCCGTCGTTGAATCGCTCTGGCAGGTTTGCTGATTTTTTCGGGCTTAAGCGCAACCTCGTCATCCTCCTCATCGCCATCTTTGTCATTGGCGCTGGCGAAGAACTGTGGATGCGTTTTGTGCCGAAGTATCTGCAAGCGCTCGGCGCGGCTGTTTTTGTTATCGGTCTGTACGACGCGCTGCGGACGTTGCTTGGCGCGATCTACGCATACCCCGGCGGAGTGCTCGTAGATGTTTGGGGGCATTGGCGCGCATTCCTCTTGTTCAATTTGTTGTCGATTTGCGGTTACGTCCTTGTGCTGCTTATTCCGCATTGGGGCGCAGTGATCGCGGGAATGTCCCTTTTCCTCTCCTGGACCTGCTTTTCACTGCCCGCGACTTTTTCGCTCGTGGGCGCCACGCTTGAAGCAAGTCGCCATTCAATGGGTGTGGGCGTTCAGATGGTCATTAAACGATTGCCGATCATGATCGCGCCAGTCTTCGGTGGAATATTGATCGATCGGTTGGGGATCATCAATGGCGTGCGCATCGCGCTTACCATCTCGATCCTTCTCTCTATGGTGACCATTTTCGTTCAATGGCAGTTGCGCGAGGAACCGAATGGCAGGGCGCGATCTTCGACCACGCAGGCGCACGAGCGTTGGAATTTTTGGCGGAGTTTGCGCGAATTCAATTCGCCGATGCGTCGCCTACTCTTGAGTGACATTCTGATCCGGTTTTGCGAACGGATCCCCTACGCGTGGGTGGTGATCTTTGCGATGGATTACATCGGCTTAAGCGGAGAAGAAGTCGGCGTGCTCACGACGGTCGAGATGTTGGCAGCGACTTTATGTATTCTTCCGGCTTCGCACTTCGGAGACAAATATCGCCGCGAGCCCTTCGTCATCGTCACTTTTGTCATGTTCACGTTGTTTCCAATCAGCCTGCTCATGTCACGGAGTTTTTCCGCATTGATTGTCGCGTTCGCCATTCGCGGTCTTAAGGAATTCGGCGATACATCGCGTAAGGCACTGATCATCGGATACGCTGAAGTGGAGAAACGCGGCCAGATGATCGGAGCGTACTATCTCGTCCGCGATCTGATTGTTAGCGCCGGCGCAATCGTTGGCGCGTATCTGTGGGAACTCGGACCGGCGCTGAACTTTCTCGGAGCAGCGGCTTTCGGAGCGGCCGGGACCATTTTCTATGTGAAAACAATTCGTCAGAGCCAGCAATCAGCGTTGAGTGATCTGAAAAAACAGTTGGAGATGCGTCGAACTCGTCGCAAGTAATGAGATTCAATGAGGCGTAATTCTTCGATTCCCAGATGCATAACCGGCTGTTGCCTTGCCCTGATTTGTGCGACGGCGCTGGGAAACGAAGGGTACCATTTCCTGACTGACATTTCGATTGGTGGAGAAGGCGGTTGGGATATCGTGACGATCGATTCTGCCGCGAGTCGTCTCTATCTATCGCACGCGACGAAGGTCGTCGTTGTCGATCTGATCACAAATAGCATCGCCGGCGAGATCGCCGACACACCTGGCGTCCATGCATTCGTGGCCGTACCCGAAGTGCAACGCGGGTTTTCATCGAATGGCAAAGAATCGAAATCGAGCGTCGTCGATCTAACAACGTTGAAAACGACTTCGAAAATCGATACCGGCTCAAATCCGGACGCAGTCGTTTACGAACCACGTCATGGTGAGGTCTACGTTTTCAATCACACTGGCAATTCGGTCACGGTCATCAACGCGAAAGCCGCTACCGTCTCGGCGACGATCCAGCTTGAAGGAACCCCCGAATTCGCGGCGGTAGATCAGAAAGCAGGGCGCATCTACTGCAACATCGAAGATAAGAGCGAGGTAGCGGTCATTGATGCGAGCAAACACGAAGTTGTTGCGCACTGGTCGCTTGCGCCCGGAGAAGGGCCGAGCGGCATCGCCTTGGACGCGCAGCATCATCGTCTGTTCTCGGGCTGTCACAATAAAGTGATGACGATGCTCGATACGGAAAGCGGAAAGGTTATTGGCACTGTTCCGATCGGCGCGGGGGTCGATGGCTGCGCCTTCGATGATTCAACGCAGCTCGCGTTCGCATCCAGCGGCGATGGAACAACCACGATTGCTAAAGAAGAAGCGCCCAATAAATTGGCGGTAGTTCAAGTTTTGAAAACGGAACGTGGCGCGCGAACGATCGCACTCGACCCACGAACGCATCGGATATATTTGCCGACCGCACAGTTTGCGCCTGCGCCTTCGCCATCGCCGGGCGCGTCGCCCGCACGCCCGAGCATTGTTCCGAACACACTTAAGCTTCTCGTCTACGGCGTCCGCTGAATCTGTGAAACATTAGGACGTGCGACGATTAACGATCGCGATGTTGATCGCAGCCATGGCGTGCCTTGCCTATGGGCAAGGCGGACCGCCAATGATCACGGATGATCCCGGCACGCCTGGAAACGGTAAATGGGAAAACAACCTGGCGATTATATTTGAGCATCGCCCAAATGAGACCTCGATTGACCTGCCAGAGATTGATCTGAATTATGGAGTGGGCGCCCACATTCAGCTCACATTGCAAACTGCGCCGGTGCTTTCGAAACGCAGCGGTCACGGTTTAATCGACGGAATAGGCGGAACTGAAGCGGCGGTGAAATGGCGCTTTCTCGATGAAGCAACTAGCGGCCTCGACATGTCGATGTTTCCGCGCGTAATTTTTAACGTTGCGCAGTCATCCGTGCGCCGCGGCCTCACCGAAGACGGCACGCGGTTTCAAGTTCCTTTTGAAGCTGCTAAGACGTTCGGCCGGTGGCAGGTTGATGCCGAGTTGGGTCCGCGAGCCAGCACTGTTGGCCGGAGTGAATGGCTTTATGGGGTTGTCGTCGGGTTCGATGTTGCGAAACCAACGATGCTCATGACAGAGCTTCACGACGAATCACGAATGAACTTCAGCCGCGACGTGCTCACGCTAAATGTTGGTTTGCGGCATGAGTTTACCGAAAACTACATACTGATTGTATCGATGGGACACGAGCTTCGTTCGCCCGATCAGCCGACAGCGCTCATCGGGTACTTCGGAATGCAATTCGTTTACTGAATGTGATCAATGCGCTTTTGAAGCGGGTTTTTGCGGAAAGACCAGGATCAACGCGACGATCACCACCACGAGCGCAAGCGACGCTGTGTAACGGCTTAGAGCCAAGCCGCCTTCCGCGATCGGCTTGTCGAGAAAATCGCCGAGGGTTGCTCCGAGGGGGCGAGTCAAAATGAATGCAGCCCAAAACAAAATCACGCGGGAAAAGCTCGTCAGGTAGTAAAGAAGAGCGGTCAACAAAAGTAACCCGCCGAAAACGGCGGCAGCGCCGAGATAGCCCATTTCATTTGTGCCGGCGACCCAATCGCCAAGCGCGGTCCCCAAGGTCTGGGAAAACATGATTGTCACCCAATAAAAAATCTCGACCTTCGGTGTACTCACCGTTTCGATCGATATGCTCCCGGTCGACCAGCGCCAGATCAGAAGCGACGCAATCACACAGATAAGCAAAATGGTTGAACCGCCGGTGTAACCGATGCCGAGCGATCTCGTGCAATAATCGGCCAGTGTTGTACCAACCGTCGTCGTCGCGACAATCGCTAGCCAGTATAGGAACGGGTGAAATTTTTTGGCCCTGATCTGGACCAGGACCGCGATGATGAAAATAATGCCGAATATTCCCGTGCCAATGAGATAGCCAGTGCCCTTCGCCTCAGGGGTCGTTTCGCCGAGCCACGACATGGTTACGGCGTCGCCGCCGGTTTCGCCGAGCGTTGTCGCGAGGATCTTAACGATCCAGAATAGAAATGTTACCTGTGGTACTTTGGCAACGAGTTCCAATTTTTCGTCATCCATTCTCGTCCTTCGAAAAACATGCTGTCCCCTCGGCTAGACTGAGACCTCCCGGACTTAGTTCTTCATTTGTGGCATGACTCTCGCAGGGAAATCGCTCGCGCCAAGGTCGGCGCGCCGGCCATCAATGAAAAGCCGCCTCGATTCTCGGGCTGGACGGCGACCTAAACGGCAGTGGCTCTGCCAAGTGGGGCCTCGATAAGGATGATTCTGCGCTATTAGCGAGCGGCCACATTATTTAAGCGGAACACCGCTGCCAGTCGCGCTTCGAGACGATGTTAGGGTGTAGCCGTGGGGGTCTCGTTTGGTGTAGGTGTGTCAGTCGGGCTTGGTGTACGCGTGGGGCTTGGTCTTGGTGTACGCGTGGGACTCGGGCTTGGTGTAGGCGTGGGGCTCGGGGCTGGTGTAGGCGGCGGAAGAGTGAAGACGTTGTTTTGCAACTCCGTTAAAATAGTTGTGTTGCGACGGATGATGTCGGAGAGTCTTGTCGCTTGGACGACGGCCAGCGTGTCCGGATCCAAATAGGCTTCGTGCCAGAAGCGGTCGCCGTCGCGCAGGCGCTCGAACTGATCCGTCAGAATCGCTATGAGTGTCGGCCCCAGCAGGGTATTAGGCCGGTGGTTTTCGACAAGCATGCCCACCCAAGCATCAATGTCGTCCACAGTGTTGTAGGCAGAAGCGAGTTTCGCTTGCATGCTGGTATCGGAAGTAATCTGGGAAAACGCCGTGAAGGCCGGCAAACCATAATCGAGACGGACCTGATTAAACCGTGGCAGCCCCTGCTCGCGCCCGCGCTGGATGTTAAGCGCGGCCAAGCCGAACCCGTGTGCGGTAGTAGGAGAGAAGTTCCGCACTGCATCAACAATCAGGCCGTCGATTTCCTCCGTTCGCTGGCGGGCAAGGCCGCGCAGATAGGGTTCGATTCCGACGCTGGTGATTTGGGTTGGTTCGAAAAAATCCTTGCCCAAGAGAAGGTCGTTTTCATTGTAGCCGGCATATAAAGTAAGCCTTCCAATCAAACCAGGCAGGAAGTCTATGTAAGTTATCTTCTGGATCTCCGCACACACTACGGCCCGGGCTCGGAAGTAGATTCCATCATCAACGAGTGTCGGATAGCCGCTGCTGAAAAAATCTGCCCAAAAATTATGCTCACGCATGAAAAGGGTCTGCAAGGCGGTAAGGGGGCTGTTTTCGTTCACCCGCACGTCGCCACCGAGAAAAAAAACGGGGCTGCTGCTGGGTTGGTTAGTGAACCCGTTCACGTTGAACGGCAGGAAGTTATCGGTGCTGACTTTTAAGTGGCCAGTCCCGTCAGGCGCCCGCAGCTCCTGCGCACGGGCAGTATCCGATCCATAAACCTGTGAAGCATCAATCCAGTGGGTATTTGCGTTCACCTGTTGACGCACACCATTTACATCGTGGATGAAGGCCGACCGGGAGAAGGCGATTGTCGCGTTTCCGGTGTTATTCGGATCAAAGAACGGATCGCCTGCCGGAACAGGAATGTCGAATGCGTCCGGTGGCACCGCAATGGGAGTGAGAGGTCATGTCGTGATCGATGAACTGACCCCATGCCCACCAGTAGCTGGACTCGGGCCTAACGATAGGGACGGAAACGGGCTGGGCATCAACCAGGTTGGTAATTTCACGCGCGCCCTTTTGGTCCGCGCCCGCGGGCGTGTCTAGGCCGTCCCCATAAGCATTCGTCGTGGTGCGCAGGAACGGCGTGTTGGCCGAACCCAGCGTCGGATTGATCAGATTATTGTTTGTCCCGTCGATGGTCCGGAATTCCAGCGGGAATATGGCGGCACCCGGTAATAGCGGGGGAAGCGTCGGCTGGCGCGAAGGCAAGCCGGTTTCCGGCATGAATGAATGAAACGCGTTGAAGATTTCTTGATTAGTCAGGCTGCGGTCGGCGTTCTGAATCAACGGGGGCCGGCGGATCAAATAAACCTGCGAGAGCGCTACTGGTGAGCGCGCAGATAAAGACAATCACGCAAAGGTTCTGTCGGCGTTTCATTGTATTCCTTCTATGAGGATTGTGTTCGATCGGAAGCAAGCCTTTTTACGATCAAATTGGTCGCCATCCATTCGGATGTGACCCACGAGACAGGCGTATCATTTCTTCATCATTGGGACGCGGCTAGGCGAAGGAGTTAGCGCGCTCGATGGTGAAGACGCCTTGATGGCAATGAATGGTTCAAGTTTGCTCGGGCGACTCTGTTTCATGGGGTCATCGAATCGGACACTTGCTTGAAAGAACCCGGTCACGGTTCTCCCGTGAGCACCATAACGCCGCCCGAAATTGTTGTTCCTTGTTTGAAGATGGGCGGTCTGCGTGAGGTTCGATTCAAGCGGCAAACCTGCCCGGATTACATTAGATATTAGGATTGATGCAAGCACGTTCTCATCGCAACAAGTCTGCAGTTGCTTTCGCGTGCTATTGAATGCGTCGCGTGCTAGCACAGCTGTTTTCCGAGGATCATCAGTAAATCGACAAGCGACGCTGTAAACGGCGGGATAGTAACGAGCGACCAGAGTATCAAAACTTTTCGCTTTGGCTGGCGGCCTTTTTCTTTGATTCGGTTCTTGGGATTGGCCGTGCAGCACATTGCCGCGCCAATTAAAGGATCCTTCCATCTTTCACTCCGTTTCTACGGAAATGGCGGAGTCAAGTTCCCAACAGAGTCCCCAACTTAATAACGTCGCTGCGATTCTCGAGTATAAGGTCGCAACCGGAAAGGGTAGCTGAAAGCTCGGAACTCTGGGAATGGAAGTAGCGTTTAATTAGGCGCTTAGTCGCGGGATTATTTTTTCATCATTGGAACGCGGCCGGGCGAAGAAATTAACGCGCTCGATGGTGAAGACGCGTTGATAGCGAACGGTTTGCTTGACGCCACTACCGAAGTGCGATGATAACCAGCCGTTTGCGGGTTGACTCAACCCATCCAATTGCGCAGCTTCGTGCCGCGTTAGCGAAACTGGCGCGAAATGCCTTCGAATCAGCAGCAGCTAGCGATGTCCTCGGACCTTGCGACGAAGCCATTGATGACAGGGCTGGCGTTTGCAGTGTATACGCCGAGCACATTGTTTTCGAAAACCGTGTTTCCCACGTTAAATCAGACTGTGTTAAGGACCGTCTCCCCGACCGAAGGAAAGCCTTCGTAGAGCAAACCGTGGTCCTGAACCCCAGTCTCACTTTGCTTGTAGCTGCCTACGAGACGTACGTTATTGGAAGGCAAACCATTGGCCCATAGAGTGCTGTGCTCGTAACGGTAAGGCCGCCGGAACTTGGAAAATTCGGAACCGTCCACTGCCTGTCGCCACTGAGACGACCTTGATAAAGAAGACCCTGCATATCGCTTGAGCCCTGCGGAAGAAAGGTTCCCGTTACGTAAAGGTCCCGTCCTCCAGCGCCGCGTACGCCGGTCAAAAATGTGGACCCTCCCATGACGTCTGGATAGTTGAAGGTTGAGTAGTCCACCTGCGCGAAAGAAGTCTTCGCAGGCAGAATTATCAGAACTGCAAGAGCAACGAGAGTTGCCGCGTTTTTGAACTGAATTGGCTGATACATATTTCGAGTTTCTTCTTTTTCCGCCCGTTCACGCTGATCACCGCAAATCTGAATACAGGGCGAAGCTCGCGGAGGAAGCATCCTTTGCTCGGCAAATCGCCACAGCGTCAATTCCATTTTTTAAACTATGCTCCACCGAACATTCGAACGGCTCGGAAGCCGAACGTGGCTTGCGGCGCGCGAGAGATTTAGAGGTTCCTCGACTTTGCCAGTCATGACATACTAGCAAGATGTCGGTGGTGCTTTTTCGGATCGCAGCTGTGCTTTGTTTCCTGGCAGTCGCATTGGGAGCCTTTGGAGCGCATGGTCTGCGATCAACTCTCGAAGCAAGGGGAATGGTCGATGTTTGGAACAAGGCGGTGTTTTATCATTTCATACATGCGGTTGCGCTTCTCGTGCTCGCGCTGTACGGCACCGTCAATCGCAGCGCGTGCTGGCTGTTGTTTGTTGGGATTTTGCTATTTAGCGGCAGCCTGTATCTGCTCGCCCTAACAAGTCTCCGTTGGTTGGGTGCTGTTACTCCCCTGGGCGGTCTTTGCTTCCTTGCCGGGTGGGCGTGGTTGGTTCTCGCCCCGCCAAAATAGACGCCTGGCCAGCTTGCAACCCTAGCGTAGGACCGGTGCGTCTTTAAACGTAACGCAGAAAAACTATTCCGACGGCCTGGTTCTGGTATACTATTGCCTCGATGTTCAACGCGGTCACCGAAGCGCAGCGCGATGCAATCACGGTAGTCGTGTTTATCGCGACGTTTTTTGTCGCCCTTGGAATTGGGCGATTCTTAAAGCGTCGCGCCGGGGTTCAGCTTGGTCTGCTGTTTCGGCTCTTCTGTTTAACGCTCGCCTTTTATGCCGCGATCGCAGTGTATGGAGTGCATGCTCCATGGCGCTTTCATGTCGGCGCTGCGGCGATTTTATTAAGCACCGCGCTAATTGTCGCTCTGGTTAATCGCTACGTCTGGGACCTATACTTCGAGAAGAAACGCCAAACAACGATTCCACATTTTCTTCGTGAGGTGGTCGGCGGTATCATTTTCTTGATCGTCCTGCTCTTAGTCCTGAGCTACGGCTACCATGCTGAGGCCCAGTTGAAGGGACTGCTGGCGGGATCGGGCGTAGTCGCAATCATAGTTGGCTTCGCTGGACAGAATCTGTTCGCCGGGATCATTGGTGGCATATCGATCCAACTCAATCGGCCCTACAAGCTCGGTGATTGGTTAAAGGTGGGCGACACCTTCGGCGAGGTGCGTGAGATCAACTGGCGTTCCACCCGGCTCTGCACGAACGACGACATTTATCTGGACATTCCCAACAACGAGATGGTGAGCCACCAGATCGTTAATCTGCACTATCCAACCGAGATCCATGCCATGCGAATCCGGGTGGGCATCGATTACAATGTGCCACCAAATCGGGTGAAAGATGCGCTCGGGCGGGCTGCGCAGATCGCCAAAAACGTTGTTCCCAATCCTCCCGTGAAAGTGTTCCTGGTCGACTTCGCCGATCATGCCCTGATCTACGAGATCAAATACTACATGGGTAATCATTCCCGCATCAATGAGACGAACGACTCCGTGCGCACCAATGTGTGGTACGAGTTGAAGCGCCAAGGCATTACCATTCCCTTTCCGATTCGCACACTGCACGTGGAGCGCAAAGCGCGAGCCCCGCAGGAGGACCAAGTCGAGGCGTTTTCTATTCTGCGCGGGGAACGACTTTTTGACTGTCTTTCCGAAGATCAACTCAATCAGATGGTCAACCAGGCGCGCCTCAAACTTTTCGGACGCGGCGAACCGGTGATCGAGGAAGGCGCCGCGGGCGATTCGATGTTCGTGATGCTGCGCGGGGCAGCGAACGTTTTCGTCTCAAAAAACGGATCGAAGATTCAAGTCGCAACCCTGGGGGCGGGTGATTGTTTCGGCGAAATGTCGTTGCTCACTGGTGAACGGCGCAGCGCAACTGTGCGCGCAGACGGCGATTGCTACGTGATGGAAATCGGAAAACCCGTGATGGCCGAAGTGCTGAGCGGCGCCCCAAACTGCCTGGAGCAGTTGAGTCAATTGCTTGCGCAGCGAAAAATGGAAACCGAAGGCATCCTGAAAGAAGTCGGGAACACCGACGAACACGCATTAAAAAAGCGTCAATACACGGCCAACTTCTTGCACCTGTTGCGGACGTTCTTCCAGTTGTGAGATTTCGCTTTGGTCAGAGGATCTAAACGTATCGTTTAGCTGGCGCTGTCATGTTGAGCGAAGCGAAACATCTCTGTGTAGTCTGGTCTATTGATCCGAGATTCTTCGCTTCGCTCAGAATGACATCAGGAGCGAGGCTGCAGCGAAATTCGGTGGACGGCGGCGCAAAATCCGGTTATAGGGCTTCGCGGGACCGGAAGACATGAGCGAGGAGCGGACGAGGGCGACGTATCATTCGAATAAGAGCTTGCGCATCCTGGTGGTGGAAGATCACAGCGACACTCTGGAAGCGTTGTCTCGCCTTCTGAATCACTTCGGCCATGACATTTCGACTGCTGATGACGCGCGGAGCGCCTTGGACATGATCAACTCGAAAGAATTCGACGTCGTGCTGTGTGATATTGGGCTGCCGGACGGTAACGGTTACGACGTTGTTGCCGAGGCGAAACGAAAACGACCCGTCAAAGCGGTTGCGCTCTCTGGCTTTGCCGCTCGTGACGATATCGAGCGCGGCAGAAAGGCCGGATTCGATTTCCACCTTGCCAAGCCAGTGGATTTTCACGAACTGCGCAGCGTACTCGGCCAGATCGCCGTGTGATGTGTGTGGGTGTGTCGCCCTTTTAGGAAATCGGTTTGTCTTGCCTTTGCCCAATTGATACCATAAATTGTGTCAATTGAATCAGCCCGCACGAGCATGAAAACGGCAAGTCTCGAAAAAAAGATAGTAACTGGAAAAGCGGTGCACCCGACTGAACTGATTCACCGGATCCAAAAGGGGCTGCGCTTTTCTGAGCTGAAGACTTTGCAAGGCACCCTTGACCTGCCATTTGAGCAGCTCGCGGCGAAGCTTTGCATTTCACGATCCACTCTGCAGCGGCGCAAAGCCGCGGGGCGGCTGTCTCCGGATGAATCGGATAAGGTGATTCGTTTTTCCCGATTGCTCAGACACGCGACGACAGTTTTCGGCGATGCCGAAAGAGCGCGAGCATGGCTGAAACACCCACAGGTGGGTCTCGGCGGCGCAATCCCGCTCGATTATGCAAGTACTGAGACAGGCGCGCGGGAGGTCGAGAACTTGTTAGGGCGGATCGAATACAGCGTTTATACCTGATGCCGTCTGCGTGGCGAATCGTTCGCGCGGTACGCGTTAAGAGCGCATTTACCGGCGAAGGCGCTCGCGTCTACGGCGGCCGATGGAACTCACGAGGCGCCGCAGTGGTTTATGTAAGCGAACACGAATCGCTCGCAGCGCTGGAATTGCTCGTCCATTTAACGCCTCTCTCTCCGGATGATCGATATCTGTCATTTCGGCTCGAGTGGGGCGACAAACTGACCGAATACTTTCCCGTCAAGAGTCTGCCATCCCATTGGAACGCAGAACCGCCGATTTTCCAAACTATGCAAATCGGCGACGAGTGGGTGCGCGCCGGAAAGTCCGTCTCCCTGGCAGTGCCGAGCGTACTCAGCGCGAGCGAGATGAACTTTTTGTTAAATCCGAAGCATGCCGATTTCAAAAAGATTAAGATCAGCCAGCAGATTGAGTATCGGTTCGACTCGCGTCTGCTGAATCGCTGATGACGTGGGAACGCCGCGCCCGATCGAATCGATCAGCCAGTTGGCGGCCCTTGAAAATAGAACAAGACGAAACGACTGGCGTCGAACAGTCCGTGCCCGATGATCACGGGCCAAAGATTGCGGCCCGACGCGAGAACGAGCAGGCCCATCAAAATCCCCAGCGTGCCGGTGATCGCGATCCCGAGAGAGTTCTGATATGCGTGCGCCAGGCCGAACAGCGCGCCTTGCACGACACAAGCGATTATCCATGCGCTGCGATTTCCTCCGAATAACATCGCCAGACCCTGCATAAGAAATCCGCGAAACGTGAATTCCTCATAAAAACCGGCTCCGATCAACGCATAGAAAACGCCAAGAACTGCGAGTTCCAGATTTCCCTGCACATCCTTGAACTTGCTTAGGTCGCGGCGAAACCCGGCTTTTTCCGAAACGTACATGGCGATGAAAACAATTGCGGCCAGCACAATTCCTATCATGAACGTGCGCGGCCAGCTTGCGGGCCGCTTCAGTCCGATGTCGGCCAATCTCTCGCCACGCAACAAAACCAGTCCGCAACCAACTGCGACCAATAGCATTTTCCCAATGGCGTCTAAGACAAACCCCTTCTCCAAATTCATCGGCACCGAAACGAAAGCGCCGACAACGGCGTCAAGAAGAAACGTCACCGCAACGAGTACGATGATGTCGATGAGATAACGCCAGCGAGGAGCAGAGCGAGTTCCTTCTGAACCCTCATTTCGGCCCTCCGTCATCCACAAGGAATAATGCTCTCAGCGCAGAACCGGAAGGCTAATCTGACCTCGAACGTTCCCGGCGGGAATCGAACCCACATTTAAGGTTTAGGAAACCCTTGTTCTATCCGTTGAACTACGGGAACCGAAATATATGCCGGAAGAATAAACGGATTGAATGGAGATGGGCAAGATACCGTTGCGGTGCGGGGCGATTTCTCGAGGGGCCAGCTTCGCGCTCGACTCTCTGCAGCCTGCTTGAGAGTATCGTTGCGAGGGGTATTTCCATGTGAATCCATATGGCCGCCGAGGTTAAAAAGGAAATTCAGCTGGAAATCGCGCATGTGTTGTTCACAGACATTGTCGGTTACTCGAAGCTGCCGATCAATCAGCAACGAGCGTTAGTCGAGCGCTTAAATGAGATTGTCCGAGGCTCGGATGAATATCAGGCCGCGGAAACGGCGGGGCGCTTGATCACAATCCCGACAGGCGACGGCATCACGCTGGTTTTTTATGATAGTCCGGAAACGCCAGCGGAATGCGCATTGGAAATAAGCCGCGGTCTCAAGAAGCATCTGGAACTTCAGCTGCGAATGGGCATACACAGCGGACCCGTCAGCGGGATTATCGACGCAACCGGAAAAGCGAACGTAGCTGGCGCTGGCATCAATATCGCACAGCGAGTCATGGACTGCGGCGATGCCGGACACATCTTGCTCTCGAAGCATGTCGCTGAAGATCTCGAGGAATACCCCCACTGGCAGCCGCACCTCCATGAACTTGGCGAGTGTGAAGTAAAACACGGCGTTCGCATCTCCGTGGTGAATCTGTACACTGCGGAGCTTGGGAACCCGGCAGTGCCGGAAAAGCTGAAGGCGGCGCGTGTCGCTGCTGCTGCAGGAAAAAAACGGACCGCATTCAGATGGCTGTCATTAGGCGTGATGAGTCTGCTGGCTGTAATCGCCGTGATTGGTTTTCTTCTTTTTCGTTATAGACGACCGCTTGGCACGGTCGAGTCACCGGTTTCCGAGAAGAGCATCGCGGTGCTGCCGTTCGAAAACCGGAGCCGCGATCCTGACAACGCCTATTTTGCCGACGGCATCCAGGACGAGATTCTGACGCGCTTATCCAAGATCGCCGATCTCAAAGTCATCTCGCGTACCTCAACGCAGCATTACAAAAGCGCGCCGGAAAATCTGCCTGAGATCGCAAAGCAACTGGGCGTGTCCCACATCTTGGAAGGAAGCGTCCAGAAAAGCGGTGGCGCCGTGCGCGTTAATGTGCAGTTGATTAAAGCCGCCAATGATTCCCATCTTTGGGCCGATACCTACGACAGAAGACTAATCGACATCTTTTCGGTCGAAAGCGAGGTGGCGAGAGCCATTGCCGATCAGTTGCGGGCGAAACTTACCGGCCGGGAAGAACAAGTCATCGCCGCTAAACCGACGGACAATCCCGAGGCTTACGATGCCTACCTACGTGGTCTGGCTTATACATTGAAAACGCAAAACACACCAGCCAACGCCCTTGGCGCACAGAAATATCTCAGAGAAGCGGTGCGCTTGGACCCGAAGTTCGCCCTTAGCTGGGCGCTGCTGTCATACGTTGATTCCGTTGGCTACACTAGCCTTAGTCTTCAGCCAACGGTCGCGCTCCGTGAAGAGGCACGGCAGGCAGCCGAAACCGCGCTCACTCTTCAGCCCAATCTTGGCGAGGCCGTATTGGCTAAGGGATATTACCACTACTCTTGTCTAAAGGATTACGACACGGCGGTGGGTTACTTTGAGCAAGCACGTCAGCTCTTACCCAATAGCAGCCGGATTCCTGAATCGCTGGCCTTTGTAGAGCGGAGGCGCGGCCAGTGGGACCGGAGCGAGTCGTATTTCAACGAAGCCGAGCGGCTCGACCCGCGCAACGTTTCCATACTCACCCAGCACGCGCTTTCCTATATGGAGCTTCGTCGTTTCCCGGAAGCGGTGCGGAAGTTTGATCAGGTTCTCGATATCACGCCCGACGACCTGGATACGCTTGTGCTAAAGGCGGCTATCGCACAAGCCGAGGGCGATCTGCCGCGGGCTTCGGCGATCCTTGCTCCGCTCCACCCTGCTACCGACGATTCCGGTGGGCTGGAAATACGGGCTTACCAAGCGATTTTGGAACGCCGACCTGCACAAATTATCGCTCGGCTAAAGGAAATACTTGCCAAGCCTGATCCAGCGTTGGGTTTTTACAATGGCGAGCTGCGGTTTTGGTTAGGCTGGGCGCAAGAGGTCGCCGGCGATCAGGCGGCCGCCCAAGAAAGTTGGCAACAGGCGCGCAGCGAACTGGAACCTTTCCTAAAAAAACAGTCGGAAAATGTCGGCCTCATTGCAGATCTGACCCTGATCAATATGGGCCTCGGTGACAAAGCTGCCGCTTTAGCTCT
>Ga0210403_10002697_pt1 | contig 15870 bp, 10 predicted proteins | sample IncBWC19MmetaG_FD_150863 | JGI IMG/M metagenome (GOLD analysis project Ga0210403, IMG submission 150863) | Forest soil microbial communities from Barre Woods Harvard Forest LTER site, Petersham, Massachusetts, United States - Inc-BW-C-19-M | ecosystem: Environmental > Terrestrial > Soil >... | reverse complement strand
TTGCGGCAGCATCCTCGCTTTCCCTTGGGCCGTGTACAAATATTTCAGATCCGCTCACTACATCCTCCGTGAGTCACTTTCTCGTTGCACTGATCTTGTCGGCAGTTGCCGCAATCCCAGTTGCAACAGATGGCGAAGAGTTTCGTCCCCATATTCACTGAACTATACTTAACTAAAATGGCTTACAAGACTGTCCTAAAAGAGGCACTTCCTTCTCTATTAGAGTTTTGTGATGCCCTAAGAAGTACTAACTCTCTTAGCCAATGTCCCCATCCGATTTGGCGAAAATCGGCTTCTCTCGGGCTCAAAAGAGCCGCAATGTTCCATTTTGGTTGCTTAACACGGATGTACGGTCAGTTCGCGGTTGGTTGCGCCTTGCGCGGGATCCTGTAGTGTACTGCTTGGTACTACTGCGCGGTGCGCTTCCGCCGTCTCCGCCGCAGCACTCCATTTCTTCACCACTAAATTGCCGCGGGAATGCCTCCTGCGTCTATGCACAGGCGGTTTCGTTCCTTCTTAGAGCGACCCCAGGTCATGCACGACGGCTTTGGTCGTCAACGCCGGTTCTCCCAACGCTCGCCGGATCACCTTCAGGAGTTCGGCGTTGTCCACGGGTTTTTGGAGATACGCTTTCGCCCCGGCCTTCAGCGCGCGTTCTTTGTTTGCCAAAACGTCCCTGGCGGAAACGACGATAATGGGAATCACCGCGAGAGCGGGGATAGCCTTGAGCCGTTCCATCACGAGGAAACCGTCGCCGGCCGGCAGTCCCAGGTCCAGGATGATTAAATCCGGCTCGTGTTTCCGCGCCTCTGACATGCTGGAGAGCGCATCGCCTGCAAAGAACGTATCGTAGTGGTTTGCCCTGAGGCGCACATTCAGGCCTTGGCGCACGTCCGGATCGTCGTCCACGATAAGAATTTTCTTGTTACCCATTTTTCACCATCCTCGACGAGGTTTCCTCGTTCATAAGTTCCTGAATTTGCGCCGCCACCTTCTCCACGAACTCTTTCATCGATTCACTCGCATTTCGTTTGATCGCCTCAACTGACCGGTAAGACGTCGAAGTCGTCAAACCCGCTTTCTGGGTGTGTTCGTATTCGTCCATTCGTTGCTGAATCCGCTTCGCAATCGCTTCACCGCCAATTTCGTCGGTAATCGCGAGGAGGAAAAAGAGTTCTGTCGCTCCCGCCGGGCCCATCTTGGGCAGGAGAATGTCCAAGTCGGAGTGCATGCACCGTTGCAATACATCGCGCACGCTTTGCGACTGTTCCGCGCGCACCTCGTCCGAAAGCCAGCCGGTCTGTGAACCGATCTCAGTCACTACCAGTGTGATTGGACCTTCCGTTTGTCTTTCCCGCTTGAGGGCTGGAGCAATCAGGTTAGGTAGCGAGAAAACATGCAAGGTCACGAAAAAAACGGCGCCTTTTCCAAGTGCGCTCCTGGCCCAGATTCGGCCGCCCTGCCGCGTTACCAGCTCCTTGCAGATGAACAATCCCAACCCCAGGCCTTTACGGCCTGCCGAAGCCGGATCAGTCGTTTGGAACAGGCGTTCAAAAATTTGCTCGGTCATCTCCGAACTGATCCCGCATCCCGTGTCTGATACCTCCAGAAGCAGGAGATTCGAATCTTCCTCGGACACTCCGGCTTTCACCTTCACCGCTCCGTTTGCCGTGGTGAACTTGATCGCGTTGTCGAGCAGAATGATCAGAATTTGCCGGATGCGCGTTGGATCGCCGCACGCCGGCGGCAATCCGCCCTCGATCTCGGAAGTGAGCTTGATGCTCTTGGCGCTGGCCGCCCCCTGCAGTGTGTTGACCGCGTAGACGATTGCATCGGAAATCGAAGTTTGTTGCAGCTCGATCTGCAGTTTTCCCGCCTGCATGCGGGTGACTTCCAGCAGGTCATTAATCATCGCGTGCAGTTGTTTCACATTCCGAAATACGATTTCCAGGTACTCGCGTTGTTCCAGATTCAATTCGCCGGCCAGCTTGTCCAGGAGTATGGTCACAAACTGGTAGATCGCCGTCAGCGGCGAGCGCAACTCGTGCGACACGTGGGAGAGGAACTCATCCTTGAACTGCATCTGATTGGTCCGGATCAGGTCGCTTTCCGCTTGCATGCGGTGGCGCTCGATGGCATGGCGAAGCGCCCGGGGCAGCGCGCGATTTTCGATCTGCCCTTTGATCAGATAGTCTTGAGCGCCTTCCTTCATGGCTTCGGCGGCCAGTGCCTCGTCGTCCAGACCCGTCAGCACAATCAGCGGGACGTTTGGGGCCACCGCGTGGGCCTGCCGCACCGTATCCAGGCCATGCGCGTCCGGCAGTCCCATGTCCAACAGCACCACGTCCACTCCGCCTTTTCCCAGATGAACCAAGGCTTCGCTCATGCGCAACAGGTGCGTCAATTCGAAACTTCCCGGCTTCTCCGTGCTGAACATCTCCCGTAGCAAACGCGCGTCTCCCGCGTTGTCCTCAACCAGAAGTACATGGAGCCCCTTATCCTTCATGTGCGCGCTACGCGTGGCAGCTTGACCACCGACAGCCAGAAACTGTCGATGCTCTTCACCACTTTCAGGAACCCCTCGAGGTCCACAGGCTTGGTGATGTAGCAGTTCGCATGGTGCTGATAACTTCCATGGATATCCGTCTCGGATGCGGAGGTCGTCAAGATAACCACTGGAATACACTTCAGCGCCGGGCTCTCCTTGAGTTCCGCCAACACCTCCCGGCCGTCTTTCTTGGGCAGGTTCAGATCGAGCAGAATCAGATCCGGGCGAGGAACATTGGCGTACTTTCCCTCGTTCCCCAGATACGCCATTGCTTCTGCCCCATCCGTCGCGACGTTCAAGTTGATATGCACCTTTGCATCTTTAAATGCTTCCCGAGTGAGCCGCACATCGCCGGGACTATCTTCAACCAGGAGAACTTCGATAGGTACAGCGCCCGTTCCAATCGACTGCATCATCTCCCATCTCTTTCTGGCAGGGCAAAGTAGAAGGTCGAGCCTTTTTGGGGTTGCGACTCGACCCAGATCCTTCCGCCCAGCCGTTCCACAATCTTTTTGCAAATGGCCAAACCGATTCCCGTGCCCTTGAACTCTTGTCGCCCATGCAAGCGTTGGAAGAGGACGAAAATTCTTTCAAAATACTGCGGGTCAATTCCCAAGCCGTTGTCTCGCACGGAAAAGTTCCATTCCTTGCCGCCGTTTTTCGTGGCAGAAACGTGTACGCGAGGAACTTCGGTACTTCGGTATTTGATGGCGTTCCCGACCAGGTTCTGGAAGACCAAGACCAATTGCGCATCGTCCGTGGTGATGGCCGGCAGCGAATCGTGAGTCACAACCGCGCCGCTCTCTTGAATCGTTGCCCGTAAGTTTGCAAGCGCATCATTTAGCGCCTTTTCGCTGGAAATCTCGAGGAGCGGCTGCCCATTTGTACCTGCCCGTGAATAGGCAAGCAGGTCTTGGATCAACCCTTGCATGCGGTTGGACCCATCTACCGCATAGGCGATGAACTCATCGGCTTCGGAGTCCAGACGCCCTTTGTAGCGTTTGGCCAGCAGCTGCGTAAAACTGGCCACCATGCGCAACGGCTCCTGGAGATCATGTGAGGCGACATAGGCAAATTGCTGCAGTTCGTCGTTGGAACGCTTCAGCTCCCCCACCGTCTTCACCAGATGCTGTTCGGATTTCTTGCGTTCCGTGATGTCTCGGATGGCTGCGGTCACCAGGATGCCCTCGGTGCTTTCCAGCGGGCTCAGCATGATCTCGATGGGGAAATTGCTGCCGTCCTTCCGCCGCGCGGTGAGTTCAATCCCCGTACCGATCTGCTGCGCCAGCGCCTCCGCCGCGGTTCGCGTGCCGTCGGCGATCAGCCGTTCCGCAAAGCCCTCGGGAATGATGTTGGTCACCTTCTGGCCGGCGAGTTCATCGCGGTGGTATCCGAACTGTTTCTCGGCCTGGACATTCAGCAGGACGATTTCACCTGCGGCATTTACAACCACCATGGCATCGGGAGCTGCTTCCAGCAGCCAACGGTACTTCGCCTCCGTTTCCTTGCGCTCGCTGATGTCCCGGCTGATCTCGGAGAAGCCGAGCAGAAGCCCGGAAGAGTCGCGTGCCGCGGTGAGGACGACACTGGCCCAAAATCGTGATCCATCTTTGCGCACACGCCAGTGTTCTACCTCTGACCGGCCATTTGCGGCTGCAAGATTCAGTTCCTTTTCCGGATTGCCTTGATCGATATCCGTCTGCAGATAGAAGCGGGAAAAATTCTGGCCGATGATCTCCTCGGCTTTGTAGCCTTTGATTCGTTCGGCGCCGGCATTCCAACTTACGACTTTCCCGCCCGGATCGAGCGTGAAGATGGCGTAGTCCTGCACGCCATCGATGAGCGAACGATATTTTTCTTCGCTGTCCTGGAGCTTCTCTGTCGCGAGCGCTCGGCCGGAACTGTCGCGTTGCACGCTCCAGCCTGCGAAAGCGGCGGTGAACAATCCCAAGAGGATCCCGAGAACCAGCGCCGCTTTGGCTTGTGCCAAGCGCCGCCTCGCATCCACATCGCGCAGCGCCAGTAATCGCAGCTCTTCGTCCTGCATGTCGCGAATTACCGCTTGAAACTCGTCCATAATCCGCTGGCCTTTTCCGTCGCTCATGGCATCAGCTGCCGCTTGCAATCCCTTGGTCCGGCGCAGGCCAATGACGCCGTCGCTAAATTGAACCTTCTGGGCGGCCAGCCGTTCGAGGGCCGGAAGGCGCTGCTGCTGTGCGGGGTTATCCACCGTCAACCTGCGGACGATCAAGTTGTACTGTTCAGCACTGGCAATGTTGGCATGATAGGACTCGAGGTAGGATTCCTTGCCGGTTACCACCATTCCGCGAAAGCTGGATTCGACATTCTGCATTGCCAACATCAGCTTCTCGAGGTTTTCCAAAACCTCGTGCGTGTGCCCCACCCACCGGTTGAGTTCACCGGACACGGCCAAGGCACGAGAGGAGATCGTGCCCACGGCGACCAAGGTAAGAATGACGGCCCCGAAGGCGAGTTGCACCTTGCGATTTAAAAGAGACTTCGTCTTCATCGGACTCCAGATTAGGAGCTGAGGTTTTAGGCCAGACACAGTTCCGAAAGGCCGAAAGGGGTCGGCCCGGAAACCTATGCCGGTTGTCTAGGAAGGGAGCTTAAGTCTATCCCGTCTGAATGCTGGTTCCAGCCCGGCCTGCAGGCTGGTGTCCAATAGACCACGAGTGAAGACAATTCGCGTGCGAGCGCATGGGAGTCGATTGAGAATTGTGAGGTTTGCGTGCACGCCAATCGGCGTGCACTTGCTTTACGATGAGAGCGGTTTGGCAGGAATCCCTAAAGTGAACGTGCTCCGAAAAGCCATTCTCCGTCTTTACTGTTTTGCTCGATGAGAGCCGCGACGGTCTGACTTCTGAAAATCCCACTGCTGGAGCGGCTTCCCTGTAGACGGCAGGAAGACACGTTTATCAGTTTCGATTCTGTATCGCTTCCTGCAGAACAATGACATGGGATGGTCGTGCTTTTTCTCGCTGATGCGAGCCTAATCTCTATTCGCCTTGTCGCGAATCGCTTCGTTACGCAAGCGGTCGCACTCCGTGTTGGCGCAACGCGCTAGCCAAGCGTCTGGGTCTTCGGATCGTTCGTAAAAGCGTGCGTGGTCGGCCATGCGCTGCATAAGCGTGCCCTCTACGTTGTCTGGTACCGTCCCCGTTCCGAAGTAGCGGATCACTGTGGTGCGGATAATTTTCGCGTTATTATCGTGCAGCGATGCCACTGCCATGTGGTCGTGCTGGTTGACGGAGAGCCGCAAGAGAACCTCGTGGTTCGTCATAATTGCGCCTCAACGGGTGGCCTTGACTGAATCCACGCGCGCAGCGCGGATGCCTCGCGAAACGTCTTCGAGTTTATCTTCCACGGAATCGTCGCCCAGTATACGGTCGCACTGTTCGTCAGGCTATCGAGGCAAATGCGATCTTCGGCTTCCACAGTCGCTTTCTTCAGCCACAGGACCGTGCCTTCCTCGGATTCTCCGGTCGCCACGAACCCGCCTTCGGAAGCGGCGGCTTGAAATGCTTGAAGTTTTTCCATCGTGCTTCCAGTATAGGCTCATTCCCACTCGAACGGCGGTCCTCCAGCGATATTTATGATTAAGATGATTTAATTATCCGCAAGAAAGAGCACAACTCTCGCGCACAGCTTTATTGGCTCAAAATCTCTTGCGCAGGCAGACTCGTGCCACTCTTCGCGCTTTGGATTGGGTTCTAACTGGGAGCCAGCATCCTCATTTCCCAAGATAGTACGGCGAAAAGATCCATTTGTCCTGACTGATTCTCAAAGACTTAGTTCCTGACTTTTTCGTTGATTGCAAAAAGCATTCGGTGCCGAGACCGAATACTCTCCTACTATTTCGGTCTATCGAGCATTCGTGAGTGATCGCGAGACGAAAAGGCCGGTGAACGAAGGGCTTTGACTATTTTGGTGGCTGAGGAATCTGCAATTCCCGATAAAACTTCTGAAGTACAAAGAAGGCTTTCTTCTTCTCACCGTGGTCGGAGACAAGTCCTTTGCGATTGAAATAATCCTCAATATGAGGGAGCGTTCGTCGCGGGCTACGAAAGTCTTTGAGTATCCATGGAGTCATTCCGCGAAGGAAGGGAATGCGTTTCAGCATGGCGATCTGGTGCTCGTAAAGATTTTCCTGATACTCCTCGGTCCATCGGGTGAGGGCGTCGCCATGGTAGCCAAAGAGCGCGTCGCCACCGAATTCACTCATGATCAGCGGCTTGCCGTACTCCGAGACCCAATCAATTGAATCTGCATCCGCGGGCCTGCGGACATACCAACCAATGTATTCATTATTCCCGAGGACATCGAGATCGCTGGCGATCGGATCATCAATGTGAATGGTGATGCGGTTCTGTTCCGCGACTTCGTGAGCCTGGAGAGCGGCCGACACCAGGCGCGTGGAGTCGGCGGAATGCGCATCCTGAATGAGTTGCCGCAGGAAACGATTCCGGTCATCGCTGACGGGGGTTTCGTTCGCGACAGAGTAGATGATAAGAGCGGCGCGATTGTGATCCCGCGCGATCATCTCCTTTAACTGATTTTCCGCGTCGTGGAGCGTTGAGGGATTTTCCCACTGAATGGTCCAGTAGACGGGTATCTCTCCCCAGACCAGCAGTCCCATTTGGTCCGCCATCCGCAACATGGCCTCATTGTGTGGATAGTGCGCCAAGCGGACGAAATTGCAACCTAGCTCTTTTGCCCAGCCAAGCAGCGTTCGCGCATCGTCCTCGCTCCATGCGCGACCAGAGCGGATGGGGGCTTCCTCATGAATGCTGATTCCGCGCAAGAAAATGGGTTTCCCGTTGAGAAGAATATCTGTGCCATGAGTTTCAATGGAGCGGAAACCGATGCGTTCCACAACTTTGTCGGTCTCTCCGGCAATCTCAACCGTATAGAGTTTCGGATTCTCAGGAGACCAAAGTGTCAGGTCAGCGTTGAAAGAAAACTCGGCGCGCCCCGCTGCATCCGTTTCGACATTCTTGGTGATCCCCGCCTCGGGAATACGGATAGTGACTTTCTGATGTGCTTGCGGCCCGCTGAGTTGAAGCCAGCCCGCAATCTGGCGCGTGGATCCCTTTGCGAGCTGAATGAAGTAATCCTGAAGGAAAGTTTCCGGGACCTCAACGAGGGTAACGGGTCGAGTAATTCCCCCATAGTTCCACCAGTCCGTGTTGACGGTGGGAACCTGATCCATCGCGCGCCTGTTGTCGACCCTTATGATAAGGAAATTGCCCTCGGGCCGCACGCGATCCGTGATCTCGAAATCAAAGGGAGTGAATCCCCCCTCGTGCTGTCCAAGTTCCTCTCCATTCAAGTACACGACGGCCAGATAATTGGCTGCTCCGAAATGCACGAACAACCTGTTCTTCGGCCGTTTCGCATAATTGAAAGTGCGCTTGTACCAGATGCTCCCTTCATAAAACAGGAGCGAGTCGCGCTGCGTGTTCCAGTCGCCGGGAACGTGAAGCAGACCGGAAGTGTCGAAGTCATATTCCACCAACTCCGATCCGGACTGTGGTTTGTAATTTTTGAAGAAGGCATTTCTGTCTGTCAGCGGCTTGGCCCGATAGTCCAGTGATCCGACGTCATAGGGATCAACGATCACTGGCCATCGACCGTCAAGGCTGGTGGTGTGGCGCGCGCCGATGTTTGCAATCAGTGGAGCAACCTGTGGAGAGGCGGCATGGGCAAAAAAAAGCGTGCCAATGGTCACCACAAGCAGAAAGCTTCGCGATGAAATCATCTTTGGCACCCCTTGAATGGAATTTTGCCTGGATTTTTGTCACTCCTGTTCCGAGGCCGGATCAGAGCCGGAGACTCCCGCTCGCGGTATGTTGGTTCCTAATTAGGATTGCAGATCCTCCGGCGCTCCTGATTCGACCTCGACAATCGAATGAGGAGCTTTGCGGGCGGGACGGAGCAGAAGAAATTGCCATCAATACTGTTACAACGGCACTGCGAGGGCAACTTACATTACTCTTTGATATACAGGTGAATTGGCAAGAAAGCATGGCCCAGAATGGTTATGCCTCTCTTCCCGAGAGCCTCAATTGTCTCACGAGTCGCCAGGAAAGGAATCGCCAAAGGGTGCCGCGTAACCTGGCTGGGCCGAAGTGGCTCTGAGTGTCATCAACTCTATGTATTTAAAGGTGTTGGGCAGGAACTGACCGAGGGTGTTATGATTGTGCAACTGAATCGTCGGGGGCACATTTCATGAATCTTGCTTGGTTTCGAGACCGGGTTCATCTCATGGCTTGTCTAGTTGCTTTCTGTGCACTAATGGAGCCCGCTGCTGCTCCCCACCGCCACCCTCAGGACCCTGCGAACCCCGCCGCGAATCGCCCCTGGATGAACCGCAACTTGTCCCCTGACGAGCGCGCCGAGTTGGTCTTGAAAGAGATGACGCTCGACGAAAAAATCGCCCTCATTCACGGCAACGGAATGCCGGGATGGGGTGAACCTCGGCCAAATGCGTATCTCGGGAATGGAGGCGCTGGTTTTGTTTTGGGAGTGCCTCGCCTGGGGATTCCCATGATTCAAATAAGCGATGCCGCGTACGGTGTGCGAGCCAGTGCTCAGAACGGACGTTACTCTACAGCTCTGCCTTCCAACATCGCATCGGCGGCCAGTTGGGATGTGCAATCCGCATGCGAGTACGGCTCGCTAATCGGCCGTGAGTTGCGCGCACAAGGCTATAACATGACTTTGGGCGGCGGTGTCAATCTGACGCGCGAGCCGCGTAATGGCCGCACGTTCGAATACATGGGTGAAGATCCGATCCTTGCCGGAACCCTCGTCGGAAATCGGATGAAGTGTGAACAGGCGCAGCACGTATTGGGAGATATCAAGCACTTTGCGATGAATGATCAGGAATCGGGCCGGAACGAAGTGAATTCCGTGGTCGGCATACGCGCCATGCGAGAGACGGATCTGTTCGCATTTCAATTGGGGATCGCTATCGCTCAGCCCGCGGCCGTCATGTGCTCATACAATGCGGTGAACGGAGACTACGCCTGCGAAAACAGATACCTGCTCACCAATGTGCTTCGGAAAGATTGGAAATTCAAAGGATTTGTGGTTTCGGACTGGGGTGCGACCCATAGCACCCAGAAAGCTTCTGCCGCGGGCTTGGACCAGGAACAGCCTTTGGATGACTTTTACGGCCCCCGATACAAGCAAGCCGTGGAGTCCGGGAGAATTCCCCTCGCAGAACTGGACGAACACGTCCGCCGCGTCCTGCGCTCCGAATTTGCGAGCGGCATCATTGATTTCCCTGTCCAGAAAAGCGTCGTCGATGTGCAGGCAGGTCTTGAGACTTCTCGAATCCTCGCTGAGCGAAGCATTGTTCTGCTGAAAAATGAAAAGGGAGTTTTGCCTCTCGATCCCGGCAAAGTTCAGTCGATTGCGGTCATTGGTTCCCATGCGGACACCGGTATGATTTCCGGCGGGGGCTCCGCGCAAGTGGATCCACCCGGAAGCAAGGAACCTAAATGGCAGGACAAAGTCTGGTTCCCTACTTCTCCTCTGCAAGCCATTCGCGCAAGGCGAGCGAACCTCCGTGTGGCCTTCGATTCGGGGGCGAATCCCGCGTCCGCCGCGGAACTCGCAAGCAAATCGGACGTCGCACTTGTATTTGTCTACCAGTGGACGAGCGAAGACATGGATCTGCCAAATCTCTCACTTCCGGAAAACCAGGATGCTTTGATCGAGAAAGTGGCGCAGGCTAATCCCCGCACAATCGTAATTCTGGAAACCGGTACGGCGGTGATCATGCCGTGGATCGACAAAGTCAGCGGAGTGATGGAAGCCTGGTATGCCGGCAGCAAGGGAGCGGATGCTGTGGCCAACATTCTTTTCGGGGACGTAAATCCGAGCGCCAAGTTACCCATAACCTTTCCGCTGGACGTCAACGATCTCCCACATCCTCAATCGCAGAAACCGTCCTCGGATGGGGTTGGTCTTGCCGCAATTATGAAATCTGGGGAAGCGACGCCAACCTTTGCCGTTCATTACGATGAGGGCCTGAAGGTTGGCTACAAATGGTATGACGCGGAAAACAAAAAGGTATTGTTTCCGTTCGGCTTTGGCCTGTCGTACACAAAATATGAATATGCGAACCTGGAGGCCAGGGTTGGAGCCGCGGTGACACTGAACTTCAGCGTAAAAAATACTGGCGGCCGGGAAGGAGTGGAAATTGCTGAAGTATACGCCACGCTGCCTGGTAATTCCGGTGAACCTCCGAAGCGACTTGTGGGGTGGAGCAGAGTGGAGCTGAAGCCCGGCGACTCAAAGCAAGTCAGCTTGACGATTCCCAAGGAGTATCTTTCCGTATTCGATGAAACCACCAATTCGTGGAAGTCCCTCCCGGGCGAGTATTCTTTCCAGGTGGGCTCGTCCTCCCGGAATCTACCACTGCACGCGAAGCTGACTCTGGACTGATTTACCGGGCAGTTCGGCAACTTTTCTGGAGAGAGGGGCGAAGAGTCGCTGGTGGCCGTGCTCGTAATCCGGGTCCGCTGAGTTCAGCTTTTCTACACCAAGCTCCTCCTTCGACCTATACATTCAAACTAATCAGGACGTAGCGGGGTGCCAGATGATAGGTTTTGCAGTATTATGTCCGGCGAAACAAACCGCTTTGATTGAAAGCGGCTTGAGTGATTCAGGGATAAACGGGAGTCGAGCGTGACAACACGGCGAGAGGTTTTGAGGTATGCGGGGCTGGGAATGAGTGCGGCGGCGGCATCCGCGTTAGGACTGACCGTAAACGCTGAAGCCGAAGTGCCTGAGGGGCAGGCGCCGACGAGGCCCGTGCAGACAGAAATCACCGACAATAGCGGGAAGCGACTGGCAGCGGGGGCAGAGATTGCGTGGACGAAGGTTGCGAAAAGGGCTGCGGCAGCGGACGTGACGGTGGACCTGACTAAACCGGCGCAGACGATCCTGGGATTTGGCGCGGCGTTTACCGATGCTTCGTGTTTCACGCTCTCACGCCTGAGTGATAACGATCGCGCGAACCTGCTGCATACGATGTTCGGACAAGATCAGCATGCCCTGAGCATGGGACGCATTCCGATTGGCGCGAGCGATTACAGCACCGCGGCATATAGCTACGACGATGGCGCAGCCGATCTGGAGTTGAAGCGCTTCAGCATCGACCACGACCGCGAATACATTTTACCGACGTTGCGCGCGGCACTTAGCGCTAATCCGGATCTGTTTTTGTACGGCTCCCCGTGGAGTCCTCCTGGATGGATGAAGTACAGCAACTCGATGTTGGGCGGAAACATCCGGCCGGAAAACATTCCCACCTACGCGCGCTACCTTCAGAAATTCGTGGAGGCCTATGCAGCAGCGGGCGTGAACGTGCGCGCCATGACGCCCCAAAACGAGATCGATGCAGACCAGGGCGGCCGAATGCCCGCGTGTCCCTGGCCGCAAGAGGACGAGGAGCGCCTGGTGGTGGCGCTCGGCCCCTTGCTCGAAGCGAGCGGCACGAAAATCTGGATGCTCGACCACAATTACAGTTTGTGGGGCCGCGTGCTGGATCAACTCTCCAATCCCCGCTTCAAGAAATACGTGAACACCGTGGCCTGGCACGGGTACCTGGGAAGCCCGGAGATGATGGGTAACGTGAAGCAGAGATTTCCGGACGTGGAAATGCACTGGACTGAGGGAGGAGACGACTACAAGTTCCCTGACTATTGGACGAGCTGGTGCAAGTGGGGCGCGACGTTCAGCGGCATTCTGGCCAACGGGCCGCAGAGCATCACTACGTGGAATCTGGCTCTGGATGAGCGCGGGCGGCCGAACATCGGTCCGTTCGATTGCGGCGGGCTGGTGCAGATTCATTCAGTGACAAAAGAAATCAAACAGGCGGGCTTGTATTGGGCGCTGGCGCAGTATGCGCGAGCAATTCGCCGCGGAGCTGTAATTATCGCTTCGCACGACGCGAACGGCGATGCACCGGCGGTAAGCGGGGTACTGGTCGTTCCGCCAGGACCATTAGCAACTGGGACGGGAATCCCGTATAGCGCCGCGACTTCGCGCGTGTTTCACACTGCGGCGAAAAATCCCGACGGTTCGCTGGTGCTGGTGCTGACGAATCCGGGTGACGCGAGAGACGTGACGGTCGCGTGTAACGGCCAGACTGCTAAAGTTCCGCTGACCGCCGATTCGATCACCACGCTGCGGTGGAGCTGAATTTGATTTGGCCGTCGTCTTTCTCGTCCTTCTAGACCACCAGATAGGGGACTCTGCGAGGATCGTTAAGATTGCTTCGCACAAGCCAATCAGGGTTTTTCCATTTCCAGGCTTTCGCGTTTCTTTAACCGATTCGTCTCGATAAGCTTTTGAAAGGCCACGAGCGCTTGCTGCGCTTCTTGCGTGCGTCCCGCGCGCCGGTAGGCTTGGCTTAATTGAAAATAAATGGCGTCGTGGTCCGGAACAAGTTTTCTGGCGGCCTCCAGACTCTCGATGGCTCCGGCGGTGTCTCCCTGCTGCAAGAGAGCGCGGCCGAGTTCGAAATGGGCTGATTCGTAGCCGGGCAGGGCCTTGATCACGTCGCGGAAGAGAGGCACGGCGTCCTCGGGATGACCTTGGGCCAACAGGGCGTACCCAAGATGATAGGTCGCAAGGGTGTCGGCGGGCCGAAGCTGAAGTTCGGCGCGAAATTCCTGCGCGGCAGGTTCGAACGAACTTTGGTGAAGGTAAACGAGACCTTCGTAATAGTGAGCCTCCGGAAGTCGGGGATCGAGCTGCAAGGCAGTTTTCAGTTCGGTGAGTGCGTTGGGGTAGTCCTTCTGCTGGGCGTAGGCTTGTCCGAGCAGCAAGTGAACGCTGGGATTGCTGGCGTTTTGTTCAAGAAGACGGCGGAAAATTTCCAGGGCCAGACCGGGCTGGCGAGTGCGAACAAGAGCGGTGCCCCAAGCGAAGAGCAGGCCCGGATCGTCGGGCGGAGCTTTGAGAAAAGGACGGAGGACTTCCGCGGTCTTTGAAAAGCTTTCCGCGATGAAATAGCTGATTCCGAGAAGCTGACGGACAAGATGATCATCCGGATAAGCCGTCAGCTGCCGCTCCAGGGGAGGAACAGCTTCGGAATAAAGCTCGGCGCGATAGGCGGCAAGACCCCAGTTGCGGTCGAGACCGGGAAGGGCGGGATTCCAAGCACCAGCCTGTTTGAAGAGTTCGGCGGCATCCGCGAAATTCGAAGCCTTGGCGCGCATGACGCCGAGATCGTTGTAAGAGCTGGCGAGAATTTCCGAAGCGAAGGCGCGGTATTCTTTCGCGGCCTTGGATTCTGTGGCTTGTTCGGGAGCGGGCGGGCGCTGGGCAGAGGGATTTTCCTGGACGCCGCCCTGCACCATCGCTTCGGTTGATTTCTGTTGGTCGCCGGCGCCGGATTCGAGAAGACCGGCGATGCGGTCGGAAGTGTGGCTATCGCCGTCGGAGGGGGCGGCGGGCTCGTCGAAAATGTGCCGGGCGTCATAGCGAAATTTTGCTTCGCGATAGCGCTGGGAATTGGCGAGCGCTTTTTGGGCTTCGTCGAGGCGGCCGAGGCGGCGCAAATCCTGGCCAAGCAAGTAATAGGCGCGACTCACGTCGCGTGGAACTTCCCCGGGATCGGGGACGAGATGGATGTATTGTTCGAGGGCTTCGACAGCCTGGGGGAGACGCTTCGTTTCGCTATAGATTTCGCCAAGATAGAGATAAGCGAAGGATTCGAAGGGACGAAGCCGGCTGGCGTGGAGGAGAGCGGCTTCGGCAGCAGGAAAATCGCGTAGCGCGACATCGGAGATACCAAGGAGCAAGAGCGCGTTGTAATCGTCGGGATGAAGCTTCAGCTCGCGTTCGAATTCGAGGCGGGCCTGCGGATAGGCCTCTTCCCCGCGGAATTCGAGGATGGAGTAGCCGAGCAGTTCGTGAGCGCGAGGATATTTTGGGTCGAGCTGAATGGCTTTGCGAAATTCGGCGACGGCGGATTCAGGAAAATGGCATATGGAATAGGCGCGGCCAATAAGAACATGCAATGCGGCAGAGTCTTCCATGGCGCCCTGCAAGTGTTGAAACCATTGCTGGGCATCCGTGAGGCGCTTGGCTTTCAGATAGGCAAGACCGAGAAAGTAGGCGGTTTCGAAGTCATCGTTCAACGCGATGGAGGCCTGGAGATCGTGAATGGCGGCGGGAAAATCCCCGCGGTATAGCTCGATGCGGCCGAGGACATCCTGGGCGCGAGCGTGACGCGGATTCACGGCGACGACGCCCTGGGCAAGCTGGCGAGCTTTCTCGAGGTCGCCGGCGCGGAACCAGGCGATGGCAGCTTCGACAGCGATATCCGGATCGGCGGGAGCGAATTTGAGAGCTTGATCCAATTCGCGAGTGGCTTCGTCGAAACGGGATTCAGAAACGGAAATGTTGGCCACCTGGCGGAGGCCGAGAGCGATGGTCTGGTCGTACTGCCGTTCGGCTTCGGGGAGGTCCCCGGAACCAAGAGCGGATTTGGCAGATTCGAAATTACGCTTAAGGAGAACGGCGGGATCGTCGGCGGGACGAGTTGTTACCGCGCCCACCATGGAAAAAAAGATGAGGAGCAAGGGTTTCGAGCAACAGCGCAGCGACGGAAAGCGGGGCAAAAATAAATTGGGCCGCGGAAAGGCGCGGCGAGCAAATCGCGGGCGAGAAGAGTTCCCGTGAGCGAGGGGGGAAGCGGGATGGAGATTAGCGGGCACCGTTGGTTGCTCCACCCGCGGGCAGCGGGAGGGGTGTGGTGTTGCGGATGCCCGAGCCTTCGACAATCGTGTAGATGGCGTCGGCAGCGACGTTTTCCAGCGTTTCAACCTTGCCGCTGGGCCAGCGAATTTCGACGGATTCCATTTTTTTGGCGGCGCCGAGCCCGAAGTGAAGGCGGAGGTCGTTCTGCGAGAGATAGCTCCCCCCGCCGCGAACTTCGCTGAATTGCTTTACGCCGGCGGAGCGAATGGTTACACGGGCGCCGATGGCGGCGCGATTGCTTTTTGTGCCGATGAGCCTGAAAAGGACGCGATGATAACCGTCGGCGTTCATGTTTTTCAAGAGTGACGGCGGCTCGTTGACGTTCAGCAGAAGGACATCGATGTTGCCGGTGTTGAAGACGTCGCCAAACGCGGCGCCGCGGCGGGAGTGAAGAGGAAGTGCGTCGAGGCCGGACTCCTTGGAAACTTCGTCGAAGGTGCCGTCGCGATTGTTGCGATGGAGCAAGAGAGGCTCGCGATAACGGGGGCCGGTGTCCAGAGTGTCAATCTGTGGAT
>Ga0210403_10002696_pt1 | contig 15872 bp, 16 predicted proteins | sample IncBWC19MmetaG_FD_150863 | JGI IMG/M metagenome (GOLD analysis project Ga0210403, IMG submission 150863) | Forest soil microbial communities from Barre Woods Harvard Forest LTER site, Petersham, Massachusetts, United States - Inc-BW-C-19-M | ecosystem: Environmental > Terrestrial > Soil >... | reverse complement strand
TTTCTGGCAGGTAGCCGGTCAGGCAACCATAGGCACAACCGCTCACTTTGAAGGGGTCATTTTATCGATGACAGCCGTTACATTTCAAACAGGCGCGTCCATGAATGGTAGAGCGTTAGCACAAACTGCCGTAGTTCTTGATGGTAATGCAATTACAAAGCCATGATAAAATAACTCAAAAAACACAATTCAAGAGAAGAGGAGAAATCCTCTTCTTATTGAATTTAAAAGATATCTCTTAAAATTTAAATATATGAAAACAAAAAAAATCTTGATAACCGCATTAGCAGCATTATTTTCCACTGCTTTTATGAGTGGATGCAAGGACGATAACGTTGGAAAAATTGGAAAATGCCCTTTAGTAATTTCAACAAATCCAGCGAACCTTGCGGTCAATGTTCCGCTTAATCAAATTGTTACGGTAACATTCAACGAGGCGATGGACCCGGCAACAATAACACCCGCCGCTTTTACTTTACTCAGCCCTGGTAGTCCAGGAGGCCGTTCAGACGCATCAACCCGAATTGAAATGGCCGGAACCCTGACTTACGATGCGGCGACATTCACCATGAGCTTTACGCCAGTTTCAAAACTTGCATCCGGTGCCACCTATACGGGTACCGTTGCTACTGTAGTGAAGGACTTAATGGGTAATGCACTGCAAACGAATTATGTGTGGACGTTCAGTACTGGTACATTAGTGTCTCCCATGGTAGCTTCTACTGATCCTTTGAATAATGCTACGGGTGTGGTTCTTAATAAAGTAGTAGCAGCCACCTTTAGTGTACCGATGGATCCATTAACGATTACCACCACCACATTCAACTTAAACCAGGGAGTAACAGCAATTCCGGGAGTAGTTTCCTACACCGGTTCAACTGCTTCATTTGCACCTTCAAGCCCTCTTGCATTAAATACAGTTTACACGGCAACGGTCACTACAGGAGCTAAGAATCCAGCGGGCACACCACTGGCAGCAAACTATGTGTGGTCATTTACCACAGGAACCAGTTCAGCTCCTACAGTTCTTTCAACTGATCCATTAAATCTTGCCACAGGTGTGGCACTTAACAAAGTCATTACCGGAACTTTCAGCGAAGCGATGGATCCATTAACCGTTACCTCATCGACATTTACGCTAGCAACTGGAGTAACGCCCGTTGCCGGTGCAGTAACTTATTCAGGCACAACAGCAACATTTACACCGACCAGCAATCTTTTATCAGGTACCACCTACACTGCTACTTTCACTACAGGCGTGAAAAATGTTGCGGGGACTTCATTGGCCAGCAACTACGTTTGGACTTTTAATACTTCAGCGCCTCTAGGTCCTGCGGCAATTAATCTTAACTCTGCCGCAAGGTTTGGAATTCTTGCAGGCGTGGGTGTGAGCAACAACGCAGGCTTCAGCGTCATCAATAATTTAGACGTTGGGATTTATCCAGGCGCTCGTTCATCGGTCACAGGATTCCCTCCTGCAACGGTTGTCGGCGGAGCAATTTATGCTTCTGACGATGTTGCGCCTCCCGGAACTGCAGCGATGTTGCTGCAAGCTCAAAATGATTTGACTGCGGCATACAATGCTGCTGCCGGAGCAACTATCCCGGCACCAGCTGTAGCACCAGCCGATCTTGGCGGTAAGACACTTGCCCCCGGTATTTATACCTCAGCTTCTACGATGTTATTGCAGAATGGTAACCTTACACTTGATGCACAAGGTGATGCCAATGCAGTTTGGATTTTCCAGGTTGGTTCAGCTTTCACCTCAGTGGGTTCAGGTCCGTACCCTTCAGCTTCGGGTGGTAACGTGATCCTCGCAGGAGGTGCCCAAGCCAAGAATGTATTCTGGCAAGTAAGCAGCTCTGCAACCATTGGCGACTTTACGCACTTTCAAGGAAATGTCTTATCCCTTTCATCCATCACGATGAATTCGGGAGCCATAGCCGAAGGAAGAATGCTTGCCAGAAATGGGTCTGTAGTCATGACGAGCACAAACATTATCAATAAGCCTTAATAGTTAATCAATATGAAAACTAAAAATAATTTTAAAATAGGGTCGCGCATGGCGCGGTCCTATTCATTTTCGCTCAGAAATATTCTTTTCAGTGCGATCGCAATAACAGGTATTCAGACTTTGCAGGCGCAAGCGCCCGCAAAGGGGGATGAACCTATAGTGGAGGCGCTGCCAATTTATACAAAACCAAACTGGTGGTTTGGTGTTGCGGCAGGAGCAAACTATAACATCTTTCGTGGAACCACACAAGAACTAAACTCCAGTTTAACAGTGCCTACGGCATTTCGTCATGGCCAGGGTTTTGGATTATATCTTGCCCCTCTTGTGGAATATCATCGCCCGGACCAAAAGCTTGGCGTAATGTTTCAAGTCGGGTATGATGGACGCAATGGAAAGTTCGATCAAGTCCTTTCTCCTTGCAATTGCCCGCAGAACCTATCTGCAGATATGACTTATATTACCGTGGAGCCCAGCTTACGCTTTGCTCCGTTCAAGTCTAATTTTTATTTATTTGCAGGCCCACGCCTTGCCTTTAATTTATCAAAGCAATTTGAATACCAGCAGGGGACTAACCCGCTTTACACAGAGCAAGTTAAACCAGGTGAAGTGAAAGCAGATTTTAGCAACGTGAATCAAATGCTGATTTCAATGCAAGTTGGAGCCGGATATGATATCCCGCTTTCATCTGAAAACAGAAAGAACCAAACTGTGATTTCACCATTTGTTTCTTTTCAGCCTTACTTCGGTCAATCACCTAGGTCAATGGAAACTTGGACTGTAACAACGTTACGCGTTGGTGCAGCGCTGAAATTTGGAAGAGGTCATTTAATTGAGAAGCCTGCAGAAGCAGTTCAAGCCATGGCAGTCGTAGCTCCTGTAGTTAAATTTACAGTGCATTCTCCAGCAAACATTCCGGTGGAGCGCAGAGTACGTGAAACTTTCCCCATACGCAACTATGTGTTCTTCGATTTAGGGTCAACGGAGATACCTAATCGTTATGTGTTGCTCACCAAAGATCAGGTGAAAGATTTCAAAGAAGACAGACTGGAAGTGTTTACCCCCAAAAAACTTTCGGGCCGTTCCGCACGACAAATGACGGTATATTATAATGTACTCAACATACTTGGTGATCGTATGCAAAGAAATCCAAATGCAGAAGTAAAATTGGCAGGATCGTCAATGCAAGGTAAACCAGACGGATTAGCCATGGCAGAATCCGTCAAACACTACCTGGTCAATGTATTTGGGATTACTCCTTCAAGAATCGATGTTGAAGGTCGCATCAAACCAAGTTTACCTTCCGAACAGAAAGGAGCTACGCTTGAACTTGACCTTCTCCGCGAAGGCGATCGCAGGGTTTCTATCTGGAGTGAGTCATCAGCGTTAATGCAGGAGTATCAGACCGGTCCGAATACACCACTGAAGCCCGTGGAAATTGTTGATGTACAAACAGCACCTGTTGACAGCTATATTACCGTGAATGTTAAGGGAGCGAAAAAAGCATTTACCAGATGGTCGTTGGAAGTAAGAGATGAAAAAGGAGCCATGCAAACCTTTGGACCTTATACAGAAGAAGATGCTAGCATACCTGGCAAATCCATTTTGGGAGATCGCCCATCAGGTGATTATAAATTTACCATGGTTGGCCAGGATGGTATAACCACCAGAAAGGACACCACCATACATATGGTGCTTTGGACCCCTGACAAAGATGAAGAGGGAATGCGTTTCACCGTGATTTATGAGTTCAACGACTCAAAAGCCATTGCGGAATATGAAAGGTATCTCAATGATATTGTGGCACCTAAAATTCCCATTGGTGCAACAGTAATTATTCATGGCTATACCGATACGATCGGAGATGAAGATCATAATCAGGAACTGTCTTTTGCCCGGGCCTCTGATGTTAGAAAAATTCTTGAAAGCAGCATGGCCAAGGCTAACAGAACGGATGTGAAATTTGAATCGTACGGCTTTGGTGAAGACCAGAAACTGGCGCAGTTCAATAACAATTTTCCGGAAGAGCGTTTTTACAACCGGTCCGTGGTGATTGATGTGATCCCGCATAAATAAGTCTTAAACAAACAGAGTAAACAAAGTAAGGGCTGCGAAAAGAAATTTGCGCAGCCCTTTTCTATTCTCCTTGCAAAATTTATAAAAACAAAAATTATGAACATTAAAAGAATCTTTGGAGCACTTCTTTCCATTCTCGGTATAGGAGGGCTTATTTACACAGCTGTATTATTTGTCAATTCTGCCGGTGAGCGCAATATTAGGGCCCTTATGACGTATGGGATTCTAGGTTTGATATTTTTTATGGCCGGAATTGGTTTGGTAAGAACAACCAAGGATGAGGCATGACGTGATAATTATTGAGTTAAGATAATCACATAAACTATGGTGCATGCAACGCTATCCGGTAAAAATAAAATCAATTAATAAAATCACTCGCGACGTTTTGTCTATTGTAACCGAAAGACCTCCCGAGTATAGTTTTACGCCTGGACAAGCCACCGAAATTTCTATAAACAAAACTGGATGGACAGAAGAAAAAAGGCCGTTCACGTTTACGAGCCTACCTGCAAACGATTATCTCGAGTTTACCATCAAAACCTATCCTTTACATAAGGGTGTTACCAATCAACTTTTGCAACTTAGAAAAGATGACGGATTGATTTTACACGAGGTGTTTGGTGCGATTAGTTACAAGGGTGAAGGCGCATTCATTGCAGGCGGGGCTGGTGTCACGCCTTTCATTTCCATCTTCCGGCACCTGTCGTCGAAAAATGAAATAGGAAACAACAAACTCATCTTTGCCAATAAGATGAAAACAGATATTATTCTTGAGAAAGAATTTAGAGAATTATTAGGCATTCATTTCATTAACATTTTGTCGGAAGAAAAAGTAGAGAATTTTACCTACGGCCAGGTCACTGAAGATTTTATTAATGCTAAATGCGAATGGAGTAAATTATTTTATTTGTGCGGCCCACCTCCGATGATGGAGTCAATTGAAAGGATATTAACAGACATGAACGTAGACAAAAAATCAATTATTAAAGAATCATTTTAGAATTAGCTATTCGGTAAGGTCATTGCCACGCAGGGTAATCACTTCTATTTATTTAATACTGGGATAGAAATAGATTAAATGAAAGAGACTAAACAATCAATGCTATGCGATCGACAGGAAAGAATATCAGGTTAACGATAGATAATTCGATTATCAACTATGATGATGAAGGCGCTGAGAATGCACCAGCAATCATTTTTATTCATGGCTTTCCCCTCAACAAATCAATGTGGGACATGCAGATGGAAGCACTGAAGGACACTTACCGTGTCATTGCTTATGATATTCGAGGCCACGGAAATTCAGATGCTGGGGATGCAAAATTTTCAATTGATCTTTTTGTCAATGATTTACTTTGTCTGATAGATGTGTTGGAACTGGATAACACAATTCTATGTGGTTTATCCATGGGCGGATACATTGCGTTACGCGCTGTTGAAAACTATCCTGAACTTTTTGATGCACTTATCTTGAGCGACACACAGTGTATGGCTGATACACCCGAAGGAAAAGTGAAACGCTTGAGTGCAATTGAAAGCATCAAGAAAAATGGGGTGGAGAAGTATGCCGATGAAAGCATTAGAAATTTGTTCGCTACGGAATCGTTTACAACAAGAATAAAAGAAGTTGCAGCGGTAAAGAACATGATCGTAAAAACGTCCCAAGAATCGCTGATCAATACCTTGCATGCATTGGCGAACCGCGAAGGGACTTGTGACAAACTTCAGGATATAAAGATGCCGGTACTTATTACGGTAGGAAGTGAGGATAAAATCACCCCTGCCAGCGCAGCGCAGATGATGAAGGAAGGAATAGCGAATTCGTTCCTGAAGGTGGTAGCGCATGCCGGTCACTTAGCCAACCTCGAGAATCCTTCCGTCTTCAATCATCACTTGAGAAAATTTTTGTTCCGGTTTTCCAAGAAGCAGTTTCCATTACCGTTAAAGCCGACAATAACCGTCAACTAAAAATTGTCAAATTGAAAGGACTCGGGTGTGAAAGATGTAAACTAATCAGCTTATTGTGTAACGTCCCCGGAAGGGATAGGCTTTACTTTGTGTTTGCGAAAAATCAAAACGACTAACTAATTCTAAAAACAAAACAATGAAAACATACATTATTGCAGTGGCCCTTGCATCAACCCTGATCGGATGCGACACAAAGGAAAAGGCACATCTTAAACTTAAAGTCGATTCTCTCAACAATGCTTTGGTTGAAAGCAAAAAAACAGAAGTTGCCTTGAATGAAGTCGGTATCATCCTCGACTCTATTGATATCAATCGTCATGTATTGCATGTAAGAATTGTGGAGGGAATTACGTACGCAGACTATGTAAAACGGCTTAACGAGATCAATAATCACATCAAAGAGTCACAAGCAAAGATTGCCGTACTGGAAAATAATCTGAAAGGAGCAAATGCAGCTTCCGCTGCAACAGTCCACAGGCTGAAGGCTGATATAGACACCAAATCCAAAGAGATTGTCGCACTTCAGCTTGAAGTGATAAACCTGCGCGATCAAAATGGTAGCCTGATTGCAAGCCTTGCGCAAAAGGATTCAACCATATCGAGTCAAAAAGAAGTGATTAAGCTTAAAAGCGGTAATGTATCTGCCCTGGAAGGACTTGTGAAAGACATTAATGATCAAAACAGAATAAAAGTGGCAGGCCTTTACTTCGATCAGGCACAAGCGCTTGAAACTGCTGCTAACCGCACCAAATTTGCTCCACACAAAAAGAAAGAAACAAGACGCGAAGCACTGGAGTTATACAAACTTTCTTACTCGCTGGGCAATACGAATGCGGAAGCTAAAATTCAAGAGCTTGAAAAGAAACTCAGTTGATGGGAATCATTAACAATGCTGACCTGATTTAGAAAAGTTAACCTGTTTCTAAATCAGGTCAGTTAATAAAAAATAGATTAGGGTAACCAATTTATTATGCAAAACATTTTATGTCTCGTCGCAGCAGTGCTTGTTATATTTTGGCTGGTTGGGGTTGTAGGTTATTCAGCCGGTGGAATTGATTCATGTTCTGTTGGTACTGGCCGTGATTTCCGTCCTGGTGCAGGTCATTAGTGGTAGAAGAAAAAGAATTTGAAACAGAGCCTGTAAAAATTAACTTTTCTAACGCTGGAAATTGATTCACGTTCAAAGAAATGATGAGTTGCATCAGTGCAATAAAAAGGTCATATCAAATCATCCTTGCAGCCTAGACAGCAACGAATTTCGATATCACGTATCGCATTCAAATTGCATAGATCAAATGTGTGAATAGTGTAACGAGTTTTAAATGTTACATAACGTCATCGGATACTAAAGGGTCAACTTTGTATTGATTAACATTAATCAAAGATGAAATCCCCAAAACTATTATTTACCGCATTGCTTGTCACGTTTGCCTTTTCCGCTAAGGCACAAGTTTCGGTGATTGTAAATTTAGCATCACCACCGCCTTGGGGACCCGCTGGATATGCCGAAGCACGGTATTATTACCTGCCCGATATTCAGTCCTACTATGATGTTCAGTCCACCACCTTCATTTACTATGGAAACGGTCGATGGCACCGAAAAGCAGGCCTGCCAAGTCGCTACAGAAATTATGATTTATATGATGGCTACAAAGTAGTATTGACGGGCTATCATGGTGAAAGCCCTTATGAAAATTACAGGGAGCATAAAATGAAGTATAAAATAGGTTACCGTGGAGAATCGCAAAGAACAATTGGTGAACGACCTGAGAAAATTAACGCTCGTTTTAAAAGCGATAACAAAGGGGAAGATAAAAATAAAGGTCATGACGAAGATGGTGACAACCATTGAGATTATTAAATAGAGTTTATCGAAGCATCATGTCACGTTTTTCAATTAACAAAAGTAAAGCACACAAAGCTAAAAAAGCTCTTCTGATTTTTGCTGGCCTCGTTGTTCTTCTGGTGGCATTATCTATTTTGTTTATTTCTCCTTTGGTTAAATATTTTGTAGAGCACAATGACGAAAAATATACAGGCAGACAAATTACCATGGATTGGGCTTATGTTAATCCATTTACCGGTTTTGTTCATTTCAACAATTTAAAAATCTATGAGGCCAAAAAGGATACCTTGTTCTTCTCTGCCAAAAATGTCTCTGCTGATTTTTCATTGTTAAAATTGTTTAAAAAAGATATTGAAATAACAGAGCTCATCCTTGATCACCCACGAGGAGTGGTTACCAACACAAAAAAACATTTCAACTTTCGCGATTTGGTCCTGAGGTTCGCTCCGGATACGGTGTCATCGAATAAATCTCCATTTAAAGTTAATATTCTCAAATTCAAAGTAACACATGGTAATTTTTACTACCGTGATAGGGCAATTCCAATTAATTACCTGGTCAGAGACCTGAACATGGAGAGTTCTGGCAAGCGATGGGATGCCGATACGATCGCTTCAACATTCTCCTTTTTATCGCAGGATGGAAAAGGAGGAATGAGGGGGAATTTTACGATCAATTTTAAAAGCCTGGATTACCGGCTGACTAACTACGTCAAAAATTTTGATTTAGAGATTATACGTCAATACCTCTGGGAACTAATTAATTACGGAGTGTTCTCAGCAAAGATGGATGCGACGGTAAAATCTATTGGCAATTTTAAGGACCCCAGGAGAGTGGATATGCATGGCCGATTTTCATTTACCGATTTTCGCCTGGGTAAAACCGTTAAAGATAATTACATAGCGTTCGATAAATTCGTGATTGCGATCAAGCGGGTGAGCCCGATCAATAATATTTTTCATTTTGATTCCCTGTCGCTGTATCACCCTGTTGTTAAGTATGAAGAATTTGATTCGCTCAATAATGCTGAGATGTTGTTTGGAGAAAAAGGATCGAATATCTCCGATGTCACTTCGCAGTCAAGCCGGTTTAACCTGGTTGTTGAAATTGGCCACTACCTCAAAAAACTGAGTCGGAATTTTTTTCAGAGCCAGTATAAAGTAAATAAGTTATTGGTAACAAATGGCGATCTGAAATTCAACGATTTTTCTTTGAATGAGCAATTCAGTATCAGCGCGACCTCGCTTACCGTAAGAGCTGACTCAGTCAATAAGAATAACAAGCGCATTGGGTTGTATATAAAATCAGCTATTAAACCGTTTGGTGATTTGTCAGTAACGCTAAGTATCAACCCAAAGGATAGCGGGGATTTTGATATGTATTACCATCTTAATAAAATTCCTGCAAGTACGTTTAATCCATACTTGATTTCTTATTCCTCATTCCCTATGGATAGAGGAACAATTGATCTCAATGGTGTGTGGAATGTGAGGAATGGCGAAATCAAAAGTGTTAATCACGTGCTCGTTATTGAGCCGCGTTTATCGAGAAGGTTAAAAAATAAAAACTTTAAATGGATTCCGTTGTCCTGGCTGATGCCTTTCGTACGTGAACGCAGCAACGTAATTGATTACGATATTCCTATTTCTGGTAATCTTAAGAATCCCCGGTTTCATTTACACGATGCGGTAATGGATTTGCTTAAAAATGTTTTTATTAAACCTGCAACTATTCCTTACGGAATAAAATTACGAACTGCAGAAGATGAAATTGAGAACTCCCTCACCTTGGAGTGGGGTATGCGCCAGCATGAACTGCGAGCGAAGCAGAAACATTTTGTCAGAACGATGGCTGAGTTTCTTAAAGAGAACAGCACAACAACCATAGCTGTTTATTCGAATGAATATGAGGAGAAAGAAAAAGAGCAGATTCTTTTTTTTGAGGCAAAGAAAAAATATTTTCTTTCAAGACGCGATAAAAGAGACGCCTTTACGAATGAAGACTCTGCAACCGTAAATAAGATGTCCATCAAGGATGCTGCATTCATGCATACGCTAAAGAAGGGCAGAGGTGCTGGGGACACGTTGATGTTTACCATCCAGGATAAATGCAGGTACTACATAACCAGTAAATCAGTAAACTCTGAATACATGAAAATAATGATGGAACGAAACAAGGTATTTAAAGAGTTCTTTATTAAAAATGGAACGGCGGATAGAGTGAAGTTCCATTCCAGTAATGACAGTGTTCCGTTCAGTGGTTTTTCACATTACAAAATTATTTATCATGGCTCTATTCCTGAGTCATTGCAAAGAGCGTATAGGGAGATGCATGAATTGAATAATGAAGGACCAAGAAAAAAATACACGAGTGAATTGTCGGTATTGAAATAATGAACCTCCTTCTTCAATTGAGGTACTGGTTTGAGCCAATTTCATAAAAGTGTGATTTATGCAACTATTTTTATACATAGTGTAACTTTTTCAGTGATGAATATCGTCATTTTGGTAGTTGCAACAGACTACATTTTTTTTACACCCATGTGATGACGCTTCCCACGGAAAATATAGAGTTTGACAAAGCCCAATCCTTTATCGTTGTTGAAATTCTGGAGTACATCCCGAATTCTGTCGTGATAAAAACAATCATCAGAAAAACCACAGGAAATGTAAGTGCTGTTTCATTTGACTCAGGGGAAGCACTGACTGATAAAATTTCTCCATTTGACACTTTTATTCAGGTCATTGATGGAAAAGCCGAGGTAGTAATTGACGATCAGCATACAATGCTTGAAACCGGCCAGTCTATTATTATTCCAGCGCATTCGCGGAACACCATAAAGGCTAATGTGAGGTTCAAGATGATTTCAACCATTATCAAAAGCGGATACGAGGAAGTAAACTGAGTTAAGATCAGTTAAAAAAATTGTTATGGAAAATAAATACAAAAGCGGTGAAATTGTAAGCGAACGGATAAGACCATCGTTGAAACTGATCGTAAGCCGTTATGTCAATGGAATATATTATTGTCTTATGCAGGAGCGCAATAGCAAGAAGGAGCTCGTTTATTTTGAACGGGAGTTAGTCAGCGGCATGGCTACTTAGTTACGATAACGGTAAATACCCGTTTGAGGACAGTAGTTCATCATGTACGCATTATGTGAATCATGCAATTTTTCCTATAGCTTGTGCAACACTTCAAGAACCTAAACTACTCACCTTGCTGACTTGAAAAGCAAACTGCTGGTCAAAGGAATTATCAGAACTAATTAAATAAAAATTATGGAATCAGGCAAAGTAGTATTAGGTGTATTGGCCGGTGTTGCGATTGGTGCAGTGCTAGGAATTTTATTAGCTCCAGAAAAAGGACGCGTAACAAGAAATCAAATCTTAAGTAAGGGCGAAGACTTTACCAATGATTTGACTAAAAAATTAGACGGCTTCATCGAGACGGCTTCGAAAAAGTATGAGAATGCGATTCATCACGCAGAAGAATTGAGTGCGAAAGGAAAGGCAAAATTTGACGAGATCAAGAAGGAAGTAAAAAATGGAATGGCTTGACTTTATAACGCTCATTCTAATTTATAAAATTATACCTTAATTATGAACAACACTGCCACACCCATTGAAGCACTTTTTGAAAGGGCTGAGGATTATGGCAAAACGAGCTTAGAGTTGTTTAAGCTAAGTGCCATTGACAAATCAGCTGATGTTTTTTCCTCGCTGGCAGTTCGATTTGCAATTTTTATGGTTGGGGCGGTGTTTACTTTGGTCATTAACATTGGTATAGCCTTATGGCTAGGTGAATTGCTAGGCAAACTATCCAACGGCTTTTTTGTAGTAGCTATTTTTTATGCACTGGTGATGAGTCTCCTCTTCATCTTTCGTCACGAATGGATTAAAACGCCTGTGAGCAATTCTATCATTACTCAAATGACAAAGCAGAATGGAAAAGAGTATTGAGCTGAGGGCTTTATCTGAATCTATTGACCGGTTGCAGATAAAACGATCGCATGAGTTGGCGTTACTTAAAGATCAGTTTCATCTTACCTATGAAAGTCTAAAACCTCTCAATCTGATTAAACACACTTTTAAAGAAGTTTCCTCATCAATCGAAATTAAAGAAGGGATCCTTAATAACGTTATTGGATTGACAACGGGTTATATCACCAAAGCAATTTTAATGGGGTCATCCGTCAATCCGGTAAAGAAAATTTTGGGAGCCATTTTACAATTTGCAGTGGCAACGTTGGTCGCGCGAAATTCTGATTCGATTAAATCAATTGGAAATGGTGTTTGAAATAAAATATTCAAAACATCAAAGGATTTTCATCCTTAAGAAAATAAGTCATGCCATAGGCTGAATGTATTTTGGAAAACCTTCTTGATACTTGCAAATCTGGTCAGCGGGCGTTGTCAGGAGTGTCCGGGATACAAATGGTCAATCACGTCCGGATTTTACACTGTGTTACAATACTAAAATATTTAGCCGAGCTCATTATTCGACTTTAAACCAGAATTGAACGGAATTGGACAGTTTCATTTCGCGACTTTAGCAAAAAAATCACTCTTCGACTTTTAGCTCATTTCACAGCTTATTTGTCCACGACCAAAAATTTAGTTCCAAAAAGTCCTGGACTTGTGCGTAAATGTCCCGGATTTTGGCGCTTAAAATTTTGGCAAAGGCGATTGCTTTGAAATGTTCGAGTCTTGAGCAAGCGAGAAATAGCAGTGCTCTTGCTTATTTGCAAGGAAGTTCCACCTGGTAAAATCGCAAAACGCCTAAAACTTAGCGAAAAAACCGTACAAAATCACCGGGTCAATATAAAGGTAAAAACGAAGGCCAAGACTAATATCGGGATATATAAATATGCCCTTCAACAAGGGTATGTCAAGATAAAGTACAACATCAGGACGCGATTATAAATAGCACTCTGCCAAGCTAGGCCTGTACTCACTCAGCTTCAAAATTCGGTTTATCGCGTATAGCTCTCTTCGTTTTGTTTTGCGAGGACATGCTTTACGATCGTGCAAATCAAAATTTGTCATTCACGGTTTTTTGAGGCAAAAAAAGTATATTTGATTTGATGCAAGAATGGATTTCCAAACTTCGAGAGAGAAATGTTCTGCAATACTTTCTCTTATACGCAGGGTTCATTTGGGGACTTGTTCAGGTGATTGCCTTCATGTCTGATACGTTTGGATGGCCCGTAAGTTTAGTGAGAGTCGTAACGATCATTGGATTCTCTTCCATTCCGTCTGCTTTCATTTTCTTTTATTTTCGTGCTCAGCCTAGCACTTTGAAAAGGCAAGCCGTGTTTTATTTCGCTAACGGCCTGATTGTTGTTTGTCTTTTCATTTACTCTAATCCCTTTGCCGGGAAAATTCACGAAGTTAGAATCGACTCCAATGCCGAGCAGTCGATTGCCGTTTTACCTTTCGATGACATGAGTCCAAATCACGACCAGGATTGGTTTAGTGACGGTGTAATGACCGAGATCGTAGGCCATCTTTATAAGATCAAAGGCTGGCGGGTGACGCCGCGAAATTCGTCAATGAAGTTCAAAGGGAAAAACCTCTCGCCAAAGGAGATTGCTGAAGCGTTGGGAGTCTCACATGTGCTGGAGGGAAACGTCCGCCGAGATGGTGATCTGGTCCGGATACAAGTAACATTGCTTTCGGGAAGTAATGAAACCGAAGAATGGTCGGAAACTTATAACCGCGACCTTAAAGATATCCTAGGCATACAAAGTGACGTGGCTCAACGCGTGGCCGAAAGACTAAAAATCAACATCGAACCTGATGTAAAAGAGCGGATTGAGTACAAATCAACTAATAATCCGGAAGCCTATATTTTGGTAGCAGAATCTGAGAAAATGGATCTTGGCTCTAATGAACAGAGGGAGGCATTGGAAAAAGCAATCTTGGTTGATCCTGAATATGGCGAACCCTATGCCAAACTTGCCTTTATATGGCTACTAACCTTTCTAGATGGAAAGTCCTCATACCAACAGATTGCTTCCATTGCTGACAGCCTGAATAGAAAAGCCCTGACGTTAGACCCTAATAATCTAACAGCCCATCATAATCTAATTATTATTAGTGTTAACGTCTATTGGGATTTCGAAACTGCCGAAAAAGAATATCTGGTACTGAAGGAGTTAAGTCCTTCATATGACGCGTGGATGATGACTCTTGAAAAAATGGCCATAGGCCAATTTAGAACGGCGCAAGAATTGCAACAGCGTGCGGTTGAAAATGACAGAACCAGTCCATCCAATTGGTCTTACTTGGCCTTAACTCAATTTTTCACCGGGGATAAACCGACCATTTCAGAGGATAGGATTATAGAGAATTTTTCTGGTGCACATAATGCCATGGAATATCTGAACTATGTGGGCAATTTTAGAAAATCAGTCTTAGTTTATGAAAAGGCATTGATCCAGGGTGAAGAGCATATTGAGTCTCCAAATGCGAAAGCATTTGCGGCAATCGCTTACAATAAAGTCGGTCAGGCGCGGAAAGGCCAGGAACTTTTGAATCAATTATTGGAGAAATGCAGATCAAATGCATCAATCGGCAGCCCTTCCTATTTTACGGCCTTAGTGTATGCAGCTAAAAATGAGCGCGAACAAGCCCTGTCTTACCTGGAGCAAGGATTAAAAAACCATGATGCTGAAATGTATTGGGTGAAAGTACAACCATTTTTAAAATCTCTTCATGGTGAGCCTCGATATGAGGCTGTAGTCAAAAAAGTATTCGAGCCAAAAAAACGTCTGTCGTGACGCGTTGCGCATAATCTCTATTTAGATTGTATCAAATGCCAACCCACCGAACGTCAAGAAATGGTTGAACGTCTCCCTCAGATTACCCATCTTCAAAAATGAATTGACCCACTGTTTACTCGCAAAGATTAAATGCGATATCATGATGGCACAGTACTCGGCATTCTTGTGGTAGCCGTCAAAGCTCTTTTCATAAAGCACACATAGCGTGATCAGGATAAATGAAGCCACTCCGATGGAGAGGCCTGCAATATTGATCAGCGAGAATACTTTGTTGGTCAACAGGTTGCGAATTGCCGACTTGAAATAGTTTTTAAGCATAGCGAAAATAGAATAAAAACTATCGAGAAATTTTTCAGATGCCACAAGGGATATGTTCTCTATCCCGACAAACTCCTCTTAAGTTAACGACCTTGGTCACAACATAGAACAAGATGGCATTGTGAATAGGGTCAAAAAGGATCAAAGCCAAGACACCAATTAACAGATTAAATGCCAGGAACTTTGCGTGAAATGTAACGTCACGAAAGGGTCTAGCTATTCCAGAGGGTAGCCTACCAGCTATAGTACAATGATAGGTTGCCCACCACATGCGTTACGCTTCCTTCGATGTAGGTTGCGCTTGTAGTCTGCATATAAGATATCCCGAACTTGTTCAACACGACGACGGCACCGAACTGGAAGTCGAGGACATGATGCTCCATGTTATTGGGATGAAAGCGGGAAGCCGGGTTCTGAGCGTTTACCGGAATTGTATGGCCTTCGACCATTGCGTTATACATCACTACCGATGCAGTGGGACGAAACACCAGGTAATACTGTGTCTTCACACGCTTCTTTCCTTTTTGAAAAGAAGTGAACTGGTTGAGATAGCTGTCGAAGTAAGGTGACATTTTTCCAAGGCGGACCATCGGGTAAACGCTGACTGCGTCCATCATGGAACCGGCCTTTACCTGTGTGCCAGCATTGACCTCCAGGAAGTTGGACAAAGCCCAAAGCTGGCGTTCATATGTGACGTTTACGTTTAGAAGCACCTGGTCATCCAACTGGTCGTTCCAGCCTTGTGGGATTACATCATGAATTACTTTGTGAACTGCACTTTGGGTCTGCTGTGCAAAGGACCTAGGTCCTCGAACTCCGGCAATGAACTCAGTTTGCAAGCCCTGTCTTTTTTCTGCATTGTAGGA
>Ga0210403_10002695_pt1 | contig 15873 bp, 16 predicted proteins | sample IncBWC19MmetaG_FD_150863 | JGI IMG/M metagenome (GOLD analysis project Ga0210403, IMG submission 150863) | Forest soil microbial communities from Barre Woods Harvard Forest LTER site, Petersham, Massachusetts, United States - Inc-BW-C-19-M | ecosystem: Environmental > Terrestrial > Soil >... | reverse complement strand
CGGGTTCTCCATGTACCCGCTGCCCTTGTTCATCAAAGAAGTCAGCAGAAAATACCCACCATATTGAATCGTCGGCACGGTAATGAGGATGATCCCGGACATCAATCTGGCTTCGCGAGTCATAGCTTCTCCTTTTGCGCGGCGGTTAGATCGAATCTTCAATAGGTGGCGTGACGCCGACACGCCTTCAGCGCCGCCTGCGCCAACCCAGAAACATGCCGAGACCGATGCCCGTGAGCACTGCTCCAGTTAGCTTCTTGCGGTCGGTAATCGGAACGAAACGGGTCTGCTGATCACTTACTTCGATGACTCCCACGGGAATAGCCCGTACTCCTCCACAGCCGCCCCGCCTTCGCCCCGTGCACTGGAATCGCCCACCCCGCCCGTACCCGCCCCCGCTCCGTAGCCATACATGATTTTTGCTACCGGAATGACTGTTTTGCCATGGGCTGCGATGGCTTCGCCGTAGATGGCTTTCACATTCGCTTGGCTGAGGATGCTTTCCTTCAGTGATTGCAAAAGGGCTAGGCTGCTCATTTCAGAACTCCTCGCAAGGCCACCATTATCCTCCTGTCTCTTAGCTTCAACAATTCTATGACCGATCTTGGTGCAAACTGGTCAAAGGCGCATGGGCAGCAAGTGTCAATTGCATTTTGAAACGCTTCTCCACAATTGCTGTTGAAAACAGGTCCTATCGATGTGACGACACGCGCAATGTATTTTGAAACTGGGAGAAAAGAGAAAACGGGAGAAAAAGAGAAAGGCTGTGACTTTGGTTATGCTCTAGCCATCAGCTCCTGCGAGGAAGCTAACGGCGTGGATGCATGTACCGTCACAGCCCTTGATGCGATTACCACTTTCGCAGTTCCAAACCCCAACTTCTCCTCGCAGAGCTAGTCGGTTTTTTCGGGTCTGGATGCTCGTTGAGTTGCCTCAACCAGCTAATCACTCAGTCTACTTCGGATTAGCAAAATTTTATTTAAGCCAACCCTTTCGACCGTCGACGGAGAGCACCCTAAATAGTTACGTGGACATTGTCAACGCCGCTTTTCGGTGCATTGTCGCAATTCTGGACTCGCACCAATCAAGAATGCAAACCGTTGAATCATTAGTGTTTGTTGGATGCCTAGATAGCTCGTTCCTCCTTTTGCACAGATCCTTCCACAGTTGCCCGACAATTCTCCGCAGGTCTCCTGAACAAATACTTTAAAGGAACCAGCGAAGCATCTTGACGAATAGGAGCCAGTCACTGATCTTGAGAGCAGCAACACACACAAGTGTCAGAACTGACGGCATATGTCGACGGTGGCTCTCTGGGAAGTCCCGGGCAATCGGGCATTGGGGTCATAATTGTTGGATCCGAAGGCGGCACAATCCGGATCTCTAAGTGGATCGGACATCAGGACAATAATGTGGCTGAATATGTTGCTTTGCTCGAGGCCTTGCAATGTGCGGTCCGACTCAAAGCCAAAGCACTTCAGGTATTCTCAGATTCCGAAGTGGTGGTTAAGCAGATGAACGGTATGTACGCATGCCGGAGCTCGAGGTTGCATTCTCTGAATTGGGTCTGCCGAAAGCTCGCTGGATTGTTCGTCTTTTCCATTTTTCACGTTCCGCGAGAAAAGAATACGGAAGCCAATGGCCTTGCCACTGTCGCGGCTCGCAAGCGACGCTCGGATCTGGACTGCAGAGAATAATATTGCGATAAATCTTGCAGTTTCAGACAACGCCTGCTGAGGCTGTCTCCCCTCTCGAACTCTACCGCACCGAAGAGTAGAAAGGACTTGGTGGCTTTGTTTCGTAATTTGCTTTGTGACCTGGGCCAGCTTTTTTCTAAATTCGGATTGCTGGCGGCGCCGTCAATCTTATCTAGAAACTAAAAGCGGGCACCGCTGCGAACTATTGGATTTTTGATCCTTTCCAGTTAAGGATCGGAATCTCGGACAAAACACGCTAGGCAACCAAGGGCGATGACTCCGTGACCTGGATCGGTAGGGTAAAATTGAAAGTGCCAAAGCCGATTACTGCTACAGCGGTGCTGATGCTGATGGAAGAAGGCAAACTTCCCCTCGACGATCCTATCTAAATGCGGCGTGCGTCGTCGCCGAGCACGGTGGGAACGCGCCAAAACCAGCTAACGCAGAGACGCGCCGGTATTATATACTCCGTTAACCGAGCGGCAGGTTCCACCAGTTACACTTGGGCGGGTGCGGCAAAACTGGCTCGCTTTCTGTCGTCATCCCCCTCGTTCTTTTCGCGGAGATACAGCGATGGAAGGACGCGATGTGCGCCGTCCTGATGAGCAGCCAGCAACCAAGGCGGAAGGCGTTGCTGCGGTAAAATCCCCCACGGACGTTGGCTCATCTCCAGCCCCAGACACTTTCCATTCGGGATCGTCCCCAACTCTTTTCGCGCCCGCTTCGGATGCTCCCACGATTGTGGAAGGAACTTCTGCGGGCCGTGCGGAAACGAATCACCTTCGCGGCTTCAACAACCCAACCCTCTTGCGGCCCGGCGCTGTACTGGGGCGCCGATACGAAATCCTGCAGCTTCTTGGTGAGGGAGGCATGGGTGCGGTCTACCGCGCGCGGGATCGCGAAGTGAATCGCACGGTCGCGCTTAAAGTCATCCGTCCGGACCTGGCTGGTCACCCCGCCATTCTTGAGCGCTTCAGGCAGGAGCTTGTGCTGTCCCACCAAGTCACGCACAAGAACGTGGTTCGCATTTATGACCTGGGCGATGCTGATGGAACCAAGTTCATCACCATGGAGTACATCGCGGGCCAGGACCTACGCAGCCTGATTGTCCAGCAGAAGATATTTCCTCCACAGGAAGCGGTGGAAATGATGCAGCAGGTCTGCCGCGCCCTGGAGGCAGTCCATGCCGTAGGCATCATTCATCGGGACCTTAAGCCGCAAAACATCATGCGCGACGAACAGGGGCGGGTCGTAGTGATGGACTTCGGCCTAGCGCGCTTGCTGGACAGCCACGGCGGCATGACACAGACCGGCGCCATCGTAGGCACGATGGAATACATGTCGCCGGAACAGGGACTGGGCAAACCCCTGGACGAACGTTCCGACCTGTTCGCCGTTGGACTGATTTTTTACGAGTTGCTGACCGGCAAGATGCCCTACAAAGCGGATAGCGCGTTGGCAAGTTTGCTCAAGCGCACTCATGAACGCGCCACACCAGTTTCCGACGACAGCCCCGGCATTCCACGAGCGCTCAGCGATATTGTCGGCAAGTGCCTGGAACGGAAACTTGAGGATCGCTATCAACACGTGGGCGAGATCCTGACCGACCTCGAAGCCTGGCAGGGCGGGCGCGCCGCAGCCACACTGAAGTTCCCGAGCAGCAGCCGACCCTGGGGACAAACCATCTCCTGGCGATGGATCGGCGGGGTCGCAGCGGTGCTCGTGCTGTCGATCGTGGGCTTCCTGTTCCGAGACAAGCTGCTCAGACCCAGCACCGCCCGAGCCCCATCCGGCCCGGTGGTTTCGTTGGCAATCCTTCCTTTTCACAACGCATCTGGCGATCCCAGTCTGGATTGGCTGGGCTCCAGTCTGGAGCAAATGCTTACCACGGACGTGGGGCAGTCCTCGGGATTGCGCACGGTTTCACCCAATCGGCTCAATCAGGTGCTTGCGGACTTGCACCTGGGCGCGGGTTCTGCGCTCGATCCATCCAACGTGAGTCGTGTGGCGGAGTTCAGCAATGCTGATACGGTGGTTTGGGGTCAATACGCCAAATTTGGCGACCAAATCCGCATTGACGCTACGTTGCAGGATTTGAAGCATGAACGTAGCGCCACGCTAAAAGCGGAAGCTTCAAACCAGAACGACCTGCTTGCCACCATTGACCGGTTGGCCCAGAGCATTCGCGAACACCTCGCGCTTTCGCCACACCTGATGAAGGAATTACAGGAACAATCGTCCAAGCCGACCTCCGCGTCGCTGGACGCGCTTCGCTTCTATAACGAAGGGCTTGAACTCGTGCGGCAGGGGAACAATCTGGAAGCCTTGAAACGACTTCAGGAATCGGTGAAAGCGGATCCCGAGTTCGCGCTTGCATATTCCAGACTGGCCCTTACTTATGCGAACTTGGGCTACGACAATGAGGCAGACCAGGCCTCGCGCCGGTCTGTGGACTTGAGTCAGGGTCTGCCGGCACGCGAGAAATACCTGATCTCAGCCAACCACGCCCGCATTACGAATGACAAAGCGAAGGCGATCGAGGCTTACGAAACACTGCTCAAGGTCTCTCCGAATGACCCCGACCTGTTGTCTGACCTAGCCGGCCTGTACTCGGCAACCAGTGCGTTTGATAAAGCCCGTGAACTATACAATCGGCTCCTAGAGCATGATCCCAAGAACGTGGAAATACTGCTGGCCATGGGACGGTTGGAAATTCGCAGTGGAAATTCGCAGGCCAGCCTCGATTACCTCAATCGCGCTCTCACCTTAGCGATACAGCTCGAGAACCAGGAGGAACGAGCAGCCATTCTCAACGCCATCGGCGTGGCCTACAAGACACTTAAGAAGTTTGATGATGCAGCCCACTATCTGCAGGATTCGCTTTCGATCAAGCGGAGTTTGGGTCAAAAGAAAGGCATGGCCATCAGCTTGAATGAACTGGCTCAGGTTCAGGCAACCCTGGGCAAGCCGGAGGCAGCCTTGGCCAGCTATCAGGAAGCCTTGGAATTGCGGCGCGACATAGGGGACAAGACGGGCGTCGGCAACACGTTGATCGACCTCGGCGGTTACTACCAGGATGGCGGACGCTACGACGAGGCGCTGAAGTTATACAAGGAGTCCCTCCAGATCCAGCGCGATGTCGGGAACGAGGATTACCAAGCGCTATGCCTGAACAATATCGGACTCGCCTACCTCTCCCAGGGCGATTACGACAATGCGCGTACATATTTTGAGCAGGCGCTGCAGCTCCGGCAGAAGTTCAAGGTGCCAGGCGACACGGCCGACATACTCCATAACTTGGCTGAGACCTCTGCGAAGGTTGGGCAATTCGACAAGGCTCTGGACCAGTACCTGGAGGCACTCCAGCTTTATCGCAGTGCCGACGACAAGTCCGGCGCGGCCAAAGAGTCTTACAGCATGGGAACCATATTCGAATACCAGGGTCGTTACGGTGCAGCGGTCTCCTCAAAGCAAGATGCTTTGAAGGCCTTCCGGGAACTCCAGGACCGGAGCTTCTGGATGGCCGAGATCCTTGGCGGCTACGGTCATGCATTGGCACAAGCCGGGCGGGGGGACGAGGCGCAACAGAATTTCGATGAGGCACTCAGCTTAGCTCGAGGGTTAAAGAATCAGGCTCTTATTGCCCAGACGCTCGATTTCCAAGGGGATTCATTCTTCTATCGCGGTGACCTGCAGGGTGCCCGACGGCTGTATCAGCAAGCGGTGCAAGTAGCGTCGCATAGCAACGACCGCCACGCCGTGCTTCTGTCCAACCTTAATCTCTTCAAGATTGCGGTGAAGGAAGGTGCGCCGAAAAGCGCGATTGTGGGACTGAAGTCACTGGCGCAAGAAGCCGACGCGGCCGGACTGAAGTATCTCTCAATAGAGGCCTGCCTTTACCAGGCGGAAGCGGAATTGGCCTTGAAGGATTACTCCCGAACTCGACAGGATCTTGAGCGCACTCTGTTGAGAAGTGACAAACTGGGAATGCGACCGTTGACCGCAAACGCGCAGTACCTGCTGGGAATAGCGCTTCGTCTTTCCGGGAGCCAAAAAGATGCGGGGCAACATTACAAGGAGTCAGTTCGCCTGCTGGATGAAATCCGCAAAGAAGCGGGAGCTGAAAAAGTACTGCAGCGCTCCGATCTGAATTCCATCTATAACGAAGCGAGTCGCTGGTCAACTCCCTCCAAACTATGAAAAAGCCGGGCCAACCGGCCCGGCCTTGCATCTCGCTTGATTTGCGTGTGCTGTTTTTCAGTCCTCGGGCACGATATTTATTTGCTCCGAGAACGCTGCTATTTGGTTCGATTGATCGAACACGCTCACTATGTACGTTCCGGGTTGCAGAGTGCTCGTAGGTAAGACGTAGTACCACAGTCCGAAGAAATCATGGAATGACGTGGACGGCAGCGTTATTGGGGTAACAGTCCCCGGCGGCCCAATCAGGCCCAAGGAGATAACCGGCTTCAGGCTGGTCAGGAAGGGGCCTCTGCCGCACTTTTTGCCATTTGCTACTGCCGTGAAGACGAACGTGAGCGGGAATTCTGCTTCCCAGGTCGTGTTATTGCGCGGGAAGAGGAACCCACATGAACTGCCGGTCGTTTTGGGCGCCTCATTGTCCAGGTAGGTGGAGGGGTCGTTGGTATGTCCGCCGGTGCCGGGATCCAAGGACACGAAGGTCGTGATGTCCGTGGATCCGTTCTTGATCATCCGCGGGTTGATAGGCGTCAGGGGCTTGAACTTCCAGTGATGGTAGAAATCGATCCCTCCGGGGTAGAACGAGGGATCCACATCGACACTGACTTGGTGTACCGTGCACTTCGTTCCATCGAAGGAGGCGAGTTCGCACGCTCCGTAACCTGGGATGTCGGAGTTCCCCGCCGATTGGGGTATCTCGGTGAAAGCGATGGTCGCAGTCGCGTTCGCAGTGAGCCCGTCCAGGGTTATCGTCCACGAGTTGCTGTTGTTGTCATTGAAGACTGTTCCGCTATTGTTCGCGGGAGTCAGAAAAACCTGCTGAACCACCGGCTGGGGTTGGGCAGCCGAAGCCAAGCCATCGACACAGATGCCGCCCAGGGTTGCTGTGCTTCCCTCAGTCGGAATGGCTCCTGTGGCGATCGGACCCACCTCAATTGCGCCGGTCTCGATGTTGATCCGGTACAGGTCCCCAGTGGACTTATCGCCCACCCAGAAGGATGTCCCGTTAGTATCCAGGCTCAGTGCGAAGAGGTTGCTTTCGCCCTCGATGGTATAGGTCTGGGCCAGAGTGACCCCATCCCCGACATGGATCCGCACGACGGAGCCAGAATCCGCTACAAGAAAGTCGCCCGCGAACGTAAAACTCGGAGGCAGAAGCCGAATGGAAAAAGCCGGTTGCTCGTTATCCAGGTTAATGAGGTCTGGGCCCTGCGTACCAGAGACGAGATTGAAAGTCTTCACGTGCGTGCCTTCAGACGTGTAGTAGAGGGTGTTGCCGTCGGCCGAAAGCTCTATGTGGTCTGAGCCGCGATTTTCAGGGGTTACAGCGAACGACTGTAAAAACGCACCGGACGGGGCAAACTTGTCTACTACGTGGCTTCCGTCAGCATGTCCGACGAAAAAATTGCCTTGTCCGTCGAACACCATAGATTCGCTGTGGAGCGCTCCCTCGCTGGCGGGGATGGTCTGCGAAACACTATGCGGGTCCGGGATGCTGAACTTGTAAGCGTTTCCGTTGGTAAAGTTCGTGGTGTAAAGATGGCCAGTTGAGTTGAAGGCGCAGCCGCCGGTAAATCCGCTGCCGCCGGTTCCGTTTTCACCGGAGGTCGTCCCCGTGCCATCGGTGAGGGTCTCAATCAGGGTGTACCCCTCACCCCCACTGCGGTAAACCTGATACTGACCGTTGCCGATGGCTACAAAAACATCTGCCCGTTGCCATTCGCTTGCACGAGCGGTAATGCTCAACACCAAGACAAACAGAACGAATGACCCGGCGCGGATCGCTGCTTTAAGGCTATTCATTGTTTTACTCCTCCTCCGGAAGCCGCGGTCGTTCCGGTCGCAAATAGACGAGGTGAGTCGAAGGTTCAGGCCCTCGGAAGGGGCCGACTGGCGGGCGAGGTGGGACTGCCAGTCGACTGCGAAAGCGCACGAATTATCACCTCTCAAGTACGCGATGTCAAGTCTCGTTTCCGTCTGGTGATCGAGACGAGGATTGCGCCCGAGTGACGGGCAACGCGGGGGTAATTCCAGAAGACCCGATCCCGCAATCACTTCAGGTTTGCCGACAATCAGGGAGCTAAGAAAAATTCGGTCTACGCTACCTGTTCGCGCTATTAGTTTTGCGAGACCGACGGATCTGGACTGCAGAGAATAATGTTGTGATAAATTTTGCGGTTTCAGACAACGCCTGCTGAGGCCGCCTCCCCTCCGGATCTCTACAGCACCGAAGAGTAGAAAAGAGTTAGTGGCTTTGTTTCGTAATTTGGCTTGTGCCCGGTCCGGTCTTTTTCTAAATTCGGTTTGCTCGAAGCGCCCTCAATGCTCGTTTTGCCCGCAGGATGATTCCATTTGGCAAATCCGCCTAAGTTTGTTACCCCGCCAGAATGTCCTAGACTTATTTGAATTGTTCCGATGAAAATCATCGAGTTTTCACCGGAACAATTCGTTCAACGGGAGTGGGTGGCTTTACTCTAAAAAAGATTTACTAGTGAATAGCAGTGTCACTTTTCTGTTTTTCCTTGTTACCCCCTTGACGTCGCCGCTGCAAGTCTCGCAGCGTATGGATCGCGTTGTAGTAGTCGCGTTTAAGGTTAGTCTCGTAGCGCAAAATGGTGGGCAACGAGCTAGTGAGGGTCGCTTCAACTTCTAAGCACCCCCTATCGAGATCTGAGGAGGCTGACTTCGTGGCCCAAAGGTTTCCCTTATCAACGATACTGGGCTCGCCTTCCGTGTGACTATTGCCCTTGCTGCGCCGCACTACCAGCTTTTCGCAGCCCCACGTGGGTGGGCTGCCATTGCCCGACCCTTTGGCAAAGAGATTGAGATCCGCACCGGCTTCTTTTAACTCGGCAATGACCTGCTTCGAAGCGTTCCGATGGTTTCGAAGTTCCTTGAATTCCAATCTAGTCGCTTCTTGGAGTTTCCACCAACATGCGCCGATCTCTTCAACCAACATTCTCTCGACAGGTCCCACTGGCATAAGATCGCATTCAAGTTCGTCTAAAAAGTCGTTAAATTCTTCTTGTCGAACTTTGTCGTGACGGAACAATATTTGCTTCGCTAATAGTCCATGTTTTACGGCGTTATATCGCACTGCGAGCTTGCCGCCGGCACTCTTTGGTCCTGTCGATTGTGCTGCATTTCTTCGGTTCGCCTCGAGCACCTTTTCAGTTACTGCTTTGTGATTGTTCATATAAGTTCTCCCTTCAAGCGTGTTTCGTGTCGGCGATAGAACAGTCCGCCCGGAACCGCAATGGACGCTGAAATGTCCTAAATAGTAGATACGGAATTTCAAAACACTATCGGTATGGGGTTTACTTGTGGCGTCGAGGGCGGGGACTTTGTCGCGGCCACTTAATTATGCGCCCAGAAACGATACAGGACCTATCGCGGTGGATCACTTTTTCTACGCAGAGTCTACGACAAACATTATTGTTTTTTCTGCTCTAGGATTTCCTTGCGGGATCTGGTTTCTTGACTTGCCCACACCTCCATGAAGGTGTTTTCCAAATAGTTGGTCAGTTTGTCCTTCCCGACCTGAACTCGGGCGCTTGTCAATCTGGATTAGGGCTTGGAATCGCTTTTTGGTTTCTTCCTTCTCGCCCATCTCGCGTTTAAACGCTTTACGGGCTAACTCTTGTCGTTTCCCCGTCAGTTCCTGGTCATGCCAAAATCTATCGTGTTCCTTCCAAAATGTTAGGATCCTGAGTGTGCCGCAGCAACCCGCATTCACACGACGCAAATTATCCTCGATAGTAAGGAAGGGAATCACCTCCTACTACGCAGAGCATGAACAGGAAGAAATTGCTAATGCTGCCAAGAAGCAAGAGATCAGTCGATCAGCGGTGCTCCCACTACGCGGAAGCCCGCAAACCCGCCAGGAAGATTTACCTTCCCTGACGGCATTTTAGCCCCGTGTCGGGGAGCCCCTCCTTTGTACACAAACCTAGCCTGAAGTCGAGTTAAGATGAGCCGATGCCAAAAAAAGGAAGAGTCCTCAGGCGCCGCCGATTGACAATTTCGGTTCGGAAAAGAGCGACCTCCTACTACACAGAAGCAGAACACCGGGACATTGCGGCGGCTGCCGCAGCCGAAGGAGTGAGCCTGAGCTCGTTTATAGCTGCGGCTACGCTCAAAGAGGCCCGCAAGAAACGCCCTAAGTAACAAAGAGACTTCTTTCATGGATTGGGTTGACTCCCCACATTAGTAGCGCTATTATTATAGTGTCATTATGGCGCTATTAACGGAGGCGAAGGATGCGTCCGAGGCATTGCAAGAACACAGAGCAAACATCTAGATTTGTTTCGGCAGAAGTAAGAACGGCCCGGATCTTATGGGGCGATTTCACTGCCATAGCGCGTCGCAGCCTTAAAGAGTTGCTTCTTTCCAACCGTTTTTCAATTGCCGCGGGAGATATTCTCTACCTCGAGGCGAAGTGGTATGTCACTCACGCCGGCCTCTTGCGTTTAGCACTCCGTAATCGGTGCACCGGAATTGATGTAGCGCCTGTTCGAGCTTTCTGTGAGCCTGCCGCGTCGAAGTGGGCGTTCAAGGCGACCGTTTACAAGTCCGGAATTTGTAAAGGTTTTGTCGGATACGGGGATGCGGATCCGTCCAATGTCTCGCCTTTGGTTCATGGAGCCGAGATGCGCGTAGCGGAGACTCGCGCCGTCAATCGCGCTCTCCGGAAGGCCTACGGGATCGGCATCTGTTCGGTGGAAGAAATTGGATCCTTCCCTGGGCCTAGCGCGCCAGTTCAATCGTCGAAGAAGATTCCGCCGCAACCGGTCAATCGCAACTCTCACCCTCCAGGTTCGCGAGTGAGAGATCGCCTCTGCCAGCTTATTCAACGGCATCAGCTGGATCCCGGTTTGGTCAAGTCATATGCAGTGGATTTTTGCGGCACCAAGGCTCTGCGTGACGCCACGCGAGAGCAGGTCGAAAACTTTGTAATTCATTTGGCTGATTGGGCTGAAAAAGATCGCAATGCTTTGCTCTGCCAGCTGAACAGTTACCTGGGAAGAAAGGAAGGTGTCGCGTGACGCGCAGATTCCAAGGACTGAGCCAAACCGCTACAACCTCTGAACAAGACGTTCCCGACGGCGTCTATTTGGTGAGAGTCGAAAAAGTTCAGCACCGTTGGCATGCCCGGAAACCGTTTTACTCTCTCCGCCTAACTGTCTTGGAACCACAGGAATGGAATAGCCAAATCATTTCCGGACGCCTTTACTGCACCGCAAAAGCTCTGTGGAAGCTGGGCTGGTTTCTTCGTGCGATTTCACGTATGACCCTGAACTGCTCGGACGAGACGAAGTCGACGAAAAGGCGATGCCCGGGCTTCGCGGTGTAGTCAAGATCAGCCACACGGTTGTCAACGGCACAACGTTAATCAACTTCGATGGATTCGCTCCCGCCACCCAGTGGGAGCAATTTTCAGGCCCGTGCGTTCGCGTGATCATCACTAACGAGGTCGCTCCGTGACGTATAGCTATACCCAAATTAGCCAGTATCTGGCTTGTCCGCGCCGTTATAAACATCGCTATCTGGACGGCTGGAAAGAAAAAGACACGCGGGCTGCCATGCTATTTGGGCGAGCTTTTGAAAATGCTTTGGGCGCTTACTTCCGCCGCGAAGACGCGGCCGTGGCGTTGTTCCGAGAATGGAGTGCGTATCAGCATGCCGGCCTTACCTATCCCGCTGGAGTTGCCTGGGATCGCATGCTGCAGCAAGGTGTCCAGCTGCTGGATCGTTTCGCCCAAGAGGATCGAATCCGCATCCGCCAGCCGCGACGGAATCTGCAAATCAAGTTCACAAAAGCGGTGTCTCCGACAAACGATTTCGTGGCTTACATCGATGCGATCGGGCTGCTGGATGGCACCAAATGTCTTCTGGAATGGAAGACCACGTCCAGCCGGTATCCGGAGCAGCCCGAAGGACTCCTGAGTTTAGATCCTCAGCTGATTTGCTACTCCTGGATTACCGGCATTACGGAAGTCGCGGAAGTTGTCTTCGTGCGGAAGCGAATGGTGGAGGTTCAATACTTTCGAACCAGGATTACAAGAGAGCAGCAAGACGAGTTCGGCCGGCTCGTGGAGGATACGGTGGGGAGGATCGAGTCAGCCCAGTTTCTGCCGCACAGCGGAGTCCGGTTTCCCCAGAACCCATGCACAACCTGTTCCTATATTGGCTTGTGTTTGGGGAAAAAAGAAATCATTGATGCGAATCTGATCCGGCGGCCAGGACAAGAATTTGATTGGCTTGACGAACTTAATTTCTAGGAATCCGCCCATGCTGCCCAAGCTGAATCGCCGGCGAGCTCAATTCGTGCTGACCAAGATAGATGAGATTTTGGCTTGGGAGCAGCACAAAGAGGCAGAGCGCGATACAAAGTTTGTGGAACTGGGGCGTTATTTGTGCGAAGTCAGGGCAGGGCAATACTGGCGGGTGGAGAACTTGAAGTCATTCGACGACTTTCTGGAAAGGCGGTTTCCGGAATCGCGACGGAAAGCGTATTACCTGATGTCGATTCACGAGCACCTGCCGCCGCAGGCCAGAAAAGAACTGAAGGAAGTGGGGTGGACCAAGGGGCTGGAACTGGCAAAAGTGGCACGCCGGGACGGTCAGGAGTTCGATTGTGCAACCTGGTTGCACAGGGCCCGGTCGTTACCTAAAGAGGAATTCAAACGGGAAGTGGAAAGGGAACTGACCGGTAAGGAAACTGAACCTTGGGAGATCATTTACTTCAAACTCTACAAGAGCCAGATCCCAATCATCGAACAGGCAATCGAAACCGCTACCCTTATGCTCGGCACCGACAAGTCTCGTGGTTATTGCCTAGAAATGATCTGCGCCGACTTTCTCGCCGGCGCCAATTTGGATTGCGCAACTCCGGAAATATTGCTGGACTCAATCTCTCGAATGTTCAAATTTCTTCCAGGGCAACAAAAACGAACATTCCTCGAGCAGGTCGATCACAAGGCTTCCGCATGATCAAGATCTTTGCGAAAAATCCACGAATCCAACTCAGTCCTGAAGCGTATGCACAGCTGAGACTCTCGGTACTCAATCGAGACGCGTGGTGTTGCCAGAATTGCGGAGCGCGCCAGAATCTCGAAGTCCATCACCAACAGTTTCGCAGCCATTCCGGAAACGACTCAGAAGACAACTTGACTACATTGTGCAGTTATTGCCACTCGGCAGAGCACAGATGAATGAAGCACGTGTCTGGCCGCAATATCTTTGTCACGCCAAGCGCCGAATAATCCTCTGCCTCGGGTTCAAAACGCGGCGCGACGAATTACTTCGCGAACATTGCGGAAGTGACGGGCGAATAGCCGTTGACGTCCATGTGTGGCAATTCCGGGTACAACAGGCGGGGTCTGTGTCAATTCGGCCTGCAGGTTCGCCGTGACGTGCGACGAGTGCTTGCAACTCGACTTCTCGAAATGCGTGGCATTGGCACACTGCCAATTTTCGGAGACACCCGTCTTCAACCCGCTCGCACCTGTTAAAAGTGACAGCTCCCGAACCGTCCCCTCGGTGATGAACTGGCTGTGTCATCGCTAGCAGATCGGTCACTTGTGTCCAATCATCAGTGACGAAGCAGCCCATCAGAGTCATCTGGCGAAGCACTTAGAGGCTCTTCCTCGTTGCTGGACTTCGCCCAGTCCCAAGTCCCACGATAAGGAGTTCGCTGTGAAAGTTTAGATCTTTCCTGAGGCGCAGCTGCCCAGACAGTAAGAAGATCAGTTGGAGAGTCGCCTAGAAGTATGTGAATAAGCTTTGAACACCTCCGACAAAAATGAATTGGGGGCAAAGAAAATGGGATTCACATCAACCGGGCTTGCTGAACGCACATTGCATCGCCGTGCCGTGGAAGCCGTTATCTGGGGAACCCCCGCCGTGAATTTTGATGTCATGTACCAGGCCATGGTCCGGGACGCCAAATCCGGCGACGGCAGCAACAAGATCGTTTACTGGTCACACCTTTTTGACTGGAAGAACCAGACGCTCACTCCCAATCCCGACTCGATTTATTTCATGGCCTTCTTCAATACCAAAGGCTCCGGGCCCGTAGTGCTCGAAATCCCACCTGCCGACGAAGGCTGGATCACCGGCTCGATCGACGATTGCTGGCAGACGGCCATCGAGGATGTCGGGCCTGCCGGCATGGACAAAGGCAAAGGGAGCAAGTACCTCATCCTGCCTCCCGGATACAAAGAGCAAGTACCTTCCGGCTACATCGCCCTGCAGTCTTACACCTATCAGGGGTACGCTCTGCTCCGTTCCATTCTCAAAAGCGATAGCGACGCCGGCATCGCCAACGCCGTCGCCTACGGAAAACGCATCAAACTCTACCCGCTCTCCCAAGAAGCTCATTCAACTGCGACCCAATTCGTTGACGCCATCAACGTAATCTACGATGCCAACATCCCGTGGGACCTGCGCTTCTTTCAATCACTTCACCGCATGGTGCAGACAGAACCTTGGCTGGAAAGAGACAAGGCCATGATCGACCAACTCAGGTCCGTCGGTATCGAAAAGGGAAAGCGCTTTAATCCGGACCAGAAGACGCAGGACACACTGAAAGAAGCCATCCGCGAGGCGCATGCATGGCTGGCGGATCAGTATGAGAATTCCTATGTTCCTCCGCCCTACTTTGAGGGCGGCCACTGGCACGTCCCGGTCTCCCACGATGTCATCGAAGGCTTGCAGACTTTCTTCGCCAACCCGGACAAGTACCCCATCGATGGACGCGGGGTCGCCTACACTGTTGGATTCTTCAGCGCCAAGCACTTTGGCGCCGGGCAGTTTTACCTGATGACGTTCACGGACAAAGCCGATAAAGGATTGGAGGGTAGCAGTACATATCAACTCAACGTGCCGGCCCGAGCGCCAGTCACTCAATATTGGTCGGCAACGGTCTACGATCGCGATACCCACGCGCTCGTTCGCAACATGCAACGAGCCAGCCAGTCGTCGCAGAACCCGCAACTGCAAAAGAATGCTGACGGCTCGGTGGACATTTACTTCGGACCGAAAGCGCCTGCGGGAATGGAATCCAACTGGGTTCCCACTAGCGCGGACGGAAAATTCGAGGTTCTGTTCCGGCTCTACGGTCCAGAGAAACCTTTGTTCGACAAAACCTGGAAGCTGCCGGACATCGCAAGGATTTAGGGTGTTGGCTCAGATGCTCCTACCGGCAAAGTCGGCCACAAGGGCAGCGCGTTGCGGTCAGTTTGGGAGTTCGTTGATGCGATTCAGTTTTTTGGCCGTCATTATTTCCTTGGCGCTTACACGACTCACCAGTCAAGCGCAACAACCACCTGCCGAGGCGGAAGACTTGCAGAAAACGGCGCAGAATCCAGTGGCGGGGCTGATCAGCGTTCCGATTCAGAACAACACTAATTTCGGCGTAGGACCCTTTGGCAGAAATCAAAACGTGCTGAATATTCAGCCGGTGATTCCGGTAAATGTGAGCGCCGACTGGAACTTGATCATTCGCTGGATTACACCCGTCGTGTGGCAGCCTGCACCTGGGACGGCAAATCTGGAGGTCTTCGGAATCGAGGAAAATACACCGGCCTATTTTGCAGCGACGAATGTGCAGGCCCACGCAGGCGTATTCGGCTTCGGAGACATGACTCCGACGTTTTTCTTTTCACCGGTCAAACCACACAAATTAATTTGGGGCGCCGGACCGATGTTCACTTTGCCCACCGCCACTGGGCGGGTGCTGGGGCAAGGAAAGCTAAGCTAAGCTAAGCATATAGGGCCGTCTATTGTGGCGCTGGTACAGCCTGGGCTGTGGACCATTGGCGCGCTGGTGAACAACATCTGGTCTGTTGCGGGGTCAGGGGGCCGCACGGACGTGAACCAGATGTCGTTGCAGTATTTCATCAACTACAACCTGAAAAAGGGCTGGTCTCTCTCGATGTCGCCGACGATCACGGCCAACTGGCAGGCCTCGAGT
>Ga0210403_10002694_pt1 | contig 15874 bp, 11 predicted proteins | sample IncBWC19MmetaG_FD_150863 | JGI IMG/M metagenome (GOLD analysis project Ga0210403, IMG submission 150863) | Forest soil microbial communities from Barre Woods Harvard Forest LTER site, Petersham, Massachusetts, United States - Inc-BW-C-19-M | ecosystem: Environmental > Terrestrial > Soil >... | reverse complement strand
GCCGCCCTCCCAGGGGGTGCTGTACATGCTGAGGGCGCGCAGATCCTGATACTCCTTGGGGAACTCGTCGACGGTGTAGAAGCGTGGCGTGGCGTAGCGATAGAGCGCAGTCTCGGTGAAGAAGGAAATCTCGTTGCGGAAGACGCCGGCCCAGTCGGTGAATCCTGCATACCAGTTATCAAAGCGCGCCTCGGAGACCGCGCCCGGCATGTTGTGCTGGTCGAGATAGGCGGCCATGTTGGTGCCGACGACGTTGAGCCAGCTGCGGACATAGGGGCTGATGTTGCTGGAGATGGGATCGGCGAAGGGAGGAATCCAGATGCGCGCGGGGAAGGGGGCGGTCTGGTGCTGGCAGTAGAAGATCTCCGGGCTCCAGTCGATCTCTGTGCGGGCGACTACCTGTTCTTCCTTCATGTTGAGCATGAAGCCGTCGCGATTGTTGTCATGGCCGACATAGTCCTGGTAAAGCCAGGGCATGGGGGCCACCTCGTACTTGGTGCCGACATTCTTGCGGTACCAGGAGACGACCATGTCCTGGCCGTCGGGGTTCAGCGTGGGCCAGAGCACGAGGATGACGTTGTTGAGGATGGCTTCGATCTCGGGATCGTTCTTGGCGGAGAGGAGCTTGTAGGCGAGCACGATGGAGTGCTGGCCGCCGGCGACCTCGGAGGAGTGCAGGCCGCCATCGATGTGGACGATGACCTTGGAGGTACGCGCAAGCTGGTGGGCCTGCTCGTCGTTCAGATCGCTTGCCGTGGCAAGCTGGCGCGCGGCCTTCTTGTATTCATCGAGGTGTGCCAGATTCTCCGGCGAAGAGATGACGGCGACATCGATATCGCGGCCTTCGGTGGACTTGCCCACGGTCAACATCTTCATGCGGTCGGAACTGGAGGCCGCGGCGTGGAAGTACTTGATCGCATCCTCGTAGTCGGCGAGGTAGAAGTCGTCGCCCGGGGTGTGGCCCAGTACAGAGAGCGGCGTGGGCGACTGCGTGTGCGCTGGCCCAGCGGCAAAGAGAAGACAAATGGCGATGCAGCAGGACGAGGCGCTCTTGCAGAGGCTCATTCTTTCCTTTCGAGATGGTGGATCGGGGAGAGCTTCACATGGTAGGAAACGGGAACGCCGCCCGTGGGCGGCATTCCCGATGTGAAGACAGCTGGTGTGGCCGTGAGACCGGGAAGATGGCCGCGCTCTAGAATCCGTAGCGCAGCGAGAACTGCATGCGGCGCGGAGTGGAGAGCAAGGTGCCCGCGACGCCGAGATTGCCGCCGGTCAACTGGTTCCCGATGGAGTACGGGTCGAAGCGGACCGTGTTGGTGACGTTGTAGACCTCCCAACCGAACTTGAGGTCTCCAAACTCGCCCAGGCCCCAGTTCTTGGTGAGACCGGAATCCAGGTTGAGGTAGCCGTCGCCGCGGAAGTAGTTGCGTTCGCCGGCCTCTCCCGGGTAGGGGAGACGCACGATCGCACCGGTCTTGACGCCGCTGTTGATGGCTGCCGCGTTGTCGAAGTACTGGGGATTTCCGTTCGAGTCGAAGTGGCGGCGCATCTTGACCGGCCCGTTGGCGACGCCGAAGGACGCGATCTGCCAGTCCGTGGTCCAACCCGGCGCACCCAGGGAGAAGGGAAGACCGCTGGTGGAGCGGAAGATTCCGGAGAACTGCCAGCCGCCCAGGAAGGCATCGGTGAGGTGATTTGCGCTGCCGAGGAAGGGTCGCCCTCTGCCCACAGGGAGCTGATAGACCCAGTCGACGGTTAGTATATGCCGGGTATCGAAGTCCGAGGAGGCGCGATTGAGGTACGGCTTCCAGGTGTTGATGATCTCGCTCTGCGCGGGTGCGACGTATTGGGGACTTCCATAGAACTCGGAGGAACGCTCTGCATCCGAACCCATGTCAATGGAGTGGGAGTAAGTGTAGCTGATATCGGTCTGGAGACCGTGGCTACTGGGGTGGCGCAGCGTAATCTGTGCCGAGTTGTAGTAGCTGCTGCCGATGGTGGAGAGAGCGTAAAGCGAGGAGAACTGATCCTGCCAGAACCTGGGCTGCTGCCCGGCAGGGCAGGGATACGGAACTCCTTTCGTACCGCTGAAGCAGTAGAAGTCGAGGTCTGCGAGTGAGGTGGTCTCTCCGAGGTTGTAGCGGAACGGCGCCCACTCATCGCTGTAAATGGCCTGGGTCGCGCTCTCGCCGGGGAAATCGAAGTTCGCCATATAGGGGAAGACGTTTTCGAAGTAAGGGATGGCGGACACGGACGCTGTCGGATCTCCGCCGTGCTGATCCGCGAGCTTGGAGAGTTGGGAGGCAGCGGTGTAATAGTCTCCCCCGCCGGCTGGATCGGTGTAGTCCACTGGCTCGGCCAGATCGAGGCTCTGCAGCAGGTGCTTGCCCCGACGGCCGACATAGGTTGCTTCCAGGGTGAAGCCGCCCTTGATTTCGCGCTGCACCGAAAAATCAATGGCTTCGGTGTAAGGCGTCTTCAGGTGATTATCGAGACCCCAGGTAATGGCGAAGTTACCCGTGGGAGCAGTAAACGGAAAAGCTTGTGTCGCGGGTGCCACTCCATTGTTGAAGGGCAGATTGTGCCGCCCGGTAAAGCGGGGCGAGGTCTCGTATCCCTGAACCCCGGCGGTGTTGGTAACGGAGGTGGAAAGACCGAAGGAGCCATTCTGAGAGAAGGTGTTGATCAGGCCTTGTCCATAGTGGTCGTAGTAGATGCCTGCGCCGGCACGGATCGAGGTCTTTGGATTCGGAGCGTAGACGACGGCGACGCGGGGTGCGATGTTGTCCTTGGACTTCGGCCAGAGCCCCGGCTTGTTGTACACCGGACCGCTAGGCGCGAACTGAAGATCCGGCTCGTAGACCTGTCCCTTCAAAGCGGCAGCTTCGCGCTGTTGATACCAGGCGTGCGTATCGATCGTGGGCGCGACCTGTTGGCCTCTGGTCTCGTAGGGCGTCTGCAGGATGGTATGCCGCAGCCCGAAGGTGATGGTGAGGTTCGGCTTGATGCGCCAGGAGTCCTGAATGAAGTACTCGAACTCGTTCGCTTTGAAGTGACGGTCGATGGAGGTGCCATCGCCCAGCAGGGTACCGCTGGTGGCGCTGCTGACGGCGTAGTTGTAGACGTCGGTGACGGAGGGGACGACGCCGACCAGGTTGGCGTAGGCGACCTCGTAGGAGTTGCCGAAGCCACCGTCGACGGAGGGCATCCCCAAGGCGGTGGGCTGTGGCGGATTGCCGGTCAGCCAGTAGGGATTGGAGCTGGCGGAGTTGAAGGAGTTCTGGTTGGAGGAGCGGTTTTGATAGACAAGGCGCCAGTTTCCGCCAATTTCAACGTTGTGTTTACCCTTGCTCCAATTGAAATTGTCGACGATGTTGTTCACAGGCGAACTGAGGACTGTGTTGCGGGTCTCCGCGGTCGCCGTGGACAAGAAACGAAAGTCCACGTAGTCGCCTGATCCGACGCCCGAGTTGCCAGATCCCTGACGAACGAAACCATAGCGAAGATCATTGACCATCGTCGGAGAGATAGTCCAGGTATCGCCGACGGCAAAACCCTTATTGTTGGAGACGAGTCGATAGGACGGCCCCTGACCAGGGAACTGTTCCGTTCCTCCCGTTGTGTCCTTCTGGAGATTGCCGCGAACGAAGATGCGGTGCTTGTCTGAGGGGACATAGTCGAGGCGGGCGATCACGGTGTTGAAGGTTATGGGATTCGGCGAGGAGAATGAGTAGGAGCCTTCGTTGAGTCCGTCGCCCTGATTCGTGCCGTTCGCCGCGGGCATGGATTTGAAGTAGGCGAGTGCGTTCGGGTTAGGGCCCGGGCCGTTGGGATATGCCGCGCTATTACAGACCTGGCAGCCGGTATCGAGAGTGGCCACCTGGGCGGCGGAGATACTCTGCGTCGATCCGTCCGCGGCGGTGTACTGGATGATGCCTCGCTGATACGCAGCGGTCGGAGTGACCTGGGTTACCTGTGCGTTTTCCGCCAGGCGGCTGCCCTCATAGTTTCCAAAAAAGAAAAACTTGTCTTTCAGAATGGGACCTCCGAGGTCCCCGCCGAAGATGTTGCGAATCAGCTTTCCTGGGACGTTCGGTTGGCCACTGTTGGCCTCTGCCTGTTTGTTGAAGAAGTCATTGGCGACGGTGATCGTGGGCCGGTTGTACTCGTAGGCCGCGCCATGGAACTTGTTTGTGCCTGATTTGGTGACAAGGCTGACCTGCGCACCTGAGGAACGACCCGCATCCGCATTGGCATTGCCGGTCGTCACACGAAACTCCTCGATAGAGTCCTGGGTCTCGCGCAGCACACCCGTGAAGGCAAGACCACCGACCTGATCGTTATCGTCGACGCCGTCCATTGTGATGTTGCCCTGGTCCGAGCGGCCTCCGTTGACCGCTCCGCTGCGGCTATCCTGCAACGCGGGATTGGTGGGCGGAGGAAGAAAGAAGACGCCAGGTTGCAGCGAGAGCAGGTCCGGCACATTGCGGGTTTCACTGGGAAGCGCCTGGATGGTCGCATTGTTCTGCGAGTCTCCCAGCGAGGCATCGGTTGTGTTCAAGGTCTCAGCCGTTGCGGTAACGTCCAACGAAACGCTGCTTGCCTGCATGCCTAAAGAGAAGTTGATCGTGGCGGGTTGATTCACGAGCAACTCCGCCGTCTCGTGCTGCTCGGCGAAGCCAGGGGCGGTGGCCGTGATGTCGTATTTGGCGGGTGGAAGCTGGAGGAACTGGTACTCGCCAGTGGCTGTAGACTTGGCACTGAGGATCTGTCCGGTGGCCTTGTTGAGCAGAGTGATGACGCTGCCGGGCAAAACCGCGCCACTCGGATCCTTGACCACGCCGCGGAGCGAGGTGTTGGCATTTTGCGCAAAGCTAACTGCGACGCAAAGGCAGAGTGTCAGAGAAAGAGCAAGCTTACAGATCAATCTGGTCAACGGTTCCTCCAAAGGAAAAGCAAGTCAATGCACGCCGTTACGCGCGTCATTTTGGTGCTGACACAATCAGGTGGAATCTGAAGTCGACGGACGTGGTCGACGACTAATTTATGATGAATAACTTTTATATAGCGGGGATATAGCGAAATGCAAGAAATAATAGAGGGTTAACGCGAGATTGATGCAAGACCCTGGCCAGAGGCCATAATGGCTGCGATGAGCCAGGCCGTCGGACCTTCTATTGCCCGCTACACGTTGCCAGGATGCGCCGGAAACAGGTCAAGCTCATGAGGGCCGTGCGCAAAAGCTGGTTCGTCCCGGTGACACGCAGCTAAGTCTCGATTTCACTCCTTCTGCATGAGGGCTTTAATGCAGTAAACGGCTTCGTCCAGTTCGGATATAGGGACGCACTCCCGGGGGCTGTGGGCGGTCCGCATGTCTCCTGGACCGAAGACTACGATCTCCTCCGTCTGGGACGCGAAGACACTGGCCTCCGATCCGAAGGGAATCGAAATGGAGTGTCTTCCAGTCAGGCGCTCCATAGCTTGAACCAAGCCTGCATTGGCGGTTGTCTCGAATCCGAATTGCTCACGCAAAATCCTGAATGCGAAGCGGAAGGCAGGATCGCATTGATGCATCTCCTGGCCGATTCGCTCGATGGCAAGGGGCACATAGTCGGGTGCTTGTCCGGGGATGGGGCGCCATTCGAGCAGAAAACTGCACTCGCCGGGAACCACGTTCTTCGCGGTGCCGCCACGGATGGTGCCTACGTTGAGGGTGGTATAGGGAGGGTTGAAGAAGTCGTTCCGTTGGGCGGCGAACTCCGCTGAGAGCTGCTCGATTGCCCGGATGAAATGCGCTGCATCGTAGATTGCGGAACGTCCTTGATGGGGGTGCGCGCTGTGCGCCTCGGCTCCGAAGATTGTAACTTCTCCTAGGCAGTAGCCCTTGCCGGCGCGCGCGGCATGCAGGGAGGTGGGTTCGCCGATGACCAGCGACTTGGCGCGCAGTCTACCTTCGGCGACCAAGCGATGGCTGCCGAGGCAGCCGAGTTCTTCGTCGGCGGTGAGCACGACGCGCAAAGCGGGTTTCAGTGAGGCCCCCGGCATCTCGCTTGCCGCAGCGAGGAGGCAAGCGAGGAATCCTTTGACATCGCAGGCTCCGCAACCGTGGAGCATGCCCTCACGGATGAACGGCTCAAGGGCTCTGGTCCAGTCACCGGCGGGTGGAACGGTGTCGGTGTGACAGAGAAGGCGAGATCGGCCTCGACCTCTTGGGGGGCCTGTCCGGGGGGCGCTGCAATCAGGTTGATCTTCTCGATGCCTGCGGCGTCGAGGAAACGAATGGAAGCGGTGTTCCATTGCGCGTTGCGAAAGACCTCCTGCGCGTACTCCGCGATGGGGCGATTTGAAGCCGATGAGTCGGACGGAATTCGGATAAGTTCCAGGAGGTGATCGACGACCGTGTTCATAGAGCCACCGTATTCCAGACCCGGGCATACACCTCGCGGTAGCGAGCCGCGATCTCACTGCGCAGAGGGTGCTGCCGATCGCTCACGACGCAAAGCCCGTCGACGATCACGTCGCGGATGGCAGATCGATTGAGGGAGAAGACGAGTATCGGTAGAAGGTCCTCGGGGGAATGCCCTGCGATCGAGAGATCATTGAGATCGACGGTAAACCCGTCTGCGAGCGATCCCGCGCGGAACTCTCCTGCGGGCACGGAGAGTGCGTGCGCGCCGTTGCGGGTAGCGCAGGAGAACAACCGCTCGGCAAGCGGCACCTCTTCGATCTGATCAAGAATGGCACGTTGCTGATTGCGGAGGCGAAGGTGGTAGTCAAGTTCGCGAGCGTCCTCGAGTGGGTCGATCTGCGCTTGACTGTCGGAGCCCAAGGCAACCCGGATGCCCGAGGCCATGACCTGATCGGCGGCCAGGATGCCATCACCAAGATTCCGCTCGGTGGTTGGGCAGGAGCAGATGGTAGCTCCGGCATGAGCCAGTTGCTCGACCTCGTCGGGCTGGATGTGGATGGAATGAACCGCCGTGAATCGCTCCGTGAGGAGGCCATTCCGGCTGAGGAGTTGGACGGGAGTGCAGCCGTACTCGCGTAGGCAGGCGGTGTTCTCGCCGATCTGCTCGGCGACGTGCATATGAAGCGGAAGGTGCCTGGAGGTGGTCCATGCGGCGATCTCTTCCAGATCGGACAGGGGCACCGCGCGAATGCTGTGGGGGGCAACTCCGAAGCGAGTATGCGGCTGCTCCTTGATCAGCGCTTGCATGTTGTGGAGAAACTCTTCGGTCGATTCAAAAAAGCGGGTCTGGCCGGTATCGCGGGGAAGACCGTAGCCGGAGCGGAGATAGGCCGTGCGCAACAGCACGATGCGTATGCCGACCGATGAGGCCGCGGCGATGACCTGCTTGCTCAGTAGATTGGGATCGTCGTATGGCCGGCCGATGGGGTCGGTGTGGAGGTAGTGAAACTCTCCGACGGTGGTCGTGCCCGCTAGAAGCATCTCCAGAAATACCATGCGGGCAACGTCATAGACATCCTCCGGAGGGAGTCGTGCGGCGGCGTGGTACATAGTTCCGCGCCAGCTCCAGAAGTCTTTTCCGCTGACAACCCTGGATTCCGACCTGCCGCGAATCAATCGCTGGAAGGAGTGTGAATGCGTGTTGACGAAGCCAGGAAGCAGGGCTCTTCCGGGAAGATCGACTACGGTGGCGTCGCCTGCATCCTGCTCGGAGGCGACACGTTCGATGTGGCCATGGTCGTTGACGAGCAGACCCTTCCCACTGACGAAGGTGCCTTTCAGGTATAGAAGCTCGGGTGAGTAAAATGTGCTCACGAGGTCTCCGTGGTTGTTGTGTGGGACTGCTGGTGGACCCGTTTGCCGCGTACCCATAGCTCGTGTACGGGATTGGCTCCGAGCGTGTAGATAAGGTCGCGCCAGTCGCGGCCTTCGAGAATGAGAAGGTCGGCGCGCAGACCCGGTTCAAGACAGCCTGTATCGGTGAGACCCAATGCATACGCGGCGTTGATCGTCGAGGCTACAAGCGCTTCTGCGGCACTAAGCCCATTCATACGAACTGCAAGCGCGAGCGCCATTGCCATCGAGAACAGTGGGCTCGATCCCGGGTTGAGGTCGGTTCCGATCGCGACCGCCGCTCCGGCATCGATGAGTGTGCGTCCGGGTGCGGAAGGGATGCCAAGATGGAGAGATACGCCGGGAAGCAGCGTTGCAATCGTTCTGCTCGAAGCGAGCAGAGGGAATTGCTCCACGGTGCAGGCCTCCAGGTGATCCACGCTGAGCGTCCCCATTTTCACGGCCAGCTCTAATCCGCCGATGCGCTGAAACTGCTCCGTGTGCAGCTTGATCGCCAGGCCATGGCGCCTCGCGCAGGCGAGCATTACGACCGCTTCTTCCGTGTGCCAAGCCTCCTGCTCGACGAAGATGTCTACTGCGGAGGCAAGCATCCTGCTCGCCACCTGCGGGATCAGGTTGCTGCATACCTCGGCGATGTAGCGGGTACGATCCTTGAGGTCTACGGGCGGGATGTGAATGAGCAGCGTCGAAAGCAGCCTTGCCGGTGTGCATTTGCGGAGCGTTTCGATCGCTTCCAGCATTCTCAATTCCGCAGCAGGTTCGAAGCCGTAGCCGGACTTCACTTCGATGGTCGCGGCGCCAGAGCCGAGCAAGGCTGCGATCCGCGGCTTGGCGAGCTGGACGAGCTCTTCTTGCGTTGCCGCCGCTGTGGCGCGGATGCTACTGCGAATGCCGCCGCCGGCACGAAGGATCTCTTCGTAGGTCTTCCCCGAGGTGCGAGCGTCGAAGTCTGCAAGTCTGTCTCCTGCCCACAGCGCGTGGGTATGCGGATCGACGAGAGCAGGGACGACGGCTCTTCCGCAGGCGTCAACTGTCTTCGAGGAGTGCCCGCGCCACTCACTTGAACGTCCTGTCCAGACGATCAAACCATCAGCGATTGCCAGCGCAGCATGCTCCGTTATCTCGAGTTCACGCATGGTCGCGCCATGCTTTGGACATGCTCCTGTGGCGGTTACGAGCTGTGAGATCCCGGTGATGAGTACGTCGGCCTTCATACGATGCTCGGCAGATCGAGGCCGCGGTCACGGGCCGTGGTCAAGGCCTTCTCGTAGCCGGCGTCAGCGTGCCGGATGACTCCCATGGCGGGATCGTTCTTGAGGCAGAGACGGAGACGCTCTTCGGCTTCATCGCTGCCATCGGCTACGGCGACGAGGCCTGCGTGCTGACTGTAGCCCATGCCTACGCCGCCGCCATGATGGAAGCTCATCCAGGCTGCGCCGCTGGCGATGCCGGTGGCGAAGTTGAGTAGCGCCCAATCCGAGACTGCGTCCGAGCCATCGAGCATGGCTTCGGTTTCGCGATGCGGACTGGCGACGGAGCCGGCGTCAAGATGATCGCGCCCGATTACGATGGGAGCCTTCAGCCGGCCGTCGCGAACCATTGCATTGAAGAGCAGACCAGCGCGGTCGCGCTCGCCGTAGCCCAGCCAGCAGATGCGCGCGGGCAGACCCTGGAAGGAGATCTCGGTCGAGGCGAACGTCAGCCATTCCTGCAGCCGCTTGTCTTCAGGAAAGAGATCGAGCAGCGCCTGATCGGTCTTGGCGATGTCCGATGGATCGCCGGAGAGAGCAACCCAACGGAATGGACCGCGGCCCTCGCAGAAGGAGTCGCGAATGAAGGCTGGAACAAAGCCCGGATAGGAAAAGGCATCTGTAACCCCGGCGAGCCTGGCCTGTGTGCGGAGATTGTTCCCGTAGTCGAAGGCGATGGCGCCGCGCCGCTGCATCTCGAGGATAGCCTGTACGTGCTGCGCGATGGAGGCCTGCACGCGCTGCGTGTAGAGTTCGGGCTGCTGGGCACGTAGGTAGTTCAGGTCCTCGTCGGGGCGCGCAACGGGAAGGTAGCCCCACAAGGGGTCGTGAGAGCTTGTCTGATCGGTGACAAGGTCGGGGGTGAAACCGAGCTGCACCATCTTCGGCAGCAGCTCGGCGGCGTTGCCTTGGAGGCCGATAGAGATGGCCTCTTTGCGGCTCTTCGACGCGATGGCGAGGCGGATCGCCTCGTCGAGCGAGGTGGTTGCCTTGTCGAGATAGCGTGTTTCGATACGGCGCTGGATACGGCTTTGATCGATCTCGATGCAGATGCTCACGCCGCCGGCGAGTTTCACTGCGAGAGGCTGCGCTCCGCCCATGCCGCCGAGGCCGGCGGTGACGGTGATAGTGCCTGCGAGCGTGTCGTTGAAGTGTCGCTTGGCCGCGCCGCGGAAGGTCTCATAGGTACCCTGCAGGATGCCCTGGGTGCCGATGTAGATCCATGAGCCCGCGGTCATCTGGCCGTACATCATCAGGCCCGCGGCGTCGAGGCGATCGAACTCCTCCCAGGTTGCCCACTTGGGGACGAGGTTCGAGTTGGCGATCAGAACGCGGGGCGCGAGGCGATGCGTCTCGAGCACCGCGGCAGCCTTGCCGGACTGCACCAGGAGCGTCTGATTATTCTCCAGCCGGTCGAGCGTGGCGATAAGCGTGTGGTAACAATCCCAGTTGCGCGCGGCCTTGCCGCGACCGCCGTAGACGATCAGCTCCTCCGGCCTCTCGGCTACCTCGGGGTCAAGGTTGTTCATCAACATGCGTTTTGCGGCTTCCTGGATCCAGCCCTTCGCGGTTCGCACATTGCCTCGCGCCGCACGCACGGGGACGTAGCTTTGCGTCATCGAACAACCTCCGGAGTGTTTTCTGTGATGATCGCTTCGAATGCAGCGTCTTTGAGAAAGTTGGACGCCTCTTCCATCCAGGTGGAAAGGACGCAGTCCTCCTGCCAGGCGGGGATGCGGGAACGGAAGCGAGAGCGCACCTCCTCGAGCGACGGCGTAACGCGGTCGCCGCGCAGATCGAGCGCGCGCGTCGCGGCAAGCAGCTCGATTGCGATAACCATCCGGCTCAGCGTCACAGCCTGCTCGAGCTTGAGCGCGGAGGTCATGCCCATGCTGACGAAGTCCTCCTGATTGCCGCTGGTAGGAATGGATCCGGTCGAGGCGGGTGAGGCGAGAACGCGCATCTCCGCGACGAGGGCGGCGGCCGTGACCTGCGCCATCATCAGGCCGGATTCGAGGCCGGGCTTCGAGGCGAGGAAGGCGGGAAGTCCCTCGTTCAGGCTGGGGTTCAGTAGGCGCTCGGTGCGGCGCTCGGAGATGCCCGCGAGTTGGCAGAGTGCGATGGCGAGGAAGTCGAGTGCCAGCGCGAGCGGCGCACCGTGGAAGTTGCCCCCGGAGACGATCGCTCCGTCGAAGACGAGGGGATTGTCCGTGGCGCTGTTCAACTCGATCTCGAAGATGTGGCGGGCATGGGCAAGGGTGTCCCAGACCGCGCCGTGGACCTGCGGGATGCAGCGGAGACAGTACGCATCCTGGATGCGGCTGCCTTCGCCGTGGGTGCGAGGAATGGGGCTTCCGTGAAGTAGCCGCGTGAGGTGATGGGCGCTCAAGCCTTGGCCGAGATGAGGCCGGGCGGCGTGCAGGCGGGGATCGAACGCGGTGTCGGTGCCACGCAGGGCCTCGATGCTGAGAGCCGCGGTCATTTGGGCGGAAAAGAATAACTGTTCGAGTTCGTGCAGGCAGAGGCATCCAATCGAAAGCATGGCCTGGGTGCCGTTCAGCAGCGATATCCCTTCCTTGCCCATGAGGGTCAGTGGGGCTAGCCCGGCCTGCTTGAGGCATTCGGCAGCGGGCATCATCTGTCCTTTGTACTCGGCCCGCCCTTCGCCCACCAGAATGAGAGCCATGTGGGCCAAAGGCGCAAGGTCACCGCTGGCCCCAACGCTGCCGCGCGACGGAATGACCGGCGTGATGCCGTGGTTGAGCAGATCGCAGATCCGTTCGGCGACGACAGGGCGGATGCCCGAGAAGGCCTTCGCCAGGACATTCGCTCGAATCAGCATCATGCCGCGAACCACCGGGGTCGCCAAGGGGGAACCTACTCCGCAGCAATGTGAACGGATTAGGTTCACTTGCATGGCTTCAATATCTGCCTCGTCGAGCCGGATGTTCGCGAGCAGACCAACCCCTGTGTTGAGGGCATATACCGGCTTCGTGCCCGTCATCGCCTTCTCTACTTGACGGCGGGAGCGTTCCATCCGCTCCAATGCCGCGGCGGCGATCCGAACAGATGTGGAGTGCTTTGCTACAGCGACAACCTCTTCGAGCGAGAGGGCGGAACCATCCAGATCGATCATAGTGCAGATGCTACGAAAAACTGGATAGGGTAGGAATGCAGTTTCCGCTGTTTTTGCTATTGTTGAGCAGTGATTCAACGGCAAACATGCGATATAGCGTTGTATTCGCCGCTGCTGGGTTCCACTATAAAGGATGTTTGTGAGCACTGTGTCCTGATTCTGATAGCGAGGAAGCAAGATGGCGCTCGAGCATGGCATTGATCTAATTGACAGGAAAATCCTGCAGGAACTGGCTGCAGATGGGCGTCTTCCCTTCGCAGAACTGGGGCGTAAGGTAGGACTTTCCCCTTCGGCAACCGCAGAGCGCGTCCGCCAACTGGAAAGTCTAGGATTCATCCGAGGCTACCGTGCGGAGATTGATCTAGACGCCCTCGGTTTTTCCATCACCGCCTTTGTCCGTCTTACCTGCGAAGGCAATCGCTACAGACAGTTCCTCAAGTTTCTGCCCACTCTCAACTCGGTCCAAGAGTGTCACCACCTTACGGGAGGCGATGCCTTCTTGCTCAAGGTGAGGCTCTCTTCGGTGGCCGAACTGGAGCTTCTCATCGAAAAACTTCTGGCATATGGGAGTCCGACCACGAGCATGGTGCTGTCGACGCCTCTTGAGAGGAAGCCGGCCTCAGAGCTCCTGAAGAATCTGTAACTCAACTGCTGGACCTGCGATGCGCTCAACTTACACGTTATTCCGGCCAATTGTATGAAAGTTTGGGCGACGTTTTTTGCGGCTCCTTTGATGTAGGTTGCCGGGTGCGTCCGCGACTCCACGAGTAGCGCAACGAGGCTTTTAAATATCTCGCCGCCATCGGGAGGGGGAAGTGGGAAGCGTAGTTTGCTTTCCACTTCTCCACCCCCCGTTGTGATTTCGGTTTGCCACGCTTCCGGCGATGGGGGCGATAACCCAACAACGAGTGTGCACAAACACGCTAGAACTCGATGAATGCACAACGGCGAAAAGACCATTTACCCAATGGCGTGTTGCGGTGCAAATGGTCCTTATTGCATGAATAAGCAACACTCTGGGAAAATGCCACAATGGGCGTTATTGGTCCTTATTGCAGAAAAATACAAGAAACTTCTCAGAGGCCAAGAAACGTAATGAGACATCCCATCTGCCCGACGCGCATTCCAAAACGAACGAAGGTCTTTTGGCCCTATTCTCAGTAATTCAGCGAGCCAGTCCGCGGGGACTGACTTCATCGCACGTAGATATACTTCCGCGGTACGAGGCGCCACTTTTCTAACGTTATGGGCGCACCAATGCTGAATCAACTTTCGTACAGGATTATCCCAGGACGAGAAATCTAGCCTTCGACTCTGCCCGTCGTATAGTAATGTCCACACGACGCTACCCTCGGACGTCACCAACCAACGGTCGGTGTCGGAGAAGTCGTCATAGTACCCCACTGTGGCGGGAAGCGGAGAGAGGTAAAGCGGCGAGTCTTGCCAGCGCCTAGAAGAATTTAATGGGGCCATTCATGTCCTCTCTAGATGACGCAGCACTTCGACCCGGTTATCGAATTCGGTTCTCCATATGCCGGCTAATCGAGTTTCAAAGACTGTGCGGGCATATCGTAATGGCTCAACGGAGGACCGGGACCACCCAAAAAAAGTGCGCAGTTGTTGCATTGCTTCTTCCATCGAGACGCCGCTGCTAAGAATCTGGTTCCAGCGCAGAACTGCGCAGGTGTGTCTTAGATCGTGGGCCGTGATGGAGGTGTGCCCATACCTATCCTGAAGAACCGCCAAGGCACTGCGGGGCAAAGCAAGGGTTATTTTCACGAAGAGTTTTGTCACAGCTTCCGAAGACAGGGGAACATTCTTTTGCGAGTTAATTAGGAAGGAATGTTTCGGGCGACCACGATAGTTCGCTGCATATGTTTCCACGAGACGAACCATCTGTTCACTCATCGGCAACTGACGGAAGGAGTCCGCGGTTTTGATGCCAGGCGTCGACGACCGCGGGTCCACATCATACGGATTAAAGCGAACTGTCAGCTAGAAGCGATCACGCTGGGCACTCTCATTAAAACCATTCCTGACGGCATCTGCAGGCAAACATAACAATTCCCCACGGCGTAACCCCTGATGCAATAGAAGCATAAAGATCACGTAAACCCGCCAACGTGAAGTTCCTTCACGGAAGGGGTTTTTCGGGGAGTCTGGGTCCAGGACCTCGTACAGTGCTTCAACTACTGCTGCGGGAAGCGATCGTACACGCGCGGGTCTGCGACGCCTTGACACATGCAGTGTCCCGTGAAAACGCTCGAAACTAGCCAGCCTACCCTGTAGATCATCCTGAGAGGGAAGCGATGAGGCACTCCGCGCCATTCTATCGAGAACCTCCTGCAGAAAGCGAAGCACGCACTGCCAAGACTTTTCGGTGCTCGCGCCAAGGCGAGGATCGTGCCGCAACGCTAGAAGGTATGCCTCCAGAGTTTCTCCGATGGCCTCGAGATCGAACGCTGCCAGAGCGACATCCAAGCCGCCGGCTCCGAGCAAATTGTCAGCAAACCTATAGAAGTGCTCCACCGCCCTGAGCTTCTTCTTGAGTGTGGAGTGCGCACCATCGCCCGGCAGAAAGGAAGCCCACACTGCAGACCAAAAGCGGGGCAGCCCGGTCGGTTCGATTAAGGCCAAGCCTCGCAAAGAGTGTGGGATAGCTGGATTGTTGTGTGTAACGAGCATTAGGGTCCAGGAGCAGCGCGTGTGACGGATTGCGACCAAAGCGCGTTGGTTATCGATGGCTGCCTTATACCCAATATGAACCAATTGCAGTGCGGAATGCAAGCATTAAGTTCTTGATAACAAATGAGTTAAATGGTTTATGTGGTATACATTCGCTATCGTAGCGCACTGGGTTCTGCACTGATTCAATGGAATCAGTAATATAGGTTTCTGCTTTCCAGAAACTGCACGGCGATATAGGTGCCTTAGTACAGCAAGAATGGCGATCAGCCGGACATTTCAGTGCCCTCTGGGGCTTCTAGCGACGGCGTGAAGGCCGAAATCGGGCTGGTGGTGTTTTTAGGGCGGCACTGAGGAGCTTAATGAAGAGGAGTCCGGGCCGGTGGGGGATACGGAAATTGACGCGAAAAGCAAATTCGTTGAGGTACGCGTCGAGGTGCTTTGCTTTGATCGCGCCGGCGCCTTGGTGGGTGCGACTCAGCCATGCTTCGAGTTCGGCATAAAGCTTCGGAAGCCGCTGTGATAAACGGCGTACCGAGTCAGTTTGAGCCGCCTGAATGATCGGGCTGTTGGGATCACGTACGAGAAGGTAGGAGTCTGCCTGTGCCTCGCTGAGTTCTCCCCCCATTTCTACGGCAAGAAGCCAGGCTTCAAACTCAGGCAGCATGTAAGGGAAGGTGCGGGGCTGCTCGTGAAGGTATCCCAACGCATGAAGCTGTTCGTCACTTATTGTGTTCGTGTGGACTTGGGCGCCTGACTCGATTTCGTCGCACACAAAACGAGCAAGACTGTCGGCCGAGTCGTCCCGGATACGGGCAATGCGTACGTGCCGCTCACCGGCCGGCCTGATTTCCGTTCCGATCGCGATGGTGAAGCGCCTGTTCGGCTCCGATCCGCCTATGCCGTACGAAGCGACTTCAATGCGGCCACGAAGGCGACCTCGCAGGGAAGGCTTCATCGCCGCGCGTAGCTTTTGCAATA
>Ga0210403_10002692_pt1 | contig 15881 bp, 9 predicted proteins | sample IncBWC19MmetaG_FD_150863 | JGI IMG/M metagenome (GOLD analysis project Ga0210403, IMG submission 150863) | Forest soil microbial communities from Barre Woods Harvard Forest LTER site, Petersham, Massachusetts, United States - Inc-BW-C-19-M | ecosystem: Environmental > Terrestrial > Soil >... | reverse complement strand
CAGGAGAGATCCTCCCCTAGACCGCCAGTGCCGCCTTGCTCCCGGCAGCATCGGGGGAGCCCACCTCGATCTTCACCTGGCGCGGCCTGGCCTCCGCCTTCTTCGCCACCGAGATGGTCAGCACACCAGCATCATAGGACGCCGTCAGCGCCTCCGTATCCACCGTCTGCGGCAGCGTGAAGGTGCGCACGAAGCTGCCGAAGCGGCGCTCGATACGATGGAAGTTCTCCTGCTTCCGATTGCCCTCGAGCTTGCGCTCGCCCTTCACCATCAGAGTCTGGTTCTCCAGACGAACGTCCAGACCCTCCGGCTTCACGCCGGGAATCTCCAGCTGCAACACCAGCGCCTGGCTGTCCTCGTACACATCGACCGGGGGCACGAAGCTGCCTAGCGGGCTGGCAACTGAGGCCGCCGGCTCGGCCCCCGTCTCGGGCCGGGCAAACTCCTGGAACATTGCATTCAGCCGGTTCTGCAGTGCGGTTATCTCATGGAAGGTCGAACGGATAGGGACAAATCGAGTCATCGTCGTCATAGCAACTCTCCTTGAAGATTGGCGAGCGAAGGTGCATTCGCTGAACCTTCCCTCTCAACTGCTTAGACGCAGCATACTACAAATCGATGCAGATTATATGAGTCGACTACACTCATTCAATTCGGCGCGCCTCCCACAAAAGTAATGTCGAGGACAACTCCTCCACCACCCCCACCATCACAGCCACTGTTGTCCCCGGGCCACATTCGCTGAACGACTGCATTTGCTTTGGAAGGTCCTACCAATGAGGGAATCGAGGGCGCTCCATCCTGGGTTCACGCAGGCACCAGACAACCCGGTGCGGATGATCACAGGACGCCGCAACGTCCTCGAGTTCCAGCCTCTGTTGCGGGAGCTGGCCCACCGCTTCGGCCAATCGGCCGCCATGCACGGGGTGGAACACTTCCTTACGGGAGCAGGCAAGGCCATGCCCCCCTGCCTGCTCTTCGTTCTCGCCGACAAGGATGCCTCCGATCCCCTCGCGGCGGGCAATATTCTGGGCGCTGCCCTGCTCTACGAGTTCCGTATTCTGGGCGTCGGCTCCGGCGTCTTCGTCACCGAGGGCAAGGACGGTATGCGCTCGATCATCGCGCCCGCCGCAGACCGCGCCGCCATCGCCGCGGCCGTCTCCACCGCCCTGATCAAGCACTCCGCGCAGATCGTCGTCGCCTCCTACATCGACGCTGCCGAGTCTGCCTCGATCGCACCGCCGCCACTCCCGGGCAGATCGTTCCGTTGGGCCGCCGCTCGCCGTCCCACGCCCGGCTACCTTCCGCTTCAGGACACACTCGACCAGACCTTGCAGACGCTGCACAAGAAGACCCGCTTCAACTTCCGCTACTACCGCCGCCTGCTCGAGGCCGAGATCGCGCTCGAGTTCGTCCCTGACGCCGGCGCCCTGCTCACCCTCGCCGAGCTGCAGGCCTTGAACCGCGCCTCCCTCGGCCCCGTCCCGGACGAGGTCGCGCGCCATCGCTACCAGAACTTCGCCGATCACCCGGGAGCCTACATCTGCGGCCTCCGCACCCGGGCGGGCCAATGGCTCTCCCTCATCGGCGGCTGGCGCCACCAGGGCACCACCGTCATGCAATGGCAGCTCAACTCAAACGGCTACGAGCGCTTCTCCCTGGTCACCGTCGCCCGTTCCTATTGGATGGAGCACGAGATCTCCATCGGAACCAGCATCCTCCGCATCGACGGCGGAGCCTCCCACGCGATGAACCACTCCTGCATCCCCGAGCACGCCGTCGACCTGATGCTGCGCCGGCGCTCGCCGCTCGGCTTCGTCCTCGTCAAGATCGTGGCCCCACTCGTCGCAAACCGCTCCATGAACAGAAATCACTTCCTGGCCAAGACCCTCAGCCGCCCCGGCCTCCGCTGGCGGCTCGTGCCGCCAGCCGCCGCCCTCGATCGGGACTCGCCGCCCCGATACTCCGCAACCCCCTCGGCACGCGTGTTTTGAGGTCACTCCGCAGATCGCCAGCAGAAATAACCTGCGGAGCCTCCCTCAAATAAACCTGCTCGCGCTCACTGCGTGCCGCCCGATCAGCGTGTATCCGTAGCGGCTGCCACCGGCTGCTCCGGCTTGACGTAGGTATCCAGCCAGCGATTCATCTCCCACAACATGTGATCCAGGCTCTCGTGCGCCATATAGTGATGCGCCTCGAGCGGCAGAAACACCAGCCGAACCGTCGCCCCCTGGCCCTTCAACGCCACATAAAAGCGGTCGCTCTGGATGGGGAAGGTGCCCTGATTGTCATCCGCCTCTCCATGGATCATCAGCAGCGGCGTCTTAATCTTGTCCGCATAGCTGAAAGGCGACAGCTCGTAGTACAACTTCGGATCCTGCCAGTAGGTGCGTTCCTCCGCCTGGAATCCGTATGGCGTCAGCGACCGGTTGTAGGCCCCCGAGCGCGCGATCCCCGCGCGAAACATCGTCGTATGGGCCAGCAGGTTGGCCGTCATGAACGCGCCGTAGCTGTGCCCCATCACCGCTACCCGCTTGGGATCAACCACTCCCAGCGCCGCGCCGCTGTCGACCGCCGCCTTCGCCCCCGCCAGCAGTTGCTCTACGTAGGTATCGTTCGGCTCCTGCTTGCCCTCGCCCACGATGGGGATGCTCGCATTCTCAAGCACGGCATATCCGGTCGCGGTAAAGAACACCGGCGATCCCCATCCGATCCGCGGATAGCGATAGGGCGAACCCTGCACCTGCCCCGCCGCGCCCCGCGTCTTGAACTCCGCCGGATACGCCTCCATCAACGTTGGCAGCGGACCCTGGCTCTTGTCATAGCCCGCCGGGAGCCACAGGTTGGCCGACAGATCCAGCCCATCGGCGCGCTTGTAGTGCAGCACCCTCCGCACCGGCAGCGGCGTGCTCCCATACGGCGAGGGATAGTGCGTCACCGCGACCACCTCTCCGCTCGCCGGCGCCACCGTGAAGTAGTTCGGCGGCACCGTCTCCGACTCCCGCCGCACCAGCACCCGCTCCTCCGCCAGCACGGCGATCGGCTCCTCGTAGAACGGAGCCTTCGACTGCCAGACCCTCCGCTCGGCTCCCGCAGCCTCGCCTCCCACCGGAAGCACCCCCACGAACGGCTGATCGCCATCCGGCGACGCCCCCTGCCCAAGCAGATAGATCCCCGTCCCATCCACCGTCATCCGCAGCACCGGATAGCCGCTCGCATTGGGCACGGTCACCGGCCTGCCGGGATCGTGATACCGGTCCTCCGAAGAACCATCGAAGATCGTCCTCGCCGCCTTCGCAGCATGGCTGGCCGGATCGATCGCCACCATCAGCCGCCTCCGCGTCTTGCGCTCCCGCTCACTCACCAGCGCCAGATGCTCGTTGCCCCACTCCACCCCGGAGAAGCGCAGCGGCATCTCCAGCAGCGTCTCCGGCTCGCCCGTGAAGGGCGCCGCCAGCGCGAACAGCCGGTCATGCACATCCATCTTCTTGCGCAGATCGCCGCCATCGGCCGCCGTCACCCAGGTCACCGTAGCCGGCGCATCGCTCCTCCAGCCAAAGCTTCTTGGTCCCGGCTGGACCGCATCGAAGGAGATCGGAATCGAATCCGCCAGCGGCTCATCCGCCAGCTGCTTCGCCACCCGACCGGTGCTCAGGTCGACCACCTTGGCCCGCATCGGGAAGAACTCCACCGGCAGGGCGTAGCTGAACGGCCGGTGCCGCTCCACCACCAGCGCATAGCGCCCATCCGGGGAGGGCTTCGCCTCCTCGATCAATCCCAGCGCTTCCTTGCCCGGCAGCAGCCGGACCGGGCCGGCAACCGGAAGCACCGCCAGCTGCGCCGTCGCATAGTACTCGAAGAAACGCTCGTCCTCCGGCGTCTGCAGCAGGTCCTCGTAAGTCCTTCCCGGACTCACCCGCCCCAGGTTCTCCGACACATCCGGCCCCTCGGGAGTCGTGGCCCGCTTCGGCTCCGCCCCCCGCACGGCCGGCACCACGCGGCACAGCAGCGCCTTGCTGTCCGGCATCCAGGCGCACGGATCGTCCAGCACACCGTTCAGCCGAACGGTTCCCAGCCGGCGCGCCCGCGCCGTGCGCACGTCGACCACGAACAGCTCCAGCCCCGCCCTGGGCAGGCCGCCCGGCCCGCCGTCCTGCCGCTGCACGAACGAAAGCCAATTGCCATCCGGCGACCAGTTCACATACAGAATCTTCAAATGCTCCGGCAGCCCCGTCACCGTCCGCGCCGCGCCACCGTTCACCGCCTGCAGCGTGAGCGCGGTCGAGTAGGGAACCGCGGTCTGCCCATTGGTCAGCGGATTGAAGCGCAGCCCCGCCAGCCGCAGCCTTGGCTGCGACAGCTCCGCAATCGTCGACAGCGTCTCCGGCTGCTCCATCGCGAGCGTCTTTCCATCCGGCGAAACCCGCGCCACCGGAGTAGCCGGGGCCTCTAGCAACCGCTCGATCGCCTGCGGAGGATGCTGGTACTGGATCGCCGCCTGCCCCCACGCGGCCCGCTCCCCAACGCCCCCGACCACAACCGACATCGACATCGCCATCGCCATCGAAACGAACAGCGCCCCGCCCAAAAGCTTCCGCACTCCGCACCTCGTACCTGGATTGTGCCGCACACTACCGGATCGACGTCGACCCATACATCGCTTGCTAGGCCCGATACTGCTTGTCCCTGCCCCAGACAGCTTTGGTATGACCCAACGTGGCTGCCTATAACCCGTCAGTGTTCGTCGCATCACCCGAGTGGCTGGTTATGAATAGCTCGTATTCTCCCCCGCAACGCTCCCGCAGGCAAGCGTCATTCGCAAATCGAATGCAAACCACACGCCTTCTCCATCGAAGCAGGGCGTCACGCATGCCGTCTTTAGCCCGAACGCTGCATCCTTGCCCCTCGCTGGCGCGTCTTCTGCTCTGTGTCGGTTACGCTTTGCACGTATTTCTTCAGGGCGGGCTCGCTCCTGATTGTCTCCCTTCTATCTTTTTCTCTGGGAGTACACCGACCCTCGTCCCAAGCCGCCGGCCAACCCGAGTCCCCTTCCACAGACCAGGCAGCCCTCCTATCCGCAGTCCGTTCCAGCAGCCCGCCTGCGCCGCCCAGGCTCATCGGCTACTTCCCGCAATGGGGGATCTATAACCAGCCGCAGTATCTGGTCAAAAACCTGGTCGCCACCGGCGGCGCCGCGATGCTCGATCAGATCAACTACGCGCAGGGCTTCGTCACCAACGGCCGCTGCTCCATCGCCGACCCCAACGCCGATCTCCACTACACCTTCACCGCCGCCGACAGCGTCAACGGCAAACCCGACGCCCGCACCCAGAGCTTCCGCGGCAACCTCCACCAGCTCGTCGAGCTGAAGCGCCGCTACCCCCGCCTCAAGATCCTCATCTCGCTCGAAGGCAAAGGCGCCGACTTCGCCCAGGACGCCCAGCCCGAAAACCGCCAGGCCTTCATCGACTCCTGCGTCGATCTCTTCCTCAAGGGCAACCTCGCGCGCGGCATCTCCGCGCCCCGCCTCTTCGACGGCATCGACGTCGACTGGGAGTACCCCCACGCCGAGGACGCCGCCAACTTCCTCGCTCTGCTCACCGGCCTGCGCCGCCAGATGGACGCCCTCCGCCCCGGACTCATTCTCAGCGTCGCCACCGGTCCCAATCCACACACCTACGAAGGCACCGACATGCGCGCGGTCGGACGCATCGTCGACCAGGTCGGCCTCATGACCTACGACTTCGCCGGCCCCTGGAGCGACACCACCGGCTTCGTCGCCCCGCTCGCCAGCGATCTCCCCGACGAGCCCGGCTCCGTCGAGCGCAGCGTCACCTCCTACCGCGCCGCCGGCGTCCCCACCGCCAAGCTGCTCATCGGAATCCCCTTCTACGGCTACGGCTGGCATCAGGTCCCGGAGGTCGCCAACGGCCTCAACCAGGAGGGCACTGCCATCCACGGCGACCGCCCCTACAGCTACATCCAGACGCTCGCCGCCGACTCCATCGTCTACCGCGACCCACTCTCCAAGGCCCCCTGGCTCTTCGACGGCGACACCTTCTGGACCTTCGACGACCCTGCCTCCATCCGCGCCAAGGCCAGCTACGCCCGCGACCAGCACGTCGGCGGCCTCATGCTCTGGGAGTTGAGCGAAGACACCACCGAGGCCACCCTGCTCGAAGCCGCCCACAAGGCCCTCTGCCCCTGCCTCTAAATCTGCACCGTATCCCTGACTCCGCCCTGCCGCCAATGACATCCCCAGCCACGCCAGCGAGCCCGCCGCCGGCGCTTCAACTAAAATGACAAGCGATGATCCTTCCCTTCGTCCGCGAGCTCCTCGCAGACCTTGAACACTCTGAGCCGTTCGAACGTGTCCGTCGCCATCTCAGCGCCGGCAGCGGGCGCCGCCGCGTCTCCGGCCTCACCGCCACCGCCCGCGCCCTCTATCTGCCCAGCCTCGTTCGCGCCGCCAACGCTCCCTGCGTCATCATCGTCGCCGACAACAAGGCCGCCGAGACCCTCCACGCCGCCGTGCTCAGCGCCTGCGAGCTGACCGGAGCGCTCTCCCCCGACGCCGTCCTCCGCCTGCCCGCCCACGATGTCCTGCCCTTTGAAAACCTTTCGCCCCACGCCGAGATCCAGGAGCACCGCGCCGCCACCCTCTGGAAGATCGCCCACGCCGCTGCAGGAGGAGCCCGGCTGGTCATCGCCCCGCTCGAGGCCGCCTGCATGAAGCTCTTCCCCCGCGACTACTACCGCGCCCTCGCCCTGCACCTCAAGCGCGGTGAAGAGTACATGCCCGACATGCTCCTCGAGCACCTGCTCTCGGTCGGCTACACCCAGGTGAACGTCGTCGAGATGCCCGGCCAGGTCACCCTCCGCGGCGGCATCGTCGACGTCTTCTCCCCCGAGATGGACGCCCCCGTCCGCATCGACTTCTTCGGCGACGAGATCGAGTCCATCCGCAAGTTCGACCCCGAGACCCAGCGCTCCAGCGGCCACCTCAACGACGCCCTCCTGCTCCCGCTCACCGAGACCCCGGTCACCGAGAAGCTGCTCGGCGCCATCAACGCCCGCCTCACCCGCGCCGGTGCCGCAGGCGCGGCCCTTGAAGGCGGCGAAGAGCCCACCGAACTGGTCGCCCATGTCACAACCAGCACCGGCGAGGTCACCGTCTTCCCCGGATGGGAGTTCTTCGCCCCCGTCGCCGGCGCCCGCCACACCCTGCTCGACCTGCTCGCCGCCGCCGGACCCGCTCCCCGTGTCTTCATCGAAGAGCCTGCCATGGTCCGCAACCAGGGCGAGCGCTGGTGGAACAAGATCGAGCAGCGCCACGACCGCTCCGGCATCGGCAATCTCGTCCGCCCCGAGGACATCTACCTCTCGCCGTGGGAGCTCGAAGACCGCCTGCGCAAGTACCCCGGCTGCGAGCTCGACCAGCTCGGCCTGGTCGATGTGCTCGACGCCGACCGCTCCGACCTCTCCGAGATCGACTTCAGCACCCGCCCCACCCAGCGCTTCCACGGCAGCATCCCCGCCATGATCGACGCCATCCAGTCGCTCATGAAGCAGGACGCCCGCATCCTGCTCACCGCCCCCAACCAGGGCGAGGTCGAGCGCCTCGCCGGCCTGCTTCAGGAGTACCACATCCCCTACCGCCTCGGCTGGCGCAGCGAGGGCCACGCCTCCGACACCGTCTACTCCGAGTCCAGCCACCTCTCCGGAGACCTGCGCACCCCGGTCATCGTCAAGACCGCCATCGCCGCCGGCGTCCAGGTGCTCGATCTCGACCGCGCCACCGCCCGCCAGATCGTCCTCTTCGGCGCCCAGGACCTCAGCGACGATGCCGACGTCACGGCCCGCCCTGTGCGCCGGACAAAATCGAAAGCCGCCGCCTTCATCTCCGACTTCCGCGACCTCGCCGTCGGCGACTACGTCGTCCACGTCGAGCACGGCATCGCCCAGTACTGCGGCCTCCGCGTCATTGAAGAGCCCGACGCTCCGCCGCTCGAGCTCATGATCCTCGAGTTCGCCGACCAGGCCAAGCTCTACGTCCCGCTCACCCGGCTTGACCTCATCCAGAAGTACCGCAGCACCGATACCGGCCCCGCGCCCGTCCTCAACAAGCTCGGCACCCAGACTTGGCAGAAGACCAAGGCCCGCGTCAAAAAAGCCATGGCCGACATGGCCGGCGAGCTGCTCAAGCTCTACGCCCAGCGCCACGCCGCCCAGGGGACCCCCTTTTCGCCCGACACCAACATGCAGCGCGAGTTCGAAGACGCCTTCGACTTCAACGAGACCGACGACCAGCTCTCCGCCATCGCCGACATCAAGCGCGACATGGAGTCCACCCAGCCCATGGACCGCCTCCTCTGCGGCGACGTCGGCTACGGCAAGACCGAGGTCGCCATGCGCGCCGCCTTCAAGGCCGTGCAGGACTCCAAACAAGTCGCCGTCCTCACCCCGACAACCGTCCTCAGCTTCCAGCACTTCGAGAGCTTCAAGCGCCGCTTCAGCAACTTCCCCGTCAACATCGAGATGATCTCCCGCTTCCGCACCGCCAAGGAGCAGACCGCCATCCTCGAAAAGGTCGCCGAAGGCAAGGTCGACATCCTCATCGGCACCCACCGCCTGCTCTCCAAAGACCTCAAGTTCCAAGACCTCGGCCTGCTCATCGTCGACGAGGAACAGCGCTTCGGCGTACGCCACAAGGAACGCCTCAAGCAGATGCGCGCCGCCATCGACGTGCTCGCCATGTCCGCCACCCCGATCCCGCGAACGTTACATATGTCGCTCATCGGCCTGCGCGATATGAGCGTCATCGAGACCCCGCCCAAAGACCGCATGGCCATCCAGACCATCGTCGCCAAGTTCGACGAGAAGCTGGTCCGCACCGCCATCGAGATGGAGCTCGAACGCGGCGGCCAGGCCTACTTCGTCCACAACCGCGTCGAGACCATCTACGAACTCGCCACCAAGATCCGCGAGCTCGTCCCCCAGGCCCGTGTCGTCGTCGGCCACGGCCAGCTCCCCGAGTCCGAGCTCGAGCGCGTCATGCTCGCCTTCATGAACCACGAGTACGACGTCCTGGTCGCCACCTCCATCATCGAAAACGGCCTCGACATACCGCTCGCCAACACCATCGTCATCAACCGCGCCGACCGCCACGGCCTCAGCGAGCTCTACCAGCTGCGCGGCCGCGTCGGCCGGTCCAATCGCAGGGCATACTCCTACCTCTTGATCCCACCCGAGAAAGAACTCACCGAGATCTCCCGCCGCCGCCTCGCCGCCCTCAAGGAGTTCTCCGACCTCGGCGCCGGATTCAAGATCGCCGCCCTCGACCTCGAGCTGCGCGGCGCCGGCAACATGCTCGGCGGCGAGCAGTCCGGCCACATCGAAGCCATCGGCTTCGAGATGTACACCACCATGCTCGAAGAGGCCGTGCGCAAGATGAAGGGCGAAGGTGCTGACGCCCAGCCCGCACACGCTGGCGCAACCATCAACCTCGGCATCTCCGTCCGCATCGACTCCGACTACATCCCCGAAGAGAACCAGCGCCTGCGCATCTACAAGAAGATCGCCGGTGCAGAGTCCCAAGCGAATCTCGTAGAGATTCGCGAAGAGTTACAAGACCGCTACGGAACACCGCCCGAGTCCGTCCTGAACCTGCTCGCCGCCGCCGAACTTCGCCTGGAGTGCGAACAGCTCGGCATCACCCAGCTCGACCGCAAACGCACCCAGATCGAGCTGCCCAACCCCAACGGCAACAAGAAGCAGCCGCTCAAGGCCTTCGTCGAGATGCTGCACGTGAAGTTCGCCGAGGCGCCCGCCGGAGGAGCCCCTGCCACCGCACCCGGAACCGCCCCGGCGCGCGACCGCACCATCGACCTCAACACCCTCATGCGACTGGTCAGCCGCAACGCCAAAAAGGGAGCGCAGTTCACCCCCCAGGGAATCCTCCGCTGGCCACTCACCTCAGCCAAAGCCGAAATCGTCCTGGCCGAAACCCGCGCCCTGCTCGACTCCCTCAACCACAGGGAGTAGGGAACAGGAGTATCGATATTCGACGGATAAATATCTCATCCCGAGGAGAACCGCCATCCTGAGCGAAGCCTCGCACGGTCGTATCGTGCGCGGCGTAGTCGAAGGACCCCGACGCACTGCCGCGCGCCAAAACCGCCAGTTCAGCAACCACAGATCATCCAGTAAAGAGGAAGGCTCCCTACTCCCTGCACTTCCACCCCATCAACTCCGGCACCTCCGCCGCCGCCACCGGCCGCGAGTGCAGAAAGCCCTGGATCGAGTCGCACCCCAGGCGCAGCGATGACGCCCTCTGCTCCTCGGTCTCCACCCCCTCAGCGACCACCCGCATCCCAAGGCTGTGCGCCATCGACACCATTGCCTCGATGATCGCCTCCGACCCGCGCGGCGCATCCACCCGCTGCACAAACGAGCGATCGATCTTCAGCACCGAGATCGGCAGCCGATGCAGATGCTGCAGCGACGAGTACCCCGTCCCGAAATCGTCCACCGCGAAGGTAATCCCCGCCTCCGCCAGCTCCTGCATCGGCTGCGACACCTCATCGAACTCTAGCACCGCCCGCTCCGTGATCTCGAACTCTATCCGGCTCGGCTCCCCACCGAATCGCCGCATCACCTCGAGCGCATTCGCCGCGAAGTCCTTGCCGCGCAGCTGTAGCGGAGACACATTCACCGCGATCCGCGCCGTCACCCCAAACTCATCCCGCCACGCCTTCATCTGCCGCGAAGCTTCTTCAATCACCCACATTCCCAGCGGCTCGATCAATCCGGTCTCCTCGGCGATCGGCACGAACCGGTCCGGAGCCACAAACCCGCACTCGTCTTCCTCCCGCGGCAGCCGCAGCAGCGCCTCCAGCGCCCGAATCTCACCCTCTGGCGAGTACACCGGCTGATAATGCAGCACAAAACTCCTCTGCCGCATCGCCTCCCGCATATACAGGTCCAGCTCCGTCCGCTCCCGCCCCTGCGTCGAGAACATCGCGATCCGGTACCCCTCCGACTCCTTGGCCCGCAGCATCGCCACCGACGCAGCCCGGCACAGCCGGTCGAACTCCCGCTCATCCTCCGGGTACACCGCGATTCCCAGACTCGCGCTCAGCGGCACCGCCACACCCTCCACCGACGCCGGTTGCGCGAACACCTGCAGCAGCGCGGTCGCCACGCGATACAGATCGAAGTCGTCCGCCAGCTCCGCCAGAATCAGCGTGAACTCCTTCTCTCCGGTCCGCGCCACCGTATCCATGCCGCGCACCCGTCGCCGCAGCCACGTCTCCACCTGCTTCAGACAAACGTCGAGCCCGATCGCCCCGAACCGTTCCCGCACCTGCTCCACCTGATCGAGCTCCAACCGCACGATCGCCACCCGTCGCTTGGTCTGCTGTGCGCTGGCGAACACCTCCCGCGCCCTCTGCTCCAGCAACCACGGGTGAGCCATCCCCGTGGCGCGGTCGTGCAGCCGCAGCTCCGCCGGAGGGTTCAGACTGTCGCTCACATCCGACGCGACCACCAGCCGCGCCACGCGCCCGTTATAGACCAAAGCATTCGACCGGATCTGCACCAGCACCGGCGAACCATTCTTGCGCACATGCGTCCACAGCCGTCCGCGCCGTCTTCCTCGAATCGCAATATCCTGGCCATCCAGCAGGACCACCGTCGGCCGCAGCTCCCGAATCGTCATTTCGAGAAACTCTTCGCGCGTAAAGCCGTACTGCCGCACCGCGCCCTCGCTCACCTCGAGAAAGCGCATCGTCCTGCGATCGTAGATCCACATCGGCAACGGATTGCCCCGCACGATCGGAGACATCCGTCCCTCGTCCCCATCCCTCTTTTCGGGTTGTCCTACACCGCCGTGCTTCTGCCCGTCCCCAATTCGCATCGAGCACCATCATAGCCTCTGGAACTCTCCCCGCCGCAAACTTTCCCCTCCCCCGCATCCCAAACAGCAGCCCTCCATCCCCACGTCCCAATCCCGTACACTGCCCATAGACCACTCTGCCCATGCGAGGCCCCATCTTCATGCGTACAAACCTTCTCCTGTGTCTCGGAGCCCTTATGACCCTTTCCACGAACCTCCCCGCGCAGCGCATCTCCGCCGACGGCGCCACTCAGACCTTCTCCACCCTCTCCGACCAGTACTTCGCCGACGTCTACTACCACTTCGCCCCCACCGCCGCCACCACCGCCGGCCTGCACCAGTACGACTCCCAGCTCGAGGACTACTCCGAGGCCAGCATCCACCGCCAGATCGCCGCCCTCCACGACTATCAGGCCAAGATCAGCGCCATCGATGCCAGCGCGCTCGATGCTCCCGCCGCCGCCGATCGCCAGATCCTGCTCAACAGCATTGCCTCCAATCTGCTCACCCTCGAGATCATCCGCCCCTGGGAGAAGAACCCCGACATCTACTCCTCCGGCATCACCAACTCCGTCTTCGTCCTCATGGAGCGGCCCTTCGCCCCCGCCAACGACCGCCTCCGCGCCGCCGTCGCCCGCGAAAAACTCATGCCCCAGGTGCTGCTCGAAGCCCGCGCCAACCTCAAAAATCCCCCAAAAATCTACACCGAGATAGCCCTCGAGCAGATCGACGGCCTGGTCAGCTTCTTTCAGACTGACGTCCCCGCCGCCTTCCTCTCCGGCCCCGACCCGGCCACCGACGCCGACAGCAAGGCCGCCTTCGCCCAGTCCAACGCCGCCGTCATCGCCGCCCTCCAGTCCTACGCCGCCTGGATGAAGTCCGATCTCCTGTCCCGCTCCAACGGCGACTACAAGCTCGGCGCCGACACCTTCCGCAAGAAACTCAGCTACGACGAGATGGTCGACCTCCCGCTCGATCACCTGCTCGAGATCGCCTTCGCCGATCTGCACAAAAATCAGGCCGAGTTCGCCCGCATCGCCAAGCAGGTCGATCCCACCAAGACCCCCGAGCAGGTCCTCGCCGAGCTCGCGACCCTCCACCCAGCGCCCGATCAGCTCCTCGGCTCCTTCCACAACACCTTCGACTCCCTCATCAGCTTCATCCGCGCCAACCACATCATCACCATCCCCAGCGACGTCCAGCCCACGCTCGAGGAGACGCCGCCCTTCATGCGCGCCACCACCCAGGCCTCCATGGACCCGCCCGGGCCCTTCGAGACCAACTCCAAGAAGGCCTACTTCAACGTCACCCTTCCTGAAAAGGACTGGACCGCCGAGCACATCGCCGAACACATGGCCGCCTTCAACGTCGGCACCGTCGTCAGCACCAGCGTGCACGAGGCCTACCCCGGCCACTACGTCCAGTTCCTCTACCAGGACCAGTTCCCCTCCAAGATCCGCAAGGTCGTCGGCGCCAACACCAACATCGAGGGCTGGGCGCACTACTGCGAGCAGATGATGCTCGACCAGGGCTACGCCGCCGCCCCCGCCAACGCCACCCCCGAACAGCTCCGCCAGGCCCGCCTCATCCGCCTCGGCCAGCTCCAGGACGCTCTGCTACGCGACGCCCGTTTCGTCGTCTCCATCAAGCTCCACACCGGCCAGTTCACCTTCGATCAGGCCGTCGACTTCTTCGTCCAGCAGGGCTACCAGTCCCGCTCCGTAGGCCTCATGGAGACCAAGCGCGGCACCGCCGACGCCACCTATCTCTACTACACCCTGGGCAAGCTCGAGATCATGAAGCTCCGCGAAGACCTGAAGCAGAAAGAAGGCCCAGCCTTCAACCTGCAGCAGTTCCACGATGCCTTCATGCACCAGGGATTCGCCCCCATCAAGGTCATCCGCCACGCCATGCTCCACGACGACTCCCCGGTGCTCTAGGGTGGCAAATCAACAAGGTAAGTCGTAAGTCCGCACCATAAGACAAACGTGTCATCCTGAGCGAAGCGGAGTCGAAGGACCTGCGTTTCGCTTGGGGTGGCAACAAGATTGGGCCCTCGAGGGGATGTACCGAACTTAACACCCAAGAAGCCCCAGCCTCTCCAAGGTGTACCTTTAACCCACGGAGGGCGAGCCATGGCCACCACATCCCAGGTTCCCGTCGAACTCTATCTCAAATCCAGCTACGAACCGGACGCCGAGTACGTCGATGGACACATCGAGGAGCGACCCATGGGCGAGTTCGATCACGCCTCCTGGCAACAGGCCATCCAGCTTTGGTTCACCCAGCACGCCCGCGACTGGAACATACGCGTCCGTCCCGAGCTGCGCGTCCAGGTCTCCCCGACCAACTGTCGCGTCCCCGACGTAGTCGTCTTCGACCGCGACCACCCCATCGAGCAGATCCTCACCCGGCCCCCCATCGCCGTCTTTGAGATCCTCTCGGCAGAGGACGCCATCCCCCGCATGCTGCGCAAGCTCGCCGACTACGAGCAGATGGGCGTTCCCACCATCATCGTGGTCGACCCCGGACCACGGCTGGTCTATCAATATCAATCAGATAATCTCGGCAGACTCACCACCCCCGTCCTGCAACTCGCCGGAAGCCGCGGTTACGTCGACTGGCAGAAGCTTCAGGAACTCCTCGACTAAGGCTGGTCGCCGGGTGTCGGGGGCCCCATCCTTCGCGGCTCTTTCGCGAAGGGTGGGAGAGAACAGAAGTCCACCCGGCAAAGACCGGCAACTCAACAATCTGGCCGGCAACACCGCCCTGGGCACCCCCAACTGCATCTAAATCAACGGTAGAATCGGAAGTCCAAGTAAGTTTGTTAGCATTACCATCCAAAACGATTCGGTCGACACTCAAGAAAAGGGCTTCTCCTAGATGACCATGAAAATTCGTAAGGCTGTCTTTCCTGCCGCTGGCATGGGCACTCGCTTTCTGCCCGCCACCAAGGCCATCCCCAAGGAGATGCTCTGTCTGGTCGACAAGCCCCTCATCCAATACGGCGTCGAGGAGGCCATCGCCGCCGGCTGCACCGAGATCATCATCGTCACCGGCCGCGGCAAAAGCGCCATGGAGGACCACTTCGACCAGTCCCCCGAGCTCGACGCCGCCCTCGTCGCCAAAAACAAGACCGCCCTGCTCGAGGTCTCCCGCTCCGTCTCCAAGCTCGCCAAGATCACCTACACCCGCCAGCCCGAAGCCCTCGGCCTCGGCCACGCCGTCCTCATGGCCAAGCAGCTGGTCGGCAACGAGCCCTTCTGCGTCCTGCTCCCCGATGACCTGGTTGACGCCACCGTCCCCTGTATGAAGCAGATGGTCGAGGCCTTCCACGAAACCCAATCCACCATCCTCGGCTCTGAGATCATCGAAGGCCCCGCCATCTCCTCCTACGGCGTCCTCGATACCACCGCCCACCCCACCAACCCGCGCCTGCTCGAAGTCACCAACATGGTCGAGAAACCAAAGTTCGAAGACGCCCCCTCGAAGAACGCCATCATCGGCCGCTACATCCTCACCCCACGCATCTTCGAAATGATCGAAACCATCACCCCCGGAGCCGGCGGCGAACTCCAGCTCACCGACGCCATCAAGGCCCTGCTCCAGTACGAGAAGGTTTACGGCTTCAGCTACGAGGGAAAACGCCACGACGCCGGCGACAAACAGGGCTTCCTGCGCGCCACCGTCGAGCTCGCCCTCAAACACCCCACCCTCGGCGCCGACTTCCGCTGCTGGCTAAAATCCCTCCCCCTCTAAGCGCTGGGTGGGAGGGTCGGGCATCGAGGGTGGAAGCGTAGGCCTCGAGCGCAGCGAGACCATCTTTTCTCCCTCCCCCCACAGTTCGTCATCCTGAGCGAAGCCTCTCGCGGCCTCATCGCGAGAGGCGCAGTCGAAGAGCCTGTCCTGAGCGAAGCCAAAGGAACCCCCGTACCTTCCGCACCACCCATACCGCCGTCACCTTTCTCCCCGGACTGGCCTCCTT
>Ga0210403_10002690_pt1 | contig 15892 bp, 12 predicted proteins | sample IncBWC19MmetaG_FD_150863 | JGI IMG/M metagenome (GOLD analysis project Ga0210403, IMG submission 150863) | Forest soil microbial communities from Barre Woods Harvard Forest LTER site, Petersham, Massachusetts, United States - Inc-BW-C-19-M | ecosystem: Environmental > Terrestrial > Soil >... | reverse complement strand
GTGCGCTCTCGTACCCGGAGACGACGCGGCTTGTCATTCCGTCCAGCACCGCCATCCTGCTCGGCTTTCAGATCATCTACAGCGCCTTTTTTGTCAGCCTCCTCGAGATCCGGGCTTCGCGCCCCGCCGAAGGCACGGTGCCGGACCGCTCGGCCGAAGCGGCTTAGTCGGCGGTTTCGGGCAAGCCCTTTGCTGAAGCTCGTAGATCGTGACCCTAGGCCATCAGCAGGAATACCGTGCTGGCCGACCAACGGGATCGACGGAGCGGGTTCAGTGCAAGCCAAGTAGCGCATCGTTACCCGGGCCGACGGGCAGCTGGTCGCCTTCGACGGTGTGGCCCGGCACCGGCACTGCAGTGTGTCGCACCTGCCGGGCGAAGCCCTGCGTGGGACGCAGGGCTTCGACCTCGGCACTCGGGGATTGGCAAAGCCGTGAGTGAGGCGACTTGCCGCCGTACGACTTGAAGTCGGATAAACCGCTACTCACCCCAGCAGCACGTCCACCCAGTAATTCGTAGCCTCGTATGTGTTTTGCGGGAAGCCGCCGGCGCCATACAGGAAAACGCAGTTCCCGCCGCTGCTTCCGCTTGCCAGCGCCGTGAGCGCGCCATGTGTGAATGCGCCGACGAAGTAGTTGCGGTCTACAGAGTAGAAGCCGTTGGTGTGATAGGACACGATGTACATTGTGTCTGCCTCGATCGGCACGGGCGATGGGAAGTTCATTGTCTGCCAGCCGGAGGCTGTCTCGCCGCTGAATGTTACGGTAGCAAGGTTATTCCCGTCGCCATCCCACAAATTGCCGACATGGGTCCCGGTGTTCTGCGGCCCCTTGTAGAACCGTAGTCCCGTGATGTTGCCGGCGACTGAGCTTTGGAACTTCAGCCCCAACTCGACCGGGTTAGCATCGTCCACGGTGACGATGGTCGGCGCGGGAAAGGCGTCCCACAGGGACGTACTACCCTCCGTGACGGTGACCCCTATGCTGGCACCGGGGCTTTCCTGATTAGCGCTGTCATCAACGGCGCGAGCCTCGATAGTGACCGCGCCCGTGGCGGTTGGCACCCAGCTATATACCCAGTTTTCCAAGCCCATGCTACCATCGGCCGGCTGAGCCGGGTGCCACTTCGTTCCGCCGTCCACAGACACTTCCACGCCGCCCACGACGCCGGCTGAGGCGGTTGCGCTGCCGGCGATCAGCACGTTGCTGCCCTGAGCTACCGAGTCGCCGTCGGAGGGCGACGTGATGACCGTTACGGGGGCTTGGGGGTCCGTTACGGCGGCTGCGGGGCCTGTTACCAGCCCGCCCTGGGGCGTCGCGGGCACAACCCCCATGTCGAATAGCAGGTTGACCGTCGCCTGTCGAATGTTCACGTCGGTAGTGGGCGCCGCTCCAGGGATATCGCCAGCGTCATGCGCAACGTCCAAGCCCCAGCTCCAGCGGGTCGTGCCGGCGCCGAACACGAGAGCGCCGCTGGCGTGCTTGTAGAACATCAGAGAGTGCGTTGCGCTTCCGCTGGTGAAGTTGGTCCCAGAATCGCCGTTGTTCTGGCCCGGCGTCGGGTCTTGCAGGTGCTTATCTGTCACCTGGTAGGTCGAGGAGGAACACGCCACAGGCCATGAGGGACGAAACCCGTTATCCAAATCCTCATCCCACTCGAAACCGAGTGAGTAATTGGCCAATACGGCTGGCGGATCAGAGGGCGGCAGATCGGAGATAGGCGTGAAGCGCCACAGCCTCATGCGCCGATGCTGCGCCGGAACCGAGATGTTGTCGTAGGTCATCCCGTTGACGGTGAAGAGTGTGCCGGTCAGTTCGTTCTCAGGCTTGCCGGCATCGTAGCTGGCGCCCAGCGGATCGCGCCACGTGCCCGTCCAAATGTTCGTTGGGTCGATCTTAGCCCCTGAAAACGTCTCCTTGTAGCAAACGAGTGTGCGCTTCGCGGCGTTGGTATCGCTCTCCCAGCGAATCTTCCAGAAGCACTCATTGCCCGAGAAGAACGCAAGGTGCATGCCATTGGCGCGCGCCGCCTCCACGTTATCGCGCTCCGCCTTCGACCAATACTCATCGTGGCCGACCGACATGAAGACCTGGTGCCCATTTGGAACACTCTCATCCACGTCAATGCCGGCGCAGTAGGTCACGTCATAGCCGTTCGCTTCCAGCCAGCGGTGCATGGGGTATTCGTCGCTGAACAGGAAGTTGGGCGCACCAAAGTACGATGGGCGCGAGCGCGTATCGAACGGCCGATTATAACTCACCTTGTAGGCGCGACCGTCGGGATAGTTGCCGGTTCCATCGCCATAGAGCGATTTTTTCTTGTTCGCCGCATTCGCCGGATCGACATAGCAGTTATAGGCATGCCATGTCGTGTCGCTGGTCTTAACGAGGATGTCCGACGCGCGGCTGTCCTCGCGCACCACAAACACAATGTGACTGCCCTTCGAGGGGATATCTTCGCGCACCAGCTTGGCAAGGTAGACGCCGGAGATTAGCGGTGCGGTCGGTGTCCAGGCAGCAGATGCGCTCCAATTCCCGCAATCGGTCAGCCCAGTGGCGCTGTCGAAGAGGCACGTCGGCTGGATCTGCGAGAAAGCCGAGGTCGGCGGGATAATGGTCGTGATCTTACGGGCGCCCTTGCCGCCGTAATATCCCAGCCGGTAGATATCGATATGATAGGGGATCGGTGTAGGGTTCAGCTTGATCTTGAACGTGACCGGCTGGCCGAGATTGACGCTGAACGGCACCGCGTAGCCCAGGATCGTCTGGTCACCGTATTTGAACGTATCAGGGCCGGCGTCCGGGATATCCCAGACGGTGGGATCAGTGCCTGCAAGCTGGTTTTCAACAACAATCGGGTTCATGGCGACCTCCGTGGTTAGCCGACATCCCCCATCCCCATATGACCGATTAAATCGGTCTTCATTTTTTTGGTTAAATCGATATTTCCCAGGTGGACATCCGCCCACGCTCGGTAGAATAAATCAGGGAATCGGTCGAGAAGTGTGAGGTACCTCACACTTGGCAAAAAATGCGCCTGGGGCTAATGGCACGAGCGGTTCAAATCAACATTCCCCGGATTCTCGGGCCTGAGAGCGCCCACTCTGGTTTTTTGCATGTGGGGACGGGAAGCGACGGTCGGTGCACCCAGTCCCCCCTCGCGGTCTGCGTCGGCATCTGAAGGCCCGACCCTGTTCCGGCTGGCAGCCTGTCCAAAATCCTGACGAACTTGACGAAGGGCAGCGAGATGGTCCTTATTGTACGGGCTCGATCGGGCCCCAGGGATCGGCCTCTATAGCAGCAATCGTGTACCTGGATGTCATCTTGATGTGGTAACGGCCCGGGTTTGCAGAGATAATTCATTCGAAATTTATGAATCAGATAGGGAGAATTCCCCCCGAAGGAAGTATTGTGTAAGGCATGTGGCATGGCATACGATCTAACGCGCCTAAAATTTCATGGAAATGATCTAATTATCGGCGATTTTGTGGATATCAGGCGGCCATATCTCGTGTCGATCGGCAACCATGCGGCGATCGATAGTTTTGTTAGCATCGCGACGGGTGCCGAGATCGGCGATTATGTTCACATTTCACCGCACGTGTCGGTCATTGGCGGGGCGACCGGCATGCTGCGCATGGGGCACTTCACCAACCTTGCCGCCGGGTGCCGCGTCATTTGCGGTTCTGACGAATTTCTCGGGCACGGGCTGATTGGATCGGGCGCCATTCCAGCCGTCCATCGCGACAAAATCAAGATCGCCCCGGTCATATTGGCGAACTTCGCCAACGTCGGAAGCAACGCGGTTATCATGCCCGGCGTTAGCCTTGCAGAGGGGTCCGTTGTGGCGGCGTGCGCATTCGTCAACAAAGACACGGAGCCTTGGACCATCTATGCCGGTGTCCCCGCTCGCCCCATCAAGTCGCGTCGTCGTGATATGATGCTGACTCACGCAAAATCGCTCGGCTATTGAGGCCCGCGACGCGGACCCTTTCGCGCGGACGAAAATGAGCAGGTAAAACGCTGCAATCGAGTCGTCGTTTGTATTTGCAGGCCATTTCCGTCAAAATGCGACCTCCATATATGGAGGCCGCCGCGATGGAAGGGCGGTCAGGCGTCAAATTGGACTAAGAGAAATCGCTTGGAAGATATAAAGATCAGATGGTTCGGTCCAGATGTCGGCGATCTCGAACAGGCGGCCGTCGCGCGGGTCATCGCCAGCAATTACATCAACGACGGACCGACGACGCGGCGTTTTGAATCCGCGATCGCGGAGCGGCTTGGCGTGCGGCACGCGGTGGCGGTGAGCAGCGGCACCGCGGCGATTTCCCTTGGTCTGATGGCGGTTGGCGTCGGCCCCGGCGACGAGGTGATTGTCCCCGACCTGACCTTCATCGCCACCGCCAATGCGGTCCGCCTCGCCGGCGCCGAGGTCAAGCTCGTCGATGTCGAACCATACCGTTTCACCCTTGATCCGGAAAAGGCGGGGGCGGCTATCGGGCCGCGCACCAAGGCCATCGTGCCGGTCGATGTCAACGGCCGCGGCGCCGATTATGAAAGCCTCGAGACGCTCTGCGCCGAGCGCGGGCTGAAGCTTGTGTGCGATGCCGCCGAGGCACTCGGCTCGCGCTGGCATGGTCGGTATCTTGGCACTTTCGGCGATGCCGGTTGCTTCTCGTTCTCCGCCAACAAGACGGTCACTTCCGGCCAGGGCGGCATGGTCGTAACCAATTCTGATGACGTTTATTATCGACTGAGGGAATTGAAGGACCAAGGCCGCCGCTTCGGGGGCACCGGCGGCGACGATCTGCATCCAGTGCTGGGGTTCAATTTCAAATACACCGATCTGCAGGCGTCCGTCGCCATCGTCCAATTGGGACGAATGGACGAACGCGTTGCCCATTTCCGGCGGCGGGACACGTGGTATCGCAAGTTTCTCGCCGATTGCCCGAACATCGTGCTGCCGGGCGCGCCGAATTTCGAAGGCGAGGTGCTGCAGTGGACCGACATCCTCTGCGACAATCGCACCGCGGTTCAGGCCGCTCTCCGCGAGCAAGGGATCGACAGCCGCGCGTTCTGGTTCCCGCTGCACCGGCAAGAACCCTATCGCTCGGGCGATCGCGAGTTTCCGTGTGCGATCGAAATTTCAGCGCGCGGGATATGGCTGCCCTCCGCCTTCGATTTGACCGAGGACCAGGCGAAAACGGTTGCGCACGCAGTCAGAGCCGGAGCGTCGACGGCCTAATAGGCTGCGGAAAAAGTCCGCATTTGGAAAAAATGATCATGAAATGGGCTCGAAACGGAAAATGCGCCTCTGTTGAATCAATGGGTTACCGAGATTCCGACACTGCCGGATTGCCTCAGAAACACCGCTCGGCGACTTTTTCCGCAACCTGCTAAGGCTCACGGTAGGATGCGCGGCTCGGCGAGCGGCACCACGAATTTTCCCCGAAAGCCCTTGCGCCGTAGGTTCTCCACGAGCTCATCCGCGATGTGCCAGGAGAGGAGAAGGGCGTATTCCGGCTGATCCTCGAATAACTTCCGTTCGTCGAGCACGGGGATGCGGGTCCCAGGAATGTACTTGCCGACCTTCGGCGAAGTGTCAATCTCCATGACGCAGTCGAGCATTCCGTCGTCGAGGCCGACATAGTTGATCAGCGTCGAGGCCCGCGAGGGCGCGCCGATGCCGTAGATCCGCTCGCCGCGCCGCTTGACCTCGGCCAACAGACGGTAGAGATCGAGCTTCGACTGAACGACTCGCCGGCGGAAAGATTTGAGCGCGCGACCGTCCAAGAGCCCAGCCGCCTCTTCCGCCTTCAGCGCCTGAGCGACCGAGGGCCGAACCTTCTGCCGCCCCTGGAACGCCGAATAGACGCGGATCGAACCGCCATGCGTCGGAATGCGCTGCACGTGAAAGATCTCGATCCCGTGAGCTTCGAGCAGCGGCTTCAGCGCCGCCAGATGATAATACCGGAGGTGCTCATGATAAATCGTGTCATATTGCAGCGTCTCGATTAGCGACAGCAGATAATGATTTTCCGAGATGAAGGCGCCGTCCTGGCGCAGCAGCACGGTGATCCCGTCGATGACCGAGTGCACATCACCGATATGGGCAAACACGTTGGCTGCCGTGATGATGCGGGCCGAGCCGAATTCAGCGCAGCAGTCTTCGGCCGTCTTCTTGTTGAAGAAAGTCATGCGCGTGCGGATGTTGCGCGCGTTGGCGTCCTCGGCGGCGCGCGAGGGCTCGATGCCGAGCACGGGATGCCCGCCATTGTGAAAATTCGAGAGCAGAGTGCCGTCGTTGGAGCCGATATCGACGCAAAGGTCATCGGGTCCGAGCGCGAACATCTCGCGACAGTTACGATAGAGATCGGCGAAATTATCGCGCAGGATGCGCGTGCTGTTGGAGCGGTACGGATAACTCGGGGGAAACAGGATTTCCGGATCGACCTCGAGGCCGATCTGGACCAGCCCGCACGATCCGCAGCTGAGCAGCTCAAGCGGATAGGCGTGCTGTTCGTCCGGGACCGAACCGATTTCCGGCATCGTGTTCACGGGCGGGATGTAGCCGACGAACAGAACCGAGCTGAGCGTGGTCTTGCCGCAGGCCTGGCAGGCGGTGATCGGACGCGATGTTCGCTGGGTCAAGATTCTCTCCAGGTCAGCGGAGCATTAGGCGACGCGCATCCGATCGCTGCGCAGGCGGCGATTGTCGGCATACCAAGCCACCGTCTCGGCGAGGCCTTGGTCGAGGGAAATCTGCGGGTCGTAGCCGAGGGCGCGAAGTTTCGAGATGTCCGGGCATCGGCGCAGCGTCTCACCGGCGAAGGCCTCCGTTTGCTTGATCTCGATCTCACGTTGGAAGTACGCGCTAATGCGTAGCGCCAGCTCGCTAATCGACACTTCCTCCGGATTGCCGATGTTGTAGATACCGAGGTGCTCTCCGCGCGAGAGGAGGCACATCAACCCATCGGTGAAGTCGTTGACGTGGCAGAAGGCGCGTGTCTGGGCGCCGGTTCCCTTGAGTTCGAACGGCAATCTTCCCTTCGGTAATGCGTCGGCCAGATCCAGCAAGCGAAGACAGAACTGGGGAATCACATGTTCCCAGCCCATATCCGCGCCGTAGATGTTGTGCGGCCGGAAGATAGTGACGCGCTCAAACCCGGTACGCCCCCAATTGATCGCCATCAACTCGCAAACGAGTTTGCCGCCGCCATACGAATAGCGCGCATTGAGTACATCCGGCACGACAAGCGGCACGTTCTCGGGTGTGGGAACGCAGGGCGGCTGCTGGTAGGCCTCCGAACTTGACGCCACAACCAGCCGGCCCACCTGCTCGCTTCGGCAGGCATCGAGCACGTTCAGCATTCCGCGGATACCGATGTCCAGGACGAGCTCGGGATATTGGTAGAAGAATTCGGTGCCGTTGAGAAACGCCAGGTGCATCACCTCGTCCACGCCCGCGACAGCCTTGCGCACGGCAGCGGCGTCGCGCACGTCGCCTTCGATCATCTCGATGTCGTCGGCGACGTCTTTCAACCGTCGCGGCCGGCCGCGCAGATGATTGTCAAGGATCCGCACCGTATGCCCTTCCTTGACGAGGCGCCGAACGCACGCCGATCCGAGAAATCCGGACCCGCCGGTTACGAGATATCTGGAACCCATCAGTGTCCTCTGGCCCGAGTGCAGATCAGCGGTCGAAGTCCAGCAGCCCCGCCAGAAGCGCCTGCCCGATAATAGCGACGTGAAGGGCATGGTCAAGGCGACCGGACAGGACCGCGTCGCGTAATTCCGTCGACGAGACGATGACGGGTTCGACGTCCGGTTCGGGCCGCCAGCCCGGCGCCGGGCCTTCAGCTTCGCCAAGGAAAAATCCGCGCACCCTGTTCTCGAGACGAGCGGTATCCGGAGATAGCGAGGGCAGAGCGACGGGCGGACCCGGACTCGAAAAGCCGGTTTCTTCGACGAGCTCGCGCAACGCGCCTACTCGCACATCCTCGCCCTCTTCGACCAACCCTCCGGGGAGCTCCAGAGTCACCCGTTGCAATGCCGGACGGAATTGACGGACCAGCGGCACGCGACCGTCGCGCGTGATCGCGAGCACGGTCGCATAATCGGCCGCGCGAAATGAATGAAAGGTCTGAGGCTCGGCATCCTCGCCGATCCGATAGGTCCGCTCGACCAGCACGACCCACGCGGAGAGTTTGCTTTCGCGGACGGAGACAAGCGCCGGCGTCTTCAATAATTGGCCCCAGGCGCAATGGGCAGACGCGCGGTGCTGTGGCTTCCTAACGCGGCATAGCCGATGGCCGGCGGTAGCCGCAGCTCCTGGGCTTTATAGTGATGCCACATGTCGTAGATGATTCCAGGTGCGCACATCAGTCTGGCGAGGCGGGACAGCGGCAAATTCTCGAACACTGGATGATTGTTCAGGATCAGCACCAGGTTCGCCCCGCGGAATCCATCTTCGAGACTATCCACCGACGCGATCCCGAAACCGGAAATATCGTGCGCAGCGACCACCGCATCGAAGCCCCGAAATTCAGCGGTGGGATAGGCAATCCTGAGCGCATCGAGGATCGGCTTTGCCGTCGTCCCGCGAATATCATCTGTCGCCGGGCGGCCTTTGAACGCCAGCCCCAGCAGCGTGATCACCGGCTTCTTCGGGAATCCGGTAAGCCTGTCGGTCCAGTTCCGCAATGTCTCGGCGACGCCACGCAACTGTTGCTCATTCAACTTGCGGCTGGTCAGCGCTATTTCCGGGACCACGCCGGCCTTGGCGACGCCTTGCGCAAGGATATAGGAGTCCTTGGACAGACAGGGTCCACGACGGGGGCCCGGAAGCGGCACGACATGGCGCACGTAGCCGAGCTTGCCGGAACGAACCACCTCGTCCGCGCTGATCCCGATCGCGTCGCACATCAGCGAAACTTCGTTCGCCAACGCGAACAGGACGTCGCGCTGCACATTATCGATCAGCTTGATCATCTCGGCAGTTTCGAAGCTGCCGACCCGCACGATGGTCGAGGTTAGAAATTGGAAAATTTGTGTGGCGCGCATTATCGTCTGGAGATCGGACGCGCCGACAATCTGCGGCAATTGGCGCAGCTCACGAAGCGCCTGACCTTCGATCGTGCGTTCGGGACAGAACGCCACCTGCAGCCCCGCGCCCGTCTCCTCGAGGATCGGTAGAACCAGATTGCGCGTCGTGCCGACCATGACAGTCGAGCGCAGGATCACGAGCGATCCCGGCTTGGCACGTCGGGCGATCTCGCGCGTAACACGCTCTATCATGTCGAGACGGACCTCGCCGCCTTGGCCAAGTGGCGTGCCGACGGTGATGATGTAGACGCTGGCCTCGCAGCCTCTCGGGATTTCGTGGCGCCACTCGAGGAGCCCGTCTTCCATTCCTTGAGCGAGCATCTCGTTGAGGCCCGGTTCGTGAAAATGCGAGTGCCCGCAGCGCAGCATCTCGAGGACGCTCGAGCGTATCTCGATCCCCATGATGCGGAACCCGACGCTCGCCATCGTGGCAGCAAGGGTCAACCCGACATAGCCTAATCCGACAATGCAAATCTGCCGGTCACGAAACGACTCATCGACGGTAAGCAATGCAAGCCCCTGACAGCGCGATGCGAGAGGGAATGTCCCGCTCGCTCTTGCAACCAACACGGAAGATATATCGAAGAAGAAGATTAAGAGATTATGGCCTTTTGTTCAAGATCGGCGTTTGCCGTTCAACCAGAATACCCGCAGACGTCGAGAAGCGCGAGGGGCATCGACGCTTGATCCACGCCGTACAAGTTGTTACGTTGGTCCGTAATTGGGGATGCTGCAGGGGACTATCAGCGCTTTTTAGGTGCGGGACTCGCCTTAGCCAACTGCCTTATTCTCGGGGACCGGCTCAATCAGGCGGTACAAATCCGGTCAAAGGTTTGCTTGAAGTGTCTAAATTGTGCGCATGACAGATTGCGATTCGCAAAGGTTAGATAACCTGGTGCTGTCTGTCGTGATGCCGGTGCGCGACGACGCGCCCAGTGTCAGAGTCATGACGCGCATCCTAAGCGTCATGATCGAGGTTCCTTGCGAGATCATCGTCGTCTACGACGACCCGGATGACACTACGATACCTGTGGTAAAGGCGCTTGCGGCGAAATATCCGGTCCTTAAAGGAGTGCTGAATTCCCGCGGCCGCGGTGTTCTCAATGCGGTGGCTAGCGGAGTTGACGTCGCGCGAGGCAAGTACGTGCTCATCTATGCAGCTGACGAGATTGGGCCGGTGCTTGCAATCGAACCCATGTTGCGCCTGATGGAGGATGGATGCGACCTCGTGAGTGCTACGAGATATACTGCCGGTGGTAGGCGCTATGGCGGCTCGCTCTTAGGCCACGTTCTTTCCTATACCGCGAACAGGCTGTTCTGCTTGTTCACGGCGACTGCACTGAGCGACTGCACGACCGGGATGAAGATGTTCCGCCGTGAGCTCTTTTATCGGCTGAAATTGTCGGATCAGGGAACGGGCTGGTCCTTCGCATTCGCAATGGCGATCGAGGCGCAGCTACTTGACCTGAGGCTCGGTGAGGTCTCGGTCGTATCGATCGACCGCTTATTCGGCGGCCAATCAACGTTCCGGCCGCTACCGTGGATCTTGTCTTATTCGCGATGGTTTGTATACGGGATGCGCAGGCTGCCGCCCTGGCACCGCCCGCGGCCCAAGCTCGCCTTTCCGACTCTCGCCAGCACGCATCCGCTCTCTTTCCCTCCGCTCACCCTGGATTTCGTGACCCCCGGCTCGCGTCCACCGCTGAGCGCAAAGCAGTAAATTATGCATTTTCTAGATCCGCATTGTTGACGAAGTGATCAAAACCCGTGGATAATCCGTGCTGGATATCTGCAGGCCGACAGAGGCCGTAAATCTATCAGATCAAGAGGGGCAGAACCCGCCGCCGCGAGAAGCATAACATGCTTATATTAGCGAAACGAAATCAATTGCTCGACATTGCTGTTTTGGCGATAATCTACGTCATCAGTATCCTCATCGTGAACCCTCTCGGAGATTTTCCCCTGAATGATGATTGGTCCTATGCCCGCGCGGTTAAGGGCCTTGTCGAGTACGGAGATTGGCGACCGACGGGATGGACCGGTACACCGTTGATTACGCAGTCGTTGTGGGGTGCTATTTTCTGTGTCCCCGGTGGTTTTTCCTTCAACGCCCTTCGCTTTTCCACCTTAATTTCGGCCGTTGTCGGTGTGATTGGAGTATACATACTTTTAGTCACCAACAATCGAGGGAGGATACTTGCAGTTATTGCTGCGTTGACTTTAGCGTTTAATCCTATATACTACGAACTTTCGTTCACTTTTATGACGGATGTACTGTTTACTGCACTCTCAATACTTTCCTCTATTTTTTTCGTGAGGTGCATACGGCGATTCGGCTACTTAGATCTTTTGATAGCGTGTGTGCTGGCGGTGGCGGCGACTCTGTGTAGGCAACTGGGTCTTTTTTTGCCTCTGGCCTTTGCTGTCGCTTTAGGTATGCAGCGCGGCTTCGCCACAAGGTGGCTTCCGCGAGCTATCCTTCCGTCTATGGTCCCAGCCATCCTTCCATCTATAGTCTGCGTGGCTGCTCTCATGCTCTTTCTGCACTGGATGAGGGTTACCGGCAGGACACCTGCCCTATATGGGATGTCGGGAGCTGCAGGGGGCTTGTCGATCAAGACAATTGGCTCAAGAGCTGACACAGCTTTGCTCTATCTCGGGCTGTTCTGCCTGCCAATTCTCCTCCTTGGTTCCGACAATCGCAGGTTTAATACAAACAGCGCGATTCTCCGCGTCCTCCCAGCGCTTTTGGGAGGGGTCTTCGCTCTGCTTTCGATCTATTTCTGTTTCGGCCTGCTGGAAAGATGGATGCCTATAAGCGGAAATATTCTCATTCCTCAAGGGCTCGGCCCGATATCGATAGCCGGGCACCTGGAGCAGTTGCCGCCCTTGTTTTGGGGCATTGTAACGATGTTAAGCGTCATCGGTGGTACGCTTCTGGTCAGAGAGTTGGTAGCCTCTTCGCTAGTCCTGATTCAGAAAATAAGAATCTTTGATATGAATGCCGAAGATGTCATCCAGATATTCTTTCTAACCGCTGTCGGGGCATACGCACTACCGATCCTGGTTAACGGGTTCTACGATCGTTATCTGGTTCCGCTGGTGCCTTTCCTTCTACATCTGAGTGCCCGTGAGCTAACGCGCGAGGACGTCGGAGCAACGATACGAAAATCCGCCGCGACAGCTATTGTTGCCTTCACCGCAGCGTTTGCGGTTCTCGGTACGAGGGATTTTCTGGCATGGAATCGGGTCCGCTGGGAGGCATTAACCGAACTTCAGCAAACCGCTGGCGTTAGTGCCCATGATATTGATGGTGGCTTTGAGTATATCGGATGGTTTCTCTACGATACAATTAATCTAGATAATTTAACTGAAATCTTTTCGATAAAAAATGCAAAATACCGAATCGCGTTCGCTGAAATATCGGGATTTGAAGTTGTCAAACAATACGATTACTTTAATTTTATGCCACTGAAGCCTCGTACGATTTTCGTGCTAAAACGAGATTCATGACCAACTCTATCGGGTCTCGTCTGCGATGGACCGGATGAGCTTGAGATACTTGATCGCCGTTGTCCGCCAGCAATACCGTTCTGAGACGAACTGGAAGCGCTCCTCGCGGGATCGCGCGCCATTGCTGCCGCCCGCGAGGGCCCGATCGATTTCCTCGCAGAAGGCGCGCGCCGTTCCATCCGGGTCTTGTTCGTCCAATGGAACTGCGGAAAGAAACGCCGACACTGCCGCATCGGCGCCGGCCGTCTCGGCGCTGCACACCACCGGGAGACCGCAAGCGAGCGCTTCCTGGATGACAAGAGGAAACCCTTCGCCCTTGCTGGGCAGCACGAAGACGTCGCTCGCCTGATAGAGCGGCGCAATAGAAGCCCCGCTCAGATCGGAGGAGACGATTACGTTCGGGAGCTCCCAGTCGCGCGGGTTCAGGTGACCCCAGCCGGCAAACGCCCACGCGATATCTGGGCGAAGACGCGCCATCCGCGACAAAATGTGAAGACCCTTCTTTTCGACGAACCGGCCAACGAACAGCGCGACCGGGCGATCGGAGGTCAAGCCCAGGCGAGCGCGGAGTTCCATTTTTTGTTCCGGCTTGATAGGGAAGAAGATCTCGGTGTCGACCCCGGTAAACATCAGCTTTGGTGTCGAACGAAATGGAACTCCCGAAAAATACCGGGCTGTGATCTCGCTGAAGAATGCGACACGGTCGGCACGGGCAAGCATCGACCTCACCACGATTGTGTTCGCGAGGCTCATCATCATACGGAAGACCGGATTGTTGTAGGGCACGATTCCGACATGCTGGGCTATGACAACCGGCTTGCGCGTCAAAAGCGCGAACAAAAACGCAGCAATGCACATCGGGTATAAGCAATCCTGGAGCAATACCACGTCGGCGCACTGAACCTCGCGGCGGATTTGACCGATTGCACCGAGGCTGGGGATTGGAAAAGGAATCCCTAGGTATCGTTCAGTGATGTTGACTGCATTCAGCGCTACTGACCTGCTGCCGAGTTTGTCATCGAACGGAGCGGGTGTGGCGTTGCTCGCCACCCAGACGACCTCCTGCTCGAGGCGCACCAACTCGCGAATAAGCCGGCCCGCAATGAGTTCGATGCCGCTGCGATGGCTTTCAAAGTAATGGGTGACCATCAGTAATTTCACGGGTATGATTCCTCGGGACTATCTTCGTCCGCGTGTTCGTCAGCAAAACTTAACGTTATCGGACGTGTGGTCGATCTGAGGCAAGAAAATCGGTGTCGGTCGCGCGCGTGCCGCATTGCCTTCGCCGTTCAAAACCGCAAGTCTCTAGGCTCATGTCACCCGCGCTACTACCTCTTAGTCTCTTACAATTACGTCAACTCACCCTCATTCGTCTCCGGGAGCGACCGTGGTAAGGTCAGAGATTCTTGGACACTATCACACCTGGTGCCGCTCCGACCAGTCTGTGAGCGCCGATGTGTGGCCAATACCGATATTCGAATTCCGGACAGTGCAAATATTGACGAGCTGCGTACCTAGTGATAGTTTTGGTGACGTCAAAGCCGCCGAAGGCAAGGATTAACTGGAAGGGGTAAGTGCTATTCGCAAACTCCTAATCGGAGCTGTGCGGCTGCTGGTAACTGCTGGGCTATTGTGGGCGTTGCTGGCGCGCGTCGACCTTAGCCAAGCTAAGGCGGTCTTCGATCACCTCTCGGTGCCGCTGTTGGCTGCGGGCGCGGCGGCACTGCTGGCGACGAGCCCCTTCAGCGCGCTGCGCTGGCACGTCGTCCTCGGAGCCGAAACGACCTCCCCCGGACCCTGGACCTTGCTGAAGATCGTGCTCGTCGGGCTGTTTTTTAACCAAACTCTGCCTTCCGGTGTCGGCGGCGACGCGGTTCGGGCGTGGCGTTGCCACAGGCTCGGTGTCGGCGCCGGCGCGGCAATCCGCAGCATTCTGCTGGATCGCGTCAGCGGCTACTTCGTGCTGGTCGCGCTGTTCGTGGCCGGCCTCCCGCTTCTGCTGCACATCCTCCCCGACGCGCGCCAGCGCTACGGCGTCGTCGCGCTCCTCGGGACAGCGCTATGCGGATTGTTCGCGCTGTTCCTGATCGATTACCTGCCGCGCCGGCTATTGCACTTTCGGCTGGTTGCCGAGTTTGCCGCGCTGTCGCGCGAGGGCCGCCGGCTGTTCGCCCGGCCGGCGCGGCTCGGGACCATTATGGGCCTTGCAGCCGCCACCGTGGGGCTCACGATCCTTGGCTTCATGCTGGTGGCGAAGAGTCTCGGCGTCGATCTCTCCTTCGTCAGCTGGGCCGTGATCGTACCTCCGGTCACCCTGATTCAACTTGTTCCCGTCTCGCTTGCCGGGTGGGGGGTGCGCGAGCTCGGCTTTGTCGTCGTCCTCGCCGGGTTCGGGATCCCGGCCGAGGCGGCGCTCGCTGCCTCCCTGTTGGTCGGACTGTGCATGATCGCTGTCGGTTTGCCCGGCGGTTTGCTGTGGCTGACCGGCTGGGACATCGCACCGGCGATCCCGGCGCAGAGCGGACGCGTTGCATCGGTGGTGGTAAAGTCGACCGCTCGCGCGATGTCCCGGCCGACGAGCTGGATCAACCCGCGGGAAGCCGATAATGGCGAGGCACAAGCCGAAGAGACGAGGCCGCCGCTGCGGCCGCTGGAACACGCGGTAGACCGTCACGATTGTTAGGCGTGCTCAGCTATGATGGCCGCCGCGAGCATCGGCAGGGCGGCGGATGGGGCCTGCCGAGGTAGCGGCACTCGCACGACCGAGCACCACATTGCCGCCACGAGCGCGAGCAGGGGGAGGATATACCGCCCCTGGACGCCCTAGGGATACCCCCCAGATTTGAGCGCGACAGTGATATACAGTCGAGGATAAGGGTTGAGACGGCACGTCGGTGGAGACTTTCACCCGTTCGGGTGCGCTGAGCATCTCGACGGTACCCCCCGCGGCGACTGCGCTCATTGTAGTCGTCGATCCGCGCGGGCCTAGGCGGGTATCGACTAACCCGCCTCAACCCTAATCGACGGCAACCATCCGACTTCCCCCGGTGTCGTCGCTATGTGGCCGACCCAAATTTTTTCCAAACGAATGCCAATTCGGCCCTTCAACCGGTTTCTCTGTGCGGTTCCAGGTCTTGGACGCGTGCCTGACGTTGTTTGCGATGGGTGTGGGAATATAGATGCAAGTCGATGACCGCACCGGTCGGGAGCAATCGCGTGGACGTGCTTGGTTCAGCCGACATTCTTCTGTTCGAAGGCTTTCGCCTCGACCGCCGGC
>Ga0210403_10002689_pt1 | contig 15909 bp, 14 predicted proteins | sample IncBWC19MmetaG_FD_150863 | JGI IMG/M metagenome (GOLD analysis project Ga0210403, IMG submission 150863) | Forest soil microbial communities from Barre Woods Harvard Forest LTER site, Petersham, Massachusetts, United States - Inc-BW-C-19-M | ecosystem: Environmental > Terrestrial > Soil >... | reverse complement strand
GCAGTTTTTAATCCGCCAACCTTCGATCCCGCAACCCAAGCCAGCAGCAGCCCGAACATCCCGTGATAGAGCCCGACATACATGCAGAACAAGATCAGCGCCAGCACGGCGACCGGAACCGGCAGCCCGCCATAGCGGTGCATGGTGTCAAAGATCCAGTAGCAGGTTCCGGCAAACCAGAGAATCCCGCACAGGTAGCCCAGCCGAAACCCCTGCCATGGGGTGGCCGGCAGCAAACGCGCCTGATCGGCGAGTTGCAGTTGCAGAATCTCCGGAACCCGCGCCCGCAAGATCGCGACGATCAGCGGCGCCACCGCAATCCACGACAACCAGTAGAGATTCGGAAGCGGAAAAATGACGATCTGCAGCCCGGCAGACAGCACGGCCAGACGCCAGGCACTGGAAGGGATTCGTCGCACACGCCAGCATAGCAAAGTCGCTCTCACAGCCCGAAAGACAGTCCGAAAGAATGCCGCGTCTGTAGTTTAGAGGACCGGGCACGAGACGAACACTCGCAAAGCTCAAGCTTTCCCCTGTGTTCCTCCGTGCCTCCTGTGGTAACGATTTTGATCAAGCCGCGATCATCCAAACCGAATGCAGCCTTGGCGAATGCAGCCCTAAAGTTTCAAACCGCGAATCGCTCCGTCCCAATCTTCGAATTGGTCAACCTGCCTAGTTTCAAATAACATAGTCTGCTTACGGTCTGCCTATGGGTCTGATTATCGTCACGGTACTGGTGCGAATTCTTGAAACGATGTTCGTCGTCGGCGCCGCAGGTTCCGTTGTCGTCCTCGTGCTCAGCGGGATTGAAGACCTCAAGCTGCTTTTTGGCCGGGAGGAACAGAACCACTCCTAGTCCGCCATGTCCTCGTTCGGGCCTACATCTCCGTCGAATCGCGTTCGCATCGTCGTGGCCACCTCGGTGATGCTCACGTTCATCTCCTACTGGCGGGCCGCCGCCATTGTGCTGAACGACCTTGCCTCGTCCGCCTTTTATGCCTGTGGAATCGCCGAGCAGGCAGTCGGAAAGTCCGCACCATGGTTCATCGTCGCTGTCATGCTGTTTTCATTCGCTGTGCGGGCCGTCTACGTCGAAAGTTGCTCCATGTTCGTCCGCGGAGGCGTGTACCGGGTAGTGAAAGAGGCTTTGGGCGGCACCCTCGCCAAGCTCAGCGTCTCCGCCCTGATGTTCGATTACATCCTCACCGGGCCGATCTCCGGGGTGTCCGCCGGCCAGTACATCGTCGGCCTGATCAACGAAACCTTTATCACCGCCGACATACACGGCTGGATTCCGCGCGCCGTCCACAACCTCTTCCATGGCACGCCGCACCTCAACGTCAACATGACGTCCGTAGTTTTCGCTTTGGCCGTCACGGTCTATTACTGGTGGGAAAATACCAAGGGCATCCAGGAGTCCAGCGAGAAAGCTCTCCGCGTCATGCAGATCACCACCGTCATGGTGGTCATCTTGCTGGCCTGGTCGGCGCTTACCCTCGTCAAGGCGGGATACAACCCTGTTCCGCTTCCCGTTCCTCAGAACCTTCATTTCTCCAAGGAGTCTCTCGGCTTTCTAAGTCACAGCTTTCCCGAGCAGAGTGTCGCCCGAATGTTCGGGTTGCTCGGAATCCTGATCGCCTTCGGCCACTCCGTGCTGGCCATGAGCGGAGAAGAATCACTCGCCCAGGTCAATCGCGAACTCGCTCATCCCAAGCTCAAGAATCTGAAAAAAGCCGCGATCGTCATCGCCATCTACAGCTTCGTTTTCACCGGACTGTCCGCGCTGCTGTCGGTCATGCTGATTCCAGACGCGGTCCGCGTTCCAGTTTACAAAGACAATCTCATCTCCGGCCTCGCCATGTACATGTGGGGGCCTCTCATCCTGCGCCTGATCTTCCGCGCATTTGTCGTTGTGGTCGGGTTCCTCATCCTCTCCGGCGCCGTCAACACCGCGATCATCGGATCCAATGGCGTCCTCAACCGTGTCTCCGAAGACGGCGTCCTCGCCGATTGGTTCCGCTTTCCCCACCGCAAGTACGGAACCAGTTCCCGCATCATCAACATGGTCGTTCTGCTGCAGATCCTCACCATTCTGGCGAGCCGCGGCGACGTCTATGTGCTCGGTGAAGCGTATGCCTTCGGCGTGATCTGGAGTTTCACTTTCAACAGCCTGTCCATGCTCGTCCTGCGCTTCAAGTACAAAGGTGAGCGCGGCTGGAAAGTCCCCCCGAATCTCACCATTGGCGGAACTGAAATACCCATCGGTCTGTTTTCGGTCATGCTCGTTCTGCTCTCGACGGCCCTCATAAACCTGGCTACGAAATCCGTAGCCACCCTCGCGGGCGTTTCCTTCTCGGCGGTCTTCTTCGTGATCTTCACGATTTCCGAACACGTAAATCGGAAAAAGCACGCGCTCGCTAAAGAGCATATGAAGGACCACTTCCAGTTGCTGCAGAGCGACACGGTCGACCGCGGTTCGCTCGGCATACGCCCCGGCAACGTGCTGGTTCCCGTCCGCGACTACAACACCCTGAATCACCTGCGCTGGGTGCTCGAGCATACCGACACGCGCGAACAGGACGTGGTCGTCATGACCGCCCGAGTGAGCCAATTCGGAACGGCCGCCTACGGTCTTTCGAGCGAGCAGGTTTTTAGCGACTATGAGCAGACCCTGTTTACGCGCGCCGTCTCCGTCGCCGAAAGCGTCGGCAAGAGGATCTCACTGCTGGTGGTCCCAGCTCGTGACCCCTGGTCGGCCATCGCCCAAACCGCCCACAACCTTGAGTCTTCCGCCGTCGCCGCCGGCATCTCCAGCAAAATGAGCGCTGCCGAGCAGGCGTTCGCCCTCGGCAGCGCGTGGGAAGCCATACCCGAACCCAAAAAGCAGTTTGTACTCCAGATCGTCAAGCCCGAAGGCATCGTCGACACCTTCCGCATCGGTCCCCACACGCCCACCATGAAGAATGAGGACGTCGCCCTGCTTCATCGCTTATGGCTGAATGTCACCCGGGAACCGGGTTTGGAAAACGTCCACCACCACGACATTCTGACCGAGGCCCTTACCCGTTTCGCCCACGACTATGGCACGCACGATCGCGAAAACATCGTGAAGGAATTGCGGCGCCACGGCACCGAGAGCGGCCCACTCCCAGTCCGCCGCATCGCCGATCAGATTCACACCGTGCAGCCCGAACCCACTCGTTCCGATCGCGACGACGGACCGCACAGTCCAAAAGAGTAACGACAATGGAGAGACGGGCCTCCTCGCCCGTCGGGCACGGACGCCCGGGCCTCCACTAGCCACGCGACGCTGCTACGAGCTCATTTCACTCTCGGCGAATCCAAATCCGCGGCCTTCTGATCGTCCCCATGCATCACCCCATCCTCTTCCGCATAGAACGATCGGTGTTCGCTGTCCATCTGCTTGGGCGTCATCGTAAGCACAAAACCGTCGTGATTAGGACGATCATGGTTGGGACGGAAGCTGGCTGTGTAATCCCCGCGCTCGGTGGTGTGGGCCATGCGCTTGGTGAAGGTTCCGGTCCCCGCCAGAGCCGCCAAGGAATCTGTGTACTTGCCATGCCGTTTCTTATATTCGCGCTCCGCCCGAAGCACCACCCGCATGTAGCCAAGCGCCTGCGCTTCCGATTCCGACCGCGCCGGATCGCCCGGAAACTTCGGCTGATATGTTCCGGAGAGCTGGCCTGAAGGTTGCGCTGTCGTTTGTGCTGTCGTTTGTGCTGTCGTTTGTGTTGTCGTTTGTGCCGACGCTCGCCCCGGCATTTGCGCCTGCGCCCACCCCAGCCCCGCGCCCATCATGCCGACTGCCAGAATCCCCGCATAATACCGCCGCGTCCGCCCTCGGTCCATGCAAGATCCTCCTCCGCTGCCTGATTTTGGGGGTTACCCCCGTAATTTGTCTCGATCACCAATCGTTTCAATTCTTCACTGCTTCAGGCAAGCTTAAACAGGATGCAATCCTAACAGGGAAACCTTGATGAAAGCTGCCGTCGCCAGAAAGCCGCTGATACGTGTCGCCGTAGTGGAGAGCGATCCACTGCGATTTGTAGGATTCCGGGCCCTCTTTGATACCGAACCTGATCTGGAGTTGGTCTCCGCCTCGCTAGCCGATCTAAGCCAGTTGCCAAACATCGATCTGGTCCTGCTGGGCAATCGCGGCGGCCAGAACCTGTACGACATTATGGCCAGCATGAAAGCCGTTCGGCCTGACCTGCGCATCATCGTGACCGGCTCCGGCATGGACGATGAAAGTGTCCTCAAAGCCATCGCTGCCGGTGCCAAGGGCTACGTGGACGAAGCAGCCTCGCCGGCCGAGTTCATCCATGCTCTCCGCATCGTGCATCAAGGTTCGGTATGGGCGCCGCGCCGCGTTCTCTCGACTTTCATCGAACGCGTCAGCGCATCCCCAGGTCGCATCTTCCCCGCCGGCCGGATTACCTTTACCGACCGCGAGAAAGAAGTTCTGGAAATGCTGGTTGCCGGCCGCTCCAACAAAGAGATCGGCTCAGCCCTTGGCATCGAGGAGCGCACAGTAAAAGCACACGTCGCAAAACTGATGCGCAAAGTAGGAGTGCAGAACCGCATCGCGCTCTCCGTCCATGCCATCACGCATTCCCTGGTGACCGCGAAGTAGTAGGTTCTATTTGTTAGAGCAGGCCCCATGCCCGCCGATCCCTATCGGAGGCTCCGGGCCGGCGTAGATCCTTCCAGTGGACCCGCTATCCATCGAAACCCTATCTACCAATCCCTGTCATTCGCGGAATCAAGATTCTACTGACAGCTGATCGCTGACGGCTGAAGGCTGCCCCTCGGTTACCAAGGTACCGTGACCCCCGTAATCTTGTCCTCCTTCTCCACCTGCCCCATACTCGCCTCACCTACCACAGAACCTGGGAGACGGGGTTGGAAACGGAGATTAGGGTCGCCGCTTTCAGCCCCGCATTTTTTTTGCCCGCACGAGTTGTCCGCACCGCTCCAAAACCATACTTCGCACTTAGGGTTTCCCCTGTGCTCCTCTCTGTGCACCCCTGTGCTTCAAGCGTTTCTCTCGGCCATAAACCTCCGCGATTCGTCGTTTTGGGATCCAACTGAGAACTGAGAAAGGCCGCTGACTCACCCTGGTCACTCCCCCGATAACCCCCGTTCTCCACCCCGCATCGAATAGAATCATAGGCAGCAAACACGACAATAGATTCCATACTCCTATCTCCCAAGTGAGGCATGATGCGAAAATTCCTCGTTCTGTCGCTGCTTTTCTGTTTTCTGACTTCGGTTCTCTCGTCCGCTCAAGACACCAAGGCTGACACCAGCGCCCCGGAATCCAACACCAAGGCCTCCGGGCGAGTCGAAGCTGCCGCCACAGTACTCGACGAAATTCAGGCCGCTCCTGACAAAGGCATCCCCGAAGAAGTGCTAGGCTCCGCCGAATGTGTGGCCGTGGTTCCGTCGCTGCTGAACGGAGGCTTCGTCTTTGGCGGCCGTTATGGCAGAGGCGTTGCCAGTTGCCGCACCGAAAAAGGCTGGAGCGCGCCCGCTTTCTTTACCATTGGCGGCGGCAGTTTCGGCTTGCAGATCGGCGGCCAGGCAACCGACCTCGTCATGCTGATCATGAACAAGAACGGCATGGATCACCTGCTTTCCAGCCAGTTCAAACTCGGAGCCGATGCCAGCGCCGCCGCCGGCCCCGTTGGACGCCACGCCGCCGCCGATACCGATTGGAAGATGAGGGCGCAGGTTCTGACCTACTCACGCTCCCGCGGGCTTTTCGCCGGACTCGAACTCTCCGGCGCCGTCATCAAGCAGGACAAGGACAGCACCCGCGAATTCTTTGGCCGCATGGTGCCCTTCAAGACATCCCTCAAGGGAGAGATCGAGGCTCCCAAAGCCGCTTACCCCTTCTTGAGCACGCTAGCCAAGTGGGCGCAGCAAGCGTCAAAGTAGCGCCCATGTGGTGACGGGGCTCCGCCCCGTTTCGGCGGGGCAAAGCCCCGCCTCCACACACTGCACTCCAGCCTTGCAAGTGGACGCCTCGACCCCCTACACTCCGGCACAGTGCGAGAACGCCTTGAGTACGCTCTAGTCTGGCCCTGGGTAAAGCTCCTGGGCGCGCTCCCCCGTCCCCTGGCGCGCGCCATCGGAATCATATTTGGCTTAACTGTCTACGCGGTTCACCGACGCCTGCGCCGCGTCGGCCTGCGCAACCTGGCTCTCGCCTTCCCTGAAATGTCGCAGCGCGCCCGCCGCGGCCTGCTTCGCGGCGAATTCATCTCCCTCGGCCGCCAACTCGCCGAAGTCTGCCTCTTCCCGCGTTACACCCGAGAAAATGTCTCCCGCGTAGTCGTCTATGACGGCTTTGAAAACTTCGAGCGCGCCTACGCTCGCGGCAAAGGCGTTCTTTTTCTCACCGCTCACCTCGGCGCCTGGGAGCTCTCCGCTTTCGCTCACTCTCTCGAGGGCCATCCGCTGTCAATCGTCATGCGCTCCCTCGACAATCCCTATATCGACGCCTTCATCGAGCGCTACCGCACCACGCACGGGAACCGCACCGTCGACAAAGACGATTTCGTGCGCGGTCTGCTCTCTGCCATGCGCGACGGCGAAACTGTCGGCATCCTCATGGACACCAACATGACCCCGCCGCAAGGCGTGTTCGTGGATTTCTTCGGCATCCCTGCCTGTACTGCCAGCGGCCTCGCCCGTATTGCCCTGCGAACCGACGCCGCGGTAGTTCCTGGCTTTACCGTATGGGATTCGAAACTACGCAAATACATCCTGCGTTTCGATCCCGCCGTGGAGTTAATTCGTACCGGCGATGACCAAGCCGACATCGTGGCCAACACCGCAAAATTCACCAAAGTCATCGAAGCCTTTAATCCGCAAATATCCCGATCAGTGGCTCTGGGTGCACCGCCGCTGGAAGACCCGCCCAGAAGGCCAGCCGCCGCTGTACTAGCCCGCAGTTGAGGACTCGTGCGCTCCCCGGTGGGTGTACCCTGTGTCCCCTGTGGTTGCACTTTTTTCTGGATTCTTCGCAATCTGACTTCTCATTTCATCCCCAAGTTGTACACACCCGCCAAGGAAGCGACAATAGACAACCATGAAGCAAACCTTGCGCGATCTCGCCGAGCAACTCGGCTGCCGTCTCCTCGGAGACGCCTCCCTCATCGTGACCAGCGTCTCCAGCCTGCAATCCGCCACCAGCGGCAGCCTAGTCTTCGTGGATAACCCCCAGCATCTCGACCTCGCGCTCCGCTCATCCGCCGCCGCCCTAATCGCGGGAGATTTCTCTAGCGCCGCTACCTCCAAACCCATCCTGATTTCCGCCCAGCCGCGCCTCACCTTCGCGCGAGCCGCAAAGCTGCTCCGCGATTCCGGCCGCCATCGCGAAATTCATCCCACCGCCATCGTTCCCGCTTCCGCCAAGATCGGAAAGAACGTAGCCATCGGCCCCGGCGCAATTCTCGGCGAACACGTCCAGGTCGGCGATGAAACGACCATCGGCTCCGGTTCTGTGGTCGGCGACAACGCGGGTGACGACGGTGGTGACGGAGTCGGGGGTAAGGCAGTAAAGATAGGAAGCCATTGCCGCCTTGATCCGAACGTCACCCTCTACCCCGGCACGACTCTAGGCGACCGCGTCATCGTGCAGGCTGGAGCGGTCCTCGGCAGCGCGGGTTTCGGCTACGTACGCGATTCCGAAACCGGACGCTATGAGCAATTCCCGCAAATCGGACGCCTGGTAATCGAAGACGATGTCGAGATAGGAGCCAACTCGACCATCGATCGCGGCGCTCTCGACGAAACCCGCATCCGCCGAGGCACGAAAATTGACAACTTGGTGCACATCGGCCACAACGTCCAAATTGGCGAGGACGTGGTCATAGCCGCTCAGACCGGCCTCTCCGGCAGCGTCACCATCGAAGACAACGTAATCATGGGCGGCCAGGTCGGCATCGCCGATCATGTGCGCGTCGGAGCAGGCGCCATCCTCGGAGCCCAAAGCGGCATCCCAACCAAGAAAGTGATTCGCGGCAAGGGCGTAGTTTTCTGGGGAACCCCCGCCCGCCCCATTCGGGAGTATCTTAAAGAATTAGCGTTCCTATCGCGATCGGCAAAGAAGGAACGCTGAGCGAATCGAATGTTTCAGTAGAGACGCGGCTCGCCGCGTCTCAGCCATCGCGACGAGCTACGCACCTATGGCTAACGGCTAAGTGCCAACTGCTACGAGCTGATTTCTCATGCCCATCCTGGTCATCGGCGGACACACCCGCAGCGTCGGCAAAACCAGCGTCGTAGCCGGCATCATCGCCGCCCTGCCCAACTTCCATTGGACCGCCCTCAAAATCACCCAATACGGACACGGCGTCTGCTCCGCCAACGGCGCACCCTGCGACTGCGCCACTGCCGATCATTCTTTCGCTGTGTCAGAAGAAAAAGACCGCTCCGGAGAATCCGACACTTCCCGCTTCCTGGTCGCCGGAGCCGATCACTCCTGGTGGGTCCGCACCGAGCAAGGGCACCTTGCGGAAGCCATGCCCCGCATCCGCAAGATTCTCGCCACCACGCAAAGCGCAATCATCGAATCAAATAGCATCCTGCGTTTCATGAAACCGGATCTCTACCTAACCGTACTCGATCCGCAGACCGCCGATTTCAAAGCATCCGCGCAGACTTTTCTGGACCGCGCCGACGCGGTCCTGCTGCACTCCGTCGAAAACTCAAACAGCCCAGCCTGGGAACACGTCTCGCTGAAACCCGTGATCGAGCGCCCCAGGTTCGCGATCCAGCCTCCAAACTACGTGACGCCAGAAGTCATCGAGTTCGTTCGCGCGCGTTTATTCCGGTTTTCCCAAACTTCACGCCCCAACAATTCCCGGTCATCCTGAGCGCAGCGAGGATTTCCGCGAAGCGGAAGTCCAGGCGGAGTCGAAGGACCCTTACAACTCGACTGCGTTCGCGGTCCACCGGGGCCCAGTCCGCGCCACAAGCCGAAATTGTTAGAATGTTCTCCGCCCCCTCCGCGTCTCGCGGTGGCCCAGCCCTATCCCGCGTACATCCCAATCACCCGCTCAATCGCTCGCCGGCACACCGCACAAAACGTTTTATGCCGCGTGAACATAATGCAGTCCACCTCAGGACGGTAATACCCCTTCCTCTCATAGTTCGCGCCCTCAAACGCTCCGACCTTTCCCGCGTATTTCTGCGAACCGAGCATCGCGTCTTCCTTCTCGCGCTCTTTGCGGAAAAGCTCGTCCATCTCCGCCTCCGGTTTCCCCGCCGCTCGCAGCTCACGGCGCTGCCGCTGGATATCCCGTTCAAAGCCATCGAACTCCTCTTTATCCCACGGCGTCGGCACCGGAGTCCCCGCCGCGACCAGATCCTTCCACTTCAAATTTGCCGGATCGAGCAACGCGGTCACATTCGGCTCCCACGGCTCCGTCTTATTCGCCGCCGGCAGATACGCCACATCCGAGGTGTAATACTCATCCGCCAGCCCGGCGAAATGGTGCCCGAACTCGTGCACGCCCACATATCCCGCCCACAAATTGTCAATCGCCACCGTCGCATACTGATTGAAAATTCCGCCGCCACCGTAAGTCTGCCCGTTCACCAGAATCTCGATGAACTCGTACGGCGCAAACGACGCCACATCCCGCAGCGTGCGGTTCTCCGTGGTCAGCACATAGCGCTCGGTGCCAAATGTGTCGTACGAAGCACCGACCGGCGACCGCCGATAGATTCCGCTCGACGGCCGCGACACACCCGACTCCTCCGCCGCCGGACACAGCCCCCACACGTTGAAATCTTTCCGATGCTCGCGAAACGGCGATGTCGAAAACAGCGCCTCTACAAATCGCCGCGCGTCTTTCTCAAACTTCGGACGCTCCGCCGCCGTGTAGCCATCGCCCAGCACCAGCAAGTCCACCTTTGTTGCCGGATCGCCCATCTTCTGAAATTCCATCAACGCCCCCGGCGAAGATGGACGCGACCGGTCGACGAACTTGTCCTTCGGATCGACCACCGTCTTCCACACTTGTTTCCACGCTTCTTCCCGACTGCCGCTTCCAGCACGCTCTTTCAGCGACACTTCCACCGGCGCCTCAGGACTCGGAAAGCGCAGCGACTCCGAAAACGTCCGGTTCCCGTGGAGCGCCTCTTCCGTCGTCTTCCACTCTCCAAACACGGAATTGAATCCGCGCGAGTACAGCAACTTCCCGCTGCCTCGCTCACGCACTTCCAAGAGATATTCTCCCAACTGACTTTCATCGATGGATTTGTTCAGATTCCCCGGCCACTCCAGCGGCTCCAGCACTACGCGATCCAGGCTGAACCATTCGTCGTGCGAGTTTCCGGTGTGGTAATAATCCACGCGCAGAGTGCGCGGCGCAGATAAACCAGCGGCAAAATGGGGGGCAACAAGGAAGCAGCAAAACAATAGAAGAGAGGCAAAAACAATACCAAGCGCTCGTTTCATGCCCGGAATTGTACGCTACGACCCCGCCTTGATCTCGACCGCCTTGTCGTTCTGAAATGTAATCACCACCGGCTTTCCACCATTCGCGTAACGCAGGGTTCTAGACCCGTAATCGCCCGAACCCTCTGGAATGCCTGATCCAATCGCGAAGCTGGCCTGTAACTCGCTCATCCCATTCTGCACTTCATAAGCGTCAATCTTTTTCCAGACATCCGCCGGCCAATGCCTATAAAGGTCGTGCGGATCTTCGATGAAAAAAATGTCGTTGCCGCGAAGCTTGAAGTCGCTACCCTTTTCCGCTCCAATCGGGACCGCGTAGTTCTTGCCGTCCAGCGAAAAGCATGCCAGCACCTGCTTGTTCCCCGGAGCCTGCGGAGCAACATCGGTCACCACGTCCTGAATCGCAAGCTTCTGCAACGGCAACAGCACTCCCGCCTCATGCCCAAAATCGGTCTTATGCCGCTTCGAATCGTACGGATAATAAGCAAGTTGATAACCGTACTTCACCCAAACTGGCTGCTCGGTAAACTGCCGTGCCGACTTCAGATCGTAAGCATGCACCGTCTTGGGCGTAACGTAGTAATCCGCCTTTAGCGCCGTTTCTTGCTTAGGCTTCGCGTCTTCCTTCATCGCCTCGTGCCGCTCGTAGACAATGTATGCCGCGCGCCCGCCCGCAAGCACAATGGCAATCGCCAGAAAGACTTGCAGTTTTTTCTGAAACTCCGGATCAATAGCCATGATCTAAGAACGGTATCACTTCAATGTGGAGACAGGCATCGTGTGGGGACGGGCCTCTGGCCGTCCAAGGTTTTCGTAGGGTCAGCCGCCTCGCCTGTCCAAGCCGAGCGAAACTCGGCAGCTGCCGATGGCCACCGCAGGCCGGGATTCCCTATAGAATATGAGCAGCGCGCTGCAGCTTCTGAAGATCGCCTTTTGAGTTCAGCTTTTCGAATCAACGCGCCCTAAAGGAACCCCATGTCGATAGCTCAAGATGACGTTCTGAACGCACTCAAGCAGTGCTACGATCCCGAAATCCCCGTAAACATCGTCGATCTCGGCCTAATCTATGAAATCCGTTTTGACGACGTGCCTGAAGGTCAACAGGACGTCACCGTGAATATGACCCTAACCGCCCAAGGCTGCCCCGAGCACGTCAACATCAGCGCCCAGGTCAAGTCCCGCGTCGAACAACTCCCCGGCGTTCGCAATGCCAACGTCAACGTAATCTGGGAACCCCCGTGGACTCCCGAACGCCTAAGCCCCGAAGCCCGCAAGCAACTGGGAATCGAATGAACGAACACGCCCGCGTGGTGACGGGCTTCGCCCCGTGCCTTTCGCGAGTGTCGAGACTCGCTTGCCGCGTCTCTTTCCGAACCGCTTAGAATTCCCCCAGCTCCTCAAACGCCAGCGCCGCGCGCTTTTCCGCTAGCTCCTCGATCTTGCTTCCGATCTTAATCGCCAGATCCAGAAACCGCGTCCCCTGCCGCACATACGAAGGCAGCTCTTCGCGAATCCGCACAAACTGATCGGGATACTCGGAGGCCAGCACCGCCAATCCCACGCTTCCCACCAGCACCGCCGCCGGACGTCTCCCCTTCAGCACCAACACGGCCGCCGTTCCCGCCGTTCCCGCAATTACCACCCGCTTCCAGTTCTCCATGTCGTCTCCTCACGCGGTCGCCTGAAATCATTGCCCGACACCGGTCTGCACCATGCCTGTCTCCAAGCAGGATTCTATCCCCGTTTTCACGAATATTGTAAATTGTCCACTCCTCGTTTAAAGCCCGGTCAAAGCCTGGAAGGCCAATCCTCCAAGCTCGCAGCAGCGTCTTTCCCCGCGTCCTCTGTGCCACCCCTGTGCTCCCGGTGGTTGGCTTTGCGCTGGTGAACGCGATCCCCCTCGACGCGGACTGCACGGCCCCCTAAACACGCGCGAACGAGCCAGCCATGCTTTATACTGCCGCCGACGCTCCATTAATCGAACTATCGAAACACTCCTATGATGCGATTTCGTGCCCTCGCGTTCCTGACCGCTCTCGTCTGCGCCGCCGCACTCGCTTTCGCCGAAGCCAAGCCCCGAGCCCGCGACCTGGGCGTCCCCTTCGACGGTATTCCCGGACCGAACAACGCCGTCACCGACGTCCGCGGCGTAGAAGTCGGACACACGACGCTCATCTCCGGCAGCGGCAAGCTCAACGTAGGAGAAGGCCCTGTCCGCACCGGCGTCACCGCCATCCATCCCCGCGGGAAGAACGCGAACGACTCCGTCTTCGGCGCCTGGTTCACGCTCAACGGCAACGGCGAAATGACCGGCACGACCTGGCTCGAGGACTCCGGCTTTCTCAACGGCCCCATCATGATCACCAACACGCACAGCGTCGGCATAGTTCGCGACGCCGTAATCGCATGGAAAGTGAAGCGCGGCGAGCCCGACATGGAAGGCTACTGGTGGTCATTGCCCGTGGTGGCCGAAACCTGGGACGGCTATCTCAACGACATCAACGGATTCCACGTGAAACCCGAGCACGTTTTCCACGCGCTCGATTCCGCGCACGGCGGCCCCGTCGAAGAAGGCAACGTCGGCGGCGGCACCGGCATGATCTGCAACGAATTTAAGGGAGGAATCGGAACTGCCTCCCGCGTGCTCGATGCGAAAGCCGGTGGATACACAGTCGGCGTGCTCGTGCAGTGCAACTACGGCCGCCGCGACCAACTGCGCATCGCCGGAGTTCCCGTAGGCAAAGAGATTCCCGAGCACCCCGCCTACGGCCAAGACGTCGGCTCGATCATCATCGTCGTCGCCACCGACGCGCCGCTCATCCCCACGCAGTTGAAGCGCCTCGCCCGCAAAGCGTCTCTCGGCCTCGGCCGCGACGGCAGCTACTCCGGCGACGGGTCCGGCGACATCTTCGTCTCCTTCTCAACCGCAAATCCGCGAGCGGCCGCTCCCAAGGACGTCCACGACCTGAAAATGCTGCCCAACGACAGCCTCGATCCCCTGTTCCTGGCCACCGTCCAAGCCACTGAAGAAGCCGTAATCAACGCCATGGTAGCCGCCGAAACCATGACCGGCATCGACGGCCACACAGCCATCGCCCTCCCGCACGACCGTCTGCGCGAGGTTCTAAAGAGATACAACCGCCTGGCAAAATGAGCCGGTGTTTGTGTGGGGGACGCGCGCGCCCTCGCCTGTCCAGGTCCGCGTAGGAACAGCCGCCCGCCCTCGGCTGTCCAAGCCGAGCGAAGCTCGGCAGCTGCCCGCGGCCAGCAACTCTGGGCTCGCGACGACATTACCTAAGCTGCCCGACCAACGCGTAACCGCTTCCGCCCGCCGAAGGACTACAATTGGGCCAGTGAAAGCCTATAAAATCCAGCGCATCAAGAGCGGAATGAAGTTCACCTGCACACAGTGTGCACACAGCGTCAGCACATTGGACTTCGACGCCAAGGGCGGCAACCTCCGCACTCAAGCCGCCACCGCGATTAATGATCACGCCCGCAAAGCGCACTCGGCGCCCATGATAATCTCCCCCTCTGATAGTCAGCAGCGCACCTGGCGCTAAGCGTTCTCCAAACCCGGCAAACTGTAGCACGTAGCTCACGAATTTTTCGGTAACATGGGATCTCCGAGCCCGGGCACCGCCCATGGGCATTATCCTAATGATTGAGCGATTCGCTTTCTCCGACCTTCGCGAACTGTTTGCCAAAGCCAACGAGGAGAAGTCCGGCGACCAGTTAGCCGGCCTAGCCGCGCGATCGGAACGCGAGCGAGTCGCGGCGAAACGCAAACTTGCCGATGTGACACTGGACGAAATCGTCCGCCAACCACTGATCGATCCCGACAAGGACGATGTCACCCGCCTCATCCTCGACACCTTCGACCAGGAAGCTTTTCGCGCCATCGCAAGCAGGACCGTAGGCGAGTTTCGCGAGTTTCTGTTGGACGACGCAACCACCGGCACTCAGCTCAAGCGGCTGCAGCGCGCGATCATCCCTGAAATCGCCGCAGCAGCAGCCAAGCTGATGAGCAACAAGGATCTGGTGCTAGCCGCCGCCAAGATCCGCAACGTCACCCGCTGCCGCAATACCATGGGGGAGCAAGGAGTGCTCGGCATCCGCGTCCAACCCAATCACCCGGCCGACGACATCGGCGGCATTCTTCTCTCTGCATTCGAGGGAGTTCTCTACGGCTGCGGAGACGCAGTCATCGGTGTGAATCCCGCCACCGACTCGGTGGAAACAGTCAGCGCGATACTGCAGGCGTTGAATCGCCTGGTGGAGACATACGAAATTCCCACCCAGACCTGTTGCCTCGCGCATATCACGACGCAACTCGCAGCGTTAAAACGCGGAACGCCCATCGACCTCCTCTTCCAGTCCGTAGCCGGTACGGAATCAGCCAACCGCAGCTTTGGAATCACTTTGAACATGCTGCGCGAAGGCCGCGAGCAGGTACTCGAACATCATAGCCAACGCAATGCCAATGTCCGCTGGGCAGGCGATGACGCGATGTACTTCGAAACAGGCCAAGGCAGCGCTCTGTCCGCCGATGCGCATCACGGCATCGATCAACTCACGCTCGAAGCGCGAGCCTATGGAGTAGCGCGCGCCCACCAGCCTTTTCTCGTCAACAGTGTGGTTGGCTTCATCGGCCCCGAGTATTTGTACGACGAGCGGCAGATCATCCGCGCTGGACTGGAAGATCATTTCATGGGTAAGTTGCTGGGCTTGCCGATGGGCTGCGACGTCTGCTACACGAATCACGCCGCCGCCGATCAAAACTCCGCCGACAACCTGCTGCTCCTATTGTCGGCTGCGGGCTGCAATTACTTCATGGGCGTTCCGTGTTCGGACGACGTAATGCTCAATTACCAATCCACCAGCTATCACGATGCGTTGGCCGCGCGGCGCCTCTTCCACCTGCGTCCCGCACCAGAGTTCCTAGCGTGGCTGCAGAAGATGGAGATCTATCGCGGCACCGAACCCGCGTCTTTAGACTCGTCAGCAAAACGCCGACTGATGCACGGTTTGGAATCTTCCCTGGAGAGTGCGCCATAAAGAGTGTGCAATGGAGCCCCGGGCGTCCTCGCCCGGCAATTTAGGAATCTGCGGGACGCAACTCTTAATAGGAACGGCTTGAATGCTTCCAAAAGATGACCAACTCGCACAGCCGGATTCGCCTGAAACCGACCTGTCCGAAATCGTAAAGAGGGTACGCGCCCGAACTCCGGCGCGCCTGTTAGCCGGCCGGAGCGGGGACGCCTACAGAACGAACACTCAACTGGAACTCCGCGAGGCCCACGCCGCCGCCCGCGATGCCGTCCGCGCCGAGTTGAATCTCTTCACCAATTTCGGCCAAGACTTCGCGCGCAAGTGGACCCTGTTCGAAGTCTGCTCCCAGGCAGCCACCAAAG
>Ga0210403_10002685_pt1 | contig 15917 bp, 9 predicted proteins | sample IncBWC19MmetaG_FD_150863 | JGI IMG/M metagenome (GOLD analysis project Ga0210403, IMG submission 150863) | Forest soil microbial communities from Barre Woods Harvard Forest LTER site, Petersham, Massachusetts, United States - Inc-BW-C-19-M | ecosystem: Environmental > Terrestrial > Soil >... | reverse complement strand
TGCGGGAGCCAATGGTACTGATGTTCTCATCGCAATCCGCGGAGAGTTTCCGCAGGCTCGCATCATCATGCTCACCACGTCAGATACTGATGGCGAAATTCAGCGTGCGATGCGAGCGGGTGCGTCGGCTTACCTGCTGAAGAGCATGCCGAAAGATCAACTGTTCGCTGTGGTCCGGTCGGTGCATTCTGGCAAACGGCACGTACCACCGGAGATAGCGGCCCGACTCGCCGAGCACTTCGCCGACGACGATCTAACGGCCCGGGAACTGGAAGTCCTTCGACTCATTCGAGACGGCTATCGCAACAAGCAGATTGCCGATCAACTTGCTATCGCCGAGACTACAGTCAACTTCCATATCAAGAATCTCGTGGACAAACTGGGAGCCAACGACCGGACACATGCGGTAACCATCGCTCTCCGGCGCGGCCTGCTTCAAATCTGATCCCACTTACTGGCCTATAGAAAACTGCAGGACAGTAACTACAGGTCTTGATGTACCTCGAAAGCCATGAACCCAGTAACCTTCAAGGTCTTGGCCAGGCCGCTTGTCGCCCGGGGTAACGGAGCGCGGTACCCGTTTACGTATTGTTATGCGAAATAATTCAGGGTTAGGCTGGAATCCGCTTGGAAGCTGGTATTCGAATTTCGTTGCCAAGACCAAGAGGTTGATTCCGCGATCGCTTTTACTCTGCTTCCTATTCGTGTTTTGTGCCGCGAGTTCGGTCTGGGCGGTCGATCCGAGCAAACACATCTCTCAGTATGCGCACACCGTTTGGAGGACCCAGGACGGAGTCTTTAATGGCTCGCCGATCGTTGTCGCGCAGACCACCGACGGGTATCTGTGGATAGGAACGAACATTGGGTTGGTGTGCTTCGACGGCATTCGCTTTACTTCATGGAATCCGCCTGCCGGCCAGCGACTGCTGGACTCCAGAATTCTGTCTCTACTGGGAGCACACGACGGCAGCCTCTGGATCGGCACTGGGTATAGCATCTCACGCTGGAAAGATGGCGAGCTAGTTAATTACCCGCAGCTCAGCGGCCGGATTGAATCCATCGTTGAAGACAACGAAGCTGCAATATGGCTGGTGCGCACTCAAATAACTGACGGAATGGGCCCCCTTTGCCGCATAAAGGATAATGAACTGCGTTGTTACGGAAAGACTGACGGAATTCCGTTTCCGATGGCTATCCGGCTGGACAAGGGCAATTCTGGCGATCTGTGGGTGGGCGGTTACACAGAACTCTGCCGCTGGAGACCCGGATCTTGCAGCACCTATTTTTCAAATACCTCTCAACGTCCCGAAACATTTGCGTCAGTGAGAGGGATCGCAACCGGAGCAGGTGGGTCTGTTTGGGCGGCCATCGATCGAGCCGGACCGTTCTTGCAATTACAGCGATTTGAACACGAAAACTGGACTAGTCGCGCCTTTCCTGAGATCAGACTCAACAATTCAGACGTTACGGCACTGTTTGTGGACCGCGATGATGAGCTCTGGATTGGAAGCGCCCACCACGGAATCTTTCGCGCTCGGGGCAGTGCGGTCGATCACTTTGGAAGCGTGGACGGCTTGTCGAGCGACGCAGTCGGACGTTTCTATCAAGACGCTGAAGGCACCTTATGGGTAGTAACTTCGGAAGGGATCGACAACCTTCGCGATTTGAAAGTGGCCAGCTATTCAATGCGCGAAGGTTTATCCGCTGCTGGGGCTAGTTCGGTGCTGGCGTCCCGCGACGACACGATATGGATCGGCAATTTCAAAGCCCTGGACTTTTTGCGCGATGGCAAAGTATCTGCGATTCGGGCGGGACACGGTCTGCCGGGACAGAACATAACAACGCTGTTTGAAGACCATGGCGGACGCATCTGGCTAGGCGTTGACAGCGGCCTGTGGCTCTACGATGGCGGCGTCTTTCGCGAGGTCCGCCATCCAGACGGAAGTGCCCTCGGCATTGTCTTTGCAATTACCGAGGATGTTCGCCACAGCATTTGGGTTCGGGCGGGAGCACACCTCGACCGCATTTACGATCTAGAACTGCAAGATGAATTTACGTCTCCGCAAATCTCCACTGCGTACACGATGGCTGCCAATCCTCAAGGGGGAGTATTTTTAGGGCTGGTTAATGGGGATTTGGTCCGATTTCAGGACGGGAAGACGCAGACCTTTCCTGCAAATGAGGTTGGAAACACCCGCCAAATCCGGGATCTTCTAGTGGAGTCTGACGGCTCAGTGTGGGGGACAACACTGGACGAAGTCGCTCGGTGGAAAGGTGGTACGCGAAAAAATCTCACTACGCGTAATGGCCTCCCTTGCGACGGAATATTTGCCTTGACCAAAGATAACCGGGAATCACTTTGGCTGTATTCGAGATGTGGGCTCATCGCAATCGAAAAATCGCAGCTGGAGAGTTGGTGGGACCATCCCGACAGCACGGTGAAGTTCAAGTTGTTCGATGCCTTCGATGGTGTGCAAGCGGGCTTGACCTCCTTAAAGCCGCAAGCCGTGAAGTCTCCCGACGGTCGCTTGTGGTTTGTAAACGGCCAGATTTTGCAAACGATCGATCCCGATCATCTGCCAAAGAACGCGATTCCGCCCCCGGTGCATATTGAAGAGGTTGTTGCCGACCGAAAGAGTTACTCGCCTCGCAAATATCTTCAGCTTCCTTCCCTTACGCGTGATCTCGAAATTGACTACACGGCGCTGAGCTTTGTGGTTCCGCGAGAGGTGCGCTTTCGCTACAAACTCGAGGGGCGCGATGCAGGCTGGCAGGAGCCCGGAACACGGCGTCAGGCTTTCTACAGCGATCTTCACCCAGGAACGTACGAGTTTCGAGTGATTGCGTGCAATAACGATGGTGTCTGGAACGAATCAGGTGCCACGCTGAACTTCACTATCCCGCCAGCATGGTACCAGACGCGCCGGTTCCTGGCCCTCTGCGTTGTCTCCGGCATCTTCATCGCGTGGGCACTTTACCGTCTGCGGGTGCGACAGGTTACAGCAGGCATCAGGGCTCGGTTCGATGAGCGATTGGCGGAACGCACTCGCATCGCACGAGAACTACATGACACGTTGCTCCAGACCATTCAGGGCAGCAAGATGGTTGCTGATAATGCGCTGGAAACGTCGGTCAGTAGCGCCCTCCGCATGCGTCGAGCTATGGAGCAACTATCGGTCTGGCTGGGACAGGCGATGCTCGAAGGACGCGCTGCTCTAAACTCCCTTCGCACTTCGACCATAGAGACGAACGATCTCGCCGAGGCTCTGCGCCGGGCGACGGCAGATGGCCTCATTCCGAGATCCATGGCAGTTAATTTCTCTCTGGTGGGCGATGCCAGAGAGATGCACCCAATCGTTCGTGATGAGGTCTATCGTATCGGGTATGAGGCTATCCGCAACGCCAGTGCGCACTCTGGGGCGAGCCAGTTGGAGATCGAACTCGCATATTCGCAAGATCTCGCTCTGCGGATAAGCGACAACGGTGTAGGCATTGACCCCGCAGTCGCGGATCTTGGCAAGAGAGGACACTACGGTCTGCAGGGAATGCGGGAGCGCGCCACCCGTATCGTGGGAAAGCTAACCGTCGAAAGCTCCGCGACGTCCGGAACCGAGATTAAGCTTGTTGTTCCCGGCAGCGTCATCTACTGCAAGACAAATTCCAACCAACGGACGTTATCTGCGAAAGTCAACTCGCTCGTGAAACGGATGGGCCTCAGATCCGACGCCGAATGAACCCGACCACTGAGGCTTCTTCACAGACATTCGCTTCGCCGCCTCTGATTCTATCTCCGGCCGGATAGTATCGATTGCATAGACGTCGGCTTGGGGCGGAATCGCCATAGCTTACAGCATGCGTTGCAGTGAGAGGCCGCACCACGTGAATTTGCCGGTAGGCGTTCTCGCAGTGCGGCCTTTTAAAAACCCAAGTAAACTGGGACATCACATCAGTGTGCTGGCTCCATAAGCAGAGAAAACTCTTCGCGAGACACTTGCTGTTGGATGAGTTGTTTTTCCTTCTTGCTCCGCCTCAGCTCGTGGCCGTCTCCGTAAGCATCCAAGAAGATCCTGTTGAGGAACGCTTCGTTTCCGTAACGTGTAAATACAAGCTGGAGTTTTTGATTGCGGTTACCGGAATCGATGTCTACAGTCGACGCGATCTGGGACTGTTGCTCGTCGTTACCACTAAATACAATAATTCCGGGTTCCAATTGCGAGACCGTATAATTGCCGGCTTTCAGCGGCGTATTCCCCACCGAAAAATCGAACGGTACGTTTACCCGGACACGACTGCCAGTTTGGGCGTGCGCCGGTACAATCGCGAGTGATGCAACGAGTACAGTCATTAAAACGAAAAATGCAGGCTTGATCAAATTGTTCATTTCTTTTCCTTCCGCTTGGTGATTGTCCGTAATTCTGATTTGCACACCGCTTTCTCCCGACCTGGATTCCACGAGCAAACACGCAGCGCGAAGCTTTCATTTCGGGAATGTCCAAAGCATGAGTGCATACTGAATTTGATTCAGCGAGGAGAATATTGATGGGCCAGATTTGTTAGAAGGATGTCAAATGATTGTCTGCATGAACCGACAACTTAGAGAGTTCTTTAACGAGATATTAAGAATAAGGTGTGAGTGAAATTGATTACGTCAAAGGTCCACAATTGGGAGCAACAACCGTCGGTTGTTTACCACAACGTCGATCTTTTCGTCGGGGGCTTTGTGCTGGTTACTCGATCAAGGAGACGCGACAAAACCCTGAACTGTTGGCAATTTCCTGATGGGTCTCGAGAGATAGAGGTTTGCTTCCACGAGCTGTGCGTTGACTCGCACGAGCGTCAGGACGATACGGATCAGACGGTGCGAACTTGGGGAGATACCGCGGTGATTAGCGCCAAATTATCGGAGAAGGGCACGGATGGCGGAGAGCCATTCGAATATACCGTCTGGTTTAGTGACACCTACGTGCGCACTGCGCTAGGCTGGCGATACGTATTTGGCCAATCCTCCTTGCCCCTGCCCGAGACTCAATGAAATCGAGTAATCTTCGACGGGGGCATCAACATATTTTGTTTCGATCTAAGTCCTGAGTCAAACTACCGTTCGCTGTCAGGAACTGGAACGAGTACGCCACCTTCCATTCTGGGGATACCGAAATGTCCCGCCAGATGAGAGAGGTCGAGGGGGCTGATCGATCCTGAAACGGCGATGAAGTTGAGATGATTCCGCCCCGCAAAGAGAACCGCAACGTTTCTAACGGTGTTATTTTCGTAGCGAATCCAGAGATCGGTTGCCCCCGAATTTCCGTCCTTATTATTATTGTGGGTGTTCACCATGTGCCGCCAGCCAGCCTCGTGGTACTGTTGGCGGACGGAGCTGAGAATTCCCGAATCATACATCCCGGGCCTCGGGAAACTATAGCTACGAACGGAGATGCCATCGACACCCGCGATTACTCGGCGCAGGTTGTCGTCGTCCTGGTCCAGCTTCGAAGCGAATACGAGCATGGAGTGGTCCAAGGCGAACTCGGTTCGCGAGGAAGCATTCTGTCCCAGGCTTTCCACACCCTGGGGGATCCAGTCCTGTCGCTGTTGTTGACCCAAAGCTGCGACGGAAGTTGTCATCACGGCCAAAACGGCAATCTGGAAGAATTTCATAGAGCACCTCAAGACTTAGACAGATCGGTGAGAGGTGGGAAGACACACCACTCCAAACCTGTAGGAAAAAGAACCCAGGTCCCGGAAATTTGTTGCGCGTTGGTGCGAGGAAATCTGCCGTTTTCTGGTTTGCAGGCGACCATAAGAGTCCGGTGCGCGAAAGACGCTACTTGCGCTGCCGTGCGTCGACTCAAAACCGAATTGACTGCCCCCGGCGCGTATCGTGCAGATACTGATAACCTCAAGCAACACCTTTAGGAGACCGCGAGTCTTGCCACCGATTATCAATGCGCAGGGAATTACGAAATCGTTCGGAGGGGATCCGCTATTTCAGAATATTTCCTTCACTGTTTCTGAAGGCGATCGGATTGGCCTAATTGGTCCGAACGGTTCCGGGAAATCCACGCTTCTGCGAATTCTGACGGGCAGCGTAAGTCCCGATGGCGGAGAACTCGCAACCCGAAAGCGTCTTAGGTTCAGCTTCGTGGAGCAGGACTCGAAATTTGAGGCCGAGGATACGGTGCGGTCCGTGATTGAAACTTCGCTGGAACTCGCCGCGTTGCCGGAGTCGGAGCGGATCGCTCGCATGGCCGAGACCCTTGGCCGAGCCGGGTTCCAGAACCTTGAAGTCGAAGCGGCCACTTTGTCCGGTGGCTGGCAAAAACGCCTTGCGATTGCCCAGGCGCTGGTTCAGGAGCCCGATGTCTTGCTGCTCGATGAACCGACGAATCATTTAGATCTCGCGGGAATCGAGTGGCTTGAGACGGTGCTCGCGGAGGCTGCGTTTGCCTGCGTCGTGGTCAGTCACGACCGATGTTTCCTCGAAAATATCGCGACAGAGATGGTTGAACTCAGTCAGGTATATCCGAATGGTTTGCTGCGGGTTCGCGGAAACTACAGTACGTTCCTCGAAAAGAAGGAAGAGTTTCTGCACGCGCAATCGAAGCGGCAGGAAGCTCTGGAGAACTTAGTTCACAACGAGATAGAGTGGCTCCGCCGTGGGGCCAAAGCGCGCACAAGGAAATCAAAGGCGCGTATCGGCAAGGCAAATGAGTTGATGGGGGAGCTGGCCGACCTGGATACAAGAACCCGAACCGCCACTACGCAATTGGATTTCCTGGCTACCGATCGAAAGACCAAGCGGTTGATCGAATTAGAAGATCTCACATACCAGATTGGAGACCGCACGCTCTTCGCAGGGCTTAACTTCGTCGTTTCTGCCGGGCGGAGAGTGGGTTTGGTGGGCCCGAATGGCAGTGGCAAGACAACGTTATTGCGCCTATTGCGAGGAGACTTGACTCCAACAAGTGGAGAAATTCGCCGAGCCGATTGGTTGCGCATCGTGTACTTCGACCAGAGCCGCGAACTGGATCCGAACATGGTCTTGCGTCGCGCCCTCGCCCCGGAAGGGGATTCGGTGATTTATCAAGATCGGGTTATTCACGTGGCGTCATGGGCGGCAAGATTCCTGTTCACGAGTGAGCAGCTGAATCAACCTGTAGGGAAGCTTTCCGGAGGCGAGCGGGCGCGAGTCCTGATCGCTCAGCTTATGCTCCAGCCCGCCGATGTCTTGCTTCTGGATGAGCCCACCAATGATCTCGACATCCCGACCCTCGAAATACTAGAAGAAAGCTTGCTCGAGTTTCGCGGTGCACTTGTGCTGGTTACACATGACCGCCATATGCTCGATCGCATCTCAACCATCGTGCTTGGCCTGGATGGGGGCGGCGCCGAAAGTTTTGCCGACTACTCGCAATGGGAGTCTTGGCAGGCGGGACGCAAGGAGTCCGTTAAGATTCTTGCTCGCGTCAAGGATGCTCCATTTGTAGGCACTGCTGCGGGAAAACCCACGCCCGCCAGAAGAAAGCTCGCATATCTTGAAGCTCGCGAATACGCGACCATTGAGCAGCGCATCGCCGAAGCGGAGCAGGCGCTACACGCCAAGCGTGCTCAACTCGAAGATCCAGCCATCGCGAGTGACGGACCCCGTCTCGTCGCTGTCCACGAAGAGATGGAAACAGCTCAGAAAACGTTGGACGAACTTTACCTTCGGTGGTCTGAACTGGAAGCAAAGACAGACTGATCAGGGTCGCGGCCGCTTCTTGCTAACCGCTTGTTGGCTTTGCAGTCTAACTAAGTTATCTTTTCTGGGGCCAGTTAGGAGCCTCTTCTGGATGCAGAGAAAATTTGCTCTCCTCGCGATAGTTTTGTGCGCCTGCGTGGGCGCCTATTCTCAAACTGCCGACGAGTTGGTCACCAAGAATATTCAAGCCAAAGGCGGCATCGACAAAATCAAAGCAATTAAAACGTACCGCATGACGGGGAAGCTTGTCGCTGGCGGCGGTGTGACTGGCGAGGTCACCCAGGAAAACTTGCGTCCTAACATGGTGCGCGAGACCTTTAATCTTCAGGGATTGACCGCTGTGCAGGCATACGACGGAACGACCGGCTGGCAAATTCAACCGTTCAATGGTCGCAAGGACCCTCAGTTGATGGGTGAAGATGACCTGCCAGACATCCTTATTGATTCCGATTTCGACGGAGCTTTTGTCGACAGCAAGGAAAAAGGAAACACCGTCGAGTATCTGGGGCATGACGTAGTCGACGGCGACGACGCTTTGCGCCTGAAGGTCACGTTGAAAAATGGAAATATCATTTATTACTACCTCGACCCCGATACCTTTTTGGAAATCCGCAAAGAAACCCAGGAATTCATTCGCGGCTCGGTAAAAGAGAACGTTACCGACATTGGCTCTTACAAGGCGGTGGGCGGGGTGATGTATCCGTTTTCTATAGCTACAGGACCGAAGAATGATCCAACGTTGTGGCAAACGGTCACCGTGGAGAAGATCGAAGTCAACATACCACTCGACCCGGCAACGTTTGCTGTACCTGCATCCTTAAAAAAATAATTCGCACCGGAACCTAGGAAGGACTTTCTTAAATGAAAATTCGCGACGGCCGTTCGCACGACGCATTTAGTTGGGTGGGACTTCGGGCGACCCTGTTTTTTGTGGCTTGTACTCCGGCTCTTGGACAACAAAACATTAAGTTTGATGCGGCGACGGTTTCGGGTCTGCCCGCGCGCAACATTGGCTCAGCCATGATGAGCGGGCGAATTGCAGCCATGGACGCGGTCAATCAGGACGGGCGACTGACCCTCTTCGTGGCATCAGCCAGCGGCGGCGTCTGGAAGTCGGTAAATGGAGGGACAACATTCAAGGCGGTGTTTGATCGCGAACCGGTTCAATCTATCGGAGCCGTCAGTATCGACCCCTCGAATCCTAAAATTGTGTGGGTAGGTTCCGGCGAATCGTGGATGCGTAACAGCGTTTCCGTAGGGGACGGCGTCTACAAATCGACGGACGGGGGAGAGAACTGGACCAACGTAGGGCTCAAAGACTCGGAGCATGTCGCGAAGATTCTGGTCAATCCTCAGGACGGGAACTCGGTGCTAGTATGCGCCACCGGTCACCTTTGGGATGACAACGACGAACGTGGCGTCTTCAAGACTTCGGATGGCGGAAAGACCTGGCGAAAGGTGCTGGCCGGAGCCAATGGGTCGACCGGATGCGGAATGCTGTCTTACAGCCGGCAAGAGCCAAATACCGTCTACGCTTCGTTGTGGGATTTCCGTCGTCAAGGCTGGACCTTCCGCTCAGGAGGCCCCGGAAGCGGGCTATACAAATCTACCGACGGCGGAGAACACTGGACCGAACTGAATGCCAGCAACGCGAAAGGCCTCCCAGAAAAACCCTGGGGAAGAACGGCGCTTGCCGTCGCTCCCTCGAAGCCGCAGATCGTCTACGCCATGATCGAATCGAAGAACAGCGCATTATTTCGCTCCGATGATGGGGGAGCTAATTGGAGGCGACTGGACGCCAGCCAATATGTCATTTGGCGTCCGTTCTATTTCGCGAATCTAATTGTCGATCCTAAAAATCCCGACAAGATTTTCAAACCGGATGGTCCACTCTTGCTCAGTGTGGACGGAGGTGTGAGCTTTAGCGAGGTGGCGAACGCACACGGTGATCATCACGACGTCTGGTTCAATCCTGACAATCCCAACATTATCTACACGGGAGACGACGGTGGACTGTGGCGCAGTGAGGATGGCGGGACACGCTGGAAGCACCAGCTTAACCTGCCGGTGTCACAGTTTTATCATGTGAGTACCGACAACTCGAATCCATACCACGTTTATGGCGGATTGCAGGACAACAGCACGTGGGTCGGAGACTCTTCGTATCCCGGCGGCATAAGCAATTCCCAATGGGAGAACTTGTATATCGGAGACGGTTTTTGGGCCTTCCAGGATACCGCCGATCCGGATTATGTTTACGCCGAGTACCAGGGCGGCCAGATCTCGCGCATAAATCGGCGCACTTTGGAAGCGCGAGACATTCAACCTCTGCCAAATTACAACGAGAAAAAATTAAGGTTCAATTGGAACACCCCTATTCACATGAGTCCGAACGAAAAAGGAACTCTGTACATTGGAGCGCAGTTCCTGTTTCGTTCGCGCGATCACGGACAGTCATGGGAGAGGATTTCTCCCGACCTGACCACGAACGATCCAGAGAAGCAGAAGCAGGAAGAGTCTGGCGGAGTAACAGTCGATAACTCTTCTGCCGAAATGCACACGTCCATTTACTCGATTTCCGAGTCGCCTAAGAACGGAAACACGATCTGGGTTGGAACTGACGATGGGAACCTTCAGATCACGCGAGACGGCGCCAAGACATGGTCGAACGTGGTGGGCAACATTCAGGGGCTGGGCAAGAACTCATGGGTTTCAACAGTCGAAGCAAGCCGATTCGAAGCAGGCACTGCCTATGCAACCTTCGACCGTCACACCTTCGGAGACAGGAAGCCCTATGCGTACAAGACTACCGATTTTGGCAACACTTGGACATCACTCAATCTGCAAGAAAACGGAGTTCAGGGATACGCGCACGTCATCAAGGAAGACACGGTCGACCCGAACCTGCTTTTCGTTGGGACCGAGTTTGGATTGTGGATCTCGGTGGACGGCGGCCAGCGCTGGGCACAATACAAGAGCAACAATTTTCCGTCGGTCGCCGTGCGCGATATTGCGGTTCAAGCCCGAGAATCTGATTTAGTGCTGGCCACCCACGGACGCGGTATCTGGATCATCGACGATATTTCTCCGTGGCGGGCACTTTCGCCGCAGTTGATGACGCAGGAAGCCGCAATGATCCAGGGACCTCCAGCTATCCAGTACTTCAATGCCAATGGAGGCTGGGCCGAGGGGGACGAGTCTTTTACAGGACCAAGCCGTCCCACCGATGCGTTCATTGATTATTACCAGCGAAGCCGCCATATTTTCGGTGATCTCAAAATCGAGATTTTAGATCAAGATGGAAAGTTGGTAGATAGCATCGCGGGCGGAAAACATCGCGGAGTCAATCGCGCAACCTGGTCGATGCGGTTTAAGCCGCCAATGCTTCCGCCAGCCGCGAGCTTAATTCCCCAAGCGACTCAGGGACCGCGCGTCCTTCCGGGCACGTACGCAGTCAAGTTGACCAAAGGCGATAAGACGTATACCGAAACTCTTCAGGTAGTTCTCGACCCACGCGCCAAGTACAACGTCGACGATCGCAAACAGCAATATGATTTGGTAATGAAACTTTACCGGACGATGGCTCACATGACTTACGCTGTCGACGCAATCCAGGGAGTGCGCGACGACGCGCAGAGCCGGGCGGCAAAGCTGCGGGAGTCGGATCCGCTCCGAGGACAGCTGCAACAGCTCTCGCGTTCAGCGGAGGATTTGCGTTCGAGAATTGTTGCTACGAAAGAAGGCGGCATGATTACAGGCGAGGAGCGCATTCGCGAGCATATGGGGGAGTTGTACGGCGCAGTCAATCAATATGAAGGACGTCCTGGAGATTATCAGGTGGCGCGCACAGATTCACTATCGCGGGAACTCGAAGACGTGATCACGGAGTTTCGCAAGCTCACGGACAAAGAACTCTCCGGAATCAATCCCAGTTTACAGAAAAAAAAGATGGAGATCATCAAAGTGCTTGCTGAATCGGACTGGCAGCAGCAACAGGACGGCGGCGGTTCATCCCACTCGCCTGCGGTTTCGAGGAGAGAGCTGGATTAAGCGCATGAAATGTGCTGCAGGACCTCAGCCCCGGGGAAACGAGAAGAGATTCCGTGCTCGACGGTCATCGTCTGGGTTCATTTGTCGGATGGAGTTCCTTTTGTGACCTGCTCATACCAGAGGCGGTGATGGGTTCTTGCCCATGCCGTGGAGACTTTTCCTTGTACCATGGCAGCGAAGCTGCCGCGGACCATGGCAGTGCTCATATAAACGTGAATGATAAATCCTGCTATGGTCGCCAGTGCCGCAATCACGTGGATCGTCACCGCCAGATAACGCAGCCAGTGCAGACTCCAGGGAATTGATTCCACAAACCACAAGCCAACACCAGAAATCACCAGCAGGATCACGCCATAGAACATGATCCAGAAGAATAATTTCTGACCGTAGTTGAAACGGCCCTCGGGTGGCACTTTCTCATCTTCGTTCTCAATGTAATATTTCATCGCTTTCGACCAGCGACGGTCCGCGTCGGTCGTAAGCAGGTCAGGCTGCCACATCTTGTACATCCAGAACATGGACACTGTGAAAGCCAGGCCAAACCAGGGATGCCAAAAGCGGGCCGTTGGTTCGCCGCCTACCAGTGCGGCCAGCCACGCCATATAAGGTGACCAAAACGCCAAGCCGGTGATCAGGCAATAGATGTAAAACAAAACCCCGAGCCAGTGGTGAATCCGCTCGCTAAATGTGTAGCGAAGAATGCGGCCGCCGGTTTCGCCAGCGGTTCTTCCAGAGGAAACGATGCGCGAAGTGCTCACGGCTGGCCTCCGTTTTTACGATTCTCGGCATCCGCATCCTTTGGACCGAAGCGCAAGTAATGCAGCGTCACGCCGAGGATACCGCCCAGCATGGCAAGATTTCCAATCCACTTCGCCGGTCCTTTCCAGAAGCGGACCACCCAAGGAATCTGAGGATCCTTCGGCAAGCCGCCATACAGTTCGGGATTCTTGGCGTCATGCAGCACATAGATTACGTGGGTCCCGCCGACTCCGGGCGGATCGTAAACCCCAGCGTCGCTGTAACCAGAATGCTCGCGCAGTTGCGCGGCGCGGGTTTCCGCCAGCTCTTTCATTTCCAACTTCGTCCCGAAATGCAGGCAGCCCGTGGGACACGCCTTGATGCAAGCCGGTTCAAGCCCCACCGACACGCGGTCATTGCACAGCGTGCACTTGAAGACCTTGTGCGCCCCCGGACTGAACTTTGGAATGTTGAACGGGCAGCCCGTCATGCAATAGCCGCAGCCGATACAGTTTGCTTCCTGGAAGTCCACGATGCCATTGGCGTATTGAACGATCGCCCCGTCGGCGGGACACGCAGCCAGACAACCCGGATCTTCGCAGTGCATGCACTGATCTTTGCGCATCAGCAGCATCAGGGTGCCGTCTTCGCGCTCGTGTTCGTTGAATTTGATCAGGTTCCAGTAATTCCATGCCGTCTCGGGCATCGTCTGATAACTATTGTCGAAGGTGGTTTCGCTGAACGGATAACCGTTCCATTCGAGACACGCCACTTCGCACGCTTTGCAGCCGATACACGTGGTGGTGTCCACGAGTTTACAAACTTGGAATTCACGGTTCAGCCCGGCGCCCGGCACGGTCCCGGCGTGACCAGAAATGCGGATTAGCTCTGTTGCGGCTTGGCTCATGGTCGTTCCCTATGCCTTCTCGACTTTCACCAGGAAGCCCTTTGACTCGGGGGTATGGGCGTTCGGATCGGTCACCGCCGGCGTCAACAAATTGGCTGGTGTGCGCGCGTCTCTTCCTTCATCTTCGGTGATCCCGCGGAAACCCTGGTGAATCGGCAGTCCTATCTGGTAGACCTTCTTGCCATCGATCATCATCGGTTTCAGCCGGCGAGTCACGAACGCTTTTGCGATGTAAGTACCACGCGCGCTGATGACTTTAATCTTGTCGGTTCCACGAATTCCCTTTTCGTCCGCCAACTCCACCGGAATCTCCACGAACGGCTCCGGAATGAGTTGGACGTTCATCGGATTATTTTTTGTCCAGTAGTGATACTGCTCGGTCAGCCGGTAGGTGGTGCAGACGATGCCGTACTCCTCCGGAGAGCCAAACTTGTCGTAAGGCGTGGTGAACTTCTTGACTAATGGATTATTCGACTGATTGGGATGAAGTGGATTTTTGATTGGGCTCTCTATCGGTTCGTAATGTTCCGGGAACGGGCCGTCCGCGAGCACTCCGATGGGCGCGAAGAGCCGCCCCACACCTTCGGGATTCATGATGAACGGTCCCATGTGATCCTTCGGAGGAGAGTCCGGTTTGAAGTCGGGCACATCATTGCCTACCCATTTTCCCGCCGCTTCGTTCCACCAGATCTGTTTTCGTTCAGGGTCCCAGGGCTTCCCATCAGGATTGCAGGAAGCGCGGTTGTAAAGCACACGCCGATTAGCAGGCCAAGACCACGACCAGTTGGGATAAACGCCGAGGCCTGATGGATCTTCGGTGCCCCGACGCGCCATCTGGTTTCCTGCCTCCGTCCAAGATCCGGAATAAATCCAATTCCCGCAGCTGGTCGTTCCGTCATCCTTCAACCAGGCAAAACCGGGCAATTGCTGGCCAGCTTTTATCACCTGTCCTGTTGTTGGATCCGTCAAATCCGCCAGAGCTTTGCCGTTTACCTCCATGGCTATTTGCGAAAGCGGAGGGTGAGCGGCGTCTGCGTAGGCCCAGCTCAGATTCAGAATGGGGTCGGGGAATTTTCCGCCCTCCTTCTTATAAAGATCGCGAACCCGCAGGAAAATCTGCGCAACAATGTCCTGGTCAAGCCGCGCTTGGCCCGGAGGCGGAACCGCGGCATTTTTCCACGTTGCCCAGCGTGCGGAGTTGGTCATGCTGCCGTCTTTTTCCGCAAAGCCCGCGCATGGCAACCGGTAAACCGTCGTCTTTATGTTCTTCTGTTCATCGGTGGTGATGCCCGGCGCACTCCAGAACTCGCTGGTCTCGTCTTGATAAATCTCGCCCACAACCAGCCAGTCGGCCTTCTTGAGCGCATTGATGTTCTTGTTCGTGTCGGGGCCGACCATCACGCCATTCATTCCGAATGCCATCATGCCCTTGACCTTGCCGTTGTACATGTCGTCCCAGATGTGGGTCCACGAATAATCGCGGTCTACTTTGGGCAAGTAATTAAAGGCAAATTCATTTTCTTTTGTCGCAGCATCGCCGTACATCGACTTAAGCAGCGAGATGGCGAATTTCGGGGTGTTCGAGTAGTAGTTCATCGAAGCCCAGGGCGAGGGCTTGGACGATCCCGGCGTGGTTCGCTTGAGATACGTGGCCAAATCCGTGTCGGCGGGAACGGGAGCTTTGAGATATCCCGGTAGGGAGTCGAACAGGCCGGCCATGTCGGTGGCGCCCTGAATATTCGAATGGCCGCGCAATGCATTTACTCCGCCGCCAGCTCGCCCAACGTTGCCGAGAAGGAGCTGAATCATTGCGGCCGTGCGAATGATTTGGGTCCCGAAGGTGTGCTGCGTCCAGCCTACCGCGTAGATGATCGTCGCGACCTTCTTCATGTCCCCATCTTTGCGGACGGAAGTGAATAAGTCGGCAGCCTTCACGAACTGGTCCTTTGGAATCCCAGTGATACGTTCGACCGTTTCCGGTGTGTAGCGCGAATACTGCTGTTTCAGTAGTTGGAAAACACAGCGCGGATCCTGGAGGGTCAGGTCGTATGCGACGTTGAGAGGAAGAGAAGGTGGTGTGCCCGCCTTGTCAGTGGAGCCTCCGACCGCCTCATAATTCCACGTCGATTTATCGTAGGCACCCGCTGCGGAATCAAAGCCCGAGTAAAGCCCGTCCTCCGGAAGCTTGAAGCCCTCTTTCACGATAAACGCGGCGTTGGTATAGTTCACTAGATAATCGTGTGCGATCCTGTTGTTCTCGATGGCGTAACGGATCACCCCACCGAGGAACGCAATGTCGGTGCCGGCGCGAATTTGAAGAAACAGGTCGGCCGTGGAAGAAGTCCGCGTGAATCGCGGGTCTACGGAGATTAACTTGGCGTTGCGATTGCGCTTGGCCTCCATCGCCCACTTGAATCCGCAGGGATGGTTCTCGGCGGGATTCCCGCCCATGATCAACATCATGTCGGTGTTCTTGATGTCGAT
>Ga0210403_10002683_pt1 | contig 15924 bp, 14 predicted proteins | sample IncBWC19MmetaG_FD_150863 | JGI IMG/M metagenome (GOLD analysis project Ga0210403, IMG submission 150863) | Forest soil microbial communities from Barre Woods Harvard Forest LTER site, Petersham, Massachusetts, United States - Inc-BW-C-19-M | ecosystem: Environmental > Terrestrial > Soil >... | reverse complement strand
ATGACTTGGTAGTCAGTGGTTTCAGATCTTTCTGGGTAGCGGCAACGGAACGTTTTCTCTTTTTCAGACCTACTACATTAGCGGGTTCGCGGTGTTGGCGGGGGTTCCCGCCATCGGCGACTTTAACCGAGACGGTAAACTCGATTTAGCTGTTCCCGAGTCACAAACTTCTCAGAGCCAACTCTATCTCGGCAATGGCGATGACACTTTCTTCCCTTCGACCACCTTTGGGGGAGCGCAACAGTCGGTCGTCGCTGCGGACATGAATCATGATGGAAAGCTGGACTTGGTGCTGGACGACGGGTGCGTCTTACTCGGCGACGGAGACGGAACTTTTAGGGCGGGCGGATGCATCGGTTATGGTGGTCCAGTCATAGGTACGGGCGACTTCAACGGTGACGGAATCTTGGATGCAGTCCTTCTTTCCACAGCGGGTTCCTCTCCCGCCTTGGCGATCCTCCTAGGCAAGGGCGACGGCACATTCAAGAACTCTTTCGTGTTCCCGGTGGGGAACGGTTCTGGGGCTTTTACCGGGGCGATTGGAGATTTCAATGGTGACGGGAAGTTAGACGTGATTGCGGGAAACGGATTCCTCGTTCTACAGACGACCGCGAGCCTCTCGCCGACCAAACTCGCTTTCGGGAACCAGAAGATAGGGACGACCAGTCAACCGCAGATTGTCACGTTCACGAATATCGGCTCCTCTGCTCTCGTCATTAAGCACATCGGCATCAATGGAACCAACTCCAAGGATTTCGGTCAGAGCAACAACTGCGGAGCAAGCCTTCCCGCGAACTCCAGTTGCCAAATTGCAGTTACCTTCAAGCCAAAAGCAGCTGGAACCCGATCTGCCTCGCTGAACGTGTGCTACAGGGGCGTTGGCAGCCCGCAAACCGTCGCGCTGAGTGGAACAGGCATCTCGCCTTCCACGGCTCTCCGAAAGAGTTCCTTCCAGTAGCCTCGATTGTTGGCGTTAAATCGCGATAGCGCTCAAAATGCCTAGTTCAGCTTGCGATTAAGGTTCAGTTGGGTACCTGATGCCCTTATCGCCGGAAGCTGTGGGTTGCTAGGGTGCAATTCGGTAATATCCATGTAGAAGTTCGGTGGCAGCACCCGTTTCATCACTTCCGCAATTTTCCCTTGCAGACTCGGTGTGTTCTCCTCAACAACCACGAACAGGATTTGGGCTGGCGGATCGATTAGTCCCTTGATGTAGACCTGGGGCAAATGGACCTCCAGAATCTCGGGAATTTGTCCCAACTCTGAACCGATGGCGCCGGATATTTCTTTCCGAATCGGTTGGGCGGGAGCTCCGATGTAACCGGTCGTACCAGCGGGGATTTTCATAATGTAGTCGGATGGCACTCGAGTCGCCGTGAATTGTAGCCGAACCGGTAATGATTGGCGAAAAATCCCCATTACACTCATCTGTCTTCCCGGAGGGGATTTGAGTGAAATCGCCTGTGGGTGTTGAAAAAGTCACTGTGATTAGCGATCGGAATGGCGGCAGAAGCATGGTAATAAGAAGGAGGAACGCTCGCCATGCTGTGGATCGCTATTCTCGGAGGCTTGCTAATCATGATGGGGCAACACGACCGCTCCGAAGCATTGTTCTATTACTTCCGCCTGGAAGATCAAGTTCCTGAAAACCACCTGCTGCGGCTGATCGACAAGCACATCAGCTTCGAGTTTGTGCGGCGGCAACTGAAAGACAGCTACAGCGAAACCGGACGGCCGTCGATCGACCCCGAACTTCTGCTGCGCATCCTGCTGATTGGCTATTTGTATGGCATCACCAGCGAACGCAAACTGGTGGAGGAACTGCGCATGCATCTGGCGTGGCGCTGGTTCACGGGCTTGGGTTTCGATCAGGAAATCCCGCATCACTCCACGTTCTCGAAAAACCGCCACGGGCGGTTTCAGGAATCGAAGCTGTTTGAGCAGTTGTTCGAGCAGATCGTGCGGCAGTGTGTGGATGTGGGACTGGTGCAAGGGACGCATTTATCAGTAGACGGCAGCTTCATCGAAGCCAATGCGGCCAAGGAGAGCCGCATCCCACGTGAGCAACTCGGGGAAGCAGCCCAAGTTCATCACACCGTGCGTCAGTATCTGCAGGAAGTGGAAGAGCAGAATCCGGTGGAGGAGCCGGTGCATGAACAGGACCAGGTTTCGACCACCGATCCCGACTCTACCTATGCCACCAAGGGCGGCACACCGGCGCGGCTGGGATACTACGACAACTATCTAGTGGACAATGCAAGCTGTGTGATCGTCGGAGTGCAGGGCACAGCGGCGCGCATGAGTCAGGAAACCGTGGCCGCGCAAGACATGCTCACCCGTTTCACGCAATGGCAAGGACGAGAGCCCGAATCGGTGGCGGCCGATACGACCTACGGCAACGGCGAGTTCTTGCAATGGCTAGCCGATCGCAGCATCACTCCCTACATGCGGACCCGTGACAGTATCCACCGAAAGAGAAGTCCATTTTTCGGTCCCGACCGTTTTATCTACGAAGCGGAAAACAATCGCTACATCTGTCCTGCTGGCCAGTTCCTCAACTACGGTGGCCGAGTTTATCGCAATCGAGCCTTCAACTACATCGGGACACGAAAAAAGTGTGGCCCGTGCTCGCTCCGGCCACAATGCACCAGTGCTGCCTTCCGGGGTCTTATCATCCACCAGAACGAACCCGCCCGACAACGTGCGCGGGAGTTGGTCAACACGCCAGAGTTCGCCAAAGCGCAGCGGCAAAGAAAAAAGGTGGAAGCCTTGTTCGCGGAATTGAAGAATCAGATCGGATTGCGGCGCTTGCGCCTACGCAGATTGAAGTTCGTGCGGGAGCAGTTCTTCTTGGCAGCGGCGGCGCAAAACATCAAGCGCCTGATGCGATTCCTCAGTCAGCCGACAACACCGGTTCTGCCGGCCACCACTTAGTCGAACCGAGACAAGAAAACCGGAATGGCATGCTCCCCGATAAAAAAGCATTCCGTTGAGGGACTTTTTCAACAGCCACGGGATTTATCGACAACTAGGAGCAAGGTCCGGGTTCCGAATGGCCAAGTCATCGAGCACAGCAAACCTTGAGTAGGTGGTAGGGGTACATGAGCGAATCGAAACCATCAGCCCTATTCTCCGCTTACAAAGTTGCGGAACTGCATATGCCGAGAGCCGCTTTCATGTCCATGTTCACCGCTTCCTTTCTCTGGACAACTGCCTGGCCGCCTTCATACCGCGTCGTTATCACTGCCGTGGGCTTTTTCCCGTCGGGCGTTGTCTCCAGCAAACACGAGAACACCGGAACTAGTTGCCGCTCTGGCCGACTTCCTGTCGCTCCCGCGATCCGGTACATAGCCTGCCAAGGATCTGTTGGCCCAATTTGAGAGCTGGAAACCAGACCGCCATCATGGGAACTGAGGTTGGTCAGTAGTTCCATTTGCTCCGCCAGAAAATTCTTCCCGAAAATATGCTGCTTCGGATCGTAAAGCCAAACGCAGTACCGGGCCCACTTCGCCCCGAATTCCCGAATGCCTGCCAGGTCTGGGTGGCGGTCAAAGTCGAGGTCCAGCGCGGCAAATTGCGTCACAAATTGCTCCCGCACTGCCGCCAGTTCCTCCTGCTTTGCCTCAACATTGTCCCGCAACAAAGTGCACTCTAAACTCTGCGCTTCGGTTCCTTGTGCATTCAATACGGATACAATGCCCCTTCTCCCCTCCGCCGAAATCTTCAGCCTGAAAAAGGGTTCTCCTGCAATGCTGGGAACCTTAATTTCCCTCTCTTTGCTGGCGTTTGAGCCCTGACCCACCATTAATGGTGTTAGACAAATTACAGCCAACCCAACCAAAAGAGCTCGCGTATTTGATTGAAACATTGCCAACACCTCGTGGCCATACTAGATGACCCCATTCCCGAAGGGCAATTGGGAATAACTGTCGAAACCAGGTCAGCATGACCGGACTCCGGTCACAACGAAGCATGAAAAGAGGCTCTACACCAACCCCGTTTGCAGTGAGTTATGGCTCTTTTCAAAGGAGGCCATATCGCTCATTGAGGGGGTTTGAGCGTAATGGGGATTTAACACCACTTGACCAACAGGACATGGTTTCCGGGGTTGCCGACCATCTTCTCGTAATCGATGCGGGCGAGTTGTGTTAGCGTCCAGAGAACACACGCCGGTCCGAAGTGTCACTCAGAACCGAAGGAGACCATCATGATGCCAGGAACAACATCGATCACGGACGTCGCGGAGGCCTTCTTCGACGCATGCGAGACAGGCAAGGGATGGGAAGTCTGCCGCGCGTATTGCACGCCCAATGCGGACCGCGAGGCGAAGCTCTGAACGTCTTCAGTGACCTTGGACATCCCGTGGACACCGGTCGAGGTCCATAGCAGCAACAGCGATGCCTTGACAAAAGCCGCTTTTGGAATAAAATGTGGCCACTTAGCGGAACCCCTTCACTCCCTCACTGGTTCCATAAACCGGACCTCGGTTCCTAGCCCGCTCCTACAGGAGGCAAAATGAAATCCAGAACATGGCTCTTTGCGGCTATCGCGTTAACCACCGTTTTGGTCATTCCAATTTCGCTCGCCGCACAGGATAACAGCGCGGCTCCCCCTACTTACCTTCTCAAAGATTTGGGCACGTTGCCAAGGGGGTTCAACAGCTATTTCTTTGTCGGGCCACCGTCGTTCCACCTCTTGAACAACTTGGGAATGGCGGTGGACGCGGCGGGTTCAGAGATTGGTGATCCTTACCTGCCATGCTTTACAGACTGCTCGGTCAATCATGCAGCCCGATGGCAGAATGGGGTTCTGACCGACCTGGGGGCGCTTCCCGGGAACCACCCCAGCAGTGCTCCGTTTTCCATTAGTGATAACGGACAGTTTGTCGTCGGGCTTTCCGAAAACGGTTCCATCGATCCGCTGACCAACTTTCCGGAATATGATGCTGTCCTTTGGAGGCGTGGTCACCGGATCCAAAATCTCGGGACGTTCGGAGGAAATGTCAGCGAGGCGGTGTCTGTCAATAATCTGGGCCAGGTGGTTGGAGGGGCAACGAACAAGACCACCGATCAATACGCAGCTGGTCTGGGACCATGTTGGAGTCTTAACTGTTGGCCTGCAGCAACCCAATGGCGTGCGTTCTTGTGGCAGAACGGCGTGATGACCGACTTGGGCACGCTGGGTACGGGTAACGATGCCGTCGCCGGACTTCTGAATGCAAATGGGCAAGTGGCTGGCGTCTCTTATACAAACACAACGCCGAATCAAACTACTGGAATTCCCACTCAGGACCCGTTTTTCTGGGAGCAAGGAAACCCAATGGTGGACACGGGTACGCTCGGAGGCACCTTGGGATATCCAACCTCGCTCAACGATAAGGGCCAGTTGGTCGGCCAATCGAACTTGGCGGGAGACAAGAAATACCATCCATTCCTTTGGTTGAAAGGCAAGACAATGCAGGACCTCGGTACGCTGGGAGGAGGCTCGGGGACCGCAACGTCGATCAACAATGCCGGGGAGATTGTCGGCGGGGCCTGGACAAGGGGAAATCAGGCGTTCCACGCGGTTCTCTGGAAGAATGGGAAGCCCCAAGACCTCGGCGTACTGCCGGGGTACAAACACAGTATCGCATTTAGCATTAACTCAAAGAGTCAGATCGTAGGTTGTCTAACGAATAATCTTAATGCAGGGTGCATCTGCGAATTTAGCGTATGTTCCCATGGGTTTCTATGGGAGAACGGTACCATGTTTGACCTGAACAAACTGATTCCTCGCGGGTCTGGCATTAAAGTGATGCTGCCGCTCAACATCAATGATCGCGGGGAGATTGCAAACTGGGGATTCGTCCACGGTTTTGAAGTGCACGCTGTCCTGCTGATACCCAAGACGGTGTCTCGATGAAGTGTCGTTCTTGGTTTGCGTTGCTTCCGGTGATCATCGCCTTGGCCTGGTACCTCGCGGCGGGCCCGCGCCTCGCCGATGCCCATGACGCGGGCTGCTCACTCGCGAGCAGCCCCAGCGGCTACGGCTGCGACCCATGGAGCACGCACCTCTACGTCAGCAGAGGCATCGCCAAGAACGGGAACACGCTCAGGCTCACCGTCATACACGACCCCGACTACGAGGGAAACGCCAACGACACTAGGATCGCGCCGGGCCACGACTACTATCAGCAGCTCACCGTCGACATCCCGTTCACAACCGCCATCCGCGATTTCGTCTGCGTTGTCTTCGCTTCCGCGCCCGGCGGTGCGGCGTTCGACGCCTCGAGTCCCACGTTCCTCACCGACGTCACGAACCACCCCGAGTCCTCGCTCCTGGCCGGGCCAAGCTTCGACGGCGCCGCGCACGTCGGCAACATTGCCGCGATCTGCGAAACCTCGCGCTTGGCAGCCGTCGTGGCCCCGCACCTCGTCACGGAGGGTAAAACCGCCCTCGCCGACGTTGCGCTCGCTGTCCCGGTGATGCCGAAACCGCAAAGCTTCATCGTCGGCACGAAGTTTTCGGCATGGGTCGCGCGCGGCGTCCTCTACGTCGACGAGGAGCGCGAGATGTTGCCGCCGGTCGTGGCGACGGTCACGGCGGTCGAATGAGCGGACAGCTCGCGATCGCCACCGAGGATCTCGCGACCTGCGCGGAGCCCATCGCTCTGCGTGAGGCGTTCGGGAGCGTGGCCGGAATCGATGGTGCGGAGGCCCCCGGAGCGGATGCATTCCTGCCAGCGGGACCGCGGGTTTTCTCGACGCGCACGATCGAGCGTGTCGCACGCACGGCCGAGGGCCTCTGGGCGGCGTTCGACGCAGAGGTGCGCCGTGCGCTCGAGTCCAAGGGTGCGGCGGCGCTCGCGCGCTCGCTCGGCTTCGAGCCGCACGAGGTCGATCTCATCGCGGCGACGCCGTCGATCCTCGCGCCGCCCGTCCGGGCAGACTTCGTTCCCACGCGCCAGGGGTACCGCCTCGTCGAGTGGAACGTCGACCCTTGCCTGGGCGGTCTCGCGGGGCGAGTGCTCTTCGACTGCTTCGAGCAGGCAGGCGCGACCCGAGGCCTGTCGTTTCGCGACCCCACAGCCGCGCTGTTGCCAGCGTTCGCGCGGCTTAATGGGCAGCTACGCGGCGTCCTCGTCGCGATCCGCCAAGCCGATCTCCGAAGGTGGCGGCTAAACGCGCAGCGCTTCGCCGAGATCGCTCGGGAGGCAGGCCTCGAGGCTCGCGTCGTGCCGCTCGAGCGGCTTACTAACGTCCTGTCGGACGCTGGGGCGCCGCCGTGGGGAGTCGTGCGCTTCTTTCACATCGAGCACGTGGCGAGCGTCCGAGCCTCGGTCGAGCGCCTCGTCGAGGCCTCGCGTGACGGGCGGATCAAACTCCTCTATGGTTTCGACACCGAGCTGTGGGGCGACAAGCAGTGGCTCGCGCGCGTGCCTTCTGCCGCGAACCTAAAGAGTGCTCTTGCACGAGCAGTTCCTGAGACCCGGGCTGCGCGCGATGTCCAGCGGTCATTGCTCGGTCAGCAGGACAGATGGGTTCTCAAGCCGCATGCCGGGGCGGCCGGGGAAGGGGTTGTTGCGGGCCGCGAACAGCGCAAGTCCGATTGGCGCACGGCGGTCGAGCGCGCGACCCGACAACCGGGATGGGTGGCCCAGAGGCTGGTTTCGCCGCGCCCTACGCTTACCGCGTACATCGACGCGCGGAATGGTCGAGTCGTGCGACGCAAGGAAATCGAAACGCTCGGAATCTTCCTCGTCGAGGGGCGGTACGCGGGAGCGTATGTGCGCTCGATTCCGTTCGCGACGGGGATCGTAGTCGACAGTTCGTCGAACTTTAACGTTGTGGCTACGCGAGAGCGCGCACGGCGCGCGGAGTCACATATTTCGCAACGTGACCCCGTCGAACTGCCGCCCGCGCTCAGGCGCCTCTGGCGTTCGCCTTCGCCGGCTGCCTTAGGCCGCCGCCTCCGAGCCTTCGAAGGGCTCGCCCTCGAACACCTCACGACAGGCGTAGGTGTCCTCAAGGATGCGCCACCACAGCGTGCATCGCGCGGCTTTCGTCGCGCACAAATGCCCGAGGACGGGGAGGGCGTGTCTGCTATCGTGCGCGCGCTCCGCGAGGACCTTCTCCCCTTCTGTCACGACAAGCGCGATCCGTCGTACACAGCTCACCTCGACATTCCACCCGCGGACCTTTCGATCGCGGCGGGCGTCCTGGTGCGTGCGCTCGCGCAGGACCCGGTAACGTGGACGTCCTCACGCGCCGGCACGTTTGTCGAACAAGAGGTACTGCGTTGGCTGGCGAATCTGGTCTTCCCACGACCGGGGCAAGGTGGCGGCATCGCTTGCACGGGCGGTACGCAAGCCAACCTCCACGCCGTCCTCCTCGCACGCAACCTGGCGTTGCCTGACGCCGCTCGCATCGGGATCGCGGCGGCCGTGCGCAAGATCGGCGCGCGCACTCTTAAGGTGCTCGCGTCATCCGCCACTCATGGGAGTCTCGAAGCGGCGGTTCGCCATACGGGCATCGGCGACGAAAACCTCGTGTCGCTCCCCGTCGATGCCACAGATGCCGTGCGCCTCGATGCGCTGGAAGAGGCGCTCGCTATGGCGGCTCGCGAAGGTGACAAGATCGCTCTCGTCATCCTCAACGCGGGGACCGTGGGCATTGGAGCGATCGATCCGCTGCCGGAAACCATCGCCATCGCAAAGCGATACGGCGCACGTGTCCATGTCGACGCTGCGCACGGTGCGATGCTCCTGTTCTCCCGGCGGTACGCCCCACGCCTCGCCGGGATCGAGCTTGCCGACAGCATTGCGGCCGACCCGCACAAGATCCTCGGGTTGAACCAGGGACTCGGCGCCTTGCTCCTTCGAAACCACGACGACGCCGGAGCGGTCGCGAAGGATCCTTCGCCGTACTTCGCGTCAGCGCCGGATACGCCGTCCTTCGCACGCTTCACGCTCGACGGAACTCGTCCGCTTCAGGCTCTTGGCGCGTGGATTCTCATGCGCCATCTCGGACGTTCCGGCTACGAGCAAGTCATCGATCACTTCTTTGCGCTCACCGACCGCTTCGTAAAGGGGCTCGAGCGCATGGGAGGGTACGAGCTTTATGCGCGTCCGGCGATGAATCTCGTCGCCTTTCGAGCGAAGGGGGTCGCACAACTTTTCGACGCTGCCGCGCGCGTCCGCTGCCACTTGAGCCGCTATCAATCGCCACGCGGCGAGTTCTTGCGTGCGGTGTTCGTCAATCCCGCGACGACCGGGAAGGAGATCGATGGTCTGCTCGGTATCCTCGCCGACCGCTGACGCGAGGCTCTCATTCCGTTGGCTGGCGATCGGTGAGGCAGCGGACGATCTCATCGCGATGCGCTGCGCGATCTACGGGGGCGAGCTCGCCTGGGTCGACCAAGGGGATGCGACCTTTGCATGGGACGCCTACGACCGTGTGTCGACCGCCCTCCTCGTGCATGACGGTACGCGCCTCGTCGCAAGCGGCCGTCTCACAGTCGAGCACGACGGGCCGCTTGAGGTGAGCGATCTCGTCGACTGGAAAAACGTGTTGCCGCCGGAGCTCCGTGGGGCGCCAGCCGCGGAGTGGTCGCGTGTGATGATCGATCGGCCCTTCCGCGGTGGTGGGCTTTTCCGCCACATGTACGAGGAGGCGCGCGAAGCGGCAAAGCGGCGGGGCGCCAGACTCCTCGCCGGCGCATCCGTCGCCGAGCTTCGCCCGCATTACGAGCGGCTCGGCTTTACCTATATCGATCTACCCTTCCGCTCCTGCTTCTTCGACGCCTCGCCCCTATACTTCCCTGCGTATCAGGTGATCGCGTGACTTACTCCGCACGCTCGAGCCCAAAGGAAGCGAAGAAGCGAAACCTCGGTTCGGCAGCTGCATCGATCGCCCGCGTTCGCCAGTACTACGATGCGACGATCGCGCACGAAGCTCAACGCCTCGAGGAAAACGCCTATCGCCGCCTCGAGCACGACATGACCCTGCGCACGATCGTCCGCCACATGCCTGCGGGTGCGCGCATACTCGACGTCGGGGGCGGGCCCGGCGCTTACCTTGAGCCGCTCGCCCGCTGCGGCTTCGACCCCTGGCTCTGCGATCTGTCGCACGCGAACGTCGCTGCGGCGCGGGAGCGCGCGACCGCGCTCGGCCTCTTGGACGTCGTGCGGCGAGTGCGGCAGTCCGATGCCACGAACCTCAAGCACTACGCCCGCGCGAGTTTCGACGCGGCTCTCGCGCTTGGCCCCTTCTATCACATCCTCGACGATACGGCCCGCCGCCGCGCGCTCTCTGAAATCGTGCGTGTCGTAAAGCCGGGCGGCACCATGGTCCTGGCATTTCTGCCGCGCCTGCACCCTCTGCGTTATCTCTTGCGTGAAGCGACCGCCGAGAGCTTCGACGTCCTCAACACGCTCGACTGGGACGCGCTGCTCGCGACCGGCCGCTTCGAGAATCAGGATTTCTTCACCGACGCGTACCTCACAGACCTCGCCGAGTTCCCCTCGATGCTCCGCCGCGCGCGGTGCCGTGTCGTCGACACGCTTTCCGCAGAGAGCTTCTGCGCGTTCATGGATGTGCCGCTGTGCGAGTGGGTGACGTCAGACGAGAAATACGCCAAGCTGCTCGATCTCGTGGACAAGACGGCACGCCGCCCGGAGCAGATCGCGAGCGCCGAGCACGTCCTCGTGGTGGTGCGGACGCATGGATCGCGGCGGCGTGGTCCGCCGCGGGGAGCCCGTGATGTCGGCGCGGTTCGTGTGCGCTAGCCGGAAACGATCCTTATTGCTCTAGCTGTTGTTTGATCGCGGTTTCTACTCAAGACTAGGTCCCTGCATTTCGTCCCAGTGCGACGTTGTCCGTTGTCCAGAAATCCCGACCCGGGAGTTATGCCAAGCGGAGCGTCGTTCTGCACCGGTTCCGGTTGGATAGCGGTCGATCCAAAGATTATTTCGGGTCAGAAGTCGGCTTGGGGGAAGTTTGGGGTTACCAACAAATAATAGAGGAGATTCTGCATCGTGTATCCGGGAAATAAGGCGCCCTCGCGGACTCCGCGAGGGAAGCGCGTGTCGGCTCCGTCGGCGCGCCACCAAAGCTGCCCAAAAATCCCCTCCAGCGTCGGCGCCGCAAGCATTTGAATCTGCGACGTCAGAAAATCCGCGGCTCCGATGCCCACAAACTGGTGATTTTGATATGTGGCACCGACGAGACACTCGACGTGCACAGCCGCCACGTAGGCCTCGCGGCGAAGCCGGTCATTGACATCCAGGTTTCGGTCGCAACGTTGCACCTTCTTGATCGCTACATCACGCCGCTCGCTGTGCTTGGCTACGTGCATGTCCCTCACGAAGACGATGTGGTTTGCCCGTACTTCCATAATCAAGAGGGCGGGTTTGCCAGATATTGTCTGCCCACACAAGTACACTGGGCAGACAGGATGCACGTCCGAAGCCAAACCGCGGACTACTTAAATCCAAGCTGCACCACTACCCCGCAACAGAGGTAGATCCGTGATGTTCAATCCGCAAGGCGAGGGGGCTGTCCGGCCCCGGAGATTTCCTCCATGGGCAATTAATTCGGCGCACCGTTTACAGGAACATCCCCTTTGGACGACGCACTTCGCTGGCTGGTTTGGGGTCTGTCAATTTTCTCGTATCCGATGCGTCCTCGCCACGCGGTGGCTTGTTATTGCGAGCGTTAAGAGCTTGCTGCATCTGTATCATCAGTACTCGCATGTCGTGATCACTAGCATCCAAGACGATGCGTAACTCCGAGCTCGCTGTTGTCGCCTCCCGGTACGCATCCCGAGCTCGAACCAAGTAGTGCAGATATTGAATGAACTGTGCTGAGGAGTCGCGGAACACTTCTATTGCGGCTTCACATATGCTCATGCTTTCGCCAGAACCCAAAGAATGGCTTGAAGAGGATTTGTCAGGGTGTCTTCCTTTCACTGTCGCCTCGGCTGCGTCCTACTTAGATATCGGAAACGGTAGCGAAATGACGACGGCTAGGAAAAAGAAGTCAGGCTTGTCGGCAGACTTGGGTGTCTGCTGCAACGACAGCGCCCTAATGGGCTGGAGCGAACCGACTAAGGAAAGTCACCGGGACCGCTAGTTAGGACGCCTATCGACAAACGGGATTGACGCTTCGTGCTGATACTTGTCCTGCTAGGGAACTCTAAATACGTTCGTGCATTGTTTTCTGCCAGACCGGTGCAAGGGCGTTCGGATTCGGTTTCCGGTCTTGCAGCCACTTCGGCGGCTCGTAGTGATCATCAACCTTTGCTACCGGGGCTAGCCGGTAGCATTAGCATCAGTTTTTTCCGTGCCAGAGTATAGATTCCCCAGGGCGCACACCGCGAACAGGGTGGCATTCTTCTTCAGTCCGCGATGCCGTAGCGTCATCAGTCGAGGTTCAGACCGACGGAATCGAACACCCAGCGTCGTCAAAACCCGGCGGTCTTAATTTTTTTGTCTCCTAGCTGTCGTCTTTCCTCTCCCGTTCCCGGTCCACAAAGGCCGCAGGGACCCCAAGGTCCTGCGGGAATCTCCGCGGGCTACTCCGCCCTCGTCGCCCCGGGTTCGGATATGCCCTTGTCCGATACTGCGGGGGTTGTCGCACAAACCAATACCATCGCCACTTCGGGAACGTACTTCATTTCGGCGTCGGCGATGCCATTTGTTTCGAGCGACGGAACCTTTGCTTTTTGCTTCGACACCCTAGCGAGCAGCGGGACAGCCAGCCAATACGGTGGAGCTTTTGCGACTGGCAACTACGTATCGGCAAGCATCAGCGACGTCCTCTTTGTCGAAGCGGGCGACTCTGTCCAGTTGCTCTGTTATGCCAGCGGGAGTTCGAGTGAAGCGTTCGATGCTGGAATCACCGCCACTTTGATTAATCGCCCGGACGCTGCCAAAAAGAAGCACTCCCGGCACCGGCATGAGGCCCCCGGAACAGCTCCAGTCTCGTTAGAGCTAGTCAGTCAGCGCCGAACTTATACAATGGGTGCCCCACCCCGACCTTTTAACTGGGTGGCATACCTGTCAGCGCTAACACGTGAGTCCTTTTTCACGTTCTAAAATTGGTTTCTGAGATCGTGAAAGCCGGATCGTTGGAACCCGGCTCCCTCCCGCCTTCCACGCCAAATGCGCCTACCTACTGGGGCTCCCACGTGTGCCGCACAACTCGCTGCGTACACGTCCAACAGCGGCCCACATATATATTCCATGGTTACCGGCAGTACAAGGTAGCAGGGTCACCTGCGATTCGGAAACGGAAGGAACAAAGACGACAACTGGGAGGAAAGGCTCTGGACAACCTATCAACGCTGGGTTTCGGACCCTGCCATCTCCCGGGCACTGAGGGTGTCAGGATGCTCCGTGCCAAGGGTACTTTGCAGATTTTCAACCGCTGAGCGGAATGCACTGCGAGCTTCCTCAAATTTGTTCTGAGCCCGCAGACCACGGCCCAGAGCCAAGTAAGCGTATCCTGATTTGCTGGAAGGCATTCCAGGCTGCGCGGCCGACTGCAGGCGGACAGCCCGATTCGCGTCGTCGACCGCTTCATCAGGGTGTCGGGCCTCGAGCTCGATCGTGGCTCGACGGGTAAGCAAAGCCGGTAAGCAGTATGCACCGTTTCCCCCTGACTGCGCTGCCGCTTCGACAATTGCCACCGCTTGATTTATTAACTGTAGAGCCACCGGAACGTCGCCTCTTGCCAGGGAGATCATTGCCCGTTCCTCCGCCAGAGCGGCAAAAGCATAGTGGCCCGCGGGCAGACTCTGCCGCAGACGCGGATCCACTTCCGTTAGCATCGCGAATGCGCACGAAAGTTCGTTCTTGGCGAGACAAATTCGCGCACGTTCGAGAAGCGCTTGATTGACCGTCAGCTCATGACCTACACGCCGTGCTCTCGTATATGCGCGTTCGGCATAGTCCGATGCTTCGTCCAGACGGTTCAGCTGTCTGAGAACTTTGGCATAGTCAATGAGGACCGTCGGGAAGACTGCGTCCTCCGTTCCGTTGTCTCGGTTGATCTCGATCACGCGACGATAGATTTTTTCGGCTTCGAGAGGACGCCCAACTTGGTCCAGTTCGAGAGCCCAACCAGTGAATAGCACAACGGCTGTCTCTGTTTCGGTCCTTCCGAGTGCCGACAGCAAATCCGCGGAGCGCTCGAATTCGGAGAGTGCCGCAACATCCCGCCCCGCCTGGCTGTAGGCTTCTGCCACATCCAGGGAAGCGCGCATCTCCTCTTCATCCGTGGCAAACGGCGATTGTCGTAGCACCTGCCGCGCTTGAAGCACCCGAGCAAGACCTTCTCGCGCGTCACCACGTTGCTCTGCGACTATCCCTCCCGTGCGAAGGCAATTCACTCGATCGAGGGCGTATCGGGGATCGTCGGTCAGCTCACGGAGCCCTTCCTGGAAAAGCAACTCTGCTCGTGGTAGGTCCACATCAACCGAGAGTGCTTCGGCCAATCCACACGAGGCTGCCGCGCGGACCGAGGGATCGGAGAGGCTGCGTGTGAGCGTATATGCCTGCTCCAGAAGGCGTAGGGCGCTCGCATTCTGGTCCTGCGCCAAATAGTCGCCACCGATCCAAATCATAAGATCTGCGCGCCGGCTAGGATCCGCTGAGTGCTGCTGTTCCATGATGCGCTCGCCTCGTGCTAGTAGATCGTTCGCAGTAAACGGCTTGCCCGACGGCGCTGCGTCGGAGAGGAGAAACTCAAGAAACGCGTCGTGTTCATGACTACGCAGCAGCTGCCGAAACGCGAAGTCGCGTTGGGTGCGAGCCGTCCGCGTCTGGATCAACGTCCCTACAACGCCGGCAGTTGCGGCGAGAAACGCTAACACTGTTAGAGTCACCGCCACACGGTTCCGGCGTACGAACTTTGCCCCGCGATAGGCCAGAGTGTCGGGGCGAGCACTGATCGGCTCGTTCATCAAATAGCGGCGCAGATCGTCCGCCAGGGCGGTGACGGAGGAATAGCGCTCTATTGGTTCCTTCTTCAATGCCTTTAAGACAATGGTGTCAAGGTCTCCGCTTAACGTTCGACTGAGTTTTTGCGGTGTTGTGCTACGCTGGGCGGCGCAGTGAACGATGTCCCGCGCATTTTCAGAGCTGGAGATTACGACAGCGGAAGGCGGCGTCGGGTCCCGATCTACGATTGCTTTGACAAGCTCCGCAGCGGCGTGCGGTCCGCGACCGGCAGGATGTTGGCCGGTCAACAACGCGTAAAGCAGGACCCCCAATGCGTAAACGTCAGTACCGGTCGTAATCGCTCCGCCTTGCAATTGCTCCGGGGCGGCACATTCAGGCGTTAACACTCGCCCGCCTTCGCCGGTGAGCTGGGCTTCAACCGACTGTCCTTCGGATTCCAACAACTTGGCAATGCCGAAGTCGAGCAGCTTTACCTGCCCGTCATTTCGGACCAATACGTTAGACGGCTTGAGGTCGCGATGAACGACCAGGTTGGCGTGGGCGTGGGCTACCGCCCTCAGTACATCGAGAAACAGTTGCAGACGCGACCTGACATCAAGCGTCCGCTGGTTGCAGAAGGTATCAATGCAATCGCCCTCGACGTTCTCGAGAACGAGATAGGGCTGCCCCGCCTGAGAAACACCCGCATCGATTAACTCGGCGATGTGTGGGTGCACCAAGCGGCCGAGGATCATGCCTTCGCGCTTGAATCGCTCCTCACCCCCCTTCCCGATCAACGCGATGTTAAGGAACTTTACCGCAACTTGGCGCTCAAATCGTCCGTCGTTTCGCTCTGCCAGCCAGACGCTGCCCATGCCGCCCTGACCGATCTGCGATACCAATGTATAAACGCCTACAGTTTGGCCAGCCAAACCCTGCACTTTCGGCCATGCAGCGGAACATTCCTCGAGGAAGCTTCCTCGGATAATGCCCGGTGCTCATTG
>Ga0210403_10002681_pt1 | contig 15940 bp, 7 predicted proteins | sample IncBWC19MmetaG_FD_150863 | JGI IMG/M metagenome (GOLD analysis project Ga0210403, IMG submission 150863) | Forest soil microbial communities from Barre Woods Harvard Forest LTER site, Petersham, Massachusetts, United States - Inc-BW-C-19-M | ecosystem: Environmental > Terrestrial > Soil >... | reverse complement strand
CACAAGCCATCCAGAAACAGGGCTCGAACGCGTTCATGGTCAGCAGGCTGTCCATGCCCAGCCAGAACGGCGCCACCATTACGGAAACGCACGCGAGCGCCATTCCGAAACGCCTTGCGCCCATTTCCCGCGCAATCAGCCCCGTCAGCACCACCTTTACCGCAGCAGCAACAGCCGGGAAAAAGTGCAGCGCCGCCAGCGAATCGCCCAATGTTTTTCGCACAAACCACGCAATCACCGCAATCAGCGGAGCCTGGTCCACATAGCCCAATCGAGATGCTGGCTGCACGCCAGGTAATACAGCTCATCGACAAAATAGCCGTATCGCCCGCTGACCAACATGTGTGCAAGAAATAACAGGAATGCGAACCCGCCGAGGAGCGCCCAATCTCCCCGGCGGCTTTCAGTGGGTGTCTGTAGGAAAGCTTCGACCGGTGCAGAGGCCATGATCAGAACAACCTCACCCCAAACAACGAAGTCAATCTCGAAAATGTTCTGCTGATATTACAGGCAAGCTCAATCGATTTCCACCGCGGGTCCAGTCGATGTCGCACCAACCTCCGCTAGCCGAGCCACCACCGCCTTCGCCACGCGATACAGACTTTGCGCGGCAGGCGCCGACTCCCCTTGCGCGGCCACGGGGCTGCCCGTGTCTCCGCCCATGCGGATTCGCGGATCGATTTCAATTTCGCCCAGGACCGGCACGCCATAGGCGACGGCGGTTTTCGTGCCTTCGCCGTGGCCAAAAATATCCACCGCCTTCCCGCAATGGGGACACGCAAACGTGCTCATGTTTTCCACGACGCCGAGCACTTCCACGTTCACCTGGCGAAACATTTCAATCGCTTTGCGCACATCAGCGACCGCCACCAGCGACGGCGTCGTCACCACCACCGCGCCCGTCACTGCTACAGTCTGGATCAGCGTCAACTGCACGTCGCCCGTTCCCGGAGGCAGATCGATGACCAGGTAATCCAGCTCGCCCCACTCCACGCTGCGCAAAAATTGCGTGATCACACTGTGCAGCATCGGTCCGCGCCAGATCACCGGCTTGTCGCCAGGATTCAGCAGGCCCATCGAAATCATTTTCACGCCCTGCGCTTCCACGGGAATAATCCGCTGCTGCGCCGTGGCCATCGGCTCTTGCGTTGAGCCCAGCATGATCGGCACATTGGGGCCATACACGTCTGCGTCCAGCAGGCCCACCTTGTACCCAAGCTTCGCGAAGGCGAGCGCCAGGTTCACGGCGACGGTCGTTTTCCCAACGCCGCCCTTTCCGCTGGCCACCGCGACCAGGTTTTTCACCCCAGGTATTCCCTGTCTCTGCGGCGCTGGCTGTTGTCCCGGCATTGTTCCTGGCGGCATGTGTCCTCTTCGCTTCCTGAATCTCAGGCGATCTGTGTGAGTTGTTAGTTTTCAGTAGTTGGTTCTAAGTCCGAGAATTCCGAAAAAATTACGAATAGCCTTTTGGCCTAACTTCGAATCTCTTCCTCTTCACAGCCCGCCGGCCGCCGGCGATTCTTCCCTACGTCCCGTGGCACTTCTTGTATTTCTTCCCCGAACCGCAGGGGCAGGGATCGTTGCGCCCCACTTTTGCGCCCGCGCGCACCGGCTTTGGAGCCTCGGCCTGCGCTGCTCCGGCTTGGAACTGCAAATCTTTTTGTTGGCGCTCCTGCCGCTTCTCCAAGGCGCGCGCAAAGTCGGGTAACTTCTGCGCCGGAGCCTCTTCTGCGCGTGCAGCCGCGCTCGCTGCGGCCGCAATCGCGCTTGGCTGATGCTGTCGTGGAGGCGCCTGCTGCGGTTCCCCGGGTGCCGCCGAGCCAGGTTCTCCCTGCTGAATCTGCACGTGATACAGATAGCGGATCGTTTCGTTGTCAATGCGCGCCATCATGTCTTCGAACAGGATAAACGCTTCCTTCTTGAACTCGACCAGCGGATCTTTCTGCCCGTAGCCGCGCAGCCCGATGCCTTCCTTCAAGTGGTCGAGAGAAAGCAGGTGGTCTTTCCACTGCGTGTCCACCACGTCCAGAATGATGCGGCGCTCCAGCCAGCGCAGCAAATCCGGGCTGAACTGTTTTTCTTTTTCCTCGTAGCGCGTTTTCACCGCGTCCGACAACGCTTCGGCCAACTGGTCGTGGTTCAGGGCAGCGGGGTCCGCGCCCATTGCCTTCGCGTCGATTCCAAACTGGCTGTTCACCTCGGCCAGCAGTTGCGTGGTGTTCCACTGCCCGGGATGCTGCTCGCGCGGGCAATACGTCTCCACCAGCTCGCGCGCCACGTCTTCAGCGATTCCCAAAACGTAATCCCGTTGATCTTTGCCTTCCAGCGCGGAGCGGCGAATCGCATAAATCGTCTCGCGCTGCTTGTTCATTACATCGTCGTATTCCAGGAGGTGCTTGCGAGCGTCAAAGTTCTGCGCTTCCACGGATTTCTGCGCATTTTCAATGCGATTCGAAATCAGCTTCGATTCGATCGGCACGCCCTCGGTCATTCCAAGCCGGAACATCATCTGCTTCACGCGCTCTCCGCCGAAAATCCGCATCAGGTCGTCTTCCAGCGACAAAAAGAATCGCGAAGAGCCCGGGTCGCCCTGGCGTCCCGCGCGCCCGCGCAGCTGATTGTCAATGCGCCGCGCTTCGTGGCGTTCCGTGCCCAGAATGTGCAGGCCGCCCAGAGCCACCACTTCGTCGTGTTCCGTTTTGCACTGATCCGCGAATTGCTGGTAGATCGGATCCCACTGGTCCTTCGGCACCTGGAAAATCTTGCCTTCGTGCTGGAACAAAACCATCTGCACGGCCGCGGCCGCGGGCTCATCGCCGTTCGTGCTTTCCACGCCGATTACCGCGGGCGCCGCCGCATACGGAATCGCCAGTTTGTTTTTCAGGAAGTGCTCGCGGGTCATCGCTTCCGGATTCCCGCCGAGCAGAATGTCGGTTCCGCGGCCGGCCATGTTCGTCGCCACCGTCACGGCGCCCCTGCGTCCCGCCTGGGCCACGATGCGCGATTCGCGCTCGTGCTGCTTCGCGTTCAGCACCTGGTGCGGCACTCCGGCCTTCTTCAAAATTTCCGCGATCGTTTCCGACTTCTCGATGGAGATCGTGCCCACCAGCACCGGCTGCCCGCGCTCGTGATAGTGCCGGATTCCGTTGGCCAGAGAATTGTCTTCCTGCAGGATACCGTTCACCACCGCCTCAAACTTTTCCCTCTCGGTACGGTAAACGACGTCCGGATGTTCCTTGCGGATCAGCGAGCGGTTCGTCGGAATCACCACCACGTCCAGGTTATAAATCTTCCCGAACTCCGCCGCTTCCGTTTCCGCAGTTCCCGTCATGCCAGCCAGCTTCTTGTACATGCGGAAATAGTTCTGAAAGGTGATGGTCGCCAGGGTCTGGTTTTCCCGCTCGATCTTCACTCCCTCTTTTGCTTCCACGGCCTGGTGCAAACCATCCGACCAGCGCCGCCCCGGCATCTGCCGCCCCGTAAATTCGTCGACGATGATCACTTCGCCGTCTTTCACCACGTAATCCACGTCGTTTTTGTACAGCGTGTGCGCCCGCAGCGCCTGGTAGACGTGGTGGATCTGCTCCATATGCGCCGGGTCGTAGAGATTCCCCAGCCCGAGCAGCCGCTCGCACTTGCTGACGCCTTCTTCCGTCAGCGTGGCCGTGCGATGCTTTTCGTCCAGGGTGTAATCGATGTCCTGAATCAGCTTGGGAATGATTTTGTCGATCTTGAAGTACTTGTCTGTGGATTCTTCGGACGGCCCGGAAATAATCAGCGGCGTCCGCGCCTCGTCGATCAGGATCGAGTCCACTTCGTCCACGATCGCGAACTGGTGCCCACGCTGCACGCAACTCGCCAGGTCGTACTTCATGTTGTCGCGGAGGTAGTCGAATCCGAACTCGTTGTTCGTGCCGTAGGTCAAATCCGCCGCATACGCCGCCCGCCGCTGCACATCATCCAGGTCGTGCACGATCACACCGACAGTCAGGCCCAGCGCCTTATACAGAGGGCTCATCCACTCCGCGTCGCGCCGCGCAAGGTAATCGTTCACGGTGACGATATGCACGCCGCGCCCGGCCAGCGCGTTCAGCGCAGCCGGCAGAGTAGCGACCAGCGTCTTCCCTTCGCCCGTCTTCATTTCGGCGATTTTTCCGTCGTTCAGCACCATTCCACCGATCAGCTGCACGTCGAAATGCCGCATCTTCAAGAAGCGCCGCCCGGCCTCGCGCACTAGCGCAAACGCCGGCACAATCGCACCTGCCAGGGCCTTCTGCAGCTCATCCTTGTAGGTGGGTTCCGCGGGATCCGCGTCTTTCAGTTGCTCCTGCACCTGCGTCCGCAGCGCGGCGAAGCGTTCCCTCAGTTGCTCATCGCTCAACGCCTGCACTTCCGGCTCCTGCGCATTCATCGCAGCAACCAGCGGCTCCAGCTTTTTCAGGTCGCGCTCGTGCTTCGTGCCGATAAACCGCGCGATAACGCCGTCAACTACCTTGGCTAAATCCATGGAAAGTTCGCCGTCTCCTGACGGGATTCTGCAAGCTCGCGGCCCTGCTCACTCCAGCCGCACCACCCAAACAATTCATTGTAACTGGTCAGGCGCGCTACCGCCAAGAAACACCGCGGCGGGGTAGCAAAGCGGCTGGTTTAGCCAAAACACCTTGTCTTAAACAGGCTTAAACGCAGGAAATAGCGCATAGGGTTTGAATGCGCAGAGTCTGTGAATCAAAAGCTAAGGAATATCAATGCGCGGGTTCGGATTTAAGCACTGTCGTTGCGGGCGAGGTTGCCGGATGGGTTTTCAGATTCTCGAAACCCTCGCGGTTCAGGCGCGCTTCGCCGTCTACCAGTGCGGTGAATTCCACATCCTTCGGAATTGTCACGTCTTTGCCGGAACTGAGCGGAATAACCGAGTCCGCGGAAGTGTTCGAAGAGCCGGAAGCCTCCTGATAGCAGCGCACCTTCACCTGCTCCCCGTCGGGCAGCGTCATCGAAGTAATGCTGAACGCCAGCTTGCCGCCGTGCCCGAACCGCTTTTTGGCTTCCGCCTCCGCAATGGCGCCGTTCACCTTCCACCCCGTCTGCAAAACCGTAACGCCATCGATGACCACGTCTTCCACCACTTCCAGCTCGACGGCGTCCCCAACATGGGCCGTTGCCGAGGAAATCGTCTTGTTCAGTTTCAACCGGATGGGCGTGTTATTGGCCAGTGCGAACGAAGTCGATCCAGTTTGGGCCGGTGCGGCAGGGGCACTCCGTGGATCGTCATAGTGGGTGCGTTCCCGCGTGGGCTGCTTCGCCGCCGTCGCCGGCAATCCGGTTCCCGGTTGGTCCTTCAGCAAAGATACGCTCGTCCGCGGAACAAATCCGGCCTCGCCCGAGGCGGTCCGCACGCTGTAGTAATCGTCGCTGCGGCCCGTGATGCGCACCACATCGCCGCACTGCAGCGTCATGCGCACATCAAGCGTAGTCATCGAGCTGTAAAGGTAGACATACCCGCCATCGCGGGCGCAATCAATCCGTCCGGTGTTTTGCGCGTGCGCGGGCAAAGAAAAGAGAAGGCACAGCGCGCCGCCAGTAAAGAAAATCAAGGGTTTCATGCGGTACCTGCCGGTTTAAGTAAATGGAACGCTACCCCTCCATCTCAACCCAACGCAGCACCTCTGGCAAGAACCACCTGCTGGTACTTGTGCATAAAACGACATGAACGGATTGGCGCAATGCTCCGGGCCAGATTCGCCTTCGCAGCCGGTACGATGCTCATTCAATTCGCCAGAACGTGCGACCTACAAGCTCGCTCATAAAAATTCACGCGACCCTATATAATGCGCGCATGACCAGTAGCGCGCCCCATTCGCCAGAAAGCGCAAGCAGCACCCCGCAGCGCCAAGATCCATTCCTGCGCCTGCAGTCGGTGATGGTCTACGTTCGGAATCTGGACCGCAGCCTGGAGTTTTACCAGGAACTGCTCGGCTTCCAGATCGTCTTTGACGGGCGCAAGCAATCCGGCCAACCCGGGCAACAGTGGGTTGTCGTCGCGCCGCCCGACGGCACCGCCAACCTCACGCTGATTGTCCCGCGCACGGACTCCGAGCAGTTCAAGCAGATCGGCCGCGCTTCCCACGTCACCTTTGTTACCGAGGACGTACTCACGAAATTCCGTGAGTGGACCAAGCGCGGCGTCCGTTTTCTCTCCAATCCGCGGCTCCGGCGATTCAAGCACGCGCTGCAATTGAAACCTACGCTGCCGAATGATCGCCCCGCTTCCGACGACCATGCTCCGCCGATTTGGGGGGCCGTCTTCAGCCGCTTCCGCGATCCCGACGGAAACACTTTTTCGCTGGTCAGCTTCGATGAAGTCACCCACGCGGTCGAAATCCAACGCCGCCTGGTCGCCGAGCGCCAGGAAGCGGAACGCCGCTCCGCACAAGAACTCGAAATTGCCCAGCAGGTGCAAGCGCGGCTCTTCCCGCAGACGCTTCCCCGCATGCGCACCCTCGAATATGCCGGGGTTTGCCACCAGGCACGCCAGGTTGGTGGCGACTACTACGATTTCCTCGACCTCGGTGGAGAGCGGCTAGGCCTGGTCGTGGGCGACATTTCCGGAAAAGGCATCGCGGCGGCTTTGCTGATGGCCAATCTGCAGGCCAATCTGCGCAGCCAGTCCGCGGTCGCGCTGGATCAACCCCAGCGATTTCTCTGTTCTGTGAATCAGCTTTTCTGTCAAAACACCTCAGGCGGTTCCTTCGCCACGCTGTTCTTCGCCGAATACAACGACGCGGCTCGCCGCTTGCGGTACATCAACTGCGGACATCTCTGCGCCTTGCTGCTGCGCGCGGATGACTCCCTTGACCGCCTCAACTCCACCGCTACCATTCTCGGCGCTTTCAAGGAGTGGGATTGCGAGGTGGAAGAAAGCCAGCTCTACCCCGGCGACACCCTCGCTCTTTATACCGACGGCATCACAGAAGCCTTCAGCCCGCATCGCGAAGAGTTCGGCGAAGAGCGCCTGGTGGAGGCCCTGCGACGCCATCGCGCCCTTCCACCATGCGATCTTCTCGCCTCCGTCGTAGACGAAGTCCGCAGGTTCAGTCCACACGAGCAGCACGACGACATCACACTAATCATCGCGAAGTGCCTGCCCGCGTGAACTTGCCTTTCAAGAATTGAAAATGACTAGGATTGGAACCACTGCATGCACTGCAGGGAATGAGGTCCTGCGGGATTAGACGATCTGTACCAGCTCCGACGGGCAATCGCGCAGATTCTCAATGGAAATGCTCTTCTCTGAACAAGTAGCAGTGGCGGCAGGCACCAGCCCGTAGCTGCGGTTGCGGCCTTCGCGCTTCGCCAGATACAGCGCCTTATCCGCCAGCTCAATCACGTTGTCGATGGAAAGCATCTGTGTGTCGCCCGGCACCCATGGGTAGGGCGCCCAGCCGATCGAGCACGTCTTGTGCAGCTGCACTCCGTTGCCGACGTCAAACGGCAGGTCGCGCACGGCTTCCAGCACGCGCGTGCACAACAACGCCGCATTCTCGCGGTACGTGGTCCGGCACACCAACAGGAACTCTTCCCCGCCCCAGCGGACCAGATCGTCCGAGCGCCGCATCACGGAACCGATGCGCTTCGCCACTTCCTGTAGCAATCTGTCTCCCGCCGCGTGCCCCATCTCGTCGTTCACTCGCTTGAACCGGTCTATATCCACCAGCACAAAAATCAATTCCCGCGGGGCCGCACTACCCTTCTGCGGATCCCCGAACCTCTGGTGCGAGCGCAACGTCTGCGCCTGGTCGGTCGGAATCGTTTCGTAGAAATATCGCCGGTTTCGCGTGCCGGTCAGCGGATCGGTCAGCGAAATCTGCTCCAATTCCTTGTTTTTTTGCAGCAGTTCGGCGCTGCGTTGCGCCACAGCTTTTTCCAGCTCGCTTTTCCGCCGGTTCAGCGTTCGCGTGCGCAGCGATACGAACCCCCAGATTCCGCCCATCAACCCGATAACCACCAATCCGCGGGACCAGCTGGACTGCCACAAGTTCGGCAACACGCGGAAGTAAAAACTCGTTTTCGCGGAATAACTCGGCGAATCCGCCTCTTTGCACTGCACCCAAAATTCGTAACTCCCCGGCGGCAATCCTCCATAGCGCACTTCACGCTGCTGTGTTTCCGTCGGGCGTTTTTCCAACCCATCCAGCTGGTAGCGGCAAGAGACTTGCTCCGGCGTGTCCAGCACCACCGGTGAAAATTGCACCATCAGTGATCCGTCCGTTGAATCGACAAACGACTTCTGGTTCACGCCGCGTTCCGTTCCGCCAAGCGACACGGTGGTCAACACCACTTTCGGCGGAGCTTCTTTTTTCACCTCGCCAACCGGCTTATACCGCGACAATCCCCGCGACGTGGCAATCAGGTAGCTGCCGTCATCTTCTTCCCGCGCTCCCGTCCACGGACTCAAATCGTCCCAGATCAATCCATTCGCGTGATTCAGCCGCTGCATGTGCCCGTCCGGCCATAGAATCATGATTCCATCGGTTCCGTTGAACCACATCCGGTTCTTCGCGTCGCGGCCCACCACCGTCCGGTCCCAATCGCGAAATCCAAAGCGCGAACTCCCGTTTGGCCCCAGCGCCACGTGCGTCACGCCGACCACGTCGTTATACGCAACCCAGACTTCGTCGTCGTTCAGCGCCGCCAGGCTGGTCATCGTCTGGCCGTTCAAACCATCCTTCGTCGTCAAAACTTTCCAGTTCTTGCCATCGTAGCGGTACAGCATGCCGGGACCCGTGGCCCACAACACGCCTTTCGGAGAAAACGTCAAGTATTCGATCTCCGCTCCATCCATCGCAGGAAGCGGAATCTCCACCGGCCGGGTGGATGGCCCGCGCGGCACGAATCGCACCAGCCGCGCGCGCGTGGTGGCCCAGATGCTGCCATCCGGCGCGGCCTGAATGCTCACAAAATTTCTTCCCCGGAAATTCGCGATGGTCGTTGTCGTATACGTCTCTGGATCGATCTGCACGATGGCGCCGGTGATCGTCAGCGTCCAGATAGAGCCGTCTCGCGCAACCTGCATCTGCCGGATTTGCCGTCCCACATGCTCACGCAACGATGGCACATCTTCCCAGCGCCGCGCCTGCCCGTTCCAGATTCCGATTCCGTGCGCCGTGCTTACCCACAGACGTCCGCGGCGATCCCGCAGCGTCGCCCAGGTGGAGTTGTCCGGCAAACCCTCCGCCGTCGTCCACGCCGACCACTCGCGCACTCCGGTCAACCGGTCCAGCCCCGTGCCCGAGCCACCAACCCATAACGTGCCTTCGCGATCTTCCATCGCGCATTGAATCAGGTTGCTCGCCAATCCATGCTTTACGTTCACCAGGCGCCAGCGCCCGTTTTGCTGCCAATACAATCCAGAGGAACTCGGCACCAGCAGTCTCCCCTCGGAGTCGACCGAGGGTTTGCCCTCTTCTTCGTTGGCCTCGCCGGCCACTTCTTCGGCAAATATCAGTCTGTGCTCGCGCGTATCCACATGGGCTAGCCTGGTCGCGGTCCGCAACCACAGCATGCCGATGCCGTCGAACTGCAGCGCCACAATTCGCTCATTGGGCAAGTGGATTCCCGGCTGCACTTCAATCTTCCGGCTTCCCGCGCTTAGCTGCACCAGTTTGCGCCCCACGGTAAACCAGATCGAATCATCCAATGCCCGCACAATTCCCTCGGGCGTTTCCCACGCGCCCAGCTCCTGCGCGATCATCTCCGGCTTGCCCGGATTTTTCGGATCGATGATCAGCAGTCCGCGCTTGTACATCAGCGCGTACACAATTCCTTTTCTATCCACTGCAAAAACCTGCACACCGTTCAACAGCGGCATCGAATTCGCCGGGATTTCCAGTTTCTGGAACTGGCCGTCTTTGTAAAACGCAATTCCTCGCGTTCCGGCAAACCACGGCGTCCCGTCCGGCGCAATCAGCAGGTCCACGACGTAGTGGCCGATGATGCTCTCCACTTCCGGCATTTTCTTGGCGCGCGTTCCGTCGTAGCGGTACAAGCCTGTTTGCGTTCCGATCCACAGAAATCCCTGCGAATCTTGTCCCAGTGCGGTAGACGTTACCGCTCCCATGCCTTCCTGATCTTCGAATCGCTGAACCGTGAATCTGGGATTGTCGGGAAAATCGGAACGCACCTCTTGCGCGCGCACACCTGCCAGCCCTGCTGCGAGGGCACACAGAACTACGCCGATCCGGATTCGGAATGCTTTAGACACAGGGCAATGCCACCGTCATTTCGACTTTCTCGCCCCGCAAGGGGCGCACCAGGACACAACAATTCGTGTTAAAAACAGATTAGAGAGGAATCCGTGTAGGGTAAATACCTCAAAGGTACCGCGTTGTAGTACTTGCGAATGGTTACTGGTTGTACACTAAAACGAGGTGCTAGCTATATCTTCACTTGCCCGGTGACTCCCGTCGTTTCCAGGTTAGCCTTTTGGGCCACCTACTCGACGTTGCCCTTACTGAAGCTCTCCATCAGCAATTTGCGCAGCCGACCCCGTTCATCGAGGCCCATATCTATGATTTCAAAAGACATATCCTGCGCCCGATAGTCCCGCATCAGGGCCGTCGCCTGCACGTTTCGCATCCCCAACTGCATCCGCAACTGCACTTTCGTTCCCGGCGCCAGGTGCATGTTGGTCGTGGCCAATCCGCCCGCCAGACTGGCCGTCTTGATTTCCAGCCGGCAATTCTGCTTCAGGTTCGTGCTTACGGCTGCAACACTCTTCTGGAGGCGAATCCGCGCGTGCCTGCGCTGCCGTACAAATTTTGACGTCACGGAAACCTCCAGCGGCTCCAATGCCAGTTCTTCCGCTTCGATTCCACTTTCTGGCAAAAACTTCCGAGCCCACTCGGGCTCCATTTTCGCCAGCGCTTGAAACGCCGCAATCCGCAACTCCTGGGGATTCGCCCATCCGAAAAGTTTCTTGGCTTCCACTATTCGCCGGAGGGTGTTGATCGACTCCGGCGCACGCAGTCTGCCCAGTGCCTCCAGAGCCTTCACTCGAAGGTAGGGAGCGGCGGCGGTGGGCATGTCTCCGTCGGCGATCGTCAGCAATCGCCCCAGTGCTTCGCGGTCTCCTGTGATTCCGACCTCGTCAATCACCAGCGGCATCACCAACGGATCCACATAGTCCAGCAGCCCCAGCAGTAATCGGCACGTGCCGTGCGCGCCGCTTGCCGCCACTTGCCGGATCACGCGGTCCTGCGCCGTCCGGGGAAAGTCCTTCATGCGCGCGGGTAGATAGACCTCCGCGGCTTGCGTGTCCAGCCGGGTGAGCAATCCCGCCATCTCCGCTGCTTCCGATACCGCCCCGCCACGCACAGTGCTGCGCATATACTGCAGCGCTTCTTCGCCCAGGTCATGCGCCAGGCTGGCCACATTTTCCAGATCGCTTCGGAACTGGCAACGATTGAAACGCATGGACAACTGCTCCATGGCCGTCTGCGGCAGATGTTTCAACACTCCGGTCAAACCCGCCACCAGGCTTCGCGCGCGTAGAGCCTCTTCCACAAACTCCGGCACTCGCTCCTCAATCCCCATCTTTGCCCGCAGCGTTTTCCCTATTCCGGGGCGCTGACTTTCCACCGCCTCCACCCTGTCCAAAGCCTGGGCCATGGCCGCGTAGTGGCGGTGTGTTGCTGCTTCCTGGCTCAGCCGGACAAACGCCGCGCTCACCAACGACTGCAAATCCTGGTCCTGCTCAATACTGAGCCTCAGTCCGATGTGCCGAAGCGCTTCCTGCAACAATCTCGGATCCGCCTCCGCGTACAGGCCTGCCATCTCGGAAAGACCCGTGGCCGCGCGCTTCCGGGCGTCCGGCTCCTCGCTGTCCGTGCAGCTTGCATAGTTTCTCAGAATGCTGATCGCATCCGCGGTTTCTCCCTGCTTCAGTAAATCCACCACGTAGGACTGCACGTTTTTAGGAGGAATGCACCACGCCTCCTGGGAAAGCAGCACTTCGCGTTTTGCGCTCTCCGGCACTGAAGCCCAGAAGACGCGGTCCAGCATTTCCCGGTGCGATTCCACCAGGATTCCCGCATCCGCCATTTTGTCTTCGTGCTGCCCCAGAATTTTTCGCAGCTGCTCGATTTCCTGGTTCATGCGGTCCAGCATCTGCCGCACCGCACTTACCTTCACATCTCCGCGTTCGAATTGCTCCAGGGCAAAGCGGATGGACAAATGTTCCGCCAGCTCAATCAGCACGCCCTCGTCCAGCTTTTTGTTTTTTCCCTGCTCGGCAAGTCCGGCCAGCGCATTCCTCAGCGTCTCTTGCGCCTTGCCAGGCAATTGCGACACCTGATCCTGAAACTCCACCGTAGTCGCCGACGGATTCGGGCTTGTTCCGATGCTGCCAAATGTCGCCAGTGCCCGCAGGATCCGATAGATCGATTCGTCATCCGGACCTCCAAACATCCTGCTGCCGGCGCCCGCGCCTTTTCCAGCGCCGCCACCCAGTCCCGGCCCCCATCCTGGCCCGCTTCCGAGCCCAGCTTTTCCGATTCCGGTCCCGAGGCCGCCGATTCCAATCCCGATCCCACCACCCGCCCCGCTCCCTTTTCCCGGCCCCAGACCTGCGCCTGCTCCTACTCCGGCACCTGCAACTCCCACTTTCGTTCCGGCTCCTCCGCTTCCGCCCAATGCCCCACCCGGGCCGGACCCACTCCCGCCGCCAGGCCCTGCGCCAAGTCCAGTCTCGCCTCCCATACCACCACCGGTTCCACCGGTCCCGCCAGCACCCGTTCCGCCTCCGAGTTCACCAAAGCCCTCAGCACCTGCTCCGCCCCCGCCCCATCCTTCTCCCGCACCGGGACCTGCGCCTTCGCCGCCGGTGCCGGCCTCTCCGCCGGTCTTCGATCCCTCTGCCGCCGCAATCAGTTCCAGCAATTTCTTTGGATCGTTCAGCATCTTGCGGAATTGGTCCTGCTGGTCGCCCATCGAGGCAGCCGCAATTTGTGCGGCCAAACTTGTGGAATCTTTCAGCCTCGAATCCGTCGCCACAAAGCAAACTTCGTTCACACGAATGCCCTTGGCGTCGGCAATCGCCCTTTTTAATTGTTCGGCAAGTTCGGAAGGTTTGGCTTTTCCGGTGGGAAAAGCGTGGGCAAATTTGGCGAGTTCTTCGTGGGTAACCTGCTGTGTGAATTGCACGCTGGCCAATCCGGCTGCGGAAAGGAGTTGCGCAAACTGTTTTTCCGCTGGCGATCCCTCAAGCGGCACCCCGTCGAGCAACAATTGTGCTCCCGAGGCTCCCAGCAGCAAGCCGGTCTCTGCGCCTTCGGGAATGGCGGTCCGAAGTTCGCTGAAGGCGATCGTCAACTGCTCCACGACGCGGGCGTGGTCATGCCCATACAAACGAGCAAACTTCAAGAGAATGTTCAGGCTGCGTACGAATGCCCGTGCCGCGGTCGCTTTGGGATCCGTCTTCATCCAGGCTAGTGATGCTCCGGCTAGTCAACTTTTGAGCCAACCGACTGGAACCTTCTCACTAGTACCGTAGGGCTCTCGCACTGTCCCCACAATGGTACAGAGGTCCCGTGTGACCCCTGCGTAAGCTCGTCGTTCGTACAGTGTTATACACTGCACGAAAGGACGGTTAAATTTATCTTGAGGACAAGTGGGTTGTCTGTGACGCGCAACCGGGGATTATTTCATGATGGCGATTCGGCCCGGCCGTTTGGTGCGATTCACTACGTTCGAGGGCTGTGGCAATCCGCCCAATTCCAGCAGCAATTTCCTCAGCCTCGAACGCTCGTCCAATTCCATGTCCACGAATTCAAACGCCATCGCCTGTGGTCTGGCGCCCCGGACGATCGCCTGCGCGCGGATGCTCCGGACGCCGTGTGAAAATTTCAGTGTCAGCAAAGATCCCGGCGCCAGATGGCGGTCCGCCGCCCCGAGGCCACCACCCATATTCAGTTCGGCAACGGTTAGGCGCAGATTTTCGCGCAAATTCGTGGTGATTGCCGGAACGTGCTTCGTCAATTTCAACCGCGCATACCGGCGCTGCCTTGTCACGGCCACATTTGGTTCCGGATCCGTGGGCTCCAGCACCAGTTCTTTTCGATCCAGCCCGCTGGCCATGATTTTTTCGATCGCCAGCGCAGGTTCCACCTTTTGCAATGCCTGGGCTGCCGCGATTCTCAGCTCCGTGTGATATGCCCAGCGCCACACCTGTTTCGATTCCAGGAACAGTTGCAGCATTCCGCTGGCCGCGCTGGCCCGCAAGCGCCCGGCCGCCTCAATTGCTTTAATTCGCGTGAATCCCGGCATACTGTCGTCACGAATCAGATCCAGCAGTAGCGGAATGCATTCCGTCCGTCCGCTCATTCCCATCTCGTCCAGCGCCAGCGGCCGGATCAACGGATCGAGCGACGCGTACATCGCTCCCAGCAGTAACGCCCGCTGTTCCGGGGGCGTGGACGACAACTGCCTCACCGCTCGGTCATGCGAAGTTCTTGGCCATTGCGCCAATCGAGTGGGCAGGGATTGCTCCACCGACTCCGGCGAAAGCAGGCTCAGCAGTCCGATCACTTCGGTGGCTTCCGTCGCTGGCGCCGTTTGCATCGTTTCCACCAGGCGGTGTATTGCCTCTTCGCCCAGTCCGCGCACCATTTCGCCAAGCAACTCGCAATCTTCCTTAAATCCGCAATTGGCGTAACGGTTTGTGATGTAGTGGAGCGATGCTTTCGGCATCAAGCCCAGAATGTCCAGCAAACCGTCTTGCGGATGCCCCGCCCTCATCGCGTCTTCGATAAATTCCGGCAGGCGCTCTTCCATTCCAATTCTCTGCCGGATGTTTGTGGTAGAGCCGGGCCGAAGTGTTTCGACGCTGTCCAACGAAGCCAATGCCTGTTGCATCGCGGGATAGAACCGTTTAGAGCCCGCCTCTTGGCTCATGCGCACGAAGGCCGCGCCAACCAGCGTTTGCAGGTCCGATTCGCGCTCCACGCCGAGTTGATTCCCCAGCCGCTGGATCACGTCGATCAGCGCGCTGCCGTCGCCGCTTCCATAAAATTCCGCCAGGTCCGATAGGCCGATCGCGGTCGTTCTTCGGGCTTCCGGCGCTTCCAGGCTGATGCAAGCCGCGTATTTCAACAGGATTTCATTGACGGTTTTTAACTCGCCGCGGCGCAGCATCTCTTCCAGGAATCCGCGCACGTTTCGCGGCGGCACGCACCACGCTTCATCCGACGTGAGAACTTCTTTCTTGTTTTCTTCCGGAACATTCAGCCAGAATTCCTGGTCCAGCAATTCCGTGTAGGACTGCATCTGCAGTCCCGCCTGGGACATTGTCTCTTCCTGCTGTCCCAATATTTTCCGCAACGCTTCGATCTCCGCGTTCATGCGGTCGAGCAACTGCTTCACCGCGTTCACGCGTAGTTCGCCGCGCTCGTAACTGTCCAGCGCGAACCGGATCGCCACGTGCTCGGCCAGCTTTAGCAGCATCGGTTTGTCCGGTTTGTCGTTCGGCGCCTGAGCCGCCAGGCCCGCCAGCGCCTGTTGCAGCGTCACTTGCGCCCGCACCGGCAGAGTCGAAAGCCGTGATTGGAAGGCCGCGGCGTCCATGCGCGAATCTGGATCCTTCCGCGCTTTGCCAAGCTGTGCAAACAGCCCGATCATCGAGCGCACATCGTCTTCGGCAACCCCGTACGCGCCGCCTGCGCCCGGTGCGCCTCCGGCTACTCCCGGAACTCCGCCAAGCACCCCTCCCTTGAGCATTGCTGTCGCGGCCAACCACTTGCCCGGTTCGCTCGTCGCACCGGACCCGCCACCAACTCCCCCGCTTCCTCCGGTTCCGCCTCCACCACCCGCCCCACCACCTCCAGGTCCTCCACCCGATCCGCCGCTGCCGCCCGGGCCGCCACTACCACCGGTGCCGCCTCCACTGCCG
>Ga0210403_10002678_pt1 | contig 15949 bp, 12 predicted proteins | sample IncBWC19MmetaG_FD_150863 | JGI IMG/M metagenome (GOLD analysis project Ga0210403, IMG submission 150863) | Forest soil microbial communities from Barre Woods Harvard Forest LTER site, Petersham, Massachusetts, United States - Inc-BW-C-19-M | ecosystem: Environmental > Terrestrial > Soil >... | reverse complement strand
ACATCACCTCCACCAGTTCGAACGACGGTACCAGCAACATCAACGTGACCTTCCGCACCGGCTATGACCTGAACATTGCCGCGGTCGACGTGCAGAACCGGGTAGCGACCGCCCAAGGCCGCCTGCCGCAAGAAATCAAGAACACAGGCGTGACCATCACCAAGGCAAATCCGAACTTCGTTTTTGCCGCCGGATTCTATTCTCCAGATGGCAGTCTTTCGAACCAATACATCTCTAACTATCTCGACGTCTACGTCAAAGACGCGTTGAAACGAATTCCGGGCGTCGGCGACGTGCTCATTTTCGGCGAACGCAAATATGCGATGCGCATTTGGCTGGATCCGACCAAACTGGCTTCGCGACAACTCACCGCGGCTGATGTGGTTTCTGCATTGCAGGAGCAGAACGTTGAAATACCGGCTGGACAATTGGGCCGCCCGCCCGCCGATCCCAAGCAGAAATTTCAAGTGACGTTGCGCGTGGTGGGACGTCTGTCAGATCCCAAGGAATTCGAAAACATAATCATTAAGAACAGTCCCAATGGGATTGTGCAGATCAAAGACGTTGGACGCGCGGAAGTCGGCGCTGAAAATTATGACACCAACCTTTTGTATAGCGGTCATGAAGCCGTCGGCGTTGGAGTCCAACAGCTCTCAAATGCGAACGCGCTCGACGTCGACAAAGCCGCAAAGGCCGAGTTAATCGAGCTTTCGAAGTCATTTCCTCCCGGCATTAAGTATGTAGTCGCTTTCGATACGACTACGGTGGTCGGGGACTCGGTGAGGGAAGTCGTCACCACTCTAGAAGAAGCAGTGCTCATCGTTATCATTGTGATCTTCTTCTTCTTGCTGGATTGGCGTGCGACCATCATTCCCGCCGTCACTATTCCGGTATCGCTGATTGGTACGTTCGCGTTCGTCAATGCTTTCCATTTCTCCATCAATTCGCTGACCCTATTTGGAATCACGCTGGCGACCGGACTGGTCGTGGATGACGCGATCGTCGTCATCGAAAACGCACAGCGGCACATCACTCAAGACGGCACGGATTCCCATACAGCCACCTCGGTGGCTATGCAGGAAGTTGCGAGTGCAGTAATAGCGACCTCTCTAGTTCTGATTTCGGTGTTTGTGCCGGTGTCCTTCTTCCCGGGTACCACTGGAATTCTCTATCGGCAGTTCTCGCTGACTATTGCATTCTCTATCGCGATCTCGCTATTCAACGCGCTCACTCTCTCGCCCGCTCTAGCGGCCCTGCTGCTGCGAGGGGAAGAACATAAGTATTCCGTGTTTGACTGGACGCACATCTCGTGGCTCTCCAATGGATACAGAAAAGTCGCACACGGAATTGACAATGCGATTCATGGCGTGGGAGTCGGCTATGGTAAAGCCATTTCGTGGGCATTGAGAATCAGATACGTCATGATCGTCCTGTTCTTAGCGGGGCTAGCGGCGACCGCTTACATGTACGTACATGTTCCAACGGGATTCGTTCCGCAGGAAGATCAGAATTATTTCATCGTCGTGGTGCAAGCACCGCAGGGAGCTTCTCTTTCCTATACGACGGAAGTTTCCAGGCAAGCCGAAGTGATTTTGCGGGCTGATCCGGATGTGTTCGGTACTTTTGCAGTCCCCGGGTTCTCTCTGTCCGGGGGTAGTTCGTCGAACTATGGGCTTATCTTCGCTCCGCTGAAGCCGATCGACGATCGCAAAGGCAAAGGGCATGCGGCCAGCGATATAGTTGCGCGAGTCTCGCCGAAATTGTTCGGGGTCCCCGGAGCAATCGTGGTTGCGTTCGAGCCTCCCGCAATTCAAGGTCTGGGAAGTTTTGGTGGATTTCAGTTCGAGCTTCAGGATCTGGGCCGCAACACTTTGCAGGATATCGATACCGTTGCCCACCAGATCGTTGGAGCCAGCCGCCAGCGCAAGGATCTGACAGGATTATTCACCAGCTTCACGGCTAACGATCCTCAAGAACTGGTTCAGATTGACCGCGAAAAAGCGAAAGCCATGGCGGTTCCGCTTACTCAGGTGACACAGGCCCTAGGCGTTTACATGGGCTCGCAGTATGTGAACGATTTCGATTTCAATAATCGCTCCTACCGCGTGTACGTCCAGGCCGATCAGCCGTTCCGCATGACCGCACGGGATCTTCGCCAATACTATGTTCGGTCCGATACCAACGGCCTGGTTCCGCTGGGGAATATTGTTTCTCTGAAGGAGACGTCCAGGCCGATCAGCCGTTCCGCATGACCGCACGGGATCTTCGCCAATACTATGTTCGGTCCGATACCAACGGCCTGGTTCCGCTGGGGAATATTGTTTCTCTGAAGGAGACGTCCGGGCCGCAGGTAATCAATCACTACAATCTATTCCGCTCGGCGGAAATTGACGGAGCCGCAGCCCCCGGATACAGTTCCGCTGAAGGGCTTAAGTCGATGGAGCAGTTGGCCAAACAGCACATGCTGCAAGGCATGACATTTAGCTGGACGGGACTGGCTCAAGAAGAAGTCGAAGCGGGTGGCAAGGCGATCATCATCTTTGGTTTGGGACTTCTGGTGGTTTATCTCACCCTGTCGGCGCAATACGAGAGCTTCGCTCTTCCGTTCATTATCCTGCTGGCCGTTCCCATGGCTGTGCTTGGTGCTCTGAGCTTCATCTCGATGCGCGGCCTGGCGGACGACGTTTATGTGCAAATCGGACTCGTGATGCTGATTGGCCTGTCGGCGAAGAATTCAATTCTGATCGTCGAATTTGCCGAACAGTTGATCGAGCAAGGCCGATCAATCACCGAAGCGGCAATCGAAGCCGGCGAGTTGCGGCTGCGTCCCATCCTGATGACGTCTTTCGCTTTCATCCTGGGCGTGCTGCCTCTTTACTTCGCTAGTGGCGCTGGCAAGCTTGGACGGCACTCAGTCGGAACCGCCATCGTTGGAGGCATGTTGTTCTCAACCGTCCTCAACCTTTTCTTCATTCCTGTGCTGTACGTTATTGTGAAAGGCATACTGGTTTCGATCACCGGGAAAAAAGAAATCGGGGAAAAAGAAATAGAGATCCGAGAGCAACAGGAAGTCGCATAACGAGGAGCGCAATGGATGTTTGAAAGCATTCTCTGCGAGGTAACCGAATACGATCCGGACGTTGTCGAGTCTTTGATTAATCTCGCAGTCGAAATCGCCCGCGAGGGGCGGGAGGGAAAACGCGTTGGCACGCTGTTCACCCTCGGAGATGAGGATGCCGTGCTCGCCCGATCCCGGCCCTTAATCCTGGATCCCTTGTTGGGACATCCTGAGTCTTCGCGGCACATTACTAATCTCAATCTTCGCGGCACCATAAAGGAATTGGCGCAATTGGATGGCGGCTTTGTCGTGAGTCACGACGGAATTGTTCTTTCCGCTTGCCGTTATCTTGACGCTGTGGCCGCGGAAGTGGACGTTCCCCTGGGACTTGGCAGCCGTCACATTGCTGCCGCCAATATGAGTGCCGCGACCAAAGCGGTCGGCATTGTGGTTTCTGAGAGTTCTGTGGTGCGTCTCTTCTGCCATGGGCACCTGATCGGGGAGATCATCCCGGAGATATATATGAGGGAACATGCGGCGCGGCTTCGCGGTCCGGTGAAAACCGAGCAGATCGGGGACTTGACGGTATTGACTCCCAATAGGCGCGGCGCCTCTGTTGCGTCCTAGATCGGCTGATATACGATTCACTCATGACAACCCAGCGCGAGTTCACATGCGAAGTCTGCGGAATCGTAACCAGCAATCCTATCCACTGGTTCGTGATTCGATGTGGCGATTCTGAGCTTACCGTGCACCGGTGGAATTCAGCGGCAGCCGAAGCGACTGGCGCACGGCATTACTGTGGAGAAGCTCACGCCGAGACGTATATTAGCCGCTGGTTTACTTCAATCTGCGCGCCGCCGAGACCGAGCTTCAAGTAGTGCGATCGCATTCAACGACAACTGACCAACGCGGACGAATGCCGCGCTTTCAGCATGCGTGCGGTGATTTCGCGCAAGGAGGGGTCAAATGAGAAGCCTTGAGCTCTGCCAAGCCATCTGGCGAAGTGCAGCCCAAATAGCAAGGCACCAGAGAAGAGGATTCTTCAAACAAACAAAGATGGTTGACGCTATCGGGGATTTGTCAACAACTACTCCTCTTCCGGGTGAAAGTACTTGTACACGGGTGATCCTTTAGGTGCCCAACGCTTGGCTTTTTCCAGCCATGCTTCGCTATTCGGAGTATCGGCCAAAGCCTTATAGGTTGAGCTTAGGTTCATCGCCAATTCGCTCTTCTCGGCCATCTGGGATTCCGAATCACCGCACAATGCGATGCAAGCGTGATACTGCCCTATGGCATCCTTGTAGTTTTTCAGACGGAGGTAGGCAAAAGCCATCTCCCGGCATAGCATCTCATCTTTCGGATTCTTCGTGAACCCGCTCTTTGCGACGTGAGTAGCGTCTTCCGGTCTCCCGGTTGCGTTGTAGGCGTAGGTAAGCTCGAACACGACTCGCGGCGCGTCAGGCTGTTCTTTGTAGGCGGATTCGAGATAGTCTAGTGCTCGCTGGGAGTCTCCAATGCTGTTGTAAAAGGATCCCCAGTTGACCTTATGCGTGACGGGGTCGGCCTTGTCCTCATAGAATTTCAGCCAGTCAGGCTTTTCCGGCAGTCCAAGCTGCGCCAGAGCTTCGGGCGGGAGCAACGCCCCAATTCCGTTCCGATCCAGGCGAATTTTGAGATTCATTTTGTCGGGAGGAATTGGATTAGGTGCGAGACGATATTTGCCGTCGGCATCGACCGTAAAGCGCCCGCCGAATTGCAGCGTAAATCCCGCTTGCGGATCGATATAGACGAAACCATACGTGTAGTCGTTGTCTTCGAGCTTGTGATACAGAGCTACCCAGCGGTTTTCGCAATTAGACATGTGGACGTTGTAATCAAGAGCATGGGATTTTGGCGAGTCGGCGGCGGCAAACGTCACAGAACTTGTGACCAAGATCAAGGACGCGATGAGGAAGAAACAAGTAGTCAAGAGGCGGCAGTTCATGTGTAGATTCTGATCTTCGACACAACGGTTGTAAACAGGCAGTACGCGCATTGGCCCGGATTTCTGGGCCAGTTGCTTTTTAGAATCAGGATGAGACCGTATGACACGCAGACCAAGACTGATAGACCGCCGACGAAATGAGGTCCCGGCCCACTGGCTTTTCAGCTCTCACTGCGGCCAGGAACGCATCGCCGTGGCTACCACGCGTTGCAAATCCGCGCGGCTTGCACCACCTGCGGCCTGCACCGCCATACCTTGGGAGATGGTCATTACGTAACGCGAGAGGTCGGCGGGATTTGTATCCGTCGCAAGATCACCTTCCTCTTTCGCGCGTTGGAAGCGACGGCGAAGAGCGGCCTCAATCGCCACACGCCGCGATACGAGTGCCTGACGGATGCAATCGGCATCCTCGCCACACGCCAGCGCACCTTGCACCATGAGGCATCCCGTCGGATGGCGTGGATCGGTGAGTAAATCCGCCGCTCGGCGGAGTAAGTGTTCGGCGACTGCGCGCGCCGTTGGTTGCTTCAAAGCCTCGCGCACGTGGGCTGCTCGACCTTCGGCGTACCGATCGAGAGTTTTGTGGAACAGAGTTTCCTTGTTGCCGAATGCGGCGTAAAGGCTGGGGCGATTTATGCCCATCGCTTGAGTCAAGTCGGTGAGCGAAGCGCCTTCGTAGCCTTTGGTCCAGAACACCTGGGTGGCCGCATCAAGTGCTTCGTCCAGATCGAATGAGCGGGGCCGGCCAGTGGGCTTCGGTAGCGCCATGTGGCTAGATCATAGCACTTGTATACCGTTCAGTACATATGGCCGAGAGCGGTCCTCTGAAGCCGGATCTGACTCCTAAACTCAGAGAAATTTTATGAGCGCATCCATAGTTTCTTTGGGGCGCTCTTCCATCAACCAATGTCCGGTATCTTTCAGGACGACGACGGTCACGTCGGTCGCGACCAACTTCATCTGTTGTGCCAATGCATCTCCCAATGACTTCTCTCCGCCGATGGAAAGAACCGGCATCGTCAGTTTGATTTGAGAGAGCTGAGCGAAATCCTTGGCGGCTTGGGAGAATGAAACGAAATAGGCCCAGCCAGAGTGCATGCGTCCCGGGCGCGCATAAGCAAGTGTGTAAGCTTTTCTGTCTGCTTCGGGTATGGAATGTATCTTATCGGCGGCAAAGTCGTTCCAGTAATAGTCGAAATAAATGCGCTCACGTCCTTGAACCAGGGCTTCGGGAGTGGGGCCATTAAAGCGGAAGTGCCATAATCCGGGATTGTTGTAGATGGCTTCCCACCCCGCCACACCGGGAAGGAAGGCGTCCATTACAACGAGTTTTTCGACCTCCGATGGGAATTGCGCGGCGTAGGCATAAGCGACCATTAGCCCGATATCGTGCCCTACGACTTCAGCTTTTTGAATACCGAGCGACTGCGCGAGCGCATGAATGCTAGTCGCGGCGGTTTTCATGTCCAGACCATTTTCTGGAATCGACGAATCTCCGATGCCGGGAAGGTCAGGCGCAATCACGGTGAATCGGTCGGCGAGTAACGGTATGATCGGTTTCCACATGAGCGATGTTTCTGCGTAGCCATGTAGAAGGATGATCGCTGGACCGCGGCCAGATGTCATGTAGTGGAGCTTTACGCCGTCGATTTCCGCGGTGTGCGCGGCAATGGCTTTGTATGAAGTTTGAGCGTTTAGCGCCGCCGGGAACAGAACCGAGAGAAAAGTGAGACCAAATACGCATACGCTGACTAAGCGATTCGCGGCGCATTTCATGAAGACTCCTTCGGAATAATGAATTTGGGTATTTCGGAATATACAACAAGCTGCGAGCCCGAGAGTTGTGGGCATGGGAATGGGTAGTGGGTCAGTTTTCTGAACTAAACCACAAAGGGCACGAAGGTCACAAAGGAATTCCGCCGAGACTAAACCTTCTTGATACTTCGTGTGTTTTCTGGTTCATTTGGGTTTTGCTGACTCAGGTTCGAAGTGACCCAGCGCAGGGACTGATATATCTCTTCGCACTTCGGGCGCTGACCTCAAGTGATCTTCGATCCGTGCCGTTGAAATTGGTACGGTTGTATCTGTAGCAGAGTTTTGTCCCCGTACTTCCCCGATATTTTGCGTATGAATCCTAGTTGATTTCAGCGAGATCCTGTGCCTGAACTGGAAAAATCAAATATCCATGCTGACTCGATGCGGGTGCAGGAAATTCACGTTCATGAGGAAGATGCCAAAGGCATCCGGCTGAGTAAGAGTCAGCTTAGGGAAATTCGCCTCCGAGAAATCTTAGATAAAAAAATTAGCGAACTGGGCCTGACTATTGAGGGATCGGCGCTGCACCGGTTTGTTCAGCAGCTTTACCGCGAGCTTGAGCGGAAGAAGCTTATGAAGTTTCGTCCACTTTGTTATCTGTCCGATGAGTGGGGATGCCCTTCGGGCGAGCCTGTGATCGGTATTCCGTTTTATCTCGCTAATCCTGATCTCTCGCTGTTGGAAAAAGACGTGAACGATCTCGAAGATGCTCGCGAAATCATGATGTATTTGCGACATGAGGCCGGACACGCGTTCAACTATGCTTACCGGCTGCATCGCACGCCGCAGTGGAAGCAATTGTTTGGATCGTTTCGGCGGCCTTACCGCGACAATTACCGGCCGGTTCCTTTTTCCAGAAATTACGTTCGGCATCTGGCGGGCTGGTACGCGCAAAAGCATCCTGACGAAGACTTTGCGGAAACCTTTGCGGTTTGGCTAACGCCGGGTTCGGGCTGGCGCAAGCGCTACAAAGGGTGGGGCGCGCTGATGAAGTTGCGATACATGGATCGCATCGCGCATGAACTGGGCGGCATCGATCCGGTTAGACGACGCGGCACTCCGGACGTTACGGTCGATGAGATGAACTCGACAGTCTCTGAATTCTACCGGCGATCCACGGAAGAAGTAGCGCTGGGCGACTTGGCGCTAGATACGGATTTGCGCGACATTTTCAATGCGTCGAAAAGAAAAAAAGGTGCGACGCCGGCTCAGAATTTGCTGCATGAACATCGAAAATCAGTGGTCGACAAAATCGCTTACTGGACGGGGGCGCAGCGTCCGCTGATCAGGAAGCTGATGGATGCGATCCAGCAGAGAACTGGAGAACTCGGCTTGAGGGCTGATCGCGGCCGCGAATCCGAGCACCTGACGAATATCACCGTCTACGCGACCGCTCTAGCCATGAACTACATGGCACGGGGAAAGTTCGTGCAGTCATGATTGGCGAGCATTTGAAAATCGCGGTGCTATATGACGTCTGGGAAGAATCTGGCGAGGCTACGGCATCCGCAGAAGCCAAACCCGCCGGCAAGAAAAAGGCGTGCAAGAGGGTAGTCAATAAGAAAAAAGAAGAGAAAGAGGATAGGGAAGAGATTTTTGAGGCGTTGAAACAACTCGGCCACGAGCCTTTTTATCGGGTATTGGATGGCACGCTTCAGTCGCTAAATTCCGTGGCCAAATCCCAGGCCGATCTGATCTTTAACCTGACCGAATCTTTTGCCGGAGACGACACCAAAGAAACGAATGTCGCAGCGTATTTGGATTTGATTGGAACTCCCTACACCGGAGGCGGTCCTCATGCGCATTTCCTCGCGCAAGACAAGGGCCTGGCAAAGAAGATGTTTGCCTTCCACGGAATTCGCACTCCCTATTTTGCAACCTCGTATCGGGGCAGAATCGAGCACGCGCATGATATTTCATTTCCTCTCATCGTAAAGCCGATGTCGGAGGATGGCTCCATCGGCATTGATTCCAATGCCGTCGTGAACAGTGTCAAGGAACTCATGGAGCGCGTCGAGAGCATCCAGGATCAGTTCGATTCTCCCGCGTTGATTGAAGAATTTATCGAGGGACGCGAAATTTATGCGGCCATTCTGGACAGCTACGAGCGTGCGCACGCGCTTCCCCTGGTTGAGTTGAATTTTTCACGCCTGCCGAAAGGCGTTCCCAAGATCGCCAGCTACGACGTGAAATTCGAGAAGGATACGCAGGCGCACAAGCTGACCAAATCAGAGATCGCGGAAAATCTCGACGAGGAAACGGTCTCCCGCTTAACCGAAACTGCATTGGCGGCTTATCGCGCGGTGAAGCTGCGGGATTATGGACGCATTGATATGCGGCTTTCTTCTTCCGGAGATGTTTATGTGATTGAAGCGAATCCAAATCCATGGCTGGCGAGCGGTCACGAATTCGTTATGGCGGCGAGGAAGTCTGGGCGTTCTTATACGGATTTGATCGGGGAGATTGTGGAAATTGCGATGGCAAGATGCGTCAACAGCAGGGCCCGGGCGAAATCCCAGGGGAATTGAGACAGGCAATCCCTCGCGAGTTGACGGTAAGTCGTTAAATCTGGTCTGGACTTCTGATCACCTGCCGCGGTGGCGAGATTGCAGTACTCTTACCTTGCCGATAATGTTCCGATCCCACGTGGCTACAATCTTGGTATGCCCAAACGCACGCCCGCACAACGCCGCCCGCTTTTGGTGATTTCATTTCTGCTGCTTGCATTTCCTATGTCAGGGCAGAGCATCAAGATTGAGATTCTTAGCCTCACTTGGACTGTGGGAGTCGGTCACACCCCATCATCATTTCAGGCGAAGGCGAAGTTGCCAGACGGTTCTCACGCTACTCTGCTTTGCCAAGGGGACCAGAAAGAATGTGCTGGGTTCCAATCGTTCGCCTCCGAGAACTTGCCCAATTCTGTCGGGTGCGACCGAACACATGGTGGTCACTTGCACGGCGGCTAACCTGGGTCATTTCCGGGCTCGGCGTGAGGGGGACAATATCCTAATTTTCGTTCCGAACGGAAACCGTAAGTGCCGAATTGTTGGTTCATGGTGAAACTGGCAACGAGTTGAAAATTACGATGAAATGTGATGTTCCGCTATCGTCCGCATATCATGGGGGTGGCCTAACTAGACGTACTAAGACCTATGCGGCTGTGACATAAACCCAGACCAATAGTAGGCGATCGACATCTCCCGCTCTTTCTGAATTGATTTAAACTAGACTGAGCCACGACGCATAAATATTTCGCGAGATCCGTATTGTCATTCGAAAGACGAATCAGACGTTCCGTTGTTAGAAGGTTCAGCGTTCAGCGCGCTTGCGCTGTCGTAATATTTATTTTTGTCGCATTTGGCGCGGCGATCCCTCAAAACGCAGCTCCTAGCACTCTTGCTTCCGCTGACATTCTTCGATTTCTTACTGAGACCATTAGCTGGTACCGACAGACTTCGGGCGAGCAGGAACTCGTAACGCAGCCGTCAGACTTAACTTTTTTTGAGGACAACCGGCGAGTTGCCATCCAGGTTGTGCGGCTTGCTTTTGATTTTGCACGGCAACAAGCGGACACGAAGGCCAAAGCCAAGGCGCAGGCGCAAATTGAAGCCGGCACGCCGTCCCAATATCAATCGCTAATTCAGTTGGCGCAAGCTCTGGATCAAGAGGTCCAACAGACTCAGGCCGAGATACCGCCGCTACAAAAGAAGCTTGAGACCGCTACGGGGAAAGAGCGGGCGAAGCTGCAAACTCTGATCGCGGAGACGCAGAGTGAAGTCTCGCTTTTGGATGCTCGTAGAGATGCGCTTCGCAGCATGGTGGAGTTCGTGAGCGGAACCAGCGCAAATGGGCTGGGAGCGAGCGGGTTGCGGGCGCAGATAGAGGAATTGGCTCGCACCGTTCCAGTTGCCGCTAGTAAGCCGGAGGGCTCGAATCCATCCGACCAAACCGACAGCCAACAGGATTCAGCGAAACTCGCGCCTATCCCCAACAAAGAGCCACCCTCTGGAGTGTGGGGGCTGGCAGCGGATTTGTTCAAACTCTCTCGCAAGCATCATGTGCTCAAACAAGAAGTTGCGGCTACCGATGCTTTGATCGCGAGCGCAAGCCAATTGCGGGCACCTTTGGTGGAAAAGATGAAGGCCATGATCCAGAGCGGAGATCAATTGGCCAAAGAGGCGGACTCCAGCGACCAGGCAGTGCTTGCTCAAGAAAAACAAAAACTGGATCAGCTCACCCTGGATTTCAGGCAAACCACGGCCGCCATTTTGCCCTTGGGCAAACAGGGGATCGTTCTCGATTTGTACAAAAGGACGCTCACGACCTGGGATGAGTCGGTGCAGTACGAATTCAAGGCGGAACTGAGAAATCTGCTGGTCCGGCTGGCTGTGCTGGCGATGATGATCCTGGCCGTACTGGGGCTGGGAGAAATCTGGAAACGAACGATATTTCGCTACGTTCATGACGTTCGGCGCAGATCCCAGTTCATGCTGATGCGGAGAATAGTGTTGTGGCTCATAATCGCGCTGATCACGGCATTTACATTCGCCACAGAGTTAGGTTCGGTTGTCACGTTCGCTGGACTGATCACCGCTGGAATCGCCGTGGCACTGCAGAATGTCATCGTTTCGATGGTGGGATATTTCTTCCTGATCGGAAAATTTGGCATCCGGGTCGGTGACCGCGTACAAGTTTCAGGCGTGACGGGTGAAGTCATCGATATCGGCTTGGTGCGTTTTCATCTGATGGAAATTGGCACGAGTGGGACAGACTCGCAACCCACTGGCAGAGTTGTAGCCTTTTCGAATTCGATCGTTTTCCAACCTGCCGCGGGGCTTTTCAAGCAAATTCCTGGAACGAATTTCGTCTGGCATGAAGTTGACCTGACTTTCGCCCCGGAGAGCGACTATCAGATTGTGCGGGAAAGGGTCACCAAAGCGGTCGAGGTGGCCTTCGCCGATTACCACGAGAAGATGGACTTACAGCGCCGCCACATGGAAATGATGCTCAATTCGATTTCTTCGGTGGAATTGAAGCCTCAGATTCGTTTGCATTTCAGCTCAGTGGGGATTGAGGTGAATATCCGCTTTCCGGTGGAAATGGGCGGAGCGTCGGAGATCGACGAGCGCATCATGCGCGAGTTGCTCACCGCGATTGAGCATGAACCGCGTCTCAAGCTGATTGGATCGCAAATGCCGACCGTTAAGACCGAGGCTTGAATGTGCATTTAGAAGCGCCAATGTGGGGAGTTACATTTTGAGGAAATTTTCCATAAGCTTCTTTCCGGCGCTGGTCAGTACGCTTTCGGGATGAAACTGCACGCCTTCGACCGGAAAGCGGCGGTGCCGTAGTCCCATGATGGTTCGAGAGCCATCGTGTTCGACGGTGGACGCACTAATTTCCAGCTCGGGCGGCAAACCTCTTTCCTCGACGATCAGCGAGTGATAGCGGGTTGCGGTCATTGGCGAGGGGAGGTTCGCGAAGATGGTTTTGGAATCGTGTTGCACCTGGCTGGTTTTGCCGTGCATAAGGTTCGGCGCGCGCACCACTTTGGCCCCGAAAGCCGCTCCCAGAGCCTGATGGCCCAGGCACACTCCTAACAACGGAACTTTGCCGGTGAAAGATCGAATCAGATCGATGCTGATTCCCGCTTCCTGGGGCGTGCAAGGGCCGGGTGAAACCACGATCCGCTCCGGGCCCAAGGCTTCGATTTCACCAATCGTGATCTGATCGTTGCGGCGGACGACCACTTCCGCGCCGAGTTCCCCTAAATATTGGACGAGGTTATAGGTGAAGGAATCGTAATTATCGAGGACGAAAACCATTTGTTATCAGCTTACCTGAAAAGAGTTTCTACCTGGGAGGGCCCGCTCGCAACGCCCTCCCCCGCAGCTATGAGCCAGATTACGAACGGGCCGCCAGCTTCCCAAAACGGCCTTGACATGAGGGCATCAAAACGCCATGCTTACAATGCTTTGGCCGACAAACCCATCGGTGGTAGCAGTCCAGAAAAACGAGCGACACGCCGGTTTGCGTTGAGACTACCGGTTTCTCTGGGTTATCCTGAGAACGAAGCCGAAGCAAGCGCCGCGCAGACGAGGGATGTAAGCGCCCGCGGCATTTGCTTTTACGTTGACTCCAACATCGCGGTTGGGGCTAATATTGAATTTACGTTCACACTTCCCCCTGAAATCACTTTGACTGAGAGCATTCGCGTGCGATGCAGAGGCAGAGTAGTTCGCGTCGATAACGGCAATCCGGACCGCAAAGTCGCGGTCGCTGCTGTGATCGATGAATACGAATTTCTGTCGGAAGCATGAGCCAAGAAATCTTTAGTTTTTGATGTTTCCCTCCCCCGTCCTATAGCCGAGCGCAACCGATCTTTCATGTTCCTTAGGTCACTTTTTTCTATTACGGGCTGGTGTTATTGTTCCTTATATAGGTTACTAATTCTGCAATGATGTTCTTGGAGCGCATCCGTCCATTTTATGCGGGACTCTCGCTACTCGCGTTGAGTCTGGTTCCTGCTTTTGGGCAGTCCGGTATTCCAACGGACACCAATTCGCCCATGCCATCTCAAGAGGCGCCGCTCGCTGTCGGGCCAGTGCAGCCCGATTCTCCGGCTATTGTCCTGCGCGTTAGAGTGTTGCTGACCAAGGACTATCCGGCGCTTGAAATCGTGACCGATCGCCCGGTGGTTCCTTCCATACACAAACTTGAAGCTCCATCAAGGCTGACGATTGATCTGCCTAATACCGGCATGTCGCTTCAACATAAGGAGATTCCGATCAACACTGAGCAACTTGGCTCGCTGCATCTGGATGAGGAAAAGGGCGCGAACCAGGCTGTTCACATGCTCATTGATTTGCGAAAGCCTCTAGCCTACACGTGGGAAGCGGCGGGCAACCGGCTGACCATCCGATTGCAGTCCGCGGAACCGTCAAACGCGATGGTTTCTCCACCGGCAGCCGACCCACCACCTCAGCCGACTGCACAGCCGTTATCAGTACCGGCCATGACTTCTGGAATTGAACCCGGACTCGTTCCCGTCACCGCGGGAGGATTTGGTTCCGTTGTTTTTGCGGGCAATCGAGTTGCGCCCGGGTCCACCATTACGGCGGGTAGCGAGACTGCGGTACTCAGCCTGGGGAAAAACGGCGAAATCCGGCTTTGTCCTAGAAGTACGGTTTCAGTGACAGCTTCTTCCAGCGGACACGATCTGATGCTCGGCATGAGCACAGGATCTTTGGAAGCGCGCTACAACCTGGACGCGTCGATTAATTCGATTCTTACTCCAGACTTTCGCATACTGCTGGCGGGACCGGGAGTTTTCGAATATGCAATAAACGCCGATATTCATGGGAACACCTGCGTCAGTGCGCTCCCAGGGAACACGCGGTCGGCGATGGTTTATGAGTTGATGGGAACGGGAAGCTACGAAGTGAAGCCCGGCGAACAGGTCATGTTTCACTCGGGACGCTTGAGCGCGGCCGACAACAATATGGCTGGAAGTTGTGGATGTCCTACGCCAGTCCCGGTGATGCGCGCTTCGACGCCGACTGGTCCGGTGATCCCAGATTCGAAGCTACCTTCGTCAGTGCAGCTTGCGCAGAACAGTCAGTCGACATCTGCCGCAGGGACTGGAACTGGCGCAGACCCAGCACCAGCGGGATCTGAAACTTCAGCTCCCCCTTCAACTAGGCCCAATGACGTTCAGGCTCAGGTAGAGGCCCCATTGATATTCCGCGCTTCGGATCTTCCTCCGGCGAAAACGGCTTCTGCACCCGCAAAAGCGCCGGCAGAGAAGGCCAAAAAATCAGTTGTAACAGCGGATAGTTCAGCACCGCATCCGGCAGCCATGCCGAAACCGACGATTACAATTACGACGAGCGAAAAACCTCATCACGGTTTCTTCGGAAAAGTGAAAGGATTTTTCAAGTCTATTTTTGGATAGGCTTGCAGCCCAGTCAGCGAAACAGGATCAGCCACGCCTGATGTTGTTGATCAGCGGAGCCACTCTTTCCTTAATCTCGTCGGCGAGTTGTGATCCACGCTCTAACGCTTCTTCGGCGATATCTCTGGCATCGCCTCGCCAATCGTCTAAGGTGTCCTTTGCTGAGTCGAATTGGTGGCGAAGTTCCTTCCGCATTTGCTTGCCGGTTCGCGGCGCATAGAGGAATCCGAGCACAGCTCCGGCTCCCAGTCCTATTAGTAAACAAGTGATGGCGGTTCCCACAAAGCTGCTTTCAGTCGTTGGCTCAGCTGGGTCGTACTTTCCTTCTCGCATAGCTTCACCCCTTTCGTCGATTGGTTTCGTAATCATTCGCTATTTTACCTTTTGGATATGTTAAACGGAACGCGGACCCAGACTTGTCCTGAGCGAAGTCGAAGGACGTCCTCGTCTGGCTGGTGAACCGCAGGCTCCCGAATTTCGCGGAGCTTCGCTCTGCTGGGCGGATGAGGGCATCCGCCCCTACGTGAGATTGCCTCTACGCCACAATGGAAATGCACTCTTCCAGCACTTCGATTGCGACATCTGCTTCTTCAGGCGTGACAATCAGCGGAGGAGCGATCCGGATTGTACTGGGGCCGCATCCGAGAAATAAAACTCCGCCCTCGAATGCCAGCTCCACGATTCGATCACGTTCGGCTGCTGCATATTCTTTTGTTTTTTGATCTTTGACGATCTCGACTCCGATCATCAGCCCGCGTCCACGCACGTCTCCAACAATCTTGTGCTTGGCTGGCCAATTTGCCATGCGCTTTAGCATATGATTCCCGACCTCGGTTGCGTTCCGCATCAGGTCTTCGGACTCGATCACATTCATCGTCGCCAACGCTGCGGCAATGCAAACTGGATTTCCACCAAAGGTAGACGCATGCGATCCGGGAACCCAATCCATGATCTCGGCCTTGCTCATGGTGATGCCGAGCGGCATGCCGGAGGCAATACCTTTCGCCATGCAAACGATATCCGGCTGGACTCCCGTATGTTCGATCGCCCACCACTTGCCAGTGCGGCCGGCTCCGCTTTGCACTTCGTCCGCGACCAATAAGATTCCATGGCGATCGCAAATCCGGCGAAGTTC
>Ga0210403_10002676_pt1 | contig 15959 bp, 23 predicted proteins | sample IncBWC19MmetaG_FD_150863 | JGI IMG/M metagenome (GOLD analysis project Ga0210403, IMG submission 150863) | Forest soil microbial communities from Barre Woods Harvard Forest LTER site, Petersham, Massachusetts, United States - Inc-BW-C-19-M | ecosystem: Environmental > Terrestrial > Soil >... | reverse complement strand
TTGAAAAATCCGCTCGCTTAAAGCGAGTTCAGAAAGGTGGCCAGTCATGGCTACTGGTGCTACGGCGCCTCAGATTGTAAAGATTCCCCGCGTGCTGGTGGTGGACGCGGCAGTTCTCGCGAACGCGCAGCTCTCTCCCGCGCTTTTGACGATTCCCCAGGATGCCGATTTCGAGTGGTGGTGGCTGGCGATTTCGCGCACCAGCGCCCTGCTGAAACTTCTCCTTACGGAATCCGGAACGTCTCGCCAGATGATTTTTCCCGGTTCGCAGCTTGCTGCCGGCACGCAGTTTCTGGGCGTGAACGTAGATAACCTGGCGGGCACCGTCGCCGGCAACGGATCCTTTCCGATCGCCGTGCCGTACGTGATGCCGGCTTCGCGGCAATACACGCACCAGTTCAGCGATTCGAGCGGCGCGCCGAACGCCGTGGAAGTCGTCTACCACGGCTTCGCGTTGCTGGCCGTGCCGCAGTCCTAACGAGTTTCGAAATTTCGAAATTCGAAAAAACGGGAGAAGGTATGAGCACGTTTCTCAGTCGTTTGCTGTTTGACGGAAAGTCGCCGGCAGCGGCGGATGGAAGTCCGCCGCTGCGGCCGCTGATGCTTCCGCGCATCATCGCCACGTTTGAAAACGTTTTCGCTGTCAGCGGCAACACGCCCGCGGACAACCAGAAAGACGTTTACCTGGCCGGCGATGGCAGCGTCTTCGACGGCAACATCAAAGGCGGCACGCCGAGCTGGATCCCGTGCGACTTCAATCCGCTGGGCCCATCGAAAACCGGGCGCAGCAAGTTGCCGCTGCCGGACAATTTCACGCTGCTCAGTTTCTTCGCCAGCTCCAGCAGCGTCGCTCGCGGCGGTTTCCGCGTCAACGTTTACGACATCAACCGCCGGATCCGGCTCACGGAACGGCCGGTGAATTTCAACGCCATCGCCGGCACGGGCAGTTCGCCGCTTTTCCTCGGCGGCGACTGGGGATCGTCGCGCCTGGCGGATCCCTATCAGTTCCAGCCCACCAACGCGCAGGTGATGATCACGGTCGTGAATCTGGAAGTGGTGAACAACAACATCGAATTCGGCCTCTACGGCATTCAGGGAGGGCATCCCGCGAAGAATTAACGCGGCTGCAAAACCATGAGCAGCAATCTCCTCGTTCCACTCCCGATGGGCCAGGACGTGATCGAGCAGGCAACCGGCACATACCAGCTTTCGCCGTGGATCTATCCCCCGGGCGAATTCTGGCCGATCGATCAGGTGAACTACGTGGCGCTGCCGGCGATCGGCGCGAACGCGGCCGTCGTTTCGTTCCAGGTTCCTCCAGGCCATAACGGAATCATCCTGGCCTACGCCAACAATTTCGTCGGCGGCGGCTGGACGGAAGGCAGCGGCGCCGTCACCTGGCAGATCACGCGCGACCAGGCGGCCGTCGACGGCTACGACGCGATCGTCGCCAGCCTCGGCTCGCCGGCCAGCCCGTTCCGGCATCCCAGCGGTTTCCGCATTTTCGAAAACCAGGTGATTCAGCTCGTGGTGTTCAACGTCAGCGTGGTGGTGGCCGGGCAACTCTCCGGCGGCCGCCTGGCCGGCTGGTATTACCCGAAGATGTACGAAGACCAGAACATCACCACGATGTAGGAGCTCCCATGGAGAAGACTTTCAAACGCGGCGACAGCGTAACCGTGCACCTCACGGCGGAGCACGAGATCGAAGGCGATCTGAAAAAGCACGCCGCAAAATTCATCCGCCGTCTGCCCGGGCAGGACTGGGCGGAGGTGGAGCTGCAGGAAGAGCATGCCGGCGGAACGAAAACGCTGCACGTTCCGCTGGACGCGATCGAGGCCCAATGAGCAAAAAAACATCTATATATTTATTCGCGGCGGTGTTGCTGCTAGGATGCAGCGCCGAGCGAGCTGACGCGCAGTTCATCGGCTACAGCTCGCCGCAGACGGTGAACCAGCAGATTTTTAGCGCGGTCAACACTACGCAAGCGAGTCCGCTGTCGAACGCAAACCCCGCGCTCTGCCAAACGATCCCGATCAGCACGCCGGCGTGCGCGATTCCGAATGTTGGCCAGAGCATTCACTACATCACCATCCGTTCCAGTGCCGGCAGGAATATCCGGGTCACCCTCCAGGGAAGCAACGACGGAGTGAACTGGTTTGACATGGGGGAATCCAGCTCGGATCCCGGGCTGAATAGCAGCGGCGTTGGATTTTCCGGCTTTGCCGCCAGCGGATCCTTCTCAGCCTACCGGATCAACTTCATCGCCGGCAACGGCAGCGGCAGTTCGTCGGTTTGGTACAGCGGAACATCGGTCTCCAATGGGAGCATCGGCGGCGCCCTCAATCTTTCCGCGCAATATCGCAGGATCCTGGCGCTCGCTCCCAATTCGTCCCTCACGTTGACGGCAACTCAGGTTCCTGTCTTTCCTCCGGCCGGGAACAGCGTGGGAACGCTGTACTTTGAATTCGAAACGAACAACTGCGCTGGCGGTTCCCTGGTGGTGCAATCAGGGCCGGACTCCAATCATCAGAGCAACCTGATCACGATTACGCCGGCCAACCTGGGGGGGCTCACCCTGCAGGCTTTTCCGATTCCCGCAAGCAACGCCGGGGCGATGACGTTTTCGTACACCGCATGCGGCACCGAAACCTACGACACCTACATGGAGTTTTCACAGCCGGGGTCCTACAACGGATTTCTTGGCACGGACATCACCACCGCCACGGCGACGGCGGTGAAGGCGACGGCCGGCGTGGTGCACACGCTGACGGTGAACACCGGCGCCGCCGGCACGATCATTCTTTTCGACCTGGCGGCCGCGAGCTGCACCGGAACGCCAGCGACGAATCAGAAGGCCACCATCACGGCCACCACCACCACGGTCCAGACGTTGACCTATGACATGAATTTCCTGAACGGGATCTGCGCCAAATCGTCCGTGGCGATGGATTACACCATCTCGTTCCAGTAAACGGAGGAAAAGAAGCGTGCGGGCCCTGGGGAAACTGATCGTTGGTTCGACGCTTCTTTTTTTTCTCGCGCAACCCCTTTGCGCGCAGAACATCACCACCGTGACGGCGACGATCGCGGATCCCAACGGGCTGCCGTATTCGAACGCCACGGTGCAGGCGCAGCTCCTGCCCAGCGGGATCACGCCCAGCATCCCGCCGCCCTGCAACGGCCAGACGGCCTCGCCATGCTTCGTCAGCGCGTTTCAGCAAACCACCACGGACGTTACCGGCACGTTCAGCATGAACCTGGCATCGAACGCCGTGCTGGTGCCCGGCGGAACGGTGTGGCAGTTCACCGTCAACGAAATCGGTGTACCACCGCCGGTCGGTACCGGGCCGCAAACCTGTTCCGCGACGGTGACGGTCAGCGGCTCATCGCAATCGATTTCCAGCAGTTTCACGTGTCCTGCGCTTTCGAACATCATTTCAGGGATCGGCGCGCTGACCAACGTCATCAACACGTTCACCGTGCCGCAGATTTTCGGCGCGGATCTCACCCTCCGCGGTCCTAACCCCGGCGGCGTGGACATTCGCGCGTTTTCTGCTTTCGCGCAAAACATCAACACGATTCCATTGACCACCTGCAGCATCAGCCCTGGCTCCCTGAACATTGCGGTTTGCGCGAACGCTTCCGGCTTCCCGTTGAATGGCGGGATCGCCATCGTCAACGCAGGCCCTGCGCAATCCATCACCACGCCCTCTGCGCCAACTGTGACACCGAGCTGCGCGTCGAATCTCACAGGAACTGGCTATGCTACGGCCGCGGGGCTGGGCACGACTCCTTATAGTTATCAGTTGGTCCTCCGCACCACGGGGCAGGGAATAACGGCAGCAAGTCCGGTTGCCAGCACGGCGACGGGTAACGCGGCCCTCGGAGCTCACACCGCTGTGTGGACTGGCAGCGTAATCGGCGCCACCAACGTGATGACGGTGACGGTCGATTCAACCGCCAATCTCGCCGCTGGTTGCCTCGTCTTCATGAAAGGCAGCACGGACGATCAAGAATATGGCGGCTGGCACAACATCGCCTCGATCGTCGACGGCACGCACTTCACATTCAACAGCGGCATGAATGCGATTTACGGTGTAGCTGCGATCTCGTCGACGGGCGGAAGCGTTTTCTACTGGCTGTGCAACGACATAGCGATACCCACCCCGAGCGCGACAGGTTTTGAAGCGCTAATTTATGGTCGTACGGGATCTCCTCTGCCATTCTTGCAGGAGTTCGGCGTCCCTACGAATCTCGGATACACAGATTCTGCGTACAACCACTTCCAAGATTTCGGATCTCCGATGATGGACGGTGCAACTCCTCCGTGGTGGGCACCTACCAATCCGCCAGCATCGCCCACAAACGACACTCTCTCGACTGTCGTCACGGGGAAGGTGGGCAACACGCTGACACTGCGTGATCCGGCCACACAGAGCGTCGCCAGCGCCGCTTCCCGTTTCGACAACGTGCCGGCCTTTGTAGCGGCAATGAATGCGACCAGTCTCTCGCAGAACGGTGGAGATGGAACGATCCGCATCCCCGTGATCCCCGCAGTCGTGGCAACCGGAGTGGGTTGCTGGCCGACGAGCACCTATCTCACCGTGACCGTTCCTGGTGTTATTCAAGATGGGATGCTCTGTCCCGGTGACACTATACAGTTCAGCGGCAACTGGTACGGAACAGACCTGTCGGCCTTCCGTCTTGCCGGTGCTCCCCAGACATTCCGCCCCCACATTCCTATTGTCGGAGTAGGCGGAGCCAACCCGTTAATTTGGATCAAGAATGGCGGTATCAATAAAGTAACAGTGAATGTCGGAAATAATAATGGCGGTATCGGAGTATTTGCAGGACAAAACGCCACGAATCAGGGCGCATACGACGACGACAATTTTGTGAGCGGTGGCGGTTCTGGCGACTACATGACCATCCCGTTCTATAAATACAACGGCACAGTCAGCGGCGGGTTTGGATTCAACATGCGGAACGTCTCCTGCTCGACGGGCCCGACTCAGGCGGATGGTTCGACCTCTACTCCATGCGGAATCGTTAAGTTTGATTCGCTGATGAACTTTGATTACATGTCCGGCAACCGTCGCGGATGGTTCATCGACGCCCTCGCTTCTGGACTCACCGGGCACTTCTTCATGGGGAACGAGATTCAGGGGCCGGTGACACCGATCGTCACCTTGTCTAATCACAACCCCGGGAACGTGGCCGGATATTTCACTGTAAAAGGTGTGTTGAACGATACCGGAACCGGCGCGATGGTCGCAAATCTACCGGGGCCGACGAGCACGATGGGCGCCGCTGTCACCGTCGAAGATTCCAACGTCCCTTCTTCCAACCTTTCCCTGGTCACGGGCGCACCTTTCACCAGCCTGTTCATAAAGGGTGTGACGGCCACGTCAATATCTCAAATCGGCCAGAATAACCATATATGCCTGTACGGAGGAAATAGCGGCTCTCCGCTGAACACCGGGATGTTCTGCTCGGAGTTAAACCTGGGTTCGACCCTGATCACGCGGGCGAATCCTTCCATCTCTTCCGGCTTCGGCACCACGTCAGCCGTCGTCAATGCTAACGGCAGCGGATTTTTCCAGGTGAACGTCGGTACCGGCGGCGTGGCGTCCAGCGGCGTCATCCAGATGAACTTCACGGCGACGCACGGATGGAACTGCCCCGGTGGATTGAACCAGACCGCGCACCTTGGCAATCGCGCCGACGACACGGTGCAGACGAATTCCACCACCACCACCGTCACCGTACAGAACCAGACGAAGAGCACCGGCGCCGCAGTGGCGTGGCAGCCTAGCGATAATTTGCAGTTGACTTGCACGGCAAACTGAAAGGAGGCGCATGAAGAACAGAATTTCACTAACCGCTCTCATCACCCTGATTCTCTTCATGGGCCCGGTATTTACGCACGCGCAGGGCATCACCACGGTGACCGCCACGATCGTGGATCCGAACGGAATCCCCTGGGCCGGCGCAACCGTGCAGGCCACGCTGCTGCCCAATGGAGTCACGCCCAGGCTGCCGCCGCCCTGCAACGGCCAGAACGCCTCGCCTTGCTTCGTCGGCGCGTACCTGACGGGCGGCGTCAGCTCGCTGGGGACGTTCAGCATGAATCTTCCCGACAATGGCGTCCTGCTGCCCGGCGGCACCACGTGGCAATTCACCGTCAGCACCAACGGAGCTCCGGCACCGCTGGGAACGGGCCCGCAACTCTTCACCGTCACCACGGCGATCAACTGCGCAACGAATACGCCGGCAACCTGCACCGCCGGCGCGATGAACATCAGCGCCACGCTTGGCCCAGTGCCGGCGCTCGGGTTCGGCAGCGCAGGCAGCGCCGTTTCGTTGACGCCATCCACCAATCAGACCATCACGCCCGTGAACACCACGTCTGTTCCGTTGACGATCGTGGGCGCGGCATCCACCAGCGTGGATTTGTTCGACGTTGAAACCAATGGGCTCAGCAAAGCTATCGGGGTTAACAATACCGGCACGACGATTTCACTCGGTGCGGGGGCTGCTGGCGGGACAATCAACTGCTTCCTCGGCGGTGGAATATGCACCATAAATTCAACTAGTACGATCATCTTAACCAGCAGTGTTGCTGGGTCGATTAACCTAAAAACGCCGCTCAGCGTTGGGTTGGGGGTGGGAGTCGCCAGCACCGGCTTGCATCTTACTCTCAACGCCGCCAACGAGGATACGGCAGGCAAGTTGACCTGCGCCGCTTCCACTGTCACAAAGACGTTCGCTACCGCATTCACGTCGACGCCTACCGTCATCGTGTTCGATGAAACCACGAAGGGTGGGGCGAACCTTACGGCAATCTCCAATACTGCCTTTACTGTCTCCTGCACCGGCGCGACCGATGCTTTGGACTACATCGTTGTCGGAAATCCGAACTGACGAAAGGAAGAAAACATGAAAGTGAAATTTGCATTTCTGATTCTGGCAGTGCTGGCGATCGCCGCGGGCGCGTCTGCCCACACCAGGGATTTCTACGCCGGCGCATTCGCGGCGCCGCGCAGCGAAACGCCGAAGCTGGCGGCCGCGGCCGGGCAGAGCGGATCCGGGCACTCGGTGACGCTCACGTTCACGGCGTCGACTAGCGCCTCGAGCTGCACGGCGCCGTGTTCGTTCGGCTATAACGTGTTTCGCGGTACCGCGGCCGGCGCGGAATCCACCACGCCGCTGAACTCTTCGCCGATCACGTCCACCACGTTCACGGATTCCACTATCACGCTAGGGAGTTCACCGGTGACGTATTTCTACATCGTGGAGGCGGTGGAAACCGCAAGCGGGGTGACAGTGGCGAGCTCGCCGTCGAACGAGGCCTCGGCCACGTTTCCGGGGATCCCATCCGCACCAACCACGGTGGTGGCGACTCCTAAGTAGGTCGCTGCTCCGATGAAGACGGGGATCGAGGATCGCGTGAAAGAGCTGCTGGCCGAGGGGCTCAGCAACAAAGAGATCGCGCAATGCGTGGACCGTTCGGAGCGGATGGTGAAGTGGCACGTGGCGAATCTCTATGTGAAGTATGGCCTGCGCGGGTTGGCGGACGGCCGCCGGCTGATCGTGCTGCTGGTAATGGAAAAACTACGGGGGGCCAATGGACACAACGGCGGAGAAGGAACCACGGTACCAGGGAGGTGTGATCCAGATCCGGAACTGGCAAGTATTCCTCACGCTGGTGCTCTGGCTCGTCAGCATGGCGATGGCCTGGACGTCCCTGCGCGACGATGCCGACGAATCCAAGCGTCGCATCCATGACCTGGAGCAGCGCCCAGTGGTGACCGAGCAGCAGTACGTCGAGGGGCAGAAAGCGATCGAGCAGCGGCTCGATCGTATCGAAAAGCAACTGGACAACGCGAAGATTTTGCCGAAGGACTGAGAGAGCAATGAAGTTCGGCGAATACGACGTCACACTTTCGCCGCTTGGATGGTTCGCCCTGGCGGCCGCGGCGGCTGCCAACGCCGTGGCGCCAGGGCAGGGATTCAGATCGAGCAGGGAAGGGAAGCAAGACATGGCTTACAAGCTCACCGTCTACATCGTGAATCCTGACGATAAAGAAATCTACGTCGAGCACAATTTTTACGGCGCCACGCGCGCCGCGGCGGAGCACGTGAAGAAAGAGCACCTGGGAAGCTGCGAATATTTCAGCGCCGCGGAAGAGGATGGCCGCACGGTCGAGGAAGGCGAAGAGATCTCCGAAGAGGATTGGCCGGTGGTGGACGACGGTGGCGTCGACCATGACGATGAGGACGACGACAAATGAATCTTTCCGCAGCGCAGATCCAGGCGTACGCGGCCGCGGCCGGCTTTTCCGGCAGCGACCTGGTGACCGCCACGGCCGTCGCGCTGGCGGAGAGCTCCGGAGATCCCAGCGTCATCAATCCGGAGGGCTCGTACGGGCTGTGGCAGATCTACCTGCCGATGCATCCGGAGTTCGCCGGCATGAATCTGCTGGATCCGCAGACCAACGCCAACGCCGCGTTTTCCGTTTATTCGAAGGCGCACGCATCGTTCCAACCGTGGACCACCTTCGGCTCCGGCGCGTATCAAAAATACCTGGCGAGTGTGCCCCCTGTTGGTGGATACCCCGATCCGTCTTTGACGCTTCCCTCGGCCGTGCCGAATCCGGGATACGCACCGTCCACATCCGTCATGACGCTTTTTCCGACAACTATTTTGCCGAATTCCACACCTGCGCCGGATTTTGGAACGATTGCGCTTGCGCTCGCTCTTGGTGCAGGCGTACTTTTCGCATTCAGCGAGGCGTGAAAATATTTTTATGAGCAACCAGGACCTGATGCAGTCGATCAAGGCGAAGTGGGGCACGATGATCACCGCGGCGTGCGCGATGTCTTCCGTGCCGGCGGCGTTCCTGGCTGGCCTGATCGCCAACGAGTCCGGAGGGAATCCCCTTGCGAAACGATTCGAGTCCCACGTGCTACTCGCTCTCTGGGAAGTTCTTCTTGGACGAAAAACGGCTTATGGAAGCATCACTCGACTCAGCCTGGTCGGATTTGTATCTGGCGCTTCGCTACCCGTCTACACCGCTCCCGCCACCTTGCCCGCCGATACCTATCAGCGTTTCGACAGCCTTGCGACTTCTTGGGGACTCACGCAGATCATGGGGTACGAAGTTTTAGATTCGCAACTCCACGCCGGCCCGATCGACAACCTGAAGACTCCGCCGGCGGACCTGGTGGTGACGCTGCGCATGCTTTCGCAGGAGGCCGCGCGGCTCGGCGTCGACGTCACGAAAGACTTCAGCGAAATGTTCGACTTCTGGAATACCGGCCGGCCGCACGCGCCCACGGCGGATCCGCAATACATCCCCAACGGCCTCGAGCGGATGAAGATCTACGCGCAACTCGCCGCCGGCGACACGGATCCGGGGACATGACCGATGCTCGACATCTGCGTTCCGTGCAAGGACAAGGGGAGGCTGAGGGCCCCGTACAAAACGATCGGCGGCATCCCAATGTGCGGCGGCTGCGTAGCGGACCTGAACAAGCCGACTGCGAAAGCGCCAGAGAAGCCGAACGTCGAAGAGAAGAAGAAAGACGAGCCAGCGCCATTGCGCGCCGCGCCCGTGAAAGAGGTAAGCAAATGGGTAGAGGACCTGGAATTTCGCAGGAAACGATTGAAGCCATCCGCAAGGACGCGGCGGCGGGGCTGTCGCTGAATCAGATTGCGGAAAAACATTCCGTAAGCTGGCCGACGGCAAAGAAATTTTCGAACGGCGTTGGCAAGAGACCTGCTGGGGGGGCGACACTTCTGCCACTCCGAAGCGTGGGCGCAAGCAGCGGGTTGACGCCAGCAGCAACGGGCATTTCCTTGTGAACCTGAGCATCGTGGGTTTGGACGCCGTGTGGAACGCGCTGCCGGCGGAAAAGAAAGCGGAGCTGCTCGGGAATCTTTAATTGGGAGGTGCGCCACGCACCCGGAGACGATTCAGATGATTGCGGACGCGATCGACCAGGCAGGCGCGATGTTCCTGTCGGTTTCGGTTGCTCTGTGCATCGCGACCACCGTGCTCGTAGTGGCCGCGCTTTTCGTCACGCTCGGCCTGATGCGCCTGTGGCGCTGGATGACCGTCGGCAGTTGGACCTCCGCGGTCCGCTCGGCCGAGAGGAAGGCGTTCGAATGATCACGATCTGGGAATGGTTCACGCAAAATACGCTGCTGGTTTTCGCGTTGCTGTTCACGTTCTACATCATCGCCTTCAATAAACTTCCCAGCATCTCCGGCTGGCAGTCGTTCCTGAACAGCTTCGAAAGCAAGGGCGGGCAGCTCATGCTGCTGTGGGTGACGGATATCGTGGTGCTGGCCGTGCTGGTGCACTACTGGACGGGATTCAGCGCCACTCTTCAGAACTTCATGACCGGATTGATCTCCGGAATCAACGGCGCCTTCCTGGGCGCGATCGGCGCGCGTAACACGCAGGCCGGCGGCGGCGCGACTCCCACTTTGGGTGTCGGCTTCGTTCCTGGAACGGATCCGGCGGAGAAAAAGTAAATGCCGGCGGAGCGGCGTCCACTGGCGGGCACACACCCCCAGTATAAGTTCTGGACGCGGCTGAAGCATCCCCGGGCAAGCGGGACGCGTAAACGGTTTGAGTTGTGGCGGAAAAGAAAGAATCGCCGGGCACGGATTTCGCGGCGAATCAATCGGAGGATGGCATGAAGCGACAAATAGTTTGGATCGTGGTAGTGGCTCTGACGTTGAGCGGATGCGCGGCTCGCCAGAAAACTGTGACCAACCTGCCGGCCGGCGTCACGCAGACGCAAGCGCAAAACTGGGATTCGGCCGTCGCCAACCTGGACAAGATCGCGCAGACCGTCAGCACGCTGCGCCAGGCGGTGATCACGCTGAACCAGCAAAAACTTTTGCCGGATGGGTCCACGTACGTTTCGATCCTCACCGCGATCGGCAAGATTGACCAGGCGGAGATCGACGCCAGCAACTTCCTGAAAGCGCAGCCGCAAAACTGGGGAGTGGACGCGCAGACGAAGGTGAAGAACGAAATGGCGATCATCCAGCAGGGGATCGCCACGATCAACGCGCAGGGGTTGACCGGCATCAAGGACCAGAACGTGCAGAACCAGGTGCAGCAGCTCGTGAACAACCTGAGCAGCCTGACCGCGGTGATTCTGTCGCTGGCTGCGTAATCTTGGGGCCCCAAGTCCACGGCCAGTGGAGCTTGGGGCTGGAAAAGTTTCGCCAGGGGAGGCAATGGGGAAGGCAGAGACTGCATCCCGCAACAAAAACGTTTCTGGCGCGACGCAGCAGCGGTGAAGCGAGAGGTGGAGGAACTCGGGCAGTTTCTTTCCCCCTGGCGATTCGAGATTCCACACACACAGCGAAGCAAGGAACGGATGGAGGTGGCCAGCAGTTCCCGAAAAACGCAGTAGCCGGTTGTAGTCCGATGCGGGCCCCCATGACCTCGTATGCCAAAAGCGCAGTTCACTGGCGGCAGAAAATTCATGGAAACATCGCTAGGGACCGGTGAAGGAAAAGTGCGGAACTTCGGGATGGCCACCTTTGTCCGTGAAAGCTATGAGCGACACCGAACTACTCCGGGATCCAGACAGCGGGCTACCACTGGGCAGCATCGTCAGGAATCGCAGAGGCGAATACGGAGTAATCGGGTATCGAAAGGTTTTGCGAGTCACGAAAAAAGAAGCGGAGGCACTCATGAGCAGCACACCACAAAAGCCAGCGGGATCCACGGCCAGCACCATTCTCAGCATCCTGCAGGAATCGAACGGCTACATCTCGCTGGGGATCCAGCTTGCCGGCGTCTTCGTACCGCTGGCGAAGGGCCTGATCCAGAAAATCGAAGGCATCGGCACCGGCAACGTCACGATCGCGTTTTCGGATCTCGTCGCGGCCGACCAGGCGGAAATCGCCAAGATCATAGCCACGGCCGGCACGGATCTGGACGCGGTCAACGCCGAGCTGGTCCGCCTGGGGCATCCGCCGCTGCCAACTCCTCCCGCATCGTGAACCAGCGGAAGAAAGAACGGCACGGCCATCATCACCGGCGACACGACCGGCTTTTTGTTTTTCTGTTCTCAGCAGAAGTACATGGAGGGGAGGTGAGCATCATGAACATTACACAGATTCTGAATAACGATCCGAAAGGCGCGTTCGTCGCGATCGCGGAAACGAACGCCGATGGTAGTGCGTTCGCTTCCGCCGGCCCGTTTGCCATCGCAGTGGACGATCCGAACAAGCTGGTGGTGGTAACAGCCGGCAGTCCGGACAACACCACGCCGACGCGCATCGTGGGCAACGGCAGCGGTGTGGGCAGCGTCGACGTCACCGTGACCGATACCAGCAACGGCGCCGTCGGCAAAGCGACGCTGCAGGTTGTCGGCCCGACTCCGCCACCGCCTCCCGTTCCGACGCTCACCGCGAGCTTCGTCCCGGGGAGCTAAAGGTCTTTTGAGGAAAGAACGTCGGGTGTGTCACCCCGAAGGCGAAGCAGATAATCGTGAGGAAGCACCGCGGCGTTAGTTCAGAGCTTCACGCCGCTAGCTACACCGTCTCACGAAGCTCAAAAGTTTCCCTCCGCGGCCGTTCACCCGGCGGCTGCACCAACCAACAAAAAGGGCGCCCTCAACCTGGGAGGGCGCCCTTTTTTAGTGCGTGGCGCACGGCCTCACTGATAGCGGCTGTAGAGCTCTTCCACTTTTTTGGCGTTCGCGGCGGTCACCAGGTTGGCGTTGAACTGGATCGATCTGTTTTTATATCCCAGCTCGCGCGCCAGGCGGGCCTCGGTGAAACCTTCACTCAAGAACCAATCGATCAGCTTCCATGTCTTTTCGGCTGGAACGAGAGTTTTGCCCCGCGCGTCGTGCGGCGTTACCAGGAGAATCGCTTTTTCCGTCAGCGCGCGGATCCGCTTCCGTTGTCCGCTTCGTATTTTGACGATCACCGTGCGGGAAATGTGCGCGACCTTGGACACCGTGGCGCGGCCAACGCCTTTTTCGGATAGACGCAGGATGTGCCGGCGCGCGCGCCTGGCGCTGACCAGTCCGTTCCACAATCCCTGGCGACGTCGCCGGGCGCGCATCGTTTCATAGTTGGAATTTGCCGCGCGGCACAGAAGGCACTTACAGCCGGCCATGTATCGCATGCGTGTACCGTGCGGCTTGCGAGATCCCAGGACGGACGCCGGCGCGAGAGTCCGCGGACGCATCAGGTCCGGAGCTTTGCGCCAGGCAGGCCCGTGAAGATCATGTAGACGTCGCGCGGGGTGATGCGGTCAAACGGCAGCTTGTCTGGAAATTTTACGATGCCCAGCGTTTCGAGCAGCATCGCCGCCCACTCGCTGCAGAACCAGGAATCCGGCTCGCGCCAATCCCGCTCCCCGAATGCGAACGAAACGATCGCGCGCCAGTCGTATGGCAGCCCGTTCGTTTTATGGATCACGCCGGTGAGCAACGCGAACTGACTGTCACTAATTTCGAGATCCCAAATTTCCGCACGCACCACTTTTTTGTAGCAAGGATCCCAAAGGGAGCGCCACTTCACGCCGCCGGCGAGCTGGGCGCCAAAGGTTTCATTCCTGCAAGACAGTTCCACGTGCGACGTCCACGATCGCGATCCCCACTCGATCACTTTGCTGTCCCATCCCGTGCCGCGGACGAATCGAAGCGCCAGATTCATTTTGCCGTTGTCACTTTCCGTCGAAGCGCGTTTCGACTCACGATCGCTTTGAATCCGTCCTCGAATTCCACCGCGCAGGAATTCATCTTTCCGCGCGCCAGCACTCGGCACGTTTTGCCTTTGCGTCCCGGAAGTCCCGGACGATTCCACCGAAAGATGTAGAGCGTCTCTTCCACTGGTCACTTTTTCTCGGCCATGTACTTCCGGACGCACTTCGGATTCGAGCAGACCGTCCGCTTCCGATCGACCCAGCAGCAACTCGTCACGTCGCCGAGGATGTCTTCGATCCTGCACGCGCGCCGCTGCGTGCATCGGCAAAAGCGGCACACTCCCATCCTGGGGCGCACGATTTTCGCCATCATGCACCGCCTCCCGGCTTGGCGATCGGAGCGAAGTTGCGATCGAACCAGGCGCGCTTCCGGCAGGCCTCGGTGTGGTATCTCTGGTCCTTCCGATCGCGCGGGGTGAACTTCACGCCGCATTTGGAGTACGCGCAGATCCGCTCTTCTTTGGGTGGCGCCGCCGATCGCGCCGCTCTTGGCGGTTGCGGGCTTGCAGCCGGGGCTGGGGGAGGATTCGAGGGCCTGTGGGCCATAACGAAGCCGTCATGACGGGTATTTAAGAGCCTTTCTCGCACTATGCTTAGTGGTAGGGCTTGGATTTTGCTGGGTTCATCCATTTTGGGCGCTCCTAGGGACCTCAAATCGCTCATGACACACTTCCGAGATGCTTCCCTGTAGAAAGTCCGTGCCGACGTCGTCCGCGCTCCGGCTCCGGCAAGAGTCGATCGCATTCGTTTTTGTCCAACTCTAGAAATTCGCTGGTGACTTCCGCACCGGCCAGTTCAATCGCCTTGAGCTCGACCTTTGCGGAATCGATTACGGTCTGCGCCACGTTGGAGATGGCCAGCGCCCGATCCACTTCCATCGGCTTTTCTTCGTCCTTTAACCGCTCGATGGTTTCGAACAGATGATTTCGCAGGTCGCTCAATTTGTTCTTCGTCACGTCTCCGCCTCCTGATGATTCGCTTCAACCGTCCTGCCATCTGGATCGTTTCCTTCAGCTCCGCCGGCAGGTTATGAATCGTCGTCCGCGCCATGTGCTCTTTGTCGGTCAGCAGCTCCAGATTCTCCAGCGCACAGTTTTCGTGATTTCGGTCCTTCCACCAGATGCGATGGCCCTTGGGAATCGGGCCATAGGCCGCTTCCCAGACGCGCTTATGCACAAACTCCCAATTCTTATCGTTGGCGCCTACTCCGTTGCTTGGGATGTCGCTGACTTTTATCCGCAGGTATCCATCTCCATTCGCCGTCACCGTTCCGACCGGCAAATAGGTGTGGGGGTGTTGCCCTTTCTTAAACTGCGTCTGTTGCATCCGGCCGCGGCCGATCGAGTAGCCCGGGCGGCGCAGGCCTTTGTTGGCCGGAACATGTCCCTTCGGGAATCTCGACGGCAGTCCCAGCGTCGATCCGGCCTGCATCCTGCCGGATCCCGAGCTCTGCATGAATTCCTTAGACTTCTTGAGCCCTAATTTCCAAGCTGCACGGTAGACCGAGCAAATGGTTCGCCGTAGCTGACGAGCAATCTCCGTCGACGGAGTGTTCGAATACTTTTTCCGCACAACTGACAGTTCCTTTCGAGTGAACGGCCGGCGGTAGAAATTCCGCTTCAGTTGTAATTGGCAGATCCGGTTTTTCACGGAGGAATTTGTTACGTGCATATTGGCCGCGATCATGCTGACCACGTAGCCGCCGGCGTACATCTCGACTAGCGCGCGATCTTTTCCCTTCGTCCACACAGCCCTTGGCATTTAGAACAACCTCGGATTCATCGCTTCCTTCTCCCGCTTCCTCTCGCGCGCCAACTGTTTCTTGCTCGGACCTTCGGCCTGGTGTTCCAGGCACGGACCGCGGCGGCCGCCGTCGACGCGATGCTGCGTGTGGCGCTGGCATTTCTTGCACCACACGGTGCACTCCAGCGTGTTCTTTGTGTAGTGCTCTGGCATCACACTCCCAACGACAGCAGGCGCGCGGCTTCGCGGCGCCGGAGCTGCGCGCCCGTCAATCTCTGGAATGGCGGACGCATCACGTCTTTTTCCATTTCGTCGACGAGCGCGACGACGTCCTTCAACGTGGCGATCAGCACGCGCGCGTTGTTCACCGCCTCCAGCTCGCGCCGAAGAGCGTCCAGCTTTTCGCTCTGCAATCTAGCTAACGTCAGTCTCGGCAAGCGCACCTCCCGGATGTACCCCCCC
>Ga0210403_10002669_pt1 | contig 15977 bp, 14 predicted proteins | sample IncBWC19MmetaG_FD_150863 | JGI IMG/M metagenome (GOLD analysis project Ga0210403, IMG submission 150863) | Forest soil microbial communities from Barre Woods Harvard Forest LTER site, Petersham, Massachusetts, United States - Inc-BW-C-19-M | ecosystem: Environmental > Terrestrial > Soil >... | reverse complement strand
ACCAGCACAACTTTGATGCCCAGCGAGTTTACCTCCATGCGCAGCGATTCGCTCCAGCCTTCGAGCGCATGCTTCGAAGCCGAATAGCTGCTCACCGTCACCGCTCCCTGCAATCCCACGATCGACGAAACCTGAATGATGTGTCCCGAGTGCTGCCGCCGCATCGCGGGCAGCGCGGCCTTGGTCATCGCCACTGCACCGAAAAAATTGGTTTCGAACTGCAGCCGCAATTCATCGAGCTTGATGTCTTCCGCAAACCCTGCCACGGCGAATCCCGCATTGTTGACCAGCACGTCGAGTCGCCCGTAGTCGGCGACAACGCGGTCGACAAAACCACGAATCGTGTCGAACTTGGTTACATCGAGTGCGCGAACATCGACCCTCGCCGCGATTCCTGCCGCCGCTACAGCCTGGTCCAGGCGCTCGCGCCGCGCCAGATCGCGCATGGTCGCGACCACGCGAAATCCCGCTTTCGCCAGTTCGATCGAGGTCAGCAATCCAAAGCCGCTGGACGCGCCGGTAACCAGGGCAATCTTTTCAGGCATTCGAATGGTGTAACACACGAGTGCAAGAAACAGGAACCCTCTGCCGCAAAAAGTGCGAAAATAAAGTCCGATAGGCGTCCGTTCGCACTCTTTGCTCTTTGTCCGTGCCAAGGAGGTCTTATGCTGGCGACCCGTTCGCGCCTTAATCGCAATCACTACTTCCACTTCCATCCGCTGCACGCCGCCTTCTGTGTGATCGGCAGTGTGATCCTTTTCGGATTGCTGGTGTGGTTCCTGGCCGTCCCCGCGCGCTAGCCGATTGTGGAAAAACGGCTAGGGCGTGACTTTGGGTGGCGCAGCGCTTTCAGCGCTGCGAATGAGCTTTTCTTTTCGGGAAGGGCTTCAGCCGAGGGTGCGGCCTGTCATACCTGCGTGCCCGCTTTCCGCAATCCGATGCGCAAACTTCCCAAAGGATGTTAAACGTTAGTAATAATCACGACGGAAATCCTTTATCTCGCCCATCAAAATTTGGAATTAGACATAATCTCTACGAAATCGATAATGTATTGCATGGAACCCTTAATATCAGTTGAGGACTCACACGTAGATGTACTGCACGAAATCAGTATTCGCCTCGGTACTGCCGACGGTTTTCACGACGTTCTGAACCGCGTGGTCGAATTTGCTTCCGCGCTGGTCAAATGCGACTCCTGCCTTATCTATATTCTCGAAGGCGACGAACTCGTCCTTCGCGCCTCCAGGAACCCGCATCCGGATGTAGTCGACCGGCTGAAACTCCGCGTCGGACAAGGCATTACGGGATGGGTCGCGGAACATCGCGAACCGGTGGCGATTCCTGAGGATGCTGCCCACGATCCCCGCTTCCAGTTCTTCCACGAATTGCCGGAAGACAGCTACGAAGCGTTTCTCTCGGTGCCCCTGATGTGCCGCGGCCGCGTCGTGGGCGTCATCAATTTGCAGCACCGCCAGCATCACGTCTACCGCCGTCGCGAGATGCGCATGATCTCGGCCGTCGGATTTCTTGTGGGCGCCGAGCTGGAGCTGGCGCGGCTGGAGGAAGCCAACTCCTCGCTCGCCGAACAATTGCAGACTAGAAAAATCGTGGAGCGCGCCAAAGGCATTCTGCAGCGCGATCTTGGCATCAATGAAGAACAAGCTTACCTGGCCCTGCAACGCCAGAGCCGCCAGAAGCGCCGGCCCATGAAGGAAATTGCGGAAGCTATTGTGTTGAGCGACGACGTCCGCGGCAGCTCTCAAGTCACGCCAACCTAGCCCGTGTGACGACGAACAAAATCACAGTCAAAGTCAAAGGCGGCGGACAGTGCCTGCCCTGAGCCTGCCGAAGGGAGTGTCCGCCCCACAAAGACCGAGGGCGGATAGCCGGTTTGCTATCCGCCCTCGGTTTGTAGCTAGCAGAAAGACTACTGGCCCGCCGGGGCCGTGGTACCGGCCCTGGCGATCTGTCTCTCCGCACTATGCGACGGCACCTTGAACTCCAGCGTCATGCCGAACTCCGGCAGTTGCATGGCGCTGACGTACATGCCGATGGGCGTGGCTTCAAGAATGAGCCGGTTGTGCCCCGACGGCTTGGCATCCACCGTACTGGGCACCAGCACCATGTACCCGGCGCGCGCTCCGCTAACCTTGCTCAGAGTGAGCACGCGCGAACCGTTGTCGGGATCGAAGGAAAATGCATAGTCTCCTGCCGGCAGTTTCGCATTCCCCCAGTGAACTTCATGGGTGAGCGTGAACTTGCCGCGTGCCAACTCCTGGGCCGAAGCCAGCGTGGGCGCAAAATTCAGGGCACTAACCGCCAGCAGCGCGGCATAAACGTAGTTGCGAATTGTTTTCATGGAATCTCCTTTGTCTTCCTGTGAAATCGGTAGGAAGACCAGTCTGAAGAGCACACTACCGGCGTAGGCCCGGATGGCGTGGGCTCAGATTGCGGTGGAGATCAACGGGGTCAAAAAGGATTGCATGCCGCAGACACGGCTGGCACGCAAACAGCAGCTTCGCGGGACTGGCTGCAGAGCCGGCTGCGAAGTGGTTCCACTATGCAACAGAATCAGTGCAGCAGTCCAACGCAAAAAATCTATCGCAGCCATCAGCACGCGAGCGTGACGAAAGTAATTACGCGCGGCTGTTCATGCTCTGTTGAATGTGTGCACGCGCGAGCAGTAAGCCGAGGGCGAATAAACTTTATAAGTCGGGATAAAATGCTCTGAGTTTCCTAACTTGATGTTGGAGAAATCGAGCCAGATGCGAAATCCGCTGCGGTGCTGGATGATCCCGATTATCCTCGTCACTGTCACATCGGCAGAGCAGGGGAAAAGGCTACGGTCTCCATGGGATGGTCTCGCGGTCAAGCCAACCGAGGCGGCTTACAGTTGTCCAGCACCGCCGCCGTTCGCGAAGACACTCGAAATCGGTTCCTACTACATCGACAGTCACGCATCGATCGCGGATCCGCAGCAGCTCGCCGCGTTTCAGAAAGCCTCGGAAGCCCCCACGCATTTGAGCCAGTTCGTCGCCCTTGCTGCGGACGCGTACCGGGATAAAGGCAGTCGTCCCGCCGCAGTCTGCGTCTATTCTCTGCTGGACGCGGCGGCTCAGGCGCACGCCTGGGCGGGCAAAATGCCAAGTTTTCAGGGCGTCTACGTCCAGAACTGGTTGCTGAGCGCCGTTGCCATTTCGTACCTCAAAGTGCGTGAGAGTGGTGCGGGTACCGCTCGGCAGGATGCGAGAATTCAGAAATGGTTTAAGGCTCTCACCGGCCGCATTGAGGACTACTTTGGTCGCGGACTCAAACGCGGCAACAGCGACGCCCGCAACAATCATCTCTACTGGGCCGGTTTGGCCATCGCCGCCGCGTCGATCGCCTGCGATCGCCGCAAAGATTTTGAGGCCGGCATCCTCACCTATCGCATTGGCGTAAGCGCGATCCAACCCGATGGCTCTCTGGTCGCGGAAATGGCTCGCGCGCAGATGGCGCTGCACTATCACCTTTACGCCCTCGGGCCGCTCATCATCATGGCCGAGTTGGGCGAAGCCAACGGCCTTGATTTATACGCCGAAGAAAACGGCGCCATCCACCGCCTGGTCAACTTCTGCATCGCCGGCCTCGAAGCTCCTTCCTTGATCGAGAAGGGAACCGGCGTCGCGCAAGTCGTCACACTGCCATACTCTGGATCGGACATCGGCTGGGCGGTTCCCTATGTGCGACGCTTTCCCAATCCGCAGCTTTCCGAGCTGCTAGCCCAGGCGCCATGGGTCCGATATACGTCGTGGGGCGGCGCGCCGCCGGATTAGTCGAAATGCCAGTTCGAAATGTCAGTTCAATGATCGCTGCCTCCCATGAGGCCGGCATATTCTGCGTCCCGCCTATACTTGCCAATATCCCGTCCGAAGTGAGATGATTTTAGTGACGGTGGCGGTGACCAGCCACCGCCACCAGAAGGAGAGAAAATGTATCAAAAACGTCCGGGAGTCTTCATGGCCGATTGGTGGGATGCCGACGGCCGCCGTCATCGCAAGCAATTCGCCAATTCCGCAGCCGCACGTGAGCACGAGCACCGCGAGACCGCCCTGGCTCACGCCGAGCGGGCCAGCCGGGAAATGAAGTTAGCCGCCCGCACGAGTAGCGTGAAAAAGTCCGCCTCGAAGACGGCAACCGGCACCATTGAGCCCGCAAAAGGCAAGCTCGGGGTCATGATCCCCGGCATGGGCGCGGTCGCGACCACCTTCGTCGCCGGCGTCGAGGCCATTCGCAAAGGCATCGCCAAGCCCATCGGATCGCTCACCCAGATGGGCACCGTGCGCCTCGGCAAGCGCACCGACGGCCGCTCTCCCAAGGTCAAGGAATTCGTCCCGCTGGCCACGCTCGACGATCTCGTCTTCACCGGCTGGGACATTTTCAATGACAACATGTACGAAGCCGCCTCCAACGCTGGCGTTCTCGACTACCGCCTGCTCGAGCAACTGAAGCCGTTTCTGTCCTCGATTACTCCGCGTGCCGCCGTGTTCGATCACAACTACGTCAAGAAGATCGACGGGCCCAACGTGAAGAAGGGCAAAACGAAGATGGATCTCGCCGAGCAGTTGCGCGACGACATCCGCGACTTCCGCAAGACCAGCGGCGCCAGCCGGCTCATCACCATGTGGTGCGGGTCGACCGAGTCGTACATCGAGCCGACCGAAGCGCACCAGTCGGTGAAGTCGTTCGAGAAAGCGCTGAAGGACAACGACGAAATGATCGCGCCCTCCATGATCTACGCCTACGCGTCGCTGATGGAAGGCGTCCCATTCGCCAATGGCGCGCCCAACCTGACGGTCGACCTTCCCGTCATGCTCGAGCTTTCGCGGAAGAACGAAGCCCCGATCTGCGGCAAGGATTTCAAGACCGGCCAGACCCTGATGAAGACGGTTCTCGCCCCCGCCTTCAAAGCCCGCCTGCTGGGCCTGAGCGGATGGTATTCGACCAACATCCTCGGCAACCGCGACGGCGAAGTGCTCGACGATCCCGGGTCTTTTAAAACCAAGGAGGAATCGAAGCTGGGTGTGCTGGAGCACATCCTGCAGCCCGGCCTTTATCCCGAGCTCTACGGGAATATTTTCCACAAAGTCCGGATCAACTATTACCCGCCGCGCGGCGACAACAAAGAAGGCTGGGACAACATCGACATCTTCGGATGGCTGGGCTATCCCATGCAGATCAAAGTCGACTTCCTGTGCCGCGATTCGATTCTGGCGGCGCCGATTGTGCTCGACCTGGTGCTATTCCTCGATCTGGCGAAACGCACCTCCGAGCTGCGTGGGCTGGGAATTCAGGAGTGGCTTAGCTTCTACTTCAAGTCTCCCATGACGCCATCGGGACTGTACCCGGAGCACGATCTCTTCATCCAGCTGATGAAGCTGAAAAATACGCTGCGGCATTTGAAAGGCGAGGAACTGATTACACACTTAGGGCTGGAGTATTACGACTGATTACTTGGCGCGGAGGAAGGCGCCCAAGATAGCCCCTATGAGACCTCCGATCGCGATAGATGCGAGAGGTATCCACCACTTTCGCGCATGCTCAGACTCGAGGGCCCTGGAATGTAGGTTGATTGCAGTATCGACGAGTGCCTTTATGTCCCCGGGAGTGAGCGGGGCGCGCGAGACGCGGTTCTTCTGATCGTCGGGAAGCGCGTTGAATTCCTCAACGCTCAGAGGTTTTTCAAGATCGACATGTAAGCGCTTCGGATATTGACGGCGCCAGACAAGCGACGCCTTTTCTCGTGCGCTGTCGAGACGGAAGAATTCCGGGTGCTGTTCGAAGACGTTTTTCCAATATAGTGCCTGGTTTTTGTTCGCCGTGATGCGGTCCGCCCATCCGTCAAACGGGAGTTTATAGAACTTGTAGGTCCCCATCGCTTGGATGGCTGCGATAACGTCTGCTAGACGTCCAGAATCGGTTAGATAAGGGGACCCGCTCGGGCTACCAGATGTTGTACCCATTCAAAACCTCCACAACGAATGTCGGTGACCCTACCACACGGTCCTGATCAGGGGGCTTCTGCGGATCGTTTCGTCGTGGGTGACCAGCGTTAAGCCCTCGACGCGCGCCGTGCCGCCGATGATGCGGTCGGCGGGGTCGTGGGAGTAATCTTCAGGGAACATCGCGCCGAGGGCGCAAATCTCTGGAGTAATTGGGCGGACAGCGATGTCCTCCAGGAAGATTTGAATCGAAGCCTCGAGGGTGCCGTAGGCTCGCACACGTCCCTTTGCGAGCAAGGCGGCAATTTCCCATAGCGTGATTGCCGACACAGCCATTCCCCCACTGTGGCGCGCTCGGCGGATCGCCGATGCGGCGGCGCGAGAGAGTCTGCTGGAATCGTCGACCGCCCAAACCAGAACGTGTGTGTCGATGAGGATCAAAAGGCGGACTCCCAGACCTCCGGCGGATCCGAATCAAGGTCGCCGACAATTTCAATCTTGCCTTTGAGTCGACCGATGAACTCACGCTTTTCTTTGGCCGCCGGCACCAATTTAGCGACAGGCCTGCCACGCTTGGTGATAGTGATGGGTTCGCGGGTACTGCTCACGTCATCCATCAAAGTCAGACAGCGGCTTTTGAACTCGGCGGCTGAAATTGTCTTCATGACCAACTCCTCTAAGATATGGTCATTGTAGCATGGTCACTTGGTCTAATAGCTAATTTCTTCTCCCGTTTGTACTCGTCGAACATCGCTAGGAACCGGTCAATATCTTTCTTCTGCAGGTAGTATGGGGTCGAAAGCCGCAGCTTGTGCGGGTCGCCGCCGCGAATTTTGATTTTGTGCGTCGACCACATCCAGTTCTCCAGATCCATGCGCGGCACAGGCGGGACGTTGACGCTGATAATGGCGCAGCGCAGCGCGGGATCGGGCGAAGTCCACGACTCCGCGCCGCGTTTCTTCATTTCATCGAGAATGTAGTCGGCCAGATGGCGGTGACGGCGCTCGATCCGGTCCATGCCGATGTCGCTCGCCAGTTTGATGGAGGCGCGCAATCCCCACAGCGCGGGCACGTTCGAACTGCCAATGCGCTGGAAGCGTTCGGCGCGAAGCTTGGTGTCGTCCCAGCCTTCGGTGGCGATGGTGCACCACAGGCGGTCGATCACTTCGTCGCGGACATATAAAAATCCTGAGCCCTTGGTCGCGAACAGCCACTTGTGCGGACTCGACGAATACATGTCGCATCCAATGTCGCTGATGTTCAGTCCCATCATCCCCGGAACGTGCGCGCCATCGACGGCCGAGAGAATTCCTTTGGTGCGCGCCAGCGCCGCCAGTTCCTTTGCCGGCAATACGACTCCCGAAAAGGTGGTGATGTGGCTGAAAAACATAACCCGCGTCCGCGGCGTGATCGCGTCGTTGAACAGGTTCAGCACCTGTGCCGCATCTTTGACGGGACGGGGAAGCGTGACCTTCCTGATCACGATGCCGTAGCGCTTGGCCTTCAAATCCCACGGATGTTCGCCGCCGGGATGCTCCTGATCGGTCATGAGCACTTCGTCGCCCGGTTTCAGGTCGATGCCGTTGGCGATGTAGCTATTAGCTTCGGTGGCATTGCGCAGCAGAGCAATCTCGTCGCGCTTGCAGCCCACGAAGGCGGCCAGCGGATCGCGGAATTCGTTCCAGGCGGCGTATCCCCAAATCGGATAGTCTTCGGGATCCTGCTGGTCCATTTTTTCGGTTGTGTTGTAGCCATCGAAAATGGCGCGCAGCACGGGCGCGGGGCTGGATCCGACCGTGCCGTTGTTCAGGTAGATTTCATCTTCGGGGATGATGAATTGCCGCCTCATTTCCGCCCAGAAAGCGTTCTCATCCTTGTCGAGTAAAGTCCGGTCGGGAAGCCGTGGAGTCTTCTCCAACTGGGCGAACAGGCTGCCGCGAAGGGCCGGCGAAGACAAAGTCAAAGCGGAGAGTCCGCCAGCAGCGGTCGAAAGAAAATGGCGTCGGTCGAGCATGGGAGCCCCCTGGGACGAATGGACGGCGCTATGGTACGACTGCCCAACGCAGGTAGCAAGAAGCGGCGTTTACCAACCGGCGTTTGTGAATCAGCAGAGGCCCCCCGACCAGGTTTTTGCCCCATCCTCAGGTGTTTTATCCGCGCCCGGATAACCCAAACCCCGGCCAGCCGCGTCTAAGTTTACGGACCAAGATTGAGCCTTGGTGTCTTCCAGACGGGGCGTATAATCAAGCTCAAGGAGTACCTTATGAAACTCAGATGGCTGGCAATCGCGACGGCAGTGGCGGCGTTCAGCGTGGGATCCTGGACGTTTGCGCAAGTTTCAGATCAAGACAAGGATCAGCCGAAATCCGGCGAAGTGCAGAATGCGCCCAAGCAGGCGCCTGCGGCCCTGCCGACGGCCGACGACAGCCAGATTAAGCATGACGGCGGCAAGACCGACGTAGATGCGGTGGGAAACCGCAACGTGGGCTGCGGCCGTGGGGTGGGGAACTGGTATAGCGTCGAGCACCAGGTCTCCGACGGACGCCGCTACGCGCAGATGATCGAATCGCAGATCAAGCTGGTAAACGATCCCGTGGTCACGGAATACGTGAACCGGGTGGGCCAGAATATCGTGCGCAACTCGGACGCGCAGGTGCCGTTCACCATCAAGGTCATCGATTCCGACGTGGTCAACGCCATGGCGCTGCCGGGTGGATTCTTCTATGTGAACTCCGGCCTGATCCTGGCCGCCGACGAGGAAGCGGAGATGGCGGGCGTGATGGCGCATGAGATTGCGCACGTGGCCGCCTGCCACTATGGGCGCGAAATGACGCGCTACCAGCTGCTGCAACTGGCCTCGTTGCCCGCCATCTTCATGGGCGGCGCGATCGGCTACGGGATTTATGAGGGCATGGGCCTCGGCATTCCACTGACCTTCCTGCACTTCTCCCGCACCTTCGAGGCGGAAGCGGACTACCTGGGCGTCGAGTACATGTACCGCGCGGGCTATGATCCTTCGGCCTTCGTTTCCTTCTTCGAAAAGATTCAGGCCATGGAGAAGAAGAAACCCGGCACGCTCTCGAAAGCCTTCGATACCCACCCGCAGACTCCAGACCGGATCGAGAAGTCGCAACAGGAGATTCGAAAGATTCTCCCGGCCAAGCAGCAGTACGTAGTGACCACATCCGAGTTTGACGAAGTCAAGGCGCGGCTGGCGGCGATTGAGAACAAACACAAGGTGATCGACGACAAAGACTCCAGCAAGCCCAGCTTGCGGCGTACTTCGAACACCACCGACAAAACGGGCGATACGAAAAGCGATGACGACCGTCCGACGTTGAAGCGGCGCGACGATTCGTCGAACTAACGCCATATTTAGGTAAACGTACATCCGGCAGCTTCGGCTGCCGGTTTTGTTTTGTGCGTTTCACGATTCTTGAGTCGCGGTATCATTGTTCAGTTCTGTGAGGGGCTTGGCCTTCCTGAGTCATGCGCCGATACCTGCCACATCCGTTCCTTCTGCTCCTGTCCCTGTTCTGCATGTCCCTGTTGTGCCTGCCGACGTTTTCGCAGGAACCCGCTGTAGTACGAATCGGCGTGGCCCTGCCAAGCGTGGGGAGTAAAGACGTATCGGCTTCCGAGCTGCGAACCCGTCTGGTAAAGGCACTCAGCCACAAGGATAATAAGAAGTTGAAGCTGTTGCTGCAGGCAGTCGCACTGGACGCGGTGCCCGGCAACAAGGCAATCGTCGAGGCCCGGGAAAAGAACTGCCAGTTCGTGCTCTACAGCCAGGTGAGGCCGGTAGAGACGTCGTCAAAGTTCCAGCCTGCCAATGGAACTCCAGGCGAAATTTCTGCGGTCGCCGTCGCCACCGTGGAGTACCAACTGCGGCGTGCGCCAGATGGAGCCTCGTACTCGATCGGCACGGCGAAGGGCGAAGGGTCCATCAGCGAGCGGGAGGCGATCTTCGACGCCGTCTAACGCATCGGCGGCAAGGTAGTCTCTGATTTCAAAAGCGGCGGCAACAGCAACGTAGCGCCCGGTGAGCCCGCCGAAGCCGCCACCGAACAGACGTCCCTCGGACCGGGCGAGGTCGTCACCAGCGCTGATTTCTGCTCCTGGTTGCCCGCCAATATTCCGCATGCCGGCGCGCTGCGCGGGGTGTGCGAGTATGCCATCGCCCTGCCGCACGACATGCCCAATTTTATCTGTCAGCAGGAGACCTCCCGCTATCAGAGCCACAACCGCGTGCCCATCGACCTGATCACGGCGACAGTGCGGTATGAGGACGGGAATGAGTCTTACAGCGATCTGAAGGTGAACGGTCGGCCGGTCCCGGACGCCATGGTGAAGACCGCTGGTCTGTGGTCAAGCGGGCAGTTTCAGGGGAACCTGCGCGCCATCTTCCACCAGGGCAACCATGCCGGGTTTGAGTTTTCTGGAGAGAAGCGCCTGGGAGAGCACGCAGCCTGGGTGTTTACTTATCAAATCGCGCGGCAGAACGAACCGCTGTGGGAACTGAGTGGCGAGGATCAGGTGACGGCACCGCCTTACGCAGGAGAGTTGTGGCTGGATCAGAAGACGGGTGCGGTGCTGAGGTTCCGGTCCGCCGCGAAGGATCTTCCCGCTTCGTTTCCGATGCGAAGCGCCGAGATAGTAATCGACTATGACAACGTGGCATTTGGGGATGGCACGGCGTTCGTGCTTCCCGCCTCATCCAGCATAGCCACCAGGTACCAGGGGATGGAGCCGTCGCGCAATGTGGTGCAATTTCGAGGCTGCCACAAGTTCAGGGCGAAGGCTCGCATGGTATTCAATACTCCGGCCCAAACATCCGGGGGAGAATCGGCAGAAGCAAGCTCCGCCGAATCTCTGGCCAGAGACGGGGAACAGAATGAAACCATCTATGCCATTTTGCGCGAACAGGCCATTCGCGAGGACGCCGAGCGACTGGAAATCGAGCAAAGACAGGACCTGAACTTGGTCACGGTCGCGGCATTCTCACAGGTGGCCGCGTTGGAAAAACAGCGCCGCGACAATGCCGCGTCTGAAGTGGCGAGGGCAAACCACGTGCCTCCGGAATCCACTAATTCGGTCACCACCTTCAAGGTGAGCGTGAAACTTGTTCCAGTCAGCGTCGTGGTGCGCAACGCAAAAGGAAACGCGGTCGGCGATCTCGACAAGAAAAATTTCCAGCTGTTCGACGAACGCCAGCCTCAGGCCATCCGCAGTTTCTCCATGGAGAAATCCAGAGGTGGTCCGGCGTCGTGGGAGCCGCCAAAGTCAGCGCTTCGCGCCCAGTCGGAGGCTAACGACCGGCGACCGGCCCCGGCAGAAGAAAACGATGTGGCCTATGTTTTCGACGATCTGCAGACCACTTTCGAAGATCTCGCGAATGTGATCGCCGCAGCCCAAAAGCATCTTTCCGCTCTGCATCCCGAGGATCGGGCCGCGGTCTTCACCACATCCGGCGAAGTCGCCCTCGACTTCACGTTCGACCGCCAGAAGCTGCAAGCCGCATTGCGGGCGTTGAAGCCGCATTCGCGCGTCACTTCGGACTGTCCGCCGGTCAGCTACTACATGGCGGATCTGATCGTGAACCAGGGGGATGCGGGCGCCAGCGCCCTGGCCGTGGATGAGACCATGCGCTGCGCGAATGTCGTCCCAGTCATAGCAAAGAGCATGGCCAAGCAGAAAGCTTTAGAAGTGGCCGAGTTCGGCCGCGTAGAAAGCGAGCGCACACTTCAGGTGTTGCACGACATCATCGCCCGGACCGCGGCCATGCCCGGCCGGCGCAACATCGTACTCGTCTCCGCCGGCTTTCTGACCGTTGCTCCTGACGCGCAGGACAAGGAAATGTCGCTGATCAACCAGGCCGTGCAGGCGGGCATCATTGTCAATACTCTCGATGTGCAAGGCGTTCCGGATCCGGGGATCTCCGCCAGCAACAGCGAGGACTTGGGCAGGGGTTTGTTCGACCGGCAGGAAGCTCTCGCGCGCAGCGAGGTTCTGGCCGACCTGGCCTATGGCACAGGCGGGATGTTCTTCCGGAATAATAACGATCTGCAGCGCGGCTTCCGGGAAACCGCCAACGTACCGGAATACATCTATGTACTTGGATTCTCCCCGCAGAAGTTGGACGGCAAGTTCCACAGGCTGAAGGTCAAGGTGACTGACGCTGAGAAGATCACGGTGCAGGCGCGCCCCGGCTATTATGCCCTGAAACCGGCCTCCAGCAAGTGAGTTGGGAAGCCCACAGCAGAGCGGGATTTGGCATAGAATTGCCGTTGGGGCAGGTCTCACAGTCCCCTGAACCCCGATCGCAAATTGCACTTGGGGAACGGTCTTAGGCTCGGCTATGCTCGAAGTCACGACCCGCGGATAGAGGGAACCACTCCCATGCCAGAGAACACGCTCACCATCACCGACAATCGCACGAACAAGACCTACACCGTACCGGTCGAGAACGGCACCATCCGGGCGATGGACCTGCGTCAAATCAAGACCAGCTCCGACGATTTCGGGCTGATGACCTACGACCCGGCGTTCATGAACACGGCCTCGTGCAAGAGTGCCATTACCTACATTGACGGCGATAAAGGAATCCTGCGTTATCGCGGATATCCCATCGAAGTTCTGGCTGAGCGCTGCACGTTTCTGGAAGTGACCTATCTCTTGCTCTTCGGCGAATTGCCCACCGAGAAGGAACTGAAAGCCTGGGTGTTTAACATCACCCACCACACCATGCTGCACGAAACCACCAAGAAATTTATGGAAGGGTTTCGCTATTCGTCGCATCCCATGGCGATGTTTGTAAGCACGATCGCCGCCTTGTCGAGCGTGTATCCCGACGCCAAGAATGTCTACGATCCCGACAATCGTTTGCATCAGATTTCCCGCCTCATCGGCAAAGTGCCCTCCATCGCGGCCATGTCGTACCGGCACAACGTCGGATTCCCCTACGTGTATCCCGACAACGATCTCAGCTACACCGAAAATTTCATGAACATGTTGTGGAAGATGGTCGAGCCTAAGTATGTCGCTAATCCCGCGCTGGCGCGCGCACTCGACATTCTCTTCATTCTGCACGCCGACCACGAGCAGAACTGCAGCACCAACGCCATGCGGTCGGTGAGCAGTTCGCAGGCCGATCCGTATTTGTCGGTCGCGTCGGCAGCGTCAGCTCTCGCTGGTCCTCTGCACGGCGGCGCCAATGAAGAAGTGCTGAAGATGCTCGACGAGATCGGCTCGAAAGATCACGTCCCGGCCTACATCAAGCGGGTGAAGGACGGCGAGATCAAGCTGATGGGCTTTGGTCACCGCATCTACAAGAATTACGATCCGCGGGCGAAAATCATCCGCTGGAGCGCCGAGCAGGTTTTCCAGGTCACGGGGCGCAGCTCCAAACTCGACATTGCGCTGGAACTGGAGCGCATCGCTCTGGAGGACGATTATTTCGTGAAGCGCAAACTCTATCCTAACGTCGACTTCTATTCCGGGATTATGTATCAGGCGATGGGCTTCCGGCCTGAGATGTTTACTGTGCTGTTCGCGATTCCGCGCACCGCGGGCTGGCTGGCGCAATGGCAGGAACTGATCACCGATCCTGAGCAGAAAATCGCTCGCCCACGCCAGGTCTACACTGGACCCGGAGAGAGGGAATTCGTGCCCCTGGATAAACGCGTTCCGACGCCAATCCCGGCGGCCTATCCGGCGCGCTGAGATTTCCCCAAACAAAACGCTTTTCGGGAAATTGCCCCGCTCTCCGGCGGGGCGATTTTATTGGTGGATTTTATTAGTGGAAGAGCGGGCGCTTTCCGCACCACCGTGAAACCGCGCACGCTTTCCACACGACCGTGGAAGAGCGGCGCTTTAGCGCCGCGTTAAGATTGGCAGAGCAACCCGGGCTTCAGCCCCAGTGGCTGGAGCCTGCGGCATAAAAAGCGATGAGCCGCAAGCACCTTGCCTGCGGCCCTGGGGAACGGGAAGGGAACACCCTGACGCTAGATCTTGTTTGCTGTACTGCCAGCCTGGTCGCGAAGCGACCCGCCTTACGCGGCGTGCTTCGCCAGTTCGGCCAGATGCTCCCGATGACGCTCGGGCGAAGAGATGACTTTCATCTCCTGCCAGTCGTACGGAAATTCTCTGCCGCAGTCCAGACAGGCCACATAAGTCCCGGTCAAAGCCGCGGCCTGGGGACGGCGCGCCTTTCCCCGGATGGTTACTGGAAAGCTGTAGTGAGCGTGCCGGCAACCAAAAACTGCATCCATCAACCTGGCAATGAAACCAAAAACGGCGTCCATCAACTTAGCAATCATGTTCCACCTTCCACATGCGAGCTGGTTGGCTCGCCCCTGGATTTCAGTCTACCTGCCTGCCCCCTGACTGTCTGGGCAGGCGACTACTAAATACTTAGATTCAGGAATTTACAAATCGGTTTCGGGTTTTCGCGAGGCAAATCGCCAAAATGGGAAAACACTCCGAAAGCCTTGTACTAAAGATAGTTACAGGAGGAAGAAAAACGTTTCACATCGGGTACATACGCTCGAAGTGCCAAGGAATCACTGGGAGAGCGAAGGCACGCTCATACGTTTGTACGCTCGCTACACGCTCTGGGGGCCGCGTTTCTTCTGTTGCTGGCACTTGGTCATGATCGCGGATCGCAGCCGGCTGCGCAGGTCGTCGGGCAGTTCGTAGAGCTGGGAGTCGCGATAGATCTCGATGGTCTTCTTGGTTGTGTCGCAAACGACGTAGCAGTTGTGGCACCAGGAAAGATGGTTCTCCAACTCAACCTTAGTTTTTTCGTCGAGGACGCCGTCCAGATAATTGGTCAGCTCGGTCAGAAATTCAGAGCATTTCACTGGTTGCCATCTCCGCTCGCCGCATCGTCCGTTTTGCCATCGGCACGTTTGGCCTCACTGTTTTTGCCATCGCCATTCTCTCTTCTTTGAAAGTACCGCCCCAACCGTTCGCGAAGCTGCAGGCGAGCCCGCAGCAGCCGCGACTTCACCGCGGGCACGCTCAACTCCAGCGCCGCCGCGGTCTCTTCCGTCGAAAGTCCTTCTACATCCCGCAGCACAAACACCGTCCGAAAGCCTGGGGGAAGGCCCTGGATGGTCTTACTCAAAATCTCGCGCAATTCGGACTGCGTGTACTGCTGCTCGGGATTCGGGCTCCAGTCCGCGATCTCGCGCGGCAGGGAGTCGTCCTCCGTCTTAATGTCTTCATCCAGCGAGACCGTGCGCTCCGGCTTGCGCCGGCGCAGCTTCATCAGCGCTTCGTTGACCGCAATCCGGACCAGCCAGGTATAAAACTTCGACTGCTCCTGAAACTGCTGGAGGTTCCCGTAAGCTTTCAGGAACGCTTCCTGCACCACGTCTTCTGCGTCTTCACGGTTCTGCGTAATGTGCTGCGCGATCCGGAAAACGTTGCGGTCGTAACGCCGCACCAGCTCTTCGAAGGCTGAATCATCGCCCTTCTTAGCGGCCTGCACCAGCGACAATTCTTCGCTGACAGGCCCTGCTAGTTTGTTTTGGATGGCTCCCATACGCTTGGCGATGCAGTATTTTCCGGTACTCGAAAACACGTCACGCAGCCACGTGACGCCAATCACGAAATCGAAACTGTTATTCTACTTGGTAACCCGGCTCTTTGCCCAATGGCTTTGACGTAGGCGGCAAGATAAGTTTGCGATAGAGTTGCAAAGAGCCCGATCTGACCCGGACGAACAGGTACCGAAGTACTCTAATGCCAGCGTACAAGTGCCGTATAATCAGCAGTTAGGGCAGTGTCGTTTGGGGAGTGCGAGGTGGCAGCGTAAGATTCAGGAACGGTTCTAAGAGCATGGCGGATAGCAAGGAACTTCAGCAGATCGTCGAGCGTGCGGTGGCGCAGGTCTTTGACCGCCAACTTCCCAAGCTGCAGTCCGAGTTGGTCGATCGCGTTCTGGCCGAATTGCCCGCCTCGGCGCAAACGGGCGCGGGAAGCCCGGTTCAA